>CENG01036487.1_pt1 | contig 55710 bp, 53 predicted proteins | sample 530131 | NCBI WGS metagenome assembly CENG01 (sample SAMEA2591057, study PRJEB7988) | marine metagenome | biome: marine biome (ENVO:00000447); feature: surface water (ENVO:00002042) layer; material: saline water (ENVO:00002010), including plankton (ENVO:xxxxxxxx) | depth 5 m
CCCCCCGACAAACAAAAGAGCGGCTACGACAGCTATGAATATGGTGAGCATTCTGTATTCTGCGACCATGAAAGCCATGGCTCCATCTTGAATACGCTCAGTGATTTTTGCAACTGTCTTGTTCTCAATCTCTATTGAATCAACTTTCCTGTATAGCATGAATGCGACAAGTAGGCCGAATACGCCTACTCCCATTCCAATTGTTCCTAGTGTCTCTCCTTCTATCATGGTATCAACCTGTATCGGTCCCGCGACAAAAGTCCTACTTATAATTCAAGCCGTAAAAAAACACTATTGAAGGCAACTAAGGAGTATGTCCTAAAACCACATTGGCAAAAGATTCGAGAACTCCAGCACCATCATGGTCTCTCTGGAATGATAGCATCTCAGCTTCGCTAATGTGGCCCCATTGGAATGCACGCTCGATCCTGTGCTTAGCCGCTTCTGGATGGAATTGAACCCCCCATGCAGGTAACTTATCCCCATCAGCGCCCAGAACTCTAATTGCAGTAATCTCGTTATGGGAAGCAGAGCCAAGTAGGATAGAGTTTTGTGGCATAGTGACTACATGGTCTTGGTGAGAGTAAACTACGGCAGGACCAACGTCTTCCATCTTCCGTAAATCAAATAAGACATCTTCATGTCCTTCCTCATTTAGTTTCATATTCCAAATTCCGCTCGACATACTATCTGCTCTAGTGACCTCTGAACCAAGAGATTTGCATAGAAGTTGGTGACCAAAGCAAATGCCGAGAGTAGGAGTCCCAGATTTCGAAGACACCCTCATTAGAGACGATGCGCCATCCATCCAACCTTCCCACATTGTGACATTTTTCCTTGAACCAGAGCAAACAACCGCATCGACCTTTATCGATTCTAGCCACTTGGCCATTTCGAGGTCTTCTCTTCCGGTTGGCAGTGCCACTCTGTAGAATCTAGCAACATTCTCTCCCATGGGGACCTCACAACTTTCCCAGAATGGATAATCATAGTCCCAATTTGGAACATCTTTCTCTCCTATGAAGTAAAGCCCTTCTTCATTAGCCTTGATTCCAGATTCTTCAGATTGCATATGCGGAGTGAGTAGGAAGATATCGACATCTCCTTCCCTTGCAATCGGCTGAATAACTTCCTGGTTGCCACCATGTCCGAATTCGGATCTTTCAACAAGAAGGTCGAGTAATAGTATACGCCTAGTACGACTCATGCCAGTGGGAAGAGGCGATTGCTTGAAAGCCCCCCGTATGTACAGAGGTATGGGGCGGACATGGTAGATAAGCAGTTGATACTGGATTCTGTAGGCCCGGTTCAAGCAGTTCTTGATGCTCACGATGGGGTTGTGAATGTCATCGATACTACTGCGGGAGTAATTTCTATTTCCCTAGAGGGTGGCTGTACCGGATGTAGTGCTACTCCGATGACAGCAATGCAAATCTACTACTCCCTGATGAAATTAGAAGAAGTCAATGATGTAATATTTGTCAACGGCGAACTTCCTGCATACATGAGGTCCTTCATCGATGATAAGATAGGTGGAGAGAGCTAACGATTTTCTTTCTTCAGCTTCATAATTTGATGAGGATTAGCTTCGCCCTGAACATCCTTTCCTTTCAGGCTCATAGAAGCCGAAATTGCTACAATGACTGCTACAAGCGCCATAGGAAGTGCCACTGACTTCGACCCCCAGAGTTCTCCTCCCATGAAATTTAGTACGACTAAAAGAAATGCAGAAACTACACACAGGGTAGCAATGGTTCTCTGAGCGAAAATCTCTCCTTTCATACTCCTCGAGAATGTACCTATAGACATCCATAAAATAACCGCTACACCGCACATTCCTAGTGAAAGGGACTCTATCAGGTCAACCAGTCCGCTGTTCATGAACGTCCTAACTAGCAAACACTTGTGAGCGTTGGGGAGGCGGGTAGTAGTATATGGTAAATAACGAACCTTCATCAAAAGAAAGCGTAACCGGGTAGCATGAGTTTACTGCGCGGTCTCACACTTAGCTTAATCGCGCTACTTCCAGGGGTAATAGTCGGTGCTCTTGCATATCTTGTTATTGGAGGCAGTACCGATACCACCGAGTGGGAATCATGGATGTATCTGCCATGCTATGGCATCCCTCTTTTCTGTATGTTCGCGGCGTTTCTTTTCGGAATGAGATCCAGTAAGGTGGAAGAACAGTGAAAAGATCTGAAAAGGCCAAGAGAATAGGCGAGCAACTAGACTCACTATACCCAGAAACACCAATACCCCTCGACCACAAAGACAGCTATACTTTACTCGTCGCAGTGATGCTTTCTGCCCAAACTACAGACAAAAAGGTGAATGAAGTCACACCAGCATTGTTTGATATCGCTGACTCTCCAGAAAAGATGGCCGAACTTGAAGTCGAAGAGATAAGATCTCTAATCAGAGAAATAGGTTTAGCGCCAACAAAGGCAAAGAACCTCAAGAAGATGGCCGAGCAAATCATTGACTCAGGTGGAGAAATATATCCAGATTGGGATTTCCTTGAGTCTTTGGCAGGAGTTGGCCATAAAACAGCCAGTGTGGTCATGTCTCAGGCTTTTGGGGTTCCTGCATTTCCAGTTGATACTCATATCCATCGTCTGGCCGATAGGTGGGGGCTTTCCAATGGGACTAATGTAGTAAAGACCGAGAGAGATCTGAAGAAGGTTTTCTCAAGGGATACATGGAATCGAAGACACCTCCAGATAATCTACTTCGGAAGGGAGTATTGCCCAGCTAGGAATCATGACCTGTCAGAGTGTCCTATATGCTCGTGGTCAGCCACAAAGAAGAGAATTAGACAAGGAAGGTAGTAATTTGATGATTTTTCGTGGCAGGATTACTTCATCGGGCTTCGAAAGTGGGGACTCATTGGTAATTGGCGACTGGATAGAGTCGCCATTGGGGTCCTTCACCAACATAATGTGGTCCAAACCAGACGGTAGCAGAGTACTACTTTCGCCCTCTCCCGAGCATGCTGATTTTGTATCCTCACTGTACTATTTTGATGAGGTAGTAGTAACCGAAATAATCGTAAATAGGAAGAGAAAAGCAGTTTCCATTAAGACGGATTATCTACAAGTTTCCATGTCTTGGGGAGTATCATTGCCGCTCCCACTTCCAAGGCCACTATGGTTCATCTCTTCCGTCGAGAACCTCTTCGGAAAAACCATTTTTGGCTCAAGTACCTATGGGATAGCTAGGGATGGAAGCAGGGAATGGTACTCAATAAGAGGGATTTCAAGAGTTTTTCACGCAGAGGCAAAAAGCCCCGATTCGAACTTCGGAAAAATTGGAAAAACATCATTCTCCAAGCCATTTGGATTTAGTAGTCCGCCAAAGATGCCCACTAGCATCATAGTCAATTCTCATATTGACAGAGAAAAGGCTTGAAGAACCTAGCAGTAGAGTGAGTAACATGAGCGAAGTAGTCACATTGATGGTTGGAGATGACGCACCAGATTTTGAAGCACCTTTGACAGATGGATCCAAGTTCGTTCTTTCACAGGTTTTAGATTCTGGAAAGGGAGTCATTCTTTACTTCTACCCTCGTGATAATACCCCTGGTTGCACAACGCAGGCTTGTGATTTCAGGGATAACTTTAGCAGAATTTCCGATAAGTCTTGGATTGTAGTAGGTGTTTCTACTGACTCCGCAAAATCACATGAGAAATTTATTGATAAACACGATCTGCCATTTGACTTGATCGTGGATGAGGGCGCGGAGTTGCATACCATGTATGGAACATGGAGGGAGAAGAGCATGTATGGGAAGACATACATGGGTACTCTCAGATCGACATTCGCAATCACTCAAGAAGGTAAACTATCATGGGTTGGATACAAAGTCAAAACAAAGGGCCACGTTGATCAGCTGATGACGGATTTAGGAATTGAGTGATATAATGGAATCCGACCAAAGAAGGGACTTGGTCGAAAGGTTCCTCAGGAGATGTGTAATCTATGCTAATGAGTCCATTCGCAGGAAAAGAAAGAGAGGAGAGGATGAAGAAACCATAGCCAAGTGGACCGTTTACAGAGATTTTACTGAACACGCTGCAGAGGAAGTCGCAGCTGGGGACCTTGATGCTTGGTTGGAGGACGGACCTGTGGATTTCGAACCCGATGATCAGGACTCAGACAAGTGACCGTTCCCGCCTATTCCTAGGTCATATTTCGTCGTATCCACTCTCATCATTGCACCAGGTACCATTAGCAATGAATCATCCTCGTTTATTGCGAAAGCATGTAGTCCGAGTCTCTCTGACATTTCTTGGACCCTTCTCTTGCATACGTCCTTCTGACTTGGCATATGAGCTAGAGACCCCAGGTCTACGATTACCATGCATCCTCTGGAAAGCGGTAATGACATTCCTTCAAGAGATAGTCTATGCAATCCATCCGGTTTCAGATAGACTACATTTCTGGATGCGCTTGGAGTATGCCTAAGTGTTCTTTCCGACCACTTCATTTCACCTAAGTCAATATGTAGATCCCCCTCCTGTGGGCCGGGATCAGTGGAAATCGTTTTCCTCTTAGTTTTAGAGGCAGTAGCCTTTGACGGGTCAGGCAGTCCGAGTAGTCTAAACAGGTTTGCCACGAGGCGCCCGAGAGCTACTCCTCAAAGAGTGCTTCTATGTCTTCATCATCCAGAGCCTCTTCTAGGGACATAGCGACACTTTCCGAGACCTCCTCCTGTGAATCTTCCTCGCCATCTTCCTCGAGAGCCCCCTCTGCTTCAGATTCTTCCTCATCCAAAAGAATTCTACTTACATCGTCAGGTATCACAGTCTCCTGTGAAATAGACTCAATTTCCTCCTCGGTCTGAGTTTCAGAAAGGTCCTCGCTTGAATCATTCAGTCCAGCTTTTGGACCTTCTTTTCTACTTCTATCATCGAATGGATCATATTCCGGGTCATCAAATGCATCGTCCACGGATACCTTCTTCAATCTACTAGTTTGATCAACTTGAGGATCTAAGGGCTGAACATTACTCTGCCTATTCCTGATTACAAAAACCACTCCAACAATGGAAACAATCAACATTATCACGATTATTAAGCCATAAGAAGCCATGAAATCCCCTAGGCTGAATGGTGCTTCAGAGATAATAACTGTAAGGGTAATTGAGGAACCGGGACCCTCGTCAACGGCTGTCATGCTAACAGTTCTACTGCCAGAGCCCGTGAATGTCCACTCGATCCACTTCCCCTGGATATCAATGTCATTGGCCGCATTGCCGTCTCCATCACTGTCAACTGATGTATCCATGTCCCAGTTGTAAAGTAGATTTTCCATGTCATACGAAGAATCAGTAGTTCCATTGGCGCTAAAGAAAACAACATCCCCTTCCACTGGAGAGAATGTGCTTGGAGAAGCTCTTGGATCCGGATTGACATTTCGTATATCGATCGGAATTTCTATCATCGCCGTACTTCCATCATCATCTGTCACGTGAAACACAATCATTGTAGGGGCAGTAGTTGCATCCGGCCAGGATCTCTCCAGTGTGTTGGACTCCAGATCGCAATCGTCGGAGGATCCTCCTGAATCATCAGAATCGGTCATTGGGTCCAAATCGAAGCAATTTCTGAGCGTTAGCATATCTCCTGACGTATCAATCGTACTTACGGATATAGATACAGTAGAATCCTCAGCGGCGGGAAGCGGAGGGGCCAGGGGAGTGATTTGGGGATCGATATTCTGGATTTCTATGGGCACGATCAGAGATTCAGTGCTAGCTCCATCATTATCTACCACTTGAAGGGTTGCAAGATGCAACCCAGATGTGTGATATGTGTGTTCAACAGTGCTTTTCCTGCCCTCATAGTTGATGGTAAGCTCTGGATTATTTTCTGCATCGGGATTCCAAATGTGAAATAGGGTACTCAGGTCATTCTGAGAATCATCCGCAAATCCTTCAAAAATCAATAAATCTCCCTCATTGGCCATGTAGACGCCCCTACTATCTGGTATCATTCTATTTCCTCCCATCCAAATCTCAGCACGAGGATTAGTGGGTGCAATGTTCCTGACCTCAATTGTTTTGTTTGAGTATCCTATGTCATCATCATCATCGACGGCTTCGACTCTGATGGTATAGTTGCCTTCAACTTCTGGAGTTACAGTACAATAGACTCCAACTTGACCTTCGTCACAGGGGTATGTAGAGTCCCATAGTATATCCATTGGAGCCTGTGGAGTCTGAGTATCAACATCACTACGCTCCTCGACATTGAATTGTAGAGGGGAGAGGACGTAGGTCCACTCATACTCGGAACCAATGGAGATTTCAGGAGGCCTGTTTAGAATCTCTATACTCTGAACAATAACTACCTCATCGTTTTCATCATCTGTAACGGACAGCTGGACATCGTAAGTACCGTCATCATCCCATGTATGCTCAAAGATACAATCTTCCTCTGTAGAAGAAACGGAGTTTCCTTCCGGCATCGAAATGGTGAACATACAAGACAAATCCCCTCCATCCTCATCATAAGAGACACTACCGTCCAACACCACTTCGGACTTAGTCAAGGACTGGGTTGGCATATCCAGAGATACGATCGGAAGCCTTCCGATAAACAAAGAAAATACCCCATTGTTATTCGTCCTGTCTCCATCATCGGAAATCAACGCATCAGGATCTACTTGGAAAGAAAGAGTGATTTCTCCGATGGGATGGGAATTTCGTACAGTCCAATTCACCTCTACTACCGCCTGTTCCAAACTGTCAAGAGATGGGACCTGAACAGTTTGAGTTGATCCATCAGGGGAAACAACATTCATTGTCGTCGAGGGAGAGGTCATCAGTCCCCTGTTCTGAATGGGAACATAGAATTTTAGAATATCCCCGGGAACTGCATTGAAGCCTGTAGAAGAAGCCAGAGTAGTGGTAGACTGCCCCCTAGTCCTGTCAACCGTGACTCCTTCGGTCAGTGCGACCAAATCAATAGTACTGACATTTGGATCGATTGTTATTGTTGAAGCGCCAACTATCTTCTGAGAGGGAATCCATGCAATTACGCCATGACTCCCAGCTTCACTGCCACCGGTGGAGTCATCGGCAGAATTGCCTGTATTGAATGCAATATTGACAGAACCATTTGCCGAGGTCGTGACGGTCCTTATATCGCCATCAATTCCGTATCTGAACTCTAGCTCCTGCCCTGAAACAGGTTGTCCATTTTGAGTCACATTTGCCCATGCCGATGTATCGAAGTCCAAAGGAGAAAGGGGATATTCAAATTCAATCGAGATCTGCTTACTTCTTCCAGCCTGGTAAGTCTCCAGCTCATGGAATGCATTGATCCCATCAATTATGTCTGTACTGGATGAAACATCCCCTCTAACTGCTGGACAGAACCACCTGTATCCGTCCGCTGAACCATTAGAATCGAAGGTCGTCACATTGTATGATTGCTGACAGGAGGCAAAAGAAGTACCTGGTGCACCCCTACTCATAACTTGCCAGCTTCTAGATTCAGCGGACTGACTATCATCAGGTATGTCTACGAAGTCACTAGAGCCCTGATAATCAGTCTCTTGGTAATAGCTAGATGACCAGTAGTCCCCGACAGTAAGGGGGAAGTCATATCCCTCTGTAGGCGGGGAGTATGTCTGAGTAATAGTCAATTCTGCTACATCGATGTCTATCGTCCACCAGAAAATTCTGTATCCAAAGTCTATGTCTATTGTCGCTTCCTGTTCGATAACGGCCAAGTCGGATGCACGAACTAACTCCAGAGTCTGCATCTCTATGTCTAAATCACCAGTATTTCCATCTAGATCCACATTCTGGGCGTCATAGGTGCCGATAGATACCGCCTCATAAACCAGCGTTGAACGGTTATCAACGATCATTGTATAGGTATCCGTGACTGTCCTATCTAGCGTACCAGTCAGGAATTGTACATTTGTGGATACGCCCGAAGAGCTAACGAATTCCCCAACATCAAGATAGCCGTCATATACCCACCTATCTCCAACCTGCCAAGTTGGAACATCTGTAATCGCAATGTTTCTACCTACCGATTCTAGCTTCAAACTGTCTTCATCCATACTCTCCATTTCATCGGAATAGAACATCAATACGCTTTGTGAAGAGAGAAGAATAACTACCATAAGTGCTGACGCGAGTGACTTACTCATACATCTCCTATGGAGATGCTACAAATCAATGTGACTGTAAGGTCTTGATTACATAGCCCTGTAATCAGGAAGGTCTGCTAACTCATCCTGAATGAACTGAACAGCCTCTAGAATCTGATCTTTTGCCCTTGCTCCGGTTATGACCATCTTGCCACTTCCGAAAATCAGACAAACTACCTTGGGATAATCTAACCTGTAAATTAGACCCGGGAACTGCTCTGGCTCATACTCTACCTTGTCAAAAGGAAGATGGAAAGTTAGGTTGTTGAGATTCAGTCTTCTAGGGAGTGCAGCTAAGGGCTCTCCTTGCTTGATTCCCCTGATTCTCGAGTCCTCATTCTCAACTTCCTCGTCAGTAGCAGCTCTGATTCCACCAGCATCATCGATAACCTTGGTGTTGATATCATCCATCTTAGCGACTCCAGTGTAATCTTCAGGGAAGAAGAGAGAATAAGTCGCAACCATGTTCTGAACCTCAATATCCACATCGGCAACATCCCATGTTGAGATTCCCGCAGCGCGAAGATCGCCAATCATCCTCTCGATTCCTGTTTCAATATTCTGCTGATTCTTACCGCCAGTGCACACTGCTCTGCCAGATCTGAACATGAGTATAGCCAGTTTGGGATCTACAACACGGTAGACAACTCCTGGGAATTGTTCAGGCTCGTATTCACAATTCAACTGAATTGCTATATCCGGGAGATCAAGCTCCTCGGCAACTCTTGTCGACGCTACAACATTCACTACGGTTAGGCGTTCTTCATCGCTTAGCATGGGTCCCGCACTTATATTCTACTTATAAAAGATATCAGTCATTATCAGTAAGAAATGTCCTGTATTCAATTTTCTTCTGCCACAATCCTGGCTCCACCTGAACCAAACTTCGATACCAGAGGTCTGCCCCCAGCAATTTCAATACATTCAGCTACTCTCTGGGGATTTCTAGTCAGTGAGACCATACATCCGCCTCCACCAGCTCCTGTCAGTTTCGCTCCCAGAGAGTGACTTTCTGTGGCTGAAATAAGATTTTCAAGCTCTGGACTACTTACCCCAATTTTACGTAATCTTTCCTGACACTCATTCATGGCCCGACCAACTTCTTCCATATTTCCCGATGAAAGCTCTCTCAGGCCAGAATAAGTAATCTCCCCAATAGCTTCTATTTCCTTCATCTTTAGTGGGTCGGACTTGAGTAATTCAGACACCCCTGCTACCATATCCCCAGTAGGAGAACCTATGCCAGTGAATCCTAATACTAGCCACACATCTTCTATTTCTGGCATCTCAACCTTGCTAATTGACCAATTTCTGCTACCTTCGGGAGTTTCTAGGGTCGCATCAAAGATATGCTTCGTTCCAGCAGGGGAGCTCCCTGAAACTACAACGCATCCTCCGAGAGCGCTTGTTGCCGTATCAGTAGGGCTGGCTCTGCCTTTCTGGGCATTGGCCTCAGCTGAGTGCCCCATCCTAGCTAGTGAAATCAAGTCAAGTGTAGATTCTGGATCTACCAATTCTTGCAAGGCCGCACCCATAGCATTAGACAGTGCCGCCGATGAACCAAGTCCAGCCGCCGAATATAGACTACTCTTGATATCTATTTCTAGAGGGGGGCCGGAGTACTGGAAGATATCATTTAGTATATGAGAGATATGAGGGTGCTTTGAAGCTTCAAATGGCATTCCTTCTAAGCTCCACCTGTTTGACTCAGATATTGAAACCTCTACGCCAGCTTCTATTGAAACAGCAACTGCAGGTTGCCCATATACCACTGCATGCTCTCCAAACAAGATACATTTGCCCGGTGCGAACGCTCTTGCCACGTCCCTCGCCCGTAGTCAAGGGAAATGAGCATTGGCATAGATCAATAGCATCGGTTCCTTCAAGTCCAACTACTGTTTGGGAGGGGTACTAGTAAGCACAGAGGGGATAATCTGGAACATCCATTACTTCAGTCATACGGGCCTTTGGAAGGTTGGCATATTCTGTTAGTCATCGGATTCATATCAATTGGATTCTTCACTTATCAAGTTCAGAAGGCTACTAGATTGGTAATGCTCGGGTCTTCCGATGACAGGTTTGATTCATGGAGCACCAGGATCAGTGAATTCATCTCTGGATGGTTATTCCAGAAGAAAGTCCTCAGAGATAAGGTCGCAGGAACTATGCATGTTCTGATGTTCTGGGGTTTCCTAATGTTAGCATCGGACATGCTGGACTTAGCTACTGCTAATGCATTTTCTGGAAAGGTACTGCCAGCAATTTTAGTCGGGCCTTGGAATGGAATGGTGGAGTTGGGATACTTCATGGCTCTTGTCGGTTGCGTCAGTGCTCTAACCCGCAGGGTTGTATTCACTCCTGAGAAGCTGAAGGGAAAATCTCAGCTTGAGGGAAACGTCATTCTACTGCTTATTTTCACCATCACTACTACTTCTTTCATAGTGGAGTCAGCTGAGTCACCCAGTTCTTTTTGGGAGCCACTCGGGTACTGGTTCTCGGAACAAGGACTTTCGGAGCAAACCGTAATCCTGTCATACTGGGCCCACATGCTGGCAATCTCTGTTTTCCTGTTCTTGATTCCTTTGTCTAAGCACATGCACTTAGTCATGGCCGTCCCAAATGTCTTCTTCCACGATGCTGGTCCCATGGCTAGGATGAGGCCATTAGCAACTGGAGATGACGGTAAGGCAGTACCCCTGGAAGATTTAGATATTGACTCATTCGGAGTCAGCACTTACAATCAGTACTCTTGGAGACAACTCATTGATGGTTGGTCATGTACCTCCTGTGCTAGATGCCAAGACGTATGCCCCGCCTATGCTTCTGGCAAGGGATTGAATCCAATGCAAGTTATCCATGATGTAAGGAACTACGCAAATGATCACGCTCCGATTCTTCTGTCCGGGGGCCAACCAGATGAAACAATGCTCGAGAGGATTACAGAGGAGGCAGTTTGGGCATGTACTACATGCAACGCTTGCGTTGATGTTTGTCCCCTGTACATTGAGCATGTTCCAAAGCTAACCGATCTAAGAAGGAACGCAATGATGGAGACTATGGAGTATCCAGAGGTCCTTAATACGGCAATGGGAAATATAGAGTCAGCATCTAATCCATACGGATTTGGGGCGCATGAGAGGGCTGACTGGGCTTCAGATCTAGGAGTTAAGGTAGGAGAGCCAGCCGAGTATATTTACTTCGTAGGATGTGCAGCTAGTTTTGATGAGAGGAACCAGAAGGTGGCTAGATCTACCATCTCTCTACTCAAGGAGGCTGGGTTGGACGTAGGAATCTTGGGAATGCAAGAAGGATGCTCTGGAGACCCTGCCAGAAGGGCAGGAAACGAATACCTTTTCCAGATGCTAGCCGAGACAAATATGTCTACATTCCAAGAGCTTGGAGTCAAGAGGATTGTTGCATCTTGCCCACATTGTTTCCACACTCTAGGGAAAGAATACGGAGATTTTGGAGGAGAAGACTTGGAGGTATTTCACCATTCTGAGATAATCGCCAAGCTTCAGCAAGAAGGAAAACTTCCAGAGGCAGAAAAGAATGGGCGCAGTATCACATTCCATGATCCCTGTTACCTAGGAAGGATTGGGGATATCGTGGACGCTCCTCGATCAGTAATAGGGGGCGTTGACGCCGAGCCCGAGAGGCACGGTAAGGACTCATTCTGTTGCGGTGCAGGTGGTGCTCAGATGTGGATGGAAGAAGATGCCGACAAGAGAGTTAACGAGATTAGGGCGGCAGAACTTGCTGAGACAGGATGTGACACTGTAGCAGTTGGTTGCCCCTTCTGTTCAGTCATGGTCAAGGATGGTTTGGATGCAGTAGGTTCTGATATGGAAGTTCTCGATGTTGCAGAGCTACTATGGGAGCAGATCGTTGCACGTGATCTGGAGATACATGACAAGTCTAAAAATAGGACTGGAAAGGCAAGAATATGGGACTCATCAATTTCCGATCTGGTATGATTGATCGATTTTTATTCTGCCACGTCCTCAGTGAGTGTCATAAGTAAAACCTCCAAGCCAGAACCATGGAAGGCACCTTCACATTCATGGGAATGTCAGTCACTAATCTTGCAAAACTATTCGGAGGAATCTTGGTAGTATGGGGAATTATAGCTTATTTTACGCAGAGCTCAGATCCTCCCTCTATCACTGCAATGATTCCGGCATTCATGGGTCTTCCTTTACTGTCCTTGGGCCTACTAGCAGATTGGAATGAGTCCAATCTACACCACTATATGCACGCTGCCATGGTCTTCGCACTGCTAATGGTTCTCGGAGGTGCACAGGGACTTCTGGATATCGATGGAAAATCTCAGCTGGCCATCGGCTCTCATCTAATCTTAGTTGTTCTAGGAATAACTTTCATGGTCGCCGGAATAATGTCATTCAGACACGCTCGGAAACTAAGAGAATCTTCAGGTGTTTGATTGCGTCCAGTCATTGGAATAACATGCTTCATGCGAGACACAGTTTATGGAAACTGGAGCAGGCATGCAGCAATTCTTCCTTCAGCTTATGTTTCAGCAGTAGAGAGGGCAGGAGGAATTCCGATGATAATCCCTCCAGCTGGGGATATGACAGTCTTGTTGGGGGCTATTGATGGCCTCATTATCTCAGGCGGCCCCGATGTTTCTCCTGAGCAGTACGGACAAAAACCAGAGCCAATGACAGTAGAGTTTTATCCCAATCAAGACGAAACTGAGATCAGCCTAATTTCCGAAGCACTGGAAAGAGATTTGCCCTTACTGGGGGTCTGCAGGGGAATGCAGATTCTTAGTGTAGCTCATGGCGGGTCTCTTCATCAGCATCTGGATAATACGCCCGGCCATGAGGGTCACGGAGGCTATGATGGGATCTCGACAGAACATTCCGTAATCGTCGAAGAGAACTCCCTACTTTGCAGTTTGATGGGTACGTCCTTCTCAGTTAACTCAACACATCACCAAGGGGTATCGGATCCCGGATCACTCTCAATATCAGCAATAGCTGGGCACGATGGTTTGATTGAAGCAGTCGAGAGAAGGGATAAGAAATTCTGCTTAGGCGTTCAATGGCATCCCGAGCGTTATGGGCATGACTTACTCTTCGCCGCACTCGTAGAAGCTGCGAGAAGTTGATGATGGCAACCCCTCTAGAAGGCACTATGACGCTCAGGGTTTACGACACGCGATCGCGTTCAAAGCGTGTTTTCAAGCCCCTGGTTGAGGGCCAAGTAGGAATATATGCATGTGGCATAACCCCCTATTCCCCTAGCCACATAGGGCATGCTAGACAGGCCATAGCATTCGATATAATTGTCAGATGGCTCCGAAAGAGTGGATTCAAAGTCAATTACATCTCAAATTTCACAGATATCGATGACAAGATAATCTCTGTTTCTCTTGAGGAGGGCGTTAACTTTCTTGAAGTGGCTAACAGGAATATAGATGATTATTTCACCGTAATGGATGCTCTCAATGTGTTAAGGGCTGACGCATATCCTAGAGTTACTGAAACCATTCCAGAAATAATTGAGATGATTCAAGATTTGATTGATAAGAAACACGCTTATGAGGCAGAGGATGGCGTTTATTTCGAGATAGACACAGCTCCGGAAAAATACGGCCAGCTAACCGGACAGACATTGGACATGGTTAGGAAAGGAGCCGGGGGCAGGGTCGACAATACTGGTTCAGGAAAGAGGGATCATAGAGACTTCGCACTTTGGAAATTAGCTAAGGAAGGAGAGCCCAATTGGGAGAGTCCGTGGGGAAATGGAAGACCAGGATGGCATATTGAATGTTCAGCAATGTCACTTAAGCACCTAGGGGAGAAATTCGATATCCATGGAGGGGGTTCAGATCTGGTATTCCCTCATCACGAGGCAGAGATTTTCCAGTCTGAATGTTGTCTGGGTCATGATCCAGTAGTCCAGTATTGGCTACATAATGGAATGATAAATATCGATGGAGAGAAGATGAGTAAATCTGTTGGTAATTTCTGGACAGTCAGTGACGCATTAGAGAAAATCGAACCTCTTGTACTCAGATATGCTCTGATTAATGCGCCATACAGACAGCCTGTAGATTTCAATTCCGTCATGATCGATGACTCAATCTCTCATCATGGTAGGTTGCTAAGCTCATATTCGGAAGCCCTATACTACTCTGAAGGAATCAGGAATGACTACTCAGGAATTGAACATCTCGACGAAGCCACTCGTAGAATCAGGGCCGGTATGGATGACGACTTCAATACCCGTATTGCTCTGGTAGAGATTCAGTCTGTAGTGAAATCACTTACATCGTTAATTGACTCAGACGAGAACGATACTCATCTGATGTCAGCCTATGTGCAGTGGCTAGAGGAATTTGCGGGAGAAGTTCTGGGAATTCTGCCAACTCCAAGTGTAGCGATTTCTCTACATGAGGAAAAAATCTCGAGGAGATCCGAAATATCATCAAAAGTAGAATCATTACTAGAGATGAGGGAATCTGCGAGGGCTTCAAAAAATTGGCCAGAGTCAGATAGGATAAGGGATGAGCTTACTGAAATGGGAGTAGTAGTTGAGGATAGCCCAGATGGCACAAAATGGAGAATAAGCTAGTATAATTCTACCAACTCATTCATCTTCTCGTATCAGTGACCCGAACACCGTCTTTCTGAAGAGGGCCACAAAAGAGACTAGAAGGACTATTCCCACTATGACACTCGGAGTGAAAAATCCATCACTACTTCCCTGGTCTTCCCCCAGCAAAGGATCTTCGGTACCGGTGTTCTGTACGTACTCCACATTGTGTCTGCAACTAACTTCCTCGGGATAGACTCCAGCATCGGTACATATCCTTCCAGGTACTGTGAACGCTTCAGATACGTCTAGCATACAGAAAGAGGACTCCCCTGAAATGATGCACTCCTCCGTTTCTTCCATTACGATAAGTATCGAGCCACAGAGAACCTGCTCTCCATCCCTATCTGTTAGCGATGGATGTTCTGAGAGGCACTCCTCCAGATGGACCCCCTCTTCCAGAGAAGTCGGATGAGCTATGTATCCCCCTCTTGGTCCAAAGCTATTGAAGAAGTCTGGCAGCACTGGACGAGGTACTATTGGTTCTCCCCCTCCCTGCGAAATATTCGTAGCAATAGGGTCCGCTCCGCCAACAGTCCCTCCAATCCTGTGGCCGTCTTCATCTAATTCAACGTCATAGAATTCTGTCCACAAATCGATGCTCCTTTCATTCTGGAACGAAGGAGTCCTATTCAGGACATCGAAATAACGGTCATCGCCCATGGTGAATAGATATTCAATGGGAACGTCCTTTCCCTCGTTACACCCGCTAAGATATTCCATCATTTCTGAGAAGGTCTGCTGAGCCTCGGGAACTCCATCATAGGTAATATCAACAGCCTTTCTAAATCCATCTCCCTGTATTATTTCGACTTCATCATCCAATGCCTGCATGATATCCACATCGCCGAACACTGGCAGGCCCCCCACGACTACCAATCTAACATCGGGATCGATCGCTTCAATCACGTTCCTGTATGGGTCGGCTTCAAATGTATCCAAGACAACTAAGTCCGCGGCAAGGCCACTCTGGATTCTACCAGTGTGATCAGACCATCCAATAGCATCAACTACATTGGTAGTAATCGTCTGAACCAACTCATAATCGGAGAAAATATCTCCAAGAACATTCCTGTCCCACCAATCAGCAATCTTCAGTTCGTGCATAGAGCTCTTAGATCCTGACGGGCTCCAGTCAGGTCCAATCATGATATTCACTCCCTCTGATTTGGCAGTGTAGATATCAGTCGTCTCCCCATATAGTAGGAGATTCGAGGTCGGTGACCAAGCGAGACTACCTCCTATATCGCCCAGAGCAGAGAACTCAGGTTGGGTCAGTCCCGTTCCGTGGATGATGACTATCTCCTCCACGAGCAAGTCATTCTGGACCAAGACATCAAACTCCGATCTACTGGACTCATCGATGCCCTCCGCCAAATGTATGAACCATGCATCCAGATTGCCATTTGAGTTGCCTTGCTTGATGTGATTGCCTTCATAGTCAGACTCAATTTCTGTCACCTTGGTATGGATTTGGTCCTTTCCGAAGTTGTAGTACTCAATATTCCTAGCTAGCATTGTTTGGAAAGTATCCTTGTTTGAGGTTGAGCTTCCTTGAATAGCAGTATTCCCACCTGCAATAGCCCTCAATTCTGCGAATCTCATAGTTGATGAATCAGATGTAGAGCAGCCCACATCCTTGGCATCACGATATGCATCATCAGCCTGCCACTGATACCTATTCTGCCAACCACTAGTCCCGTGGTCCCATAGTGGGATAATGTTGTAATGAGCGTGGTTATGAGGGTCTATGAATCCTGGATAAATCGTACCACTAGTAGGTATTGAAACTACTCCCTCGGCTGAACTTGGAGTTGGTTCCGACGAACTCCAAACCTCCTCGATGACCCCATCTCGTATGAGTATCCTGCCATCATCGATAACATCAGTCTGGGATTCCATAGTTACTACTCTGCCTTCCAAGATATACTCTCCTCTGTGGATATGATCCTCTGGTGGGTAGCAGTTCCCCATCAGATGGTTAACGCCGACCCATTCTTGATCGTTAGCTCCTCCTGGAGTAGGGGTTGAATCGGATAGCTTTGCCCAACCTCCATCGCTCCCATAGCCATATGGGGTCCCAAAGTCAGAGTCTTCCGAAGGATAGCTTACAGAGTCTATCTCCAAACCCTCGCCATTGCTAATTGTGACCGTATCCCCCTCCCAGTAGTCAAACTCAATATTGGTCTGTGCCCTATAGAATACAACATAGGCACCAGGCTCAATGATAGTCCCCCAAGCTATACTGCACATTGGCGAACCGCCGTTCTCCAAGTCATCTATCCACCATCCCCCTATATCTATAGCAGAATCAGTAGGGTTGTGCAATTCTAGGAACTGGTTAGAGAACCTTCCAATTTCTCCATCTCCATTCCAATCTATCCCTCCATACTCCTCGCTATTTGGAGATACGTATATCTCGTTGATAATGACCGAATCCCCCACTCCCTGCGCTGAAGTAGTGATAATCGGCGATGATACGACTAGAATCAACAAGGCAGTCACGACAAGTGACCCGGCGCGCATGATATGCCGATGGAACGATATGACTTCAACCCAACTATACAGGAGCATTGAGGGCGAAGTGCGAAATAGCACTATTTCTGCCCAGCTTCATGTCTGGCATTAGGGCAACCTGTGTCGCACTCGTTACAATCATGTTCTCCTCCGTTTCCCTGTCTGGATGTATACATGATGCAATTATTGAGAATCTGAGTGTCCCCTATCCAGAATGGTATGGAGAAATGGAATTTATCGATGATCCAATGAGTCACACAGACTCCTGTTTCAGTACTCCATGTGTGAGAAATTTCACAATAGGAGAGCCATTCTCAGATGAAATCTGGGACGAGACTGGCAACAAATGGGCTGTTTTTGGGAATGTCGAGGGAGGCAATTGCTGTGAGCACTACCTCGCCGCTACCAAGGAGGGTTGGATAATGAATTTTGGAGGTGAGTACCCTACTTGGTCCGAAGATAGGGGGCATACATGGCAGGAGTATCAACCCTCAATATTCTCTCAGCTGGGGTGCATGGAGCCCAAGCCAACAGTACCTGGACAGGAGGGGCTGGGAGAGGGAAGTATAGTTCAGGCGACCAATGGGGATATTATTTCCATGGGGTGGTTCCCATATCCGAGTGCGAGTGGCGCCGATCAATTCTATGCGTTCTTCTATGACGCCGAAGACGAAGAGTGGAGTTGGTGTTTCAACAGAACTCCAGAGCCTTTCTATGATCGTTCATGGCAAGTCGAGGTAATAGGCCCGATTAACGGCGGACTCTACGGCAATGGGCCATGGGCCAGTCTTGTAATTTCCAACTTCTGGCATCAAGTACAGAATGTAGGAGGTCAGATTTCCACTGATGGACTAAATTACGAATACTTCGGATTCCCAGATAGAGATACTGATTTGGATATAATGGAAGTAGACCTGGATCCTTCTGAACTGGGCACTGAGTGGGATTTCACTAAGCCCCATAAAGAGATGAGGGCTTTCCCGGTTCCCTCAGGAGGCCTGTACTTCCCAGACTACTTCATTGATGGCAGGGATGCGTTTCTCGATACCTCGCTCAATTGGTGGACAGGGGTTACTTTAGCTGGGAATTCTCTACCCTCTCAGTATTGTGCATTTGACTCATCAACAGCTCTACATTGCGTCACTACGAGTAATTCTAACCTCACCCATATGCTCTCTTGGGATGGGGGGGAGACATGGGAGAACCAATCCTATGACCTCTCAATAGAGGCCACAGGATTGGAAGAGTGGGAATTTCACTCCAATGGAATGCACGACTTATTCGTTCTGAATGTGAGGTATCAGAGCTCCTCCGGGCCCGATGTCGATATAGCTTGGCATGTTAGGGACTTCTCGGAGAGTATGGTTCCAGACTCAAGGACCTATATCGGGCAAGGCGATCTTGACTCGACATCAGGAGCAGGAAATGATATCAGATTTGACTTCGCTAGCATGGGGATCCTTCCAGATGGTGGCTCATTCATAGCGTATCAGGATTCTACCGACCCTGATCCATTATTCTCTGTGGAGTTATTACTGCCATCAGGATACATAGCAAAATCTCAAACATTCTAGAGGAAGAAGCAAGATTTCAACCGACTGATATAGACATAGACTAGTATCAAGTCTTCTCGATATGGACCGATATCTTCACTCCATCTACTTCGAATTCTATGGAGTTATCATTAGCCACTCCCTCGTTCAGATATGCTTTCTCTGAGCGAGTCTCAGATACTACTCGCTCCCAGTCTCGATTGGATAATTTACCGTCTTCGATCCAAACGCTAAGATTTATGGTCGCCTCAATTTCTAGGTCCAAATCCTTCCTTTTAGCCTGAATTCTCCTAATTATATCTCTGGAAAGGCCTTTGGAAAGGAGATCTTCATCAACTTCCATATCCAAGACTAGGGAGACATCCCCATAATCCCCGGAGAGCGTCTCGGCGGCAAAACCTTCCCTTTCAACTCTCTTTATGTCAATATCACTGTCATTTATTTCATATCCTCCGACAGCAGCAATTCCAGCCTCAATCTCAAGTAGTAATGACTCAGGATCAATCATTTGTAACTCAGAGAGAACATTCGGGAGGTCAGCTCTACACTTAGCTCCAAGAGCCTTCCTATTAGGCACGATTTCGATCTTCTGGAAAGTATCCAAGTCGTCTATGACGCTGATTTCCTCAACATTAAGCTCCTCCGAGAGAATTTCATGGAAGCTCGAGAGGTCAGGACCGCCAACTATCCATCCAGACCTACATGGAAGCCTCTGCCTCCTCCCAGCATCTACCCTTACTCTCCTGCCCGCTTCAGCAATTGACCTAACCAATTCCATTTCCATTTCTACCAAGGGATCAACGGGAGGAAGGGTACTCTCGACAATATCAGAACCAACAGGCCAATCCGCCAAGTGAACAGACGATCCAGTCAGTCCTCTATGTATTGCGTCAGATACGAAAGGAGAGACAGGAGCCATAAGCCTACAAACTATCAGGAGAACTTCATGGAGTGTGTTCTGACAAGAATGCTTATCCGTACTATCCACTTCATTCCATAGCCTCCTTCGTGACCTTCTAACATACCAGTTTGAAAGATCATTAACTACGAATGCCTCGAGATCCCTTCCAGCTTTATGAAAGTCCCATCGAACGAATTTATCATGATATTCCTGTGCCATCGATGAAGCCTTCGATAAAATCCATCTGTCAAGATGGCTTCTCTCTTCTAGTGGGACAAATGTATCTCCATTACCAGGGTCAAATCCATCGAGTGAGGCGTAATCGGCATGGAACTTGTATACATTCCACAATGTCAAAAACATCTTCGCGTAAGACTCCCTCACTCCATTCGGATCGAAGTTCGTAGGCGACCAAGGGGCACTCTGAGTTGTCATATACCATCTGATTGAATCAGCACCTTCCTTGTTGAAGTGGTCCCAGGGGTTCACGACATTTCCCTTCGACTTACTCATCTTCTTCCCGTCCTTATCGAGAATATGGCCAAGAGATAGGCATCTACGGTAGGAGATACTATCGAAAACTGTAGTGGAAACCGCCATCAAAGAATAGAACCAACCTCTGGTCTGATCTACTGCTTCACAGATGTAATCGACTGGGAACGAGCCATCGAACTTATCCTCATTTTCGAAGGGGTAGTGCCATTGAGCGAATGACGCACAACCAGAGTCAAACCAGCAATCCATTACATAGGGTTCCCTAATCATCTCGCCATCGCATTCCACTTGCGGGCAAGAGAGGGTAATCTCGTCTACATACGGCCTGTGTAGTTCTGGTGGCATTTCCGAGGATTCAGTCTTCATTTCCGAGAGCTCTTCTATACTTCCAACACAATGTTCGCTCCCGCATTCCTTGCAAATCCATACTGGCAGAGGGGTGCCCCAGTATCTTTCCCTGCTGATTGCCCAGTCCTTGATATTGGATAGCCATTCCCCCATTCTCTTGGATCCAGTCCACTCAGGTGCCCATTCTACTTCTGAGTTGTACTGAAGTATCTTTTCTTTCACTGCAGTCATTCTAACGAACCAGCTGTCCATTGCATAGTACAGTAACGGATGGTCGGTCCTCCAACAGTGAGGATAATCGTGAGTATACGAGTGCTCTCTGTAAAGGAGCCCTTCCTTCTCCAGTAGATCAATGATAATATCATCGCACTCTTTAACATACTTGCCATCAATATCATTGTGGGTTCCTTGGATAAATTTGCCGTCCATCCCCACGGTATGTTGCGCTGGAAATCCGACTTCCATGCCAAGACTGTAGTCGTCCTCACCATACATAACCGCAGTATGCACAACCCCGGTTCCATCAGTAGTGGTGACAAAGTCCGCCCCTACTATGGTCCATGCAGATGGATGCCCCTCTCCCTCAATGGCCCCGGGGAAAAGTGGCTTGTATGATTTTCCAATTATTTCTGAACCGGGAAACTCGTCTAATACCTCCATGTGGTTTCTCAATACATTACCAATCAGGTCCTTGGCCAGTATCAACTCTTCACCAACCTCTGCTCCTCCTCTGCCTTCCCAAGAATCAGACGGGCCAGAGGTTATCTTTACTCTGCAGTAGGTTAGATCCGGACCAACTGCAAGACCTACATTGCCCGGAAGTGTCCAAGGAGTAGTAGTCCAAGCCAACACAGAAGCTTCATCCTCCAGAAGCTTGAATTTCACGAATACTGCAGGCTCGGTAACCTCTTTGTAACCTAGTGAAACCTCGTGGCTAGAGTAGCTAGTTCCGGTTTGAGGGCAATATGGTAGAACCTTATGGCCTCTAAATAGAAGGCCCTTATCGAACATCTGCTTCAATGACCACCATGCCGACTCTATGTATTGGTCATGCAGAGTTACATAGGGGTCGTCAAGATCGACCCAGAACCCCATCCTCTCTGTCATTTCTCTCCAGGTCTCTTCGTAAGTCCACACGCTCTCCTTACATTTCTCGTTGAATTCTTTCATGCCATAGGCTTCAATCTCTTCGTTGGACATTAGGTTTAGTTGCTTCTGCACCTCAATCTCTACCGGTAGACCGTGAGTGTCCCATCCTGCCTTTCTTTCAACCACATGCCCTTGCATTGTCTTCCATCTGCATACCATATCTTTGAACAGCCTCGAAATTACATGATGGATTCCCGGTTTCCCATTGGCAGTGGGTGGCCCTTCAAGAAATGTGAAAGCGGATCCATGCCCTCTCCTTGACTCAATGGATTTGGCAAAAGTCCCCTCCACTCTCCAAGTATCCATCAAGGAGCTCTCCAGGGCAACTGGATCAAACTCACCCGCAGGCTCGGGCACTACCATGACATCGCGAGCAAAGGCATCGTATTGAATATGACTCGTTATCAGATTCGGACATATCTCACTAGTAGAGTTCAATAATGTCTTCGCCAACGCCGTGATATGACAGAGACGCTGACAGTCAATGTCGGAGGCATGACCTGTGACGGTTGTTCGTCAAATGTGTCTTCAGCTCTAAATTCACTAGCTTCAGTTTCATCTGCAGATGTATCTCATGTAACCGGGACTGCTGTCATCACTCACTCGGGAGCTACCTTCGAGGAGATAAAACTCGCAATTCAGAAGTCCGGATATCTTGTAGACGGAGAGTCAGAACCATTCAACTGGACAGACGGTCCTGTGTGGAGGCAGTCTGCCCATAACACGAAATGGTGTTTGGTCGGTTGCAGTATCGGAGACTTCGGAACCATCGCCGCATTCCAATTTATTCCTTATTTTAATGATCTTGGTTGGTCTACAATGTCGATTATGCTACTTGCGATGTTCAATGGAATAATGACCTCTATCGCTCTTGAGACATTCATCCTATCTGCACAGATGGCATTGAACGAAGCTTTCAGAGTCGCTATTGGAATGTCTCTAATTTCGATGATTTCAATGGAAGCGGCTATGAATATTGTTGATGTCGTTCTGACTGGAGGGGCCAAGCTGACTTTATGGGTCATAATTCCGATGTTGGTCGCAGGATTCCTGACGCCATGGCCCTACAACTACTGGAGACTCAAGAAGTACGGAGTAGCTTGCCATTAGGTGATGTATCATGCAGGACTGGGAAAGACTAGGTGAACAGATTACTGAATGGATATTAGACTATGCAAAAAGCAACGGGATAACAACCCTAGTAGTGGGAGTTTCTGGAGGGATAGATTCAGCTGTAACTTCCACCCTGTGCGCCAAAACTGGACTCAATACACTTGCTCTAAATATGCCTATCCATCAGATTGAGGATCAATTTGACCTCTCCAATCAGCATTTGTCATGGCTGACAAAAAACTGGGATAATGTAAGATCCGAGACTATCGATTTGTCTGAAACATTTGACTCATTTAGTAGTGCCTTTGGGGACAACTTCACAAATCATAGTATGGCAAATTCTAGGGCCAGACTTAGGATGGCCGCCTTGTATAATTTCGCTGGTATTGAAGCCATCAATGGTATTGTTGTGGGTACGGGAAACAAGGTCGAAGATTTTGGAGTCGGATTCTACACCAAGTATGGCGATGGAGGCGTAGACATCTCTCCAATCGCCGATCTCTACAAGTCAGAAGTCTACGCACTCGCCGGTGCTTTAGGAGTCATCCAAAAAATTCAAGACGCCGCACCAACCGATGGCCTCTGGGCAGATGGTAGGACCGATGAGGAACAGATAGGGGCTACCTATGAGGAACTGGAGTGGGCTATGAGGGAGATCGAGGACCCTTCAGATGAGGAGCCCAGTGAAAGGCAGAGACAGGTAATGGCAAGATACATCGAACTCAATAAGGCCAATTCGCATAAGATGAAGCCTATTCCAGTGTTCAAGAGAAGTGACCGCTGACTTCAATTATGGGCCACACCCCGGTTATTTCATGGATGAACTCTCACAAACCCAAACCAGCTATGCCGATAGTGGCCAGATGATGGCCGTCGAGTTCGATAGGAAGATCATCATTTACTGGTGGATGTCTGCAAATGTGGGACTTCTATTTTCGGTGGTCGGAATCATACTAATGCCGATCTGGATTCCATTTGGGTGGCTTGTTCACCAGAAGCAGTACGAACATATGAGTGGGGCCCTCACAGAACGCTCGCTCAATATGCGCATGGGTTGGATGTTCAAGAAGCAGCAGAATATCGCCCTGGACAAGCTAACAGATGTCTCAATTCATGAGGGCCCCATTCTCAGTGCCTTCGGAGTCGTTAGGATGCAGTTCGAGACTGCTGGTGCGGCCCCATTCATACTGACTGGGGTGAAGAATGCCAACGAGTTCCGTGACCTCGTCCTCAGACAGAGGGACTCTCTGGTAACCGGGCCAGCTCAACAATCTACACAAACAACCGAATCCAGCGATGTTCTAATTGAAATTAGGGATATTCTAACGAAGATTGAGTCCAAGCTATCAGAAGAATAGGTCATATTCCTGAGGAGATCTTCATCCTTTGGTACCATGGCCAAACTGTAGAGTGGCTCTCCACGATATCAAAGCCATACAATCCCTCCATTGACCTCAAGATCCCATAGTTTGCGAAGTCAGCTCCATTGGGGTTTTCCCCGCCGAAATAATCGCTCTTGATCCCACTGGACATGTGATCTAATTGAAACTCTAGGTTTTCTCTAGGGGGTAGTTCGAACATCTTGGCTCTGGACTTTCCTACCATCCTCATGATGATTCCACCTAACCATTTATTCACCAACCTAGCTCCAAATGAGAAGTTATCAATCCTAGTGACATAGTCTAAGGCTTGTACGGAGGTCCTGTATGATTTGTATATCACAGCAACAATCGACTTTCCGAGAATTAGATTGGAGAAATCCATCCATTCATCTTGCTCAGGGTCTTCTCCCTCCCGTGGGAAACTACTGGAATCCTTGCTGTCAATATAGTGTAAGATGTAATTGGAATCGTTAACTTGAGTTCCATCGATATCTACGAAAACAGGTACAGCGCTCCATTCTGACCATTTCAACTGTGTCTTGAAAGTAGGATCTACTTCCACCTTTGAGTACTCTATTCCCCTGCTGCCTAGCAGTGCTTTGACCTTGAAGCAGAATGGACAGGTCTCAAAGCAGTACATGGTAGGAAGGCCGTCTACGACTCTTTCTGGGACTAGCGTATCTTGAACGCCCGAAGTAGCTGAAGCCTTATCCTTTTCATCTGCCATGTCTTTCGCACCACCATTGAGTTTGTAGTTTATTTGTCTAGCCCCAAAGAAGACCTCAAGGTACTCTCGAACGAGCTAACCGACTTATTGCATCCTTCCAGACTTTCCGCATCGACGAGTATCCTCATTTCACCCGACTCCTCACCAACTACGCAAGGAGTCTTACCAGCAGTAAAATCAGCGAGCCCCTGACTTTGTTCATTCAGATGCAGAAGCTCAAAATCTACATCCAGGCCATTAGTGAAATCTTTCCAATCTCTCTTCATTGAGACTCCTTTGTGTGTGATGTCACAGAGTGAACAATGTGCCGTTCCAGTAATCTTTCCCCAGACGTATGAAAGCTCCCCAATGATCCCCCCATCTGCATGATAAATTCCGTAAATCTTCTCAATCTCCATCTTCTCACCATTTGGGTCATTGTTGTATCATATACCAAGTGTTAATACCTCTACATCCGGGCTTACGCAACTGACTATGCTAAACTGAATCAGTAGATAATATGGAGTTCTCCACCGTAGCATAAATATCATCATATCATAATCAATTTTCTCATTTACACCTAATCTTGAAGGTGCTTCCACCGTGTCACCATGTGTGGACGTCCCTTCAGAATTGAACTCAATGCTCGTTGGCCAACATGGCCCCACCAAGCAGAAGGCGGCTAGGCTGGTTGTGGATTTGGCTTCAACAGCGGGGGCCAGTGAATTCGTCAGGGTCAGTAATGCACATGTCTCAGGAGTCAGCGTGATCACTGGCGGACATGGACTAAGGAGGTTCTTAGCAGATTTATCTGGTGATCCTTTGGGGAAGATAACTATACCAACGACTCTGAATTCTGCAGGTTGTGATCATGAGAAGATGGAGGAGATGGGAATAGACTATCCAGATTTTCTCGAGCAACAATTCGAAATCGTACACTCATATTCAGAACTCGGAATAGAAGCTACCCTCTCATGCACCCCCTACGATAGGGGAATAGAAGACGTGGATGGAATCGGCTCATGGGCCGAATCAAATGCTGTTTGCTTCTCAAATTCCTACACTTCACTGGTGACAAATAGGGAATCCGGACTTTCTGCTTTGGCGACAGCCTTGACCGGTTGGGCTCCCAAATGGGGCTTACATATGGATGAGAATAGAATCCCAAACATATTCGTTCAAGTTGAGTGTGAGATGGAAGATATAACTGACTGGAGTATACTAGGTGATTGGATAGGAAAACAAATCAAACCCGAATGGAATCTTCCATGGGGCCCGATGCCAAGGATTAGTGGACTTCCTCCTGCAACATTTGAGATGAAAAAAGCATTAACTGCGGCGGCGGCTAATTATGGATGTCCGATGCTGTGGGCTGACGGGCTAACCCCAGACCCGCCAACGGTTCAATCATACGAAGGAGTATTGAACTTCAAAGAATCAGATTTGTCTGAAAGATATCGTGATCTATCTCCCAAGGGAAAGGTAGATTTGGTAGTTATTGGATGTCCCCAGGCCAGTGTTGGAGAAGCCAGGACAACCGCTGCATTCATGCGTTCGAGGATGGAATTAGGTGAGAAAATACCAGATCATAGACTCTGGGTCTTCATGAGCTCTCATAATTACGATATGATAGAGGCGGATGGAACGCTGGATATTCTAGAGGAGGGTGGCGCATTGGTTCTGAGGGACACTTGTCCTGAGGTGACTCCTTACAACCGTTCTCGATACAATCACTTACTAACCAACTCGCTAAAGGCAGAGCATTATCTAACTAGTGGACTTAACAAGATGCCAACAAGCGTGGCTAAAATCGAAGACTGTGTGTCCCATGCATTTGACCCTTCACTGATTACCGGTGAAAGACCCACACTCTCCTCGGGAAAAGTCAAGAAGTCAATATCTTCCAAATATGTTGCTAAGGGCGATTTTTCTACTGAAGGACGCGGAATACCAAGTCAGGATGAATGGTCAGTAACAGGAAAGGCTCTCGTTACGGACGTACCGATTACATATCTGGGATACGTAAATAGAGACACAGGAGTAATAGAGGAGCCGGGACACCCTCTTGATGGCATAGAAATCGCAGATAAGATACTGATATACCCCAAGGGATCAGGTTCTACTGTTGCCCCATTCGTCCTAATGGGCTTGATTTACACAGGAGTGGGCCCATTGGCTATTATCAATCGAGATGTTTGCCCCCTGACTCTACCAGCCGCGTCTCTCTTAGGGACTCCATATGCACATAGTTTTGAGAATGATCCGATTCAGGAAATCAATACAGGGGACGAAGTTAGAATGGAACTAATGAATGGAAAAGTCAGTATGTATGTGATGTCCAGATTTAGCGAGGGTTGATGACGGAAACTCATACCCACAACCATGGACTCGAACCGGGAACCGGAACCCTGCCGGCCCCAAGACTGGGGCAAGTTCGAGATAACCAATAGGGATGGCGCTGCTAGGATTGGGAAATTCCATACCCGTCATGGAGTAGTCACCACTCCAATGTTACTTCCTGTGGTCAACCCAAATTTACGGACCATAGAGCCGAGGGAAATGTGGGACATGTACGGTATCGAAGCTCTGATAACAAATTCCTATGTGATTTGGAAGCATGAGAAGCTTAGTATTCCCGCTAAATCGGATGGAATTCACAAATTATTGAATTTTCCCGGAGCAATAGTAACCGACTCAGGAACGTTCCAGTCGTATGTCTATGGGGATGTTGAGGTTTCACCAGAAGAGATTGTTTCATTCCAAAGAGAAATCGGAGTTGATGTGGGAACTATGTTGGATGTTTTCGGAAGACCCGATATGAGTAGGGAACAAATTGAACATGCAGTAGATGAGACCTTCGATAGGGCAAATATATCCCTACTGGAAGCAAGAGATGATATCTTACTCAATGGACCAATCCAAGGAGGACTTCATCACGATTTAAGAGCTCAATCTGCGAGATTAATGAGTCAAGTACAAGATTCAGGGAAGACATTTGCAGTTCATCCAATAGGAGGCATTGTCCCTCTGATGGAACAACAGAGATATCTAGAGTTATTCGGAATTATATTGGCCGCAAGATCGGAAATACCCCCTGATAAGCCAATACACATGTTCGGTTGTGGACATCCACTTCTCTTCCCACTATCTGTGGCCTTAGGAGTTGATTTCTTCGATAGTGCCGCATATGCACTATTCGCTCGTGACGATAGAATACTTACTCCTGAGGGAACAGTAAAGATACAAGGTTTGAATGAGTGGCCTGTAACATCTTCCGCGCTCTTTGGAAAGACTCCAAAAATGGTTCTGGAAATGACCAAAGAAAGAAGATCAGAGATTCTAGCACATCACAATCTAGAGGTTACCCAGGCCGAACTAGCTAGGTGTAGGGAGGCTATTAGGGATGGAAGTATTTGGAAACTTGCTGAGGTAAGAAGCCATGCTTCTCCTAGGCTCAGGGAAGCTTTCGAATGGGTTTTGGATCAACTCGAAGAGCTCGATGATTCAGAAGTCGGCTCAACACTTCTGGAGCTCATGGCTTCTACAAATCCCATCAGGAAAGGCGGAGAGTCACTTTCTGAGGACATAGCTTTCAGGCCACACATTCTCCATCTTCTAGCCTTGATCTCACTGAGGTGGCGTCTACCCGGGTCTTGGTGGGATGGTAGCTCTGGACCTCCAGAAAGAGTCCTGATAATCCAAAATTCTCCACCTCCCTGGAGAGAAAGCGCTCTTGGCTCAATAGTTGAGAATCTAATCGAGAATCCCAAGACAGTAGTTCTGGTAGCTACACCCTTGGGGCCAATCCCCTATTCCTTCGAAGACGTCTCTCCTTTCTGTCACTTAGATGGCCCTGACTCTATTTGGTCTGTTGAATTCGATCAGAGCAATTCTCTCGAAGACGTTTCATATCTTGGACTAGAGGAAATTCCTATCAAAACTTCATCACCAAAGATTTTAGGAGAATCTTCAGAAGAAATTAGTAAGATAAGAACATGGCTAGACAGGTGTTCGATTGTTGACAAATTATCAGTTTTCTGTGGAGTTCACCCAAAGAAACTCTGCGAAGTATCGGAGATAATGGAAGCAAGAAGATCCAATACCGATAGGATGGTGAATGTTAGTTTCAATGGGCAACATGTACTGTCTCCAAGATTGAAGGACGGGGGCATTTCCTTGACTTCAGAAGGGGCAAGAGTTCTGTATTCACTCAACCCAGGAGTCCCAGATTTATTTGATGAAGAAAACTCTTCTGAGGAGGAAGATTATCCGGGTATACCAAGAGTGATGATTTCCGAAGATGCGATACCTTTCGTCGGAGATGGACGTAACGTAATGCATGGTTACATAATTGGTGCCGATCCTCATACCACTCCCGGACAACCATGTGTAGTAGTCTCTCAAGAAGGGGATTTGGTAGCTCATGGAGTTCCCACTTCAACAACATTAGAGATGGCTACTTTCAAGAAGGGGATCGCGGTTAAAGTTAGAGATGGGTGCTTAAAAGAGTGAGCATACATAATCAACTATCTGTGGTTGGTATTTTCGGGGATTAATTCAAGTGTTGCCTTCCAGAGGGCCTATTGACTCCCTACGGGAGTCGGGTGCTATACATGGTCTCCGATGCAGTCGATGAGATGCTGATAACAGCACGCTCAATGAGGAAAATGTATGGCCCTCACCTAGCTCTAGATGATGTTAGTCTAGACATCCCGCATGGCGCTGTAGGAATTCTAGGTCCAAATGGAGCGGGTAAATCGACATTTTTCAAATGCCTACTTGGTCTCATAAAGACAACCTCTGGCTCTGGAAAGGTATTGGGGCACGATATCAGGACTGAAGGGGAGTTGATACGCTCAAAGATTGGATATATGCCCGAATATGACTCCCTTGATCCCGGCCTTACTGCAATTGACCAAGTTAGGTATTCTGGTGAGTTATTGGGGATGAACCCAGACGCCGCTACCCAGAGAGCACATGAAGTACTGCAATACGTAGGCCTGAAAGATCAGAGATACAGAAAAATCGAGACCTTTAGCACGGGTATGAAACAAGCTGCTAAATTAGCCTGTGCGCTAATACATGATCCAGAGATTCTGATTTGCGATGAGCCAACTAATGGATTAGATCAGAGGGCCAGGGAATTCATGCTACAGACTCTAAGAAAGACCGTAATTGAAGGTGGAAGATCAGTACTGATGAGTAGTCATGTAATGGACGATGTAGAAACCGTATGTGATAGTATTGTGATGATTCACAAAGGCAAGATAGTCGTCCACAGGAGTATAGACGACATGGTCAAACAGGTTGAGAAGGAAATAGAAATCTCAGTCTGGGGAGGGGCATCTCAGATGGAAAGTGAACTGTCTTCAAGAGGACTTTCTGTCAGGAGGATGGGGAGAAATATGAGGGTCACCAAGGTCGATGAGGATACATATACCGAGATACTGTCATCTGCGGCCAAAGCAGGAGTTCAAGTTAGGAAAATGACAGAATATGAGCCAGATTTAGAGGATATTTTCCTTCTGATAATGGATAAGCTAGGCGAAGAAGTTAGGGAAACAGGAGAATTGATGACTTCCGACCATACGGGGGAGGGGCTATGACTTCCGAACTGGATATCTCTGGTGGCACGACCAGGATGGAATCAGCATTTGGATCTGGAGACGGAGATGATGAGGCAAAGGCTTCAGTAGCACAGAAAGCCGAAGTTAAAGGCTCAATATTTGAACAGACATATCGTCCATGGAGAGGCTCTTTAGGGCCCAGGTGGGTCAGGAACTATGCGATCTTCCGACACCATGTCTACGGTTTATTTTCAAGTAAGGGGCACAGATACTATCACCCTATTGTCAGACTCACTATCCTCATAGTATTCCTATTCTCTCTTTCTCCAGTAGCAATGCTATTTTTGGCATCATTGGGAGGGCAAGGAGGTTTCGGGGAGGTACTTTCCAGGATGTGGGGCATTAACAGGTATAACTTGTGGGGCCAAGTACTCGGATTCTTCCCACGTAATCTTTGCATGTGGCCGCTCCTTACTGCACTTGTTGTGGGGGGCATGATTTCAGATGACCGTAGAAACGGAACGAGTGCCATATACTTCTCAAGACCAGTCAATAGGATAGATTACACGGCTATGAAATATCTTAGTAGCGCAGTAGTATTGGGCTTCGTGATAGTTTTCTCTTACATGGTTTACTATACTAGTGCAATAGTCTTGAACGGAGAGGGTTGGGCATTTCTGATCGATACCTTTCCCATCTTCATGGGGGGGCTGTTAGCGGGAATTCTTTTGGTTCTAACTTACACTTCTATTGGCCTAGCACTTTCCAGTATCAGTCAAAGTAGATTCTTCGCCGCAGTAGCCTTCTTGGCAGTTATCTACGGGACGAAGATGGTCGCATTCCTAATCGAGTCTACGTTCGAATCATCGATCCTCTATCTATTGAGTCCTTATGATGGTCTGGCCCATATAGGGCAGTGGCTAGTTGGAATAGAGTCTAATTATGACTATCCTCTCGCCTTTTCAATCGTCTCAATATTACTCATCAATTCCTTATCACTGGCTTTACTCACGAGTAGGGTTAGTTCTCTGGAGGTGACTAGAGAATGACTGCAAAGGCCCCGGCTGTAATGATTGAATCTGCTTCTAAGTGGTACGGAGAAGTGATAGGACTCAATGATGTTTCTCTAGCAATAGATGGCGGAGTTACAGGTGTTTTAGGTCCCAATGGTGCTGGTAAATCAACACTATTCAAACTACTTCTAGGTAGACTCAAGCCAAGCCAAGGTTCAGTGAGATTGTTCGGTACTGATCCGTGGGAGAGCACGTCTCCCTTCAGAAGAGTAGGTTATGTTAGCGAAACCGAACCATTGTATGAGTGGATGACTGGATTGGATTTCCTTATGACCATGGCGAGACTGCATGGAATGACTAGGGACGAGGCTAGGGAAAGGGCTGAGCATGTCTTGGAATTCGTTGGCTTGAGTGATGTTCGTCACAAAGAAGTTGGCAAGTATAGTAAGGGCATGAGGCAGAGAGTGAAGATTGCCCATGCACTTGTTCATGATCCGGATCTGATAATTCTCGACGAGCCCTTACATGGTTGCGACCCTCTCGCCAGAACCAGTATAATGAGCGTTATCAGAGAGCTAGGTAATCGTGGAAAAACTGTAATTGTTTCCAGTCACATACTTGAGGAAATAGAGAGAATTACAGAGCAGATTGTGATTCTCCATAATGGTAGACTACTCGCTCTTGGTAATCTACATGCCATTAGGGGCCTTCTAGATAAACACCCTCATAGAATTCTACTTGAAACAGAATCTCCTAGAGATTTGGCCAAGGAATTAATTACAAGAAAGCCGATATACGGTGTTAGGTTTCCAGAGGAGGGTTTTCTGGAAATTCAGACAGGGGACCTCTCCGCCGCACATGAAATTCTTCCTAGCGCAATAATTGAATCTGGAATCAGGGTCACTGCAGTTGAGAATCCTGATGATAACCTGGACTCACTACTCGGGTATCTCGTAGGAGGTGGATGATTGGACGTTCAGGGAAGGGATCTTTCAGAAACAGTCTGGACCAGACTGGATAGGAAGGCAGGCGCTGTGATTGAGTTAACTATCAGGCAACTCAGACATAAAATATCTACTTGGGTAGTTTTAGCATTGGGAACGATCCTGATGGTCCTACTTCTTGCATTCTATGTCGACTCAATAAGAGAAGGATTCGAATCAATAGATAACGATGGAGACAGTGTGGATCAGGATAGAGATGGATACCCCCTCGGGCAAGAGAGAAAATATGGGACTAGTGACTGGAACGGAGAAGAGTACCCAGGGTCGGGAACATACGTCTACGAGGGAGAAATAGACTGGAATGATGAGAATCGAGAAATTTCAGGAAACAAGACATGGGAGGGAGTCACTCTCCTTGATGCTACTTGGATAGATACCGATTACAAGGGAGGGCAATGGGACTATGTTATCGACTGGGACGATGTCACGGATTGTCCAGATACACGAGGAGAGTTATTTGTAGATTGGATCCCCGATTTCGCGACAGCATGTCAACTAGAAGACGGTACATATGCCACTAATGGGAAGTTCAATGCAGAAGGAAACATCACAGTTCCAAGGGACTACTTTCTATCCTACGGCTATGTCACTGGAATATTTGTCGTCCCGAAAGATCCCAAGGAGATGTACATAGATGAGGATGATATCGATTGGGATGGTTCTGCAGGAAGCCAGGGAGTCGACGATGACGGAGACTGCCTTAGAACGGATTGGTTCACTCAATTTGATGACTCAGGGAATCAGATGTGGTGGGAAGAGCCACATAGGCCAGACGCAAATGGAAATGGCATCCAATGTGACGTTATTTGGGTGATCGACTCACGAACCGGAGAGGTCATTTCTATCAGTGCCGACTCTTCCGTGGATGAAGATCCAGTAGACGAAAATTATGCGGGTGAAGCCAGCCATAGGACCTTTGTAATAGCGACAGGAAAGATAGCATTCGTCCTTCTCCTAGGCCTATTCCTGCCTCTCTTCCTTTCTTTGGGATTAGTTCGAGACGAGACTGAGAGGGGAACATTACACTACCTACTTTCCAAGCCAATTCACAGGGGGGAGTTCATACTTTATCGTGTTCTAGGATATCTAGCGGTTGTCTCAGTTTTTGTTCTAGCTTTATCTTTGGTAATGGGATTAATCACATCGATAATAGGGCCAGGAGAAAGCCTGCTCAGAGTGGGAGACCTGCCCGTTTGGCTTGGAATCGCTATTGCTACAATACTTGTTTTGGCAGCATATGGTTCTCTGTTCAACACTATAGGGCTACTCTTGCCGAAGTACGGAGTATACCTGTGTATTGTGATTGGAGTATGGGAATTTGCTATGGGATTCACTACTCTTATTTCTCCCAGTTCTTCGATTGCCACACTTTCTGTATCTCACTGGGGCCTACAGCTAATCGACTCAATTGTCATGGTTTCTTGGCCCGATACTCTTCAATTTTCTCAGATGTCATCAGCCTTCGGGCTAGCGACTGGATTAGAATGGATTTGGTCACCTCCGGTTCATACTCTAAATTCTAGTAATGCATATTTAGGTATCCTCACTTCGGTAACCATGCTCATAGGAATCTCTGTTTCCATGATAGGCATTGGTAGTGCAGTCTTCAGCAAGAGAGAAATAATGTGATAACATGCTTCAAGAGAATACTCATTTCAAGGGCGACTTCTCATCCCTGTGGAGGCTTGACGTCATGCCTCCTATTCGTCGCTTATCATGGTGGTGGTGGTGGGCACTAATACTCATCCCAGACCCCGATAGGCCGGGTAGATCAAAGCAATTGATGATATTATGGTCAACAAAAGAAACGCCCGCAATAAGAGTGAGTGGGCACTGGTGGAAGCCCGGAGGTAGGATGTTTGTGGATGACCACGGAGGTCATGTTATTCCCGGAATGGTCTGTGCTTGGTGGTTTGATGGAGAGAAAATGTTTGAGCCTCTGGTTATGAGGGAATGCAGGATGGCCAGTATTTCAGATACACATCCTCTGTGGCCAGGGGAGGGCAAAGGAGAAGGAGCAGGAGCGGTAATACCACTGATTCCTCAAGATATGTCAATAGGAATGGCACCCGGAAACAAGTCCTTCTGGATAAATCTCTCAAGTGATGAAGAGGCAGTAGCCAGAGGCGCACCCAGTAAGTTCGAAGCCGAACTAACTCCTTGGTGGGGGCCTCCTAGTGAATTAACATACAAGAATAATGAGTACTTCTTGGGCATGGGATATGATATCCTCAGGTTACAGGCTACAAAGTGCAGGCTAGTTGTTGATGGTGAGGTTTTGGAGGGAACGGGCTATTTCCAGAAGGTTTCCGTTCAAGCGCCTTCATTTCCATGGTTTTGGGGGATGTTACACTTCAATGATGGATCATATCTTGATTGGTTTATGCCACACGTCACACCGATGTGGTCAGCGAGAGATGACAAGCCTTGGAGGTTGAGGGATTTCTTCCGTTCTCCAAATATAGGCACAGGCGTTTTCCAGGATAGAAAGACCGGAAAGACTCAGAATTTCGATAACTGCACTGTTGAGCTTTGCAAGCAAAGCTCTGAAGATGCATTACTGGATGATAATGGAAATATTCTCCCGGAATTCAGAGTCAAGGTTTGGAATGACGACTCAAGCGCTACTATCAGAGTTAGGGCAGTAAGTAGAGCAAGATGGATTTTCGACCAACCAACTAGGGCTTCATGGGTCAGTCACCTAACCTACAATGAATATCCACTGGAGGTACTCTCAATCACATTTGAGGATTCCGAGGGAATTAGGACAGAGCAGGACTATGAATGGATTCATGGAAATGCAGAACATGCATGGGGAGTTCTACATTAGGTGTCGTTATGAGTGAAATAATTTCCAGCTTCAGATCAAAATTGGACCTTGATTCAGTAAGAGAAAGGTTCCCAGAGATTTCCGACTCAGAGACTCCAATATGGCATGGAAGCCCAGCTTTAATGTCCATGTCTGGCAAATATGCTCTAGCTGGATTAGTATTAGTAATCCACCTGGTATTCTACTGGGCCGCTAAATATGATACTGTTATCGAGGGGGAGGCTAATCTGAATCTGGTAGTTGGACTGGCCAAAGCAATCATAGATATTTCGGGTGTTTTGGGATTCGCAATAATGATGCTACTGGTCGCAAAAATAAATCATTATCTCAATACATCCACATCAGGGGGGTGGACGACATCTTGGTTGCTCATTAACGGATTAATTCCCTTATCTTGGTACGCTATAACACTCATAAACTCAATTTTAATATTTATTGGATATCATGGATTTGATAATTTTATTGGAGAGCACATACCAGTATGGAAAGATTGGTATTATCTCTTTCTAGGGGTATTTTCTTCCATCTCTGCCGTGGCCATGACTGCACATTACAGCAATGCATTCCAGTATGCTATTACAGATAAGAGGGTCCATATTAGGAAAAAGTTCCTTTACTTCGATACTAGTGTGGTTGGCATCCCATTTGAGAAGGTCGAGAATCTAAAGGTTGAGCCTTCGATCATTGGGAGAATATTTGGTTTCGGAAATATACATGTGATTACTGACGGAATGCAATCAAATATCTCCGATGATAATGACTCGGTTAAACAATCAGGTTTGTTAAATCCATTGAGCTGGATTTTCATCCAGAGAAAAAACAATCCTTCTTCTCAAGATCCAAGTGAATGTCTTTACTGTATCAAGGAACCTATGTCTGTTTACGCATTAATCAATGAGTTGATAGACAATTCATAGTGGTCTTCCGCACCGTTCTTAACTGCAAGGCCGCCGATTAGGCCCGAGGGAGACCGATGGAAGACACAGTAACTCAAGCAGCCCAACTAATCACAAAAGGAGATTTCATGGGGGCGATGGAAATTTTCGAGGCTTTTTCGAACGCCAATCCTGACGATCCAGCAGGTTTCCATGGCTGGGCAGAAGCGGCTCTTTTTGAGATTCAGGCCAATGGAAATCTAGATGACAAAGGAAATGATAGGATTAACGAGGGCCAGATAGCTGCCTATTTCAGAAAAGCGTCGTCCATGGATCCGAAGAACCCTGACTACCTCGCCTCCTATGCAAATGCTCTACTCGAGTTCGACAGAATGCCAATGGCAGTTCGCGAATTCAGGAAGCTGAAGTCACTAGGAGACGAGTTAGACGACGTAGATGTCTCATTCCACTTGTATGAAGCCGCCAAGGCGTTGATTGAATTGGTAGATATGAAGACAAATTATGACAGGAGTAATCCCAACGCTCGGCAATTTATCCCAATAGCTTTGGAGTTCGCGATGTTAGGTCTTGGCTTTTCGTCAGTAGACGAGGCGATGGAGTACCTAGTTCCAGAGGAATAGGGGGGAAGATCAACTGACTAGCGACTGTTTTCTAGTCGCCATCGGGTACCATGGAAGCCTATTTCACGGCTCACAGATTCAACCTGATGTAAGAACTGTCCAAGGTACTCTGAAGGAGTCACTGAAAGAGATAGGATGGTGGAGAGAGGGCTGTTTACGACTCTCCAGCAGGACTGACGCAGGAGTCAGCGTGAGGATGAACTTGGCTAGTATAGATCTCCCTGAGTCAGTAATCTCATCTATAGATGGTTCAAGAGTAATCAGGGCCCTTAACGATCGCCTTCCCGATGATTTGGTGGCATGGGCCGCAAAAAAAGTCGCTTCCACTACTCCGACACGTCCAGTAATTTCAAGGAAGTACTATTATAGATGCGAAGTTATCAAATCATGGCCCGAAAATGTTGATGTCGATATCCTAACCAAAGCATGTCAAATTTTTGTAGGGACTCATGACTTCACTAATCTCTGTAGGCTTGAAGAAGGAAAAAATCCAACTAGGACTGTAATTAGTTGTGATCCCTGGCTAGATAGTGACAACAGGCCGATAGGAATTTGTGTGGTTGCCAAATCTTTCCTGTGGAACCAAGTCAGGAGAATGGCCTCCGCCATCACAGGAGTCGTATCAGGGGAATATGATCTGGACTTCCTAGCTAAATCTATTGAAAATCCAAATATTCCAATTGATATGGGGATGGGGAGCTCCAGAGGTTTGATTCTTTGGGAGATCAATCATTCGGCACTGGATGGAATTGGAATGGGTTCTATCCCCGATACTAGAATATTCTCAAAGCCACCATCTTCACTAAGGGGGCATAAGAATTGGATGGGTTTGTGTAATTTGGAAATGTCGACATTGGTTAATTCAGAATGGATTAGAGAAATCGGTCTATCCTAATCCAAACTTCTTCACCATCATTACAGGGCAGGCTCTCTCTAAGGAATGAGTTAGAGATAATTTCAGCAGTTTTGGTATGCCTAGTTAAGTCAGGGATAAGTAAGGCACATTTTGTCCATATTTCAGAATCTACAGAGATACTAGCATGAAAAGCTGTAGCCCCTCCAAATGATCTTCCATCTCTCTCGAAACCTTGAATCCTAATTGGCTCAAGTCCGACAACATCGCTCCCTTCATCCAGTCCAGAAGCAACTCTCAATTTCCTGTATGGGTCCAAGCTCTCACTTTCCAGATCTACGTTCAGTGTGCCAGGCCAAGCACTGGATCCTAGTACTTCTTTGAATTGCTCTTGGTAATGTGGTTGGGCCATGAAAACATGGGCCCTGCCCAGACCACTAGACACCGCACCGTGTAGTAGCACATCGCTTCCTAATACATCTCCCTCATAAGGTTCCGCTTCAGTTCACAGATGGTACACTGCGCCTTGCTCAGAAATGCTCCATCCCGTCTCCGATAAATATCTACTTTCATTACTCCCCTCTCTCAATAGAGGGTTTGTATGGTTGAAATGAATGAAAGAAATTTCAGGATCTCCTTGTTTTCTATTTCCTAGCAATCCCAAGGTCTCCGTTACAGTGGGATGAGGAATCTCACTAACATCTCTGCTTGATATCTCATCATAATTCCAGAATGTCCCATCTATCAATGCTATATCTACCTCCAACCGCTCAAGCCAGTCCAGAATTTCCAACTCTCCCCCCAGGGTTTCTCCCCATGAATCCTGATCTGGCATGAAAAGTAGGCCTTTTTTATCTCCTCTGATTATCAAAGCATGGTTATCCGACAGTTCAGATCTATGGGGGACTGGAATTGCTGTTAACGTAAATCCACAACCTGGGGTCGGCTCAAAGGGCTCCATAGGGGCCCAATAATTGGGAATAATCACTCCTTGATCGATCATTATTGACCATGAAGGTGTTGAATCTAGAAGATCTCCCATCGAAGAGCTACAGTGAAGAATTATTCCCGAAGAACCCATCACTTCACGTCCAAATAATCCCAGGCCATCCGTGTGCCCAAGATGGGCATGCGTCAATGAAACACTAGAGGGTGGCCATTCTGGAGTTCCAACGGAATTCCATAACTCAAATTGTCCTGCCATCATCCTACTCGCCTCGATTATGTGACATGTCCCATCTGGCCCTCGTATCCCCAATGAAACTGGCATCTTAGAGAGCTCGGGGGAGCGCCTAGCATCTTCGCAACAATCCTTCAAACACCCTACTTGGGGAAACCCTCCATCCTGCGCGATTCCAAGCAAAGTCACCTCAACTGAACCCCTCTCCATATAGCCGGATAGGCCTATGGGAAATGAACACCTCGCTCCGATGGAGCAATGTACCTCCTGCTTAATGGAGTGGCATGGCGGCCGACATGTCTTGGATGTCAGAAAGACTAAATCAACTGAAACAACAGGATTTGGATTGGAATCCCCCTGTGTTAGAATCTGCGAGTACTTCTCATTGTAGGGTAGAGGGAAAAGATATGATCATGCTTTCGGCAAATAACTATCTCAACCTGACAACTCACCCAAGAGTAGTTGAGGCGGCTATTGAGGCTACTAGGAAATATGGTGCTGGATCAGGTTCTGTCAGGGCAATAGCTGGAACTCTCGATATCCATATAGAAGCCGAGAAAAAGGCTGCAGAATTCAAGGAAGTGGAATCATCTCTGATTTACTCAGCTGGATATACAGCAAACGTTGGCCTGATACCGTCTCTTGTCAGAGGCAAAGAAGATATTATCATCTCTGATGAACTTAATCATGGCTCTATAATAGATGGAGTGAGGCTGACCAAGGCAAGCAGAGCAGTATATCCTCACAATGATGTCGAGGCCCTGGAAAGAACCCTCAAAGAGAATAAGAATGCAGAGAGGAAGCTGATCATAACCGATGGTGTTTTCAGTATGGATGGGGACATAGCTCCACTAGATGACATTACAGATGTAGCTGAGGAATATGGTGCTATGGTAATGGTCGATGATTGCCATGGCGAGGGAGTACTCGGGGACGGTAAAGGAATAGTCGCGCATTTCGGCCTCCAAGGACGTGTTGACTTTGAAATTGGATCGTATTCTAAGGCCATGGGAGTTCAAGGAGGGATATTGGCGGGTTCCGATCTAGTGAGAAGTTACGCGCTTAACCATAGTAGATCGTGGCTTCTCTCTGGAAGTCAACCACCTGGAGTAGCAGCCGCCCAGAAGGCCGCCGTTGAAGTTTTGATGGAGGAGCCTCAGCATGTGAGGAAGTTATGGGAAAATACCAATTATTTCAGAATGCAACTACAATCTATGGGATTTGACACTGGTCGTTCGGAGACTCCGATAATTCCAGTGATGTGTGGAGAAAGTAAAGTTGCCAAAGATCTCTCTAGTATGCTTGGCGAGAGTGGTATACTTGTTGGGGCGATAGTATTCCCAATGGTCTCGAGGGATAAAGCGAGAGTCAGAACGCAAATGTCATCAGGACTTACCCGTGAAGATTTGGACACAGTTCTATCAGAGTTCGAAAGATGTGGTAAGAAATTAAGATTGATTTAGGAGAGGTGTAAAATGTCAGTAGATCGCATTGAAAATGAAAGTAATATTTGGCCGTTTCAACGGAGATAAAAGTAAACTGGGGAGATATGGACGCTCTAGGACATGTCAATCATTCAGTTTTTGCAAAATGGATGGAGACTGTTAGAATGATGTATTTCTCTGAGATTGGAATGATGAATCTCTATGATGATTCCAATATCGGACCAATTCTTGCTAGGATAGAAATAGACTACGAATCACCAATAGTATTCCCAGACGTAGTTACAGTAAGTACTTCGGTTTCTAGAATTGGGAATTCATCATTCGATATGAGATATAGAATCGAGAGTCTAAGCAATAATGGAAAATCCGCGGCAACTGGAAGTGTAGTCTGTGTTCTATTGGATTATAGTTCTGGCATCCCTCATAAAATTCCTCCAAAACTAAGGGAATCTATCGCCAGATTAGAGGGAGATTTCCAATATTAAGAATATTAGACAATATCTATTACTTCTTCCAAATCAAAGTCAGATTCCGGACTCGCTGTCTTAGTATCGCCATATATGGTCATTTTCATCCCTTCGAATGGCTCGATTCCTCTGTCAATCCTGTCAATAATTCTCCATCTGGGAGCATACGATAGATGAATCCAAAGAGGCCCTGGAAGAATGTAGATGAACCAACCTAATCTATCTAGAATAATCCCATACTGGTTATCTATGATTGAGGCTGATAGTACAGTTAGTCCAATGAATGGAAGAGCAAAGAGAATCCTCCTAATATAAACAAGTCTCGCAGGGGGTCTCTTTACAATCGTTGAAATTAGGATCGAGAAAGCGCCTAATATGGAAGTTATTGCGACAATTACAAGCATCTGAAAGAGCCACTCTCTCCCAATTTGCGAATATCCTTCTCCAATAGAAAGACCGCCATAAGTCATTAGAGGAAGTAGCGCAACTGAAATCATAAGGCCGTAGAGTCCGCCTACAAAGATAGGATGGCACAGAGTCAGAGAATCTCTCAGGAAGAAATTGCTCACAGAACCCCCTCTTAGCATATGCCTATGCTCAGAATCCATGGATTCAACCACATTTTGCCACCCCTCCACGGCCCTCCGCCAACAACTCCCAATTATCACCATTGGGGTGTTTACCAACCAAAATAGCTCACTAGTAAATTATCTGACCTCCGAATTAGGATTCGGAGAAGCAAATATATACGGAGGGATTATGACTCATTCACTAATCCCAACAGCCTAGGTGTGTGCATGGAAGGCGAAGAGACTCTATTCAATGTCCTCGAGTCTAATCTAGATACCGGCCTTAGGGGAATTCCTGTTGGAACCTGTCAGACTTCATATGTCGATCCAATCGAGGGGGTTCACTATGTTGGCTACCCAGTAGAAGATCTAGTAAATCTAGAAGAGGAAGATGTCATTTATCTCCTGCTTTTCAAAGAGCTACCATCACCAGAGCAATCGGATAAGTTCAGAGCAGAACTAGCTCTTAGGGGCGAATCACTTCCAACTGGGGCATTGAGGGTGCTAGAGTCACTAACTCCCGGAAGTGGGCATCCAATGGATTGGCTAGCAATTGGGATAATGGCACTCGGGACTGCTGAAGCGACAGGTGACATCCGATCCGACTCAATGAATCTAATAGCTAGAATGCCTGAATTGATGGCTCGTGTATTTCTGCTCAGAGGAGGTAAGAAGGAACAACTAAGGCCCCGAAAACCGGAGCTGGGCCTGGTGGAGAATTTCGTCCATATGCTCGGAATAGAAGGTGAAGAGGCAGATAGAATGAACCGAGTTCTGAGATTCTTTTTCATCCTCCATATGGATCATGGAGGAGGTAATCTTTCCACATTCACTGGTAAAGCTGTAGCATCTGGAAGAGCATCCATTTATTCTGCCCTGTCTAGCGCTATGAACGCTCTTTCCGGGCCCCTACATGGAAGGGCGAATCAAGCAGTGTTGGAGTTTATCCAGAGAATTGGAACATCTGACGAGAACGAGGTTTCATCATTTGTCAACGCGGAAATTGATGCTAGGCGACCAATATACGGTTTTGGACATGGCGTCCTAAGGGCCGAAGATCCAAGAGCGAGACTTTTGATAGGGCTAGGGGAGGAAATCTGTCCCGATGAAGATCTTTACAAAACTGTAAAGGTCCTAAGAAAAATAACTCCTGATATCCTCAAGGAGAGGATTCCAAAAATAAGGAATCCATATCCCAATGTAGATCTTGGTAGTGGAACTCTGCTTCATTCAGTGGGATTCAGAAAGCCTGACTATTACACCACTTTCTTCGGTTGGGCTAGAGTTGCAGGGATTTGTGCCCAGATACTAGATGAGAGAAATGCGAGGGAAGGCAGAGGTACTCCGATTTACAGGCCCAAGTATATCCCACGTAACCAACCTCATCGCAGACTGTGATTACTTCTCTCTGAGAGATAAGAGTGCAGTTTCTACAGCCGCCATTGTAATCCTCTCGCCACTTTCTCTAACCATGGTAGCAACCTTCTCGACCTCATGATCTTCCGCACCCGCGGCGGCCACCATATTCATCAGATGTAATTTCATATGGCCAGCCTGAATTCCGACTGTGGCGAGAGCCCTCAAGGCACCAAGGTTCTGTGCCAATCCCGCCGCCGCCATTACCTTGGCCAAATCATTAGCAGTACGCAGACCCAATAATGCAACATTTGCTTGTGCCCCAGGGTGGATTCTAACGGCACCTCCTACTAATCCTACGGCCATTGGAATCTCAATTGATCCGACTAGATTCCCATCAGAGTCTTTTTCCCAGTGAGTCATTGAGGAATATTCTCTCCCAAAGGAGGCATACGAGTGAGCTCCTGACTCTATGGCCCTCCAGTCCTGCCCACATGCTATAGCAATTGGTGAAATCGCGTTCATTATTCCCTTATTGTGAGTAGTCGCCCTGAATGGATCGGCAGCGGCAAAGTGATACGCCTGAATAACGCCATCAATAACATTGGAGCCATTCTCTGAATCTTTACCGTCATCAGACATCTCTTCAGGGGTGAATATTGCACTTACCTTGGCTAGCCTATGTACTGCTAGATTACTGATTATACGGAGTATTACAGTTCCAGAACTCAACTCTTCAATTTTTTGAGCTATTGTCTCTGCCATGGTATTGACGGCATTGGCTCCCATTGCATCCCTACAATCAACTAGGATATGTACGATAACCATCGGTCCAGATTCTGTCTCTATGACTCGAACTTCTACATCCCTGCATCCTCCTCCAAATTTTACAAGAATCGGATCAACCTCGTTGCAAGCATCAATCAACTCGTTTTTAGATGAGAGGATGGCATCTTTGGCTAAGTATGGATCCTCACATCCAACAACCTGAATTTGACCTATCATTACGGGAGCATCATTATCTGAAACAAAACCCCCATTGGAATGGCATCTTTTAGCCATATTGGAAGCGGCCGCTACAACACTCGCTTCTTCCACAACGAATGGTATCAGATAATGCTCGCCATCAATGATGAAGTTTGTAGCCACTCCAATCGGTAACGAGTATGTACCAATTACATTCTCTATCATCCTATCTGCAACTTCTTCTGAAAGCTCCCCATTAGATGCCCATGCCTCTACCATATCATCCTCTAGTCCTGCAATCTCCGAGAGCAAGTCCCTCCTCTCTGAGACAGATAGTTTGTAGAATCCTTTCAATCGACTGCTATCCACTGGCATGTTATCGTACCTAGTCGGCGAAAACACCCTTCTGTACATTTCGCTTGAATATCTCTCATAATATCACTTAGGTGACCACATAATCTGATCCAGATACAATATTTTCATCACATTAAAGCGTTAATTATTCTATTAACGCTTTGTTAACGCATAATTAAAGCGTTAGTAAAACGTTAATATTACTAATATACATTCGACTTACTAATCTAAACTATTGAGAATTTTATATCTAAAAATGCGTAAATATACGTTAATAATAACTATCTTATCTGTTAGTAAACGTTAATGTTATGTACTCCTGACTATTCACCAACATCGTGGCAGGTGTTCCATCCGAGAATCTTGGTTTGCCCTTGTTGAGAGGCAACCCCTTTGATCTCAGGCCAATCGAGAGTGGAAGGGCCGAGTACCTAGTCGGAAGGGATAGGCTAATCGCTTCTTGGAGAGAGCATATTATTTCACAATCACCAAGGATGTTACTACTTGTTGGCGAGAGGGGTTCCGGGCGTTCATCAGTTGTGAGAACTTTAGCTTCACAGACGAGAAGAAGTTTTGTCGGTCAATATTGGCCTACAAGCGATCCCGTGAATGCAATAATTCATGAATTAGCAATTCATTTTTGCGGGTTTAGTTCATCGGGCTCAAATCAGAAAATGATAGATGATTTAGTCTCCAATCTGGAAGAGAGTTCTGGATCCCTGCCCGTGATATCTCTTGATTATCCATCAAATATAGAAATCTCCATGGTATTGAATTCAATATCCCCCATTCTTCAAAGACTGAGGGCGCTAGTCATCGTAGTACTCACTCCCTCTCAATTGTCTTCTATTGATGAAGAGACTCTCGAGCTTTATGACAGGCCAGAATATACAACACATCTATCTAAAGAGCAAATCCAAGAGTTATCTAACAGACTCGTATCAAGAAAGGCTAGAGAGAAATGGATTATTGATGATATTTTACTATCAAGGATTTATGAATCTACCTCTGGAAACCCTAGAGATGTTATTCGACTTTTGAGGGACCTAATCGATGAGAGGAGGGATGTTGGTGCACATGGGGCACTAGAGAGACTAATGCGTTGGAAAATTATCAATGACTCCAGTGATGTATATGAAAAGGATGGAGAAAATCAAATTTTATTTCCGGATGAATCTCAAGGTCATATCACTGAAGAGGATAATCAATTATCCGTAGATGATCCTCCCGAAAACCGAGATTTCAAATTACAATCAACTTATTCTGATGGTGATGAATCAATCCAAGACATTACTGAATACATCGAAGATCAAGGAGACAACCTCCATAGTGATGAGCTTGAAGAATACCCCTTCAATTTCCAAACAGAAACAGGTGAAAGTCAAGTAAATATCGAGGATTTCTCTGAAGATCCAGATGACCTATGGGAGGGGGACTTAGATACCGATGTAGAAGAAATACCCGTAGAAAGAAATACCGAGCAAGGGACATTGGATGATTTTGTCTACATTCAACCAGGTACGGAGCCCCCAATGTTTCATTCAGGAAGTGGTTTCAACGGCCTCGCCCAGAGATCAAAATTAGCCCAAAGTCAACAGCCCAACGAAAAAGAAGATACTCCACTCATAGAGTCAGTATCTGAGATTTCACATCTCTGGGAAGGGGATAAGATAGATATTGAAAGCAATCAACCGGAAAAAAATATTCCAATCATTAGTAATATCGATCCAGAGTGGGAAATAGAAGATCCACAACTCCCAGAAAAAGAGACCTCCAGTGTCATTTCGACTGATTCCGCCCACTGGTCAGTGGAGCCATCAATGGCCTCTTCATTGCCCGTTTTCGAAGATTCAGAAACTGAGATTATTGATACTCCATTTGGTATCGAAGACGCTCCCGTTCAATCAATTGATATTATTGAAAATAAATCTGAAAATCCTCGAAGGGAAAACTTCCGTCCGACTACTTCATGGGAGCCTGACAATCCTTTTGATGAGGAGAGGAGTATATATCTAAATGAAGCTGAAATGTTAGTCATTTCAATGGCTTCAAAGAGAGAGATTTCTCCCTCAGATGCAGAACTCCAGGCCAGGCTCGAGGTTGGAAGACCCCGCCTCTCTCAGATATACAATGGACTCCACAAGTCCGGATACCTTTCTGTCAGGAAGCAAGGAAGAAAGAGACTATTCAAAATCACAGAAGCTGCACAGAAATTAGTGGAGGCATAATATGGATGAAAACGTATTAATTACCGAAGAAAGAGTGAAGAAATATATCTCAATCACCCTTCAAGCAAGGAAGAAGGCCACACCAAATAATCTTAGCAAGGCGGACTTGGAAAGATTGGACTCTATGATGAGAATGTGTGATGACTACTACTCAGATTCAAAATACTTCCTTGAGAAAGGGGATTTGGTCCGGGCATTCGGAGCAATAAACTACTCGCATGCATGGATCGACGCGGCAGTAAAAATCGGCTTAATGGATGGGCATGGAGATGATGTTCTTTTCACTCTTCCTTAATCAACTAGGCGTAGCATTCTATCTGATACGACTTCAATATAGGAGCAACCAGACTCAGATAGTTTTTCTTTCAATCTAGTATCAACCGTAAGTACTGGCCAGTTATTCATTTTTGAAAGCCGTACTAGCATCATATCGGTGTGCCTTTCCCCGGGAGGATCATCCATCATTTCTGAGCGACTGTTCAAGAGTCCAAGGAGAAGCCCCCTCTTGCCCCTAGATAGATCATCCAGCTCCCTCCAGACACTATCAATTACTATCAGATCTGGCTTTCCTATGACATTAGACATCGCAGAATCCAAGTTCAGCCCTGACTTGACAAATGCAATCCAGCCACAAGTATCGACGAGAACTCCCGCCAATTAATCACCCTTTGATAGTTCCATGGCCTATCAGTCTCCATCGGGCGCCTACTCTTCTAGATAGAGTGATCCTGCTTCCCATCTTCGCACATATTGGTAATCTCAGCGCTAGCTTAGCCTCTCCCTTCTTGGAGGATGAAACAGTTCCAACACTGGTGGCTGTAGCAGAGTTTACCATCAGCATCTCGTTTGTTTGTAGCGGCTTCACCACGCCTTCTTCGCCTTCTCCTCCAGAGACCATCTTATCCAAAAGCTCCAATTTAAGATCCAAGGATTCCCAGACAGGAGGCAGCTCTCCTTCCTTTGCCATCACTTGTCCTGAGAGATCATCTGCCTTCGTCGACATCGGGTCCATGGGAGTAGCAATTCCACAAAGTCCTCCAGCATGAGCCGATTGAAGATCTAGTCCGCCAGCTTGGATATTTTCTATTGTAGTCTTCAAAGGCTCCCATCTGGTTTTATTTCCCTCTGAAATCCTTCTTCCGGGAGCGATTAAAATAGAGTCTCCAACACTAAAGGATCCTTCGACAATACTGCCTCCTATTATCCCCCCTCTCAGTTTATTCGGTCTAGAACCAGGCCTATTGACATCGAAAGAGCGTGCTACATACATCAGGCCCTTGTCATCGGAGTCTAGGGAGGGACTAGGAATCGTATCTTCTATGGCCTGAATCAACATGTCCAGATTAACATCATGATGTGCTGAAACAGGAACTATCGGAGACCCCTCTGCTATCGTACCTTCAATGAAAGAAAGTATTTCCTGGTAGGACTCAATTGCACGCTCTTTACTAACAATATCGACTTTATTCTGTACTACGACTATATTTTCTATGCCCGCTATCTGTAACGCGGCCAAATGCTCCCTAGTCTGCGCTTGCGGACATGACTCATTAGCGGCCACTAAAAGTAAGGCGCCATCCATTATAGCTGCACCTGAAATCATTACAGCCATCAGGGTCTCGTGTCCCGGTGCATCCACAAATGAAATAACTCTTAGAAGATCATTTTCGGAGTCTTCTCCTCCATCTGGATTCTTTCCTCTGGCATAGTATTCTCCTTCCTTATTCTTGTAAAATGCAGTATCTGCATATCCAAGTTTTATGCTGATCCCACGCTTCCTCTCCTCGGAATGAGTATCTGTCCAAGTGCCTGAAAGAGCCTGCGTCAGAGTAGTCTTTCCATGATCTACGTGCCCGACCATTCCAATATTTACTTCCGGCTGACTAGGTAGATCACTCGCCAGCTAGACCATCTCCTACTATTCACTCCTCTTCACCAGAGGACTGATCCGCAGGAACTTCTTCTTCAATACCAAATATGACGCCAAGTGGCCTTTTCCCAGCCTCAACTATCTTCAGGTTAATCTGCCTAGTTTCCTGCCCTATTACGTTTCCACGAAGGTTCCTCCTCCTTCTTAGCCCATCATACTTGTAGCGGTATATCTTACCCTTCTTGTTGACTTTCTTATCTCCCTTGTAACCTATCCCGGCGGTGATTAGTACTGATTTTACTCCACTACCATCAAGATCTGGTCGCATAGGCCTTCCTGTTAGATCGGATCCTCCTGTGATTTCTAGGCGGTATCCAGTTAGTGACTGATCGCCTTCTCCGATAAACATCCCATCTACCGAATCGCCTATCTTTTTTCCTAGGAAATGATTGTAATTAGAACCAGTTATCTCAACCGAGAACGCACGTCCTCCATATTTTGGATTCGTGTCGTTAACGACTGCCTTGAATGACTGTTCGCCTGCCATACTTACACCTCGGACGGCAATCCGACATGAGGCCCCTATAAGAGCGGTTCGGAAGTAATGGCAAATCGCCCCTACCGCTTCGTGAACTCTTCCTCAATCCTACTTCCTATTGTTGCGGGTGCGGTATTGGTCATTGTAATGTATGTAGTTCTACCCCTACCAACTGTAGTATTAGTTGACCGGGCATCCAACAAACCTTCCTTTTCCAGTGCCTTGAGATGCTTCCAGAATGTCGTATAGCTCCGTGGTTTTACTCCAAATTCCTCACATACCACTTCATATAGCTTCCTAGCATCTCCACTTGATATCTCCTCTTCCTTACGTAATCTTCTACATATCCCGAGAAGTACAAGTTTCTGATGGGCACTAAGGGAGTCAACCTGGCTCGGCTCCACAGAAGCAGACCTTATGGTACTCGGCATTACATCATTCAACGCAACCTCTCCTCTTCCATCCATCTCCGCCCTCCTTACCGCTGCCTCAAGAAGCTCGATAGCTAGCCTGGCATCGCCAGTACCCTCAGCAAATCTTCCTATCTTCTCGAGAATATCATCGCTCACTGATCCGGATCTACAAGATGCCTCATATCTCTGTTTGGAAATTCCAATCAGGCCATCGTACCCATAGGGCTCCAGCTTCAGTACGTTACTCTCTCCAAGTCTCGAGATTATCGCCGGCTCCATCATACCCATCAGTGACAAGTCCTGACTAACTAGAATCAGAGAGATAGTTCCTTGCCCGCCCTGTCCTTCATCGATTCGCAGTAGTTTGTAGATTAGATCGCTATTATCTCTCCTAATGAGGATATCAACCTCGTCTAATACCAATATCATATGGAGCCCCCTAGACCGAATATTCCTCCTTATCGACTGAATAATTTCCCCAGAGCTAAACCCCCTCTCAGGATGTCGGGAGTCCAAAGACAGTGCAATCTGTTGTAAGACCTGATTCGTAGAGGGATGATTACGACAATTAACATGAGACAGAGTCATCTTCCTAACTCCATCCAACTCTCTGATTACATCCTCTCCAAATCTTCTAGTTAGTACGGTTTTTCCCGTTCCAACATGACCTATGACCACTGCACGACCACTCACTCCCTCGCTACCTATTCCCATGAACATCGAGGCTAAAAGGCCTAGTTCCTTGTCCCTGCCTACAAGATTTGGAGGAGTCCAATCGAATGAAAGTGGCCCCCTGTCGACGAGTATCTTGCCAGCACCGATATTGTCAAGGTAGTCTGTCATCAGACCACACGCGCTAACATCGTTATTAGACATATTCTGGGGAAATTAGAAATTAGCTACACATCATGTCGATATCTCATTCGCCAAATCACGGAATCTCATCAAATTGGTAACCATTTTCCCACTTCTTTTCTCCCAAGGCAACTTCAAGCTCATATGGAGTTACCAACGGCTTGTCATACCTCACTGAGTCATCAATGGCTATCCTCGGACATGCAGTATTCACGAACGCATCAACCGGGTAGAAGTCTATCAAATCAGGACTCACGTGATCGAGTGCGAGTAAGTATCCCTTCTTCCCATGCTTCTCGAGAATTCTTTTCATCCTTATTGCGAGATTCCTCCTCATCTGCCCTGGCTTCTCCCCAATTAGAATTCCAAAAGTAGTAGCATTGTCTATTTCCATAATTAGTCCAAAACGTTGCCTCAGGATTCTTTCAATACGCCCAAAAGACATCTCACTCGAGTCTCCAGTGTAGGGATCTAGTAGGGCCAAAGGCTTCCCTGTATGGAGGACCAAACCTATCGGATGGAAGTCTCCCGAACCAAGGAACAGGTAATGCCCTATATTTTCATTATCTCCAGAATAATTGCAACCGAGAACCTGCCCGGGGAATGTTAGCCTATCTCCTCCAGTTGGTATTTCTACTTCGAAGCCAGCTCTTTCCAACATTTCTTTGTATTTTGGAAGTAGGTGTAGGTGTTGTATTGATCCGACAAGACCAAGCTTGGTCTCTTTTAGAGGAGAGAACCTACCTACTGCATCTAAGAAAATCTCCTGCGCCTCCTCCTCGTCGAGATCATTCTTTCTTTCCGCTCCCTTCCTAGACTCGGCAATTGATAGATGAGCTCTAAGAATTGGTAAGACTCCTTCAATTTCTGGCTCGCCATCGTACGTCACCGAGATGAACTGCGTCGGCATCCCAGAGTCTATGTTCATCTGACTATGTCCCATATGTGCCACTAGCTCAACTCCCATCGCTCTCATCTTGTCATGTACTAAATCACAGGCACCATAGCAAGGATCCGCCGCAAGAACTACCTTAGCATCTGAATCATCTTCTATCTGATCCATCATTTCCAGAGCTTGCATTTTCAGGCCCTCTGGAACTTGTAATGCAATAAGACGATGATCATTCGATTTTATTCTCGTAACCAACTCATCGAGCTGAAAGTCATGTCTGTCTAAATCCATCGGTAATCACTCAATAATCTCTACTTTCCCATCAACTATTTCTATTCTGGCTAGTGTTCTTATGGGCCATCCGGGTTTCTCTTTGGAGAGACGTTCGCGCCCATCTCCTTTCTCTATTGCGATGATAATATCCTGTAGCTTCGCGCCCATTCCTTCGATTGCCTCAAGAATTGGCTCTAATGTGCCTCCCGTGGAGATTACATCATCGACAATAAGTATCCTCTCTCCGGGTTTGATATCGTTGATATACGTGGTAGATTTTGAATATCCTGTGGAAACGTCGACTTCCACTTCCCCCTCCATTCCATATGATCGCTTTCTAATAACAACAGTAGGTTTTCCCGATGCCTCGCCAACCGCGGCCAACAATGGCAATCCCATCGCCTCAACACTGACTATGAGATCTATTTCCGACCAATCGACCATTGAGACAATCAGGTCTCTTGTAGCACGAAGAACATCAGGGTCCATCCTCGGTATCCCATCTGAAATTGGATGTATGAAGTATGGATACTCTCCTTTCCAAATTATAGGAGCGCCCCTCAGTGAATCCTGAAGTATGGCAAGGGGGTCGCCGGGCTCCATTGCCCATCAACCTCAGACTTTGCCCTTCAAGTGCTCGGCTCCCCTGACAACTCTCTGGGAACAAGGAGTGGGGAACTTACAGCTCGCTTTACGAAGGGCATCCCTAGCAGCATCATAATTTTCTGGATTCAAATGGATTGACACAATAGTCTGTCCTCTTAAGACTCTAGCGGCGGTTCCTACATTCTTACCGAACGCCTGCCTCATTCCCTGGGAAACACGATCAGCACCCGCACCAGTGGCCTGCTTATTTTCTCGTAGAATTTGATGTGGATAAACATGAATCCTGAGGGCGTAGCCATCGACACCAGCCGAATTTCTTATTGTGGCATTAGCTACCTGTCTAGCCGATTCAAGAGCACTATCTCTGATTTGACACGCATTATCTGATGTCAGCTCAACAACTATTGGAAAATCTCCTGCCTCAGCGGCTTTTCTATTCCCCATGAAGTACCTGAGAATACGATTGTTGGGAACTCCTCCGGTGTACTCTCTACGAGTAAATGACTGGCCCTTTACCTGACGATACATCTTCGCTGGTTTGCGTGCCACTTACTCACCTCTCTGGCGGGCGACCAACCCCCCATATTTAATCGTGAGGACAAAGCAACGAGAGCTCCTCAACCATTCGAAACACGTTCACTCTGTTTCTGAACCTCTCTAACCCCTACAACAATTAGAATGAATCCAACTATCATGGACGCACCAATATTCTCCCCTAATAATGCCCAACCCCCTATTACTCCAAAAACTGGGACGAGGAAAACATAGGAAGAAGCGGCTGTCGGCCCAATTACCTCTATTCCTTTCGCAAATAGTACGTAAGCAAGAACGGTAGAAATAACACCTAGATATGCAATAGTCGCCCATTCTGCAGAGCTAGGAGTGGGTATTCCGGAAGACCAGATCTCGAAAACCATCCAAGGGGTTAGTAGAATCCAACCAATGAATGAGTACCATACTACTATCTCAAGAGGGGAAACACTGCTTTTACGTGACAGCAAAATCTTAGTTAAATTCGTAGTCGTAGCCCATGAAAAAGCGGCCATCAGAATCATAAAATCTCCGGTCAATCGGTGATTAAATGGAATATCTGAGTTTGGACTCCATCCGATAACAACAACAACCCCAGCAATCCCAGTGAGGAGCCCCAGGGACATTCTGCCAGTAATTTTCTGATGTAGCATAGGGGCGGCTAAGAGGACAGTAAAAACAGGATTGAGAGAAACTATCAGGGAAGCATCTCCTGCTGCCGTCCAAGACATTCCATGCATGAAAAATAATTGATAACACATAGTCCCGAAAATACCTAGCCAAATCGATAACCTCCATGATTCTCCGTCCGGAGGGACGAATCTGAAGCCTCCTCTGGATCTATTTGCCAAATACCAGATGAAGAACACTACAACTGCAAATGCATATCTAAGCCATGCCGAAGTAGCTGGCTCAAGAGTAGCGGAATTACTGTCGTCGGTACCGTAACTAAGAAATCTGCCAGCAGCCCAAGTAGAGCCCCATATAATGGCAGCCAACAATAGTAGGAGATGCGTCCTAAGATTCCCAGTTTTTGATTCCACTATCGGTCCCCCGGTAGTCAAGCACTCTCGCAGATGCTTTGGATGCGTTTTGTAAATTCGGGATCTGTGGCACTCACACAATCATCTCCTTCTACACACCCACCGGTCTTAGAAGCAATTATCATCGCGGTCATTGCCATTCTATGATCGGAATAAGTCAGTACAGGATCGACAGGACGGGATGGTTCCTGTCCTCCCGGGACAATAATACCATCACTACTTTCCATTGATTTTATTCCGAATGCACCAAGCATCTCTACCGTCTTGGATATCCGGTCACTTTCCTTCCCCCTGGCATGTGCACATCCTGTGATTCTTCCTCCTTTTCCAATTGCCATTATCGCGGCAGAAGGGGTGATAATATCCGATGCATGGGTTAAATCTAGAATCTCTGAACCGCCAATCAACATATCGATAGCTTTCTTCAATCCGATAATCTCATCAACCTTATTTTTTCTAATTGTAACTCCATGTATTCTAGAGAAAAGAGTAGCCATCGGTATCAAGCTCTCCTCAGCATATACTTCAATTAATGAGGGCGTACAAACTTCCCATGGGCCTAGTTGTATTTCGCCTCTATCGACGCTGATATTTTTTCCCGACATTGAGCATATTTTCTTAGTCAGGCCCCAATATCCTTCGCTAACACTTACTCCCTTTATTTTGAGAGAAATTTCATGTGGTAAATTGGGCGATGCCAGGGCCATGGCAGTCAAACCCTGACTTGTTCCACTCAAATCAATAGTGGCATCTTTAGAACTAATCCTCCCCGATACTGTCCTAGGTACAGAATTACTACTTATCTCACATCCAAGTTGAGATAAAGTATCACAGAGTCCTACAGAAGTCCTCCTTCTAAGTGAACTATCCCCGTCTATTACAGCATCACCTTTCAAACAAGCCGATATCGCCGAGATTACGCTGGCTGTAGTTCCAGAATTTCCACAATTCAGAACATTATCAGGAACATACAATCCATCTCCTGGGCCTTCAATGATCCAATTACCTTCTCTAAAATCAATTTTAGAGCCCATTGTTGCCAAACAATTTGCCATCGAGAAAGAGTCCTCCCCAGGCACTCCTTCAAATGAAATATTTGTCTCCCCATAACTCTGAGATCCAAGAGCTAGCCATCTAATCATATGGCTCTTTGAAGGAGGCATTAACCAGTCAAAAGAACCGGTCAGATCGGTACCATCGAATTCCCTCATGAGCCCACGTATAGCTCATTCGTGTTGAATCCTCGTATCTCTGCTTCTAATCCAATCTCCGAAGTCAACAGAAGAATCCCACTCTCTAGATACCTCATCTATGACGCTCAAATGCATGGTTTCATCCAATCCTCCAGTATCTTTAACTAGATTATTTCGAAGTAGCATTTTTGGACTCAGGCCGGGCATTAGTACTCCTATCGCCCAAGGGACTCTTCCTGGGTATACCTCATTTACATGATTGACTATGTTTGTGGTACAGGTGTTTGTGAGAGTGTTGTACCACTCTGGCTCATTTGCCAACTTGTTTGTTCTTCTTATGTAAGACTCCAGCATCCTTCTTTCGTTTCCCGGTCCAAGGACCACCCCTTCGAAAAGATGCGTCTTAGATTTTAATCTGCATCGGGATCTCACTCCGATTATATCACGCTCAGTGCCCCAGACATAGATTAACTCATAAGTTCTAAAAATACCTTTCAAAGGGTCATAAGAGACTCCTTTCTTCTTTCTAACCTCGATTGAGCAAGCCAGTCTTCTGCCATCTTCAAATTCATAGCTCAGTATAGTATGTGCCATCTCCCTTCTTTCAGGGCTAAAGTATTCAAGTACAAACCATATCTTCGTCACCTTACTCAGGTCCACTTTCACATCTATCCATTGTTCATCGTAATCCTTGGTAGTTCTCCAATTGAAATCACGGACATTTCTGAAAAATGCTATATCTCCTACAGATTCAACAGTGGCTAGCCTTTCATTATCATTGACCCATGATCTTTCATTTGAGGGGGACATCGCGAAATGCCTCCTGAGAATCAGTATCAGAGCTATTGATAATATCAGAAAAATGACGATAGTCAAATCTGCGATTGACGTCACAGACTCCCGTAAGCGCATGAGGAAATAACTCATGCCCAGAATTAATGGCGCGGCAGGGGAGATTCGAACTCCCGAGGTGAAACACCACTGGATTAGCAATCCAGCGCAATGGCCAGGCTATGCGACTGCCGCTCGCAAACTTGGCGACCAAAGGTCTTCTCATGAACATGACGGTGGTCAACACTTCGGTCATTGAAGTACCATGAAGCCTCAAAGAGGGCCAAGCGGACCGAGCATGGAACTGGGAATGAAGATGATGAGAACCAATGATAAGAACATCCACCCGAGGTAATACAGGCT
>CENG01119347.1_pt1 | contig 54084 bp, 48 predicted proteins | sample 530131 | NCBI WGS metagenome assembly CENG01 (sample SAMEA2591057, study PRJEB7988) | marine metagenome | biome: marine biome (ENVO:00000447); feature: surface water (ENVO:00002042) layer; material: saline water (ENVO:00002010), including plankton (ENVO:xxxxxxxx) | depth 5 m
GCAAGCTCAAGAATTTACTGACTTTACGCGTGTGCACGCGTGCGCGCGCGTTGTAATGCTCGGACCTTACTCATGTTTATACGGGGAATATTCTGGGAGTCAATTATCTCAAGTCAATGATGGTGTAAACATGAAGCTAATGATTCTGGAGTCTGGGGCCAAGGGTAAGACTGTCAAGAAGTACTTGGGCAAGGGATGGATAGTAGATGCTTGTTTTGGGCACGTACAGGATCTTCCTCGTAGTGGAAGTCATGGTAGGAAGGCTATGTGGGCTTCTGAGAAAGGAAGGCTTCCCGATCCGCCGTGGGAATGGACTGAAAGGTCAGAAAGAGTAGTCAAAAAATTACTATCAAAGGCCAGAAGTAAAGATGTAACTGAAGTGTACATCGCAACCGATCCAGATAGAGAAGGCGAGTTTATTGCATGGAGACTGATGCACATTTTCTCAGAATTCCCATTTGTTACTCGTGTAACATTCAATGAAATTACTAAGGAGGCTGTTGAGATAGCACTTGAAAATCACAGAGATATAGATGAAGGTCTTGTAGACGCAGCCAAAGTCAGGAGATTCATGGATAGGCTAGTTGGTTTCAGATGCTCAAAATTTGCCAAAAGCTGGAATTTGAGATCGATGGGAAGGGTCCAGACACCCACGTTGGGCTATATTGTTGACAGAGAGAATGAGAGAAATGAGCATGTTCCGATTCCATATCATACAGTTCATACAATTAGTGACGGTTATACGTTTAAATTTAGATTTCATGAAAGTAGCGAAGATGAAGCATGGAGAGATGATAATGGTAAATTTTTCTCTGATAGAACATTCGATCATGTACTTGCTGGAGACGCATTCAAGGCACTGGGAAATTCAGGAAGTTTTGAACTGGTATCAATCAAGAATGGAAAGACGAATCGTAAACCGTCCCCTCCATTCACTACAGATACCTTGCTTCAATCTTCCAGTAGCTCGTTGGGTTGGTCCATGTCAAAAACTAGTAAGATTGCATCGGACCTTTACAATAAGGGGTATATCACTTACATAAGAACTGACTCTACAAGAACTAGCTCTGGCGCAAGGGATGTTGCTAGGGAAATCATTCTAGAAAATTATGGCGAGAAATACATAGGTCCAGGAGCTCTAGGTTCCGACGCCAAGAAGAGCGCAACTAATGTCCAAGACGCCCACGAGGCCATCAGACCGACAGATCCAAAATTAGTAGAACCAACAGATGTTGACAATGATTCTACTAAATTATATCGGCTGATAAGATGTCGATTTTTATCTAGCCAGATGTCAGATTCAGTTAGGGAAAGGAGAGAGATAAGTGCTTCTGTAGATAACTCTGGACTTCTAGTATCGGGTACTGCTTCGTGGAGAATACACCCTGGATGGGAGATTGCATCCTCGGAGTTCCTTCCGGTACCAAGGACTCATGAGCCAACCTTCGGGCTAACAGTGGGTTCGGTATGGAAAATTGATGAAATAGAAGAGAATCCAAAGATGACCACTGATGAGACTAAACCACCTAGGAGGTATACTGAAAGCTCGATAGTTAAGAAGATGAAATCTGCAGGTATTGGACGTCCGTCGACTTATGTTAGTACTGTCCTAAAACTATCCGATAGGAAGTACATAACAAATGACAGTGGCTCTCTTACACCCACTGAAAATGGGATTTTATTGTGGACAGAGGTTGCTCCTATTTACAACGATCAAGAAAGTGAAATAGAGCTATTCTCATCTGAATTTACTTCAGATATGGAGAAGCAACTCGATTCCGTAGAAGACGGCATGGCGAGTGGTTCGGAAATGTGGTTAAGATTCTCATCTTCATTCAAAGATGCTCATGAAAAGGCTATCGAGATCAAGAGCAGGAAGCCTACTCCTAGACAGAAATATTCCATAGAAAATCAGATATCCAGTTTGGAAGAAAGTGAAAAAAATAATATTTTGAATGGGCGATCAATCTCTGAGATTTCAGGAAAGGAGGCCAGTGAAATCATTGAAAAGCTCAAAGAAATGGCCAAAGAGGGAAAAGTCACTACCAAACCTAGTGAGAAGCAATTAAGTTACCTAATCTCATTGATTGAAAAATCAAACATGTCCGAGGAAGAGTGCCTGTCCCTAGTTGGAGTGAAGGATTTAGCTGAACTGACAGGGGGAAGAAATGGCTCCGCTAGCGATTTGATAGGACTAATGAAGGAGAAAAATAATTCATTGCCTGCCTCCGAAGCACAGATGAAACTCATTACAGATATGTCAGAAAAATTAGGGATACCTATCTCTGATGTACTCGCTATGGCAGACCTAGCGGAAATTAGTGAAGTTAGTAAATCGGACGCAAGTAAAATAATTACGAATCTAAAATCACTAAGGAAGAAGAGTAGAAAAAAGTAGAGTGCTTGGCATGGTACTGATGGGAGCTCCTTCGAAGGAATTCTATGATGCCGTTATTATCGGTGCGGGCCCCATAGGTGGATACCTGGGATGGAATCTAAGAAGATTAGGTCATTCAGTACTAATAATCGAAGAGCATTCAGAAGTTGGTAGACCATTTCAGTGCGCAGGTTTAGTTAATCCGAGCGCTATGGCGAGGGTGCCGTTAGAGAAATCTGTACTTTCTCCAATATGGGGTGCGAGGATAAATAGTCCAAATGGAATTACAGTGGATATTGGCTCACCAGAAAGAATTAGAACATGGTCTGTTTGTAGAAAGAAGTTCGATGAAGGCGTAGTAAAACTAGCTGTTGACAGTGGAGCAGAATTGTTGCTTAATTCAAGACCTACAAATATTACAAAATATGATGAGTTTGCAGAAGTCACGGTAAATTCCGCGGATAGAGAAGTAAAGATCAGATGTGCATTGGTCTGTGGATGTGATGGAGCCCATTCATGGGTACGAAGATTCCTGAGGATGGGAAGGCCTAAGGAAATGATGATTGGCTATCAAGTAGAGGTTACGGGATACCCGAATGAGGTTGGTAAGCTAGACATGTTTACAGGATCCCAGATTGCTCCAGGATTTTTTTCTTGGGCGATTCCATCGGGTGAAACAACAAGAATTGGAATGTGGAGTAAGGCAGAACTGCTTACAGACAAATCTTGTGAAATGTTGATCAGTGACCTGATGAATGAATCGATTTGGAAAAATAGATTTGAGAATTGTACCATTATTGGGAGATTTGGCGGACCTGTTCCTAGTGGATTAATTAAGTATCCACTCAAGGAAAGAGTGGCTCTCTTCGGAGATGCTTCGGGAGCGTGCAAACCAACTACAGGTGGGGGCATTAGTACTGGATTTGATCAAGTAGATACCCTCGCTCCAAAACTATCAGAATCCATAATCAGTGGGGATTTGTCCGAGGAAAGAATGCAAAGAATTGGGAAGTCACTCGATCCGATGAGAAAGAAGCTGGAAAGAATCAGGGCCCTTAGAAATGCATTCTTGACAGAGGCCACCGATGATGAGTTGGATGAAGTTTTCAAAGTCTGGTCAAGACCGGATGTAACAGAAATAATTAATCAATCTGGTGAAATAGATAATCCCATACCATTGGGTTTGAGATTACTAAAGGAAGTTCCCGAATTCAGATCATTGGCTACTAAAGCCGCTTCAGCAGTTATATGGGGATAGTATGTATAGGTCGGTACAGAGAGTAAGATACCCGCCCTTTGATCATGAGAATAGCGATCCTGTGGAGATTCCATTAGTTGAGGTATTGCTAGAATCAGAAAATCCCCCTCCCCCAAATCTAAGAATAGGCAATGATAGTTCTTGGATAATCGAGTGGAGGGAGGAGACAGAGGGCGATAGCTCACTGCCTAAAATCAATACAGAAGTGACCACAGAAACCCTGCCGTTTCTCATGAGAACAAGAAATGGATGGTACATTGATCCCGATCCATTGCACTCTACAGCTAGGAAGATGATTTTTCCTGGAGTATTGGTTCTTGTTGTAGCACTAATGCTGCACGCTTTAGAGCCGGCTTTGATTAGTATAGCAATAATTCCAGATTTTATATTTACTCCCATCAGTATTGGTCCTCTTGATTATCCATTGATGATTTTGATTGCATTCCCAATATTTATCATACCGATATTACTAAGGGTAGTGGCAAATATTATGGATATTAGAAGGCAGAATGAATATATTGCAGATCCATTATCTTCTCCTGAAGTTGAGATATCTAATATCTCAGTAGATGGGGCGGAAATTAGTAAAATATCCTTCCCTGAAGGCATTACAGCCACAAGGGCTAGAGTTCAAGTCGGAGTAGCTGTGCCAAAGAGAGACGTATTGTTGGAAGCCATTGGCAGGAGTAAGGACGGACAGCCAGCACCGGGGATGTCTACAGGACTACCGGAAAGGAGGATTTCGACTGCTGATGAACATGGAACTGGAGTGGGTGAATCCGTTCCGATGCCGGTCAGCAGAGGGAGATTACTTCTCTTAGAGCCGATGAGAGTACAAGATTTTGGACCATGGACAGACGTAGTTGATGAGAGTTTTATCCTTCTAGGGCCAAGTAACCAATGGCCTGGGAATATATATTCTGCAATGATTGCTATTCATTGGGAGATTGTCATTGAGGCTTCGAAGAGTGATGGAACAAGGATGAAATGGGTTAGGCCAATTAACATAGAGGCACCTAATAATGTGGTTTCAATAGATAAATTGCCGGTGAGAAGTGGACGTGTAGAGTCATAATCACTGTTTTGGAGTGATAGCGAAAAGTTCCGTACTACTGATAATATCTGTCTCAATTAAAACATAATCAGAATCTCTCTTTCTAGGAGTATATCCCGACCTTAGGATAATTTTCTGAAGCTCTATCTCAGACGCCATAGTTTTGCTTGTCCCTGAAGCAGATACTACGTTCTCCTCCATCATAGTTGAGCCTGCATCATCAGCCCCTCCCGTTAGAGCTAACTGAGCTATCTCGAGCCCCATGGTTGGCCATGAAGCCTGGATATGAACTATATTATCAAAGAAAATCCTAGATACTGCTACATGTCTCAAATATTCTGTAGATGAGGCGCCCAAGCGTATTCTATTTTCTCCTCTGTTTCTAGCTCCGAAAGCATTGTTTTCCAATTGAACGGGCCAAGAAATAAATGATGTAAATCCGACATTACCAGAAGAAATTGTATTATCTTGGGCTTTTCTGATTCTATCCATATGTAGAATCCTATCTGATCTACTTTCACCGAATCCAATGACATTTGTTGCAGATGTTGTCAAGCCAATGTCCTGTGCTTCACGCATGACTCGTATCCAATTATCCGCGGAGCCCTTCTTAGGGGAGATATCCAACCTAACGGAGTCTACAAGCATTTCAGCCCCCCCTCCAGGCAGGCCATGCATTCCTGCATTTTTCAGGCTCAATAGTACTTCGGAGGTGGATAAATCGCATACCTCGGCTATTCCCTCAATTTCGATTGGAGAGAAACAGTCCAGATCTATAGCGGGATGAGAGTAGCGTAATTTAGATATCAAATCAGTATACCATTCCAGTTTAAGATCGGGATTCACTCCTCCTTGCATTAAAATTCTGGACCCGCCGATTTGTTCTAATTCGGTAACTCTGGTGCTAATCTGTTCGAAGTTCTGTGTGTATGCCTCCTTGTGGTCCGGAGGCCTATAAAATGAACAGAATTGACAGTTAATTGTGCATGCATTGGTATAATTGATATTCCTATCTACAAGATATGTCACTTCATTACCTGGTACAATTCTTTTCCTCACCATAGAAGCCACATGCATTAGATCGTTCAGATTAGCATTATCGTATATTTCAATAGCCTCATCTACGGTAATCCTCGGAGGATTATCTTGCAGTTGAGATTTTAGTATATCGAAATGATTCATCTACAAAGCACTCCCGACGATTGATTCTATTTCATCGATTGTCTTAGGGCACATATCGGTAAGCACTACAGGACCATCTTCAGTGATTAATACATCATCTTCAATTCTTACTCCGATGCCCGAGTATTTTTTTGGTACTGAAATATCATTCCTCCACGAGGCGAAGTATAATCCTGGCTCAACAGTGACGACCATACCAGGGGATAGTTCTGGACCGGGTTTGTCACCTTGCCTGCCCCCACCGACATCATGCACATCTAGCCCTAACATGTGTCCAGTGCCATGCATGAAAAATTTTCGATATTCGCCATCAAAGTTCTTTCCTAGTGCCTCTTCGAATGAACAATTAAGAATTCCTAGATCTATCAATCCCCTAGCTAATACCTCAGAGGAGGCTTTATGCATATTAATCCACGGAGAGCCAGCTTGACAGGCGTCTATTGCTGCAAGTTCGGCTTTTAGGACTAGTTCGTATATGTCCCTTTGAGGTTGAGTAAACTTACCAGAAACAGGCCATGTTCTGGTTATATCGGATGCATATCCATTTACTTCGCACCCAGCATCAACCAATACCATTTCATCCCCTCCAATAGTTTCTGAGTTTGTGCTATAGTGTAGAATAGTTGAGTTGTCTCCACCACCTACAATAGGATTGTAGCTATTTGTACTCCTGCACATTGTGAAATGACCCTCTATTGAGGCCTGAATCTCCCACTCACCAATACCAGGCCTAGAGATAGCCATAGCCTTGATATGTGCATCGGAGGAAATCGAACAAGCTATCTTCATTAGATCTATCTCGGAGTCTGATTTAATGGATCTCATCTCATCCAAATGAACACGCGGATCCAATATTTCCTTATGCCAGTATTTTTGTATAATATTGTCAATATCAGGATCTATGCCGATAATTAAGTAAAGATTAGAATATTTACTCAATCGGGACTTAATGGAGTTTTCAAAATCTAATATTGAGTTTGATGAGTCTACCGGCCAGTTACTGAGTACTCCTTCGGGACCTATGATCCTACCCTCCCATATCTCCTTCTGAGTTTCTCTTGGCTTAACGTACAGTGTTGTTTCCCGTACACCATCAGAATTACTAATTGATAGTACTGATTTTTGTTCTATCCAGTTGGATAAGTATATCACGTACGAATTTGCTCTGTAGGGATACTTGGTATCATTTGACCTTACTGAGGCTAAGTTATTGGGTATGATTACTAGAGAATTGGGTAGAACCTTGGAGATTAGATCATCCTGACGTTGGAAGAACTCTGACTTGCTTACTACGTCTTCCATGATTGCCACCTGATATATTCCTACTTAGTGATGAGGGTAAATTGTATTCTTTCTAGTCATTCCACTTTGGTATTTGCATGTCATCGGTCCTTCTAGAATAGAATATTGAAGATACAAAGAACAAAATCGAAATCAGTAATACAATTATGGCGATGGGGATATCGTTTCCTCTATCGGTACGGGATAATTCTACTGTAATAGTAGAAAAGTCATCATCGTCATCAATGACTTCAAGAGTCAGCAGAAGGGTATCGTTAGTGTCGCCTTCTGGCCATACTAGTGTTCTTTCACAGCCTTCGTAAATAGTCCTGAAATTAATCTTCCAAACGCATCTGAGGCCATCCAGATCATTTGTTGTGTCTATGGAATCAGATGCATCTAGTGTCCATTCATTCAAGTCTGGGAGTTTGAAATTATCTCCGTCAGTCAGAGACTGGTCAGAAATAACTAATTTAGCCACTGGAGGTAGATTTTCTACTGAAAAAGATATACTTGTGTAGTCTGTATTTCCTTGAATATCGGAGACTAGAAGTGATAGTTCAAAATTACCTGAAATGTCATCCTGAACTGTGAAATAGCTAAATTCGCCACCTTCTTTAATCTCTATTAGAACGCTTCCAGATGTTTCCAAACTTACTAGGGTCCAGACATAATTCAAACCTTCCTTTCCCCAATATTGATCATATGATGATCCAGCATCAAAAATTAGATCTCCATCTCCTTCCATAGAGGAGACAACCCCTTCAATAATTGCTACTGGATCAGAATTATCAATCTTTGAAACAAAGCATAGCGATTGTATTATTGAAGAGCTCTGATGTGGAGATGTGAATAGCCATAATGAGAACCAACCATCTCCAAGCATTGATGAATCTACAGACTCAGAAAATTCGCCATAAGATGAAAAATTGCTAATAGATTGCGCCATATCTCCTGGAATGTCGTCGAAGGATGATATTTCAGGATTCTCTGAGCATGCGTTTGCAGAGCTATCAGATCTAATTACCATTGTTAAAACATCAACTGGAAGATTATTTTGAGCGAATGCCCGGCCTGTAATATCTATTTGCTCACTGAAAGTAAGATATCCTTCACTTAGGATTGCCCAATCATCTAAAACTAGTGCAGGCACATTAGTAACTCCGGTAAAGAATACACTGGAGATTGATGATGAGAGATGATTAGCCATGGTTGTCACAGAGATAAAACAAGTACAATTAGTAATAGAAGATGAGTCGATGGTGAATTCCCATAACCATCTTGATAGCCCATCGTCTTGATTTGACGTAGATGGAGATAATTCCAAGGAAATTAGATTCGTTACATTCGTCGTAATGCCGTCGTTGGAAAGTCTAATGATCTGCCACTCCGTAGAATCGGGCAATGTTGAAGAAACGGTGAAACCAGAAATTGTTTCATTACCCGATAAAGTCATACCTAAATCTAGATCGAAGCCTAACAGTGGCGGATCTGAGAAATCCATGGTATCTGAGTAAAATTGGTAATTATCATCATCAATCAACTGATCTGTAGAATGAAAAGAGAGCACGATAAGCAGTGAGAACAGCATTGCGTGCTTGCTACTCATGACTTTCGCTAATAGGGAAGTGATTTGAACTTCTTGCAAAATTGATTATCGATCTGAAATTCTTAACTTCCAGGAAAGCTCTTCCAGCCAAAGCTGTAACGTGGAGCTATCAACAAATTCCTGACTGGCTTCAGCGGACAATATACATTCACAAGCAGCGGCTGAAAGAGCTGCTGCATCTACGACATCCAAACCATTTCCTAAGGCAGCAGCTAGAGCAGTAGCGGCGGCATCGTTAAGACCGATTTGTTGTTTGGGTGCGTCTGCTCTGCAGGGAAAGAATACTCTACTTCCATTATCAGAATGGAGTGTTACGCCATTGACTCCTCCTAGAACCAGCAATGCCCCCCAATCGTAGGTATCGATAAGTTGGCTGGCAGCTTCATCCAAAGAAGGGGTCATTAGCCTCTTATTTTGAAGCTCGAGACCTCTGATGCCGAAAATAACTATATCGGCACCTCTGCTTCTAGATAAACCGGTCAGCTTTGGATCTACAATACTGGGAATTCCTAGATTCTTGGCAGCCGAGATTAATGCTTCTGAGCCCCTCTCTGTAATGACGCCCTTGTTATAATCAGAAATCACCAAAGCTTGGCTTTCTGATAATGATTCCAGGGATGCCTTGGTTAGGAACTCGCTGATACTGGGATCTAGCTCATCAAGAGGTCCTCGGTCGGCCTGAAGTAATATCTGTTCTTGGTCTAGTAGATTCTCCCTACTGCCATAGAATCTAATTTTTGTTAATGTATTTCTTCCCTCAACTTCAATTATTCCAGAAGTATCTATTCCATCTTCACTGAGAGTTCTGATTATGCTTTTTCCTTCATTATCATCTCCAACGGAGCTATGCAGATCGACGGACAGTCCCAATGAGCTAAGTCCTCTTGCAATGTGAGCAGCTGCTCCTGGTGATTCCTCGGAGTATAAGACCCTAAGAGCAGGCACAGGAGCAGTAGAATTGAGATTATTAGCATATCCGTGATGGTATCTATCTAGCATAACGTCACCAATCAATGTAACCCTAGTTCCTTCAACTTCCCCTAAAAGAGTGATCAGAGTTTGTAGTGATTCGGCTTCATTGTACACTGACATGGTACTTGGAGAGAGAGGTAGGAAATGATATTTCTGGACCGAGGGAATGAAATTGAGCACCCTTTAGGAAGAGCATGGAGCGTAATCACGGACTTTGGCATTTTAAAGAAAAGTCTGCAGACAGATTATGGCATAAGTCTGCAATTGGTAAGCCTGCTGAAGGAGGGGGCCTTCACATGAATACTGTAGAGCTTCTCTTCTGTGTTAACCATAGAAACATAATTCCCCCCAAAGGGAGTTTGATTGTAGATGAATTAGAGGAAAACCCAAATTTTCTCGTCCAATATGCCGCTATGGAAGCTCTAAGGATTCCGGGAAATAAAGTAGTCCTGAACATAGATCAGTGGAGTTCAAACTATGATTTTGAAAAAAATAGTTGGGCTATGAGATGGCCTTCAAACCTTCATCCAAGGGAAAGTGAGCCTGTTTCAGAGTTACAAATATTCAATTCAAATGATGAAATAGTCCCTGAAGAATTATACTCGTGGTGTAAGGGGGTTAATCTCAAGGGATTAATTCCAGAAATTATCGTAGTCGATGAGGAAGGTTCCGCTGTAACATATCGAATATCAATAGAAGACCCTAGAGGGGAGTTAGGAGAGTACTCTGAGATTGATATTGATAAGGACTCGTTGTATGAGATATCTAGTGGAGGATATTTCATAGCTAATTTGGACAGTGAAGAAAGCAGAGTTTCCGAAAGATTACTCGGTGGAGGAATTACCAATTCCGCATTTAGATCGTTGATGGAGGGGAATGAAGATACACGTGCCTTAGTACTACTTGATTTATTGAACAGAGGACTAAATCCAAAATCAGGATTTAAATATGGGACAAAATGGAGGTGTTATGAGGGTAATGTTGGCGAATCTCATGCTCCCTGGCTAGTTTCGGATCCTGAGAATATTCCCAGTGACTGGAATGAAGCCTGTCTAGCTTCCAGGTTGGCTTCTGGAGTAAATAAAACATGGTTAATGCCTATTTTCATACATGGTGAGATAGGCTACATGTCTATTTCTAGGCCACCAACGGATTCAAGATGGAGCACTCCACGTTAGTCGTCTGTATCTCTTCCCATAATGATACTAAAAGCCAGGAGTATGGATATCATCAATAGTCCATTAGAAGGCTGAGAAATCCATCCTAATATACCATCTCCGGTTAGTGAGGACTCGGCAATTAGTGTAACCTTGATCCTCTGCTCCACAGAATAATCGTCCTGGAATACAATCTCTCCCCTTGCATACATTCCGGGAGTCAATAGTCCGTCAGGTTGGATAGCGAGTACTAGATTATCACCAGAGAGTACCTCTCCTTGAGTATCTGAATTAGCAATCCTACCAACGGCCCCTTCTATGGCTATATCGTAGTTTCTCGATCCTGTGCCAATCATAGAGATTGGGATGGAAATAGTTGATGGCTGGTCCCACTTAATGACGTGCTCGATCTCTTGATAGGGAATTCTATGTCCGATGGTCTGCCAATCTATTCTGAGATTTTCTAGAGTTTTTCCCTTACAACCAATATTACCATTGAGAATACCAATCTCTTGATTCGTATCTGAAAATCGGAGAATGGGTATAGTAGTTATTCCAGCAGGTATCTCAATTTCAATTGGTTCAGGAGTTGTTAAATCGATACTAGTATTGATTACCAGGGTACACGGTAATTGTGTCTTTACTGAAGCGTAGGCGCTCTCTCCTTCTATCAGTTGTATTGGAGACCTAGGAGTAAGAATCCTATCAGTGAATTCATTGTTTGGAATTATTTCCAATGAAGCGTTTGCCTGTCCAATATTAGTAATTGAAACATGCCATGGAACTAACCTACCTCTGTTATCCCTGATTAAGTGGCCTTCAGAACCGAAAGAGTCACCAGTTTGGAAAGTATCTCCACTACTTCCACTGTCACGATTTCTCAGTAGAGCTTGATCTCCATCTGCCTCGATAATCATTACCCAAGGATTTTTTGGGTCTCTATTGACTGTATTGTCATCTATGTTTCCATTATTTCTATCTAGATATTCCACAATCAGACCAGATCCGGGAAGGGCGGAGTCGAAGCCACTATCCGCTCTATAAGAAATTAGTACGGACTCGCCTGGTGCGGTATCTATGGAAACAACTCTAGTGTTATTTTGAGTAGAGCTCATTGGGTATAGGGTAATATTTTGACTCAATTCGGGGTTAACTGATTCGATACCGAGTCCATTGATTGTAACTAGTGTTGCACCTCCTGGCATCGCGGGTATCATGGCATTACCATTCCAATTTCCGCTAGCCATTATATCCCAGTCTCCTAAACCGTTCCAGTTTCTGGAAGGAAGGTCAGAATTAACATCATACAGGTCATATGCGCCCATCTGATGGATCATTTCATGGACAAGGGTCCCCAAACCGGATTCTAAAGATGAAATGGTGTAATGCTTAATTTCCCACTCGCCTATTTCGACAGGTGTAGCGAGTGTAGAGAAATGGCTCCAAATTGAGTCTGCAGGTCCTCCTGATTCCTGAGCGTTTCCTGAATGTAGTACAAGGAGCCTGTCTATGATGCCGTCTCCATTTAGGTCCCAATCTGATAAATCCAAACCAGAAAGTAGATTTTTAGCCGCGTTCTCTACTAATTTATCAACTCCCATTCCATTATTCCCTACATCTCTGTCATCTTGTGAGTCTGCGCCCCAGTATGATTCGGCAAACTCGGAAACCCAGACATCATCTGTAACAGTAACTTGCAGTGTTGAGGATCCTCCTGAAAGTTGCTGGACGTATTCCTCTGCTGAACCATTACCCTGCAGTAGAGACGACGTTATCGACTCAGAATGTGGCGAGTTAGGGAATGAAACCCTAAGGACTAACCACCTCTCATCAATCTGTAAACCAACAAGATCTGAAGACTCGTCAGATTCTTCGAAATCATAATGAGAATCTACTAAATCTGGATTCATATTGACGAAGATGCCCCCCATAAGGATTAGGATAGCAAGGACAACCCTGAGGATTTTCACATGTATCGGTACTATACGTGGGCTTTCAATGCAGTGTTATTATGGATTGATTATTTACTGTTACCTCCTAAAGGAACAAACTTAGAGAGGAGATCGCAAAAAAGGATAATTGAGCCAGAGATAAGTATTCTTAAACCATCAAATGTGGAGGGCAGGGTTAGAATTAGAAGGCCGAGACAGATTATGATGAGTCTTGGTCTGGCCCAGTGATAGAGCCCAATTTCTCCGTTTGTGAATCTGATTATTGTTAATGAATTAAACAAAACTGCCCATACAATGGTCACCCATGTAATTCCTATTGCAAGTTTTGTTATTTCTGCCACATCATATCTGGGACTTACGTTATCTAAGTCGGACAGTGAAGATACAGTGTTTGCCATCTCGGGAACGAACCAGAACCATATGATAAAAATCAATAGTGGGAGCATGAATGAATTGATTAGAAGGACTGCCCTTAGCCATTTGTATTCATGAGGATAGAGTCCCGGTTTTGCGAATCTGAATAGCATGAATGATGAAATCGGAATTACAGTTGTCATGGACATTAATATTGAAAAGGACCACTTTATCTCTACCCATTCGAATGGCGAATAAATAGCCAAGCTCTTTGAGTCATCATTGAAAGTAAATGAGTGGGTCCATTCTGTCAGTAAGACTGTTGAAGCAAGGGACCAAAGTATGGAGAATATAGCTATTAGGATAACAGTTGACCTGATTATTGAGTACAAATCTTGGAGATGATATGAAAGGGGCTTAGGTAGTGAAAGGGATGCATTCTCTGTCATCTATAGACGATCCTTGACATCTGGGGAGACTCTAGCCGCTAAAATGGTTCGATACACCCCGTAGGCGAAAAGGGCGCTGGCGAGGAATGCACATCCAGTTAGGAAGGCGGTCAAATCGGTTACCTTGGTTCCCTCTTCTACCACGGCAGGAGGGGGGAAGTAAATCGGAGTCTCAGAAGAAGCCCATCTAATGGCAATCAAAAACGATACTATGCTCATGAGGGCTCTTCTAAGGGCTTGCGGGTATGCCAGTTCCGTAGCTAAGAACTCAGGACCATCATCATATTTTCTTTCTAGAATCTCCCTCTGCACTAATGCTCCTACTAGCAGAGCCGTAAGACTGGTCCAGAAGAATAGATTTCCCTGTGTGAAAACTCTGTGTGACAAAGCCTCTTGTCTTTCTGCTTCCCTTTGGGCTTCTGATTCTTCTAACAGGAACAGCGTATCATAGTCACCCACAGAGACCGTCCTGGTCTCCAAAGTGGCACCCGAATCACCAGATTCAATTGTGTCTGGTGAGTTTATTGTAAAGGAGAGGATATTCCACCAATCTTCATCACCTGGAGCTCCGTCTCCATTCACAGAATTTCCCGCCAACCAGAAATGAACATGTCCTGTATCATTTGAGGGAGCGGTCCATGTGATTTGCCATATGCCATCAGAGTCAGTTTCTGAATGAGATATATCTGATGGGGCTCCTTCTGCTTCTCTAATATCCTCATCTTCTGGCCACGAGAACTCACCAATGCCATCCGATGTCATCAGGAATCCTCCCTCGGTGTTACCATCGCCGCCAGAAAGTGTGAGGGAGTCTGCTACCTTGATTGTCATGTCATAGGACTGATCTAACTCATACATGACCGGGACTCCGGTAACCATCACTACGGCCCTGGTAGATGCTGCTCCGTTGTTGTGGCAAGAGCACCCATACTTCACTGTAGGATCTCCATCGGAGTTTTCGTAGCCCGGACCCGAACTCATTCCCATGGCAGGAATTGACATAATGGAAATCACCAGAAGTATGGCAAAGGCCCTCTTGACACCACCTACCATGCGCACACCCATGCGACTATCCGGAGCATGCGACAAATAACCGTTGCTCGGAGTCATGTACGTGTCCACCAATTATAATTCTTTAACAGCAGTATTCAGTTGGTTCATCATTTTCTTCCCGTCACCGAACAGCATCATGGTTTTATCCATGTAAAACAAATCATTGTCCACGCCTGCGTACCCTACTGAGAGGCTTCTCTTGATGATGACAACAACTGATGATTTATCGACATCTAATATTGGCATTCCCGCTAATGGACCCTCTCCGGATCTAGAAGCAGGATTGGTAGTATCATTAGCTCCTATCACAATGGCTACATCGCAGTCAGGAAACTCAGAATTTATTTCATCCATCTCAATTAATTTCTCATAAGGAACGTTTGCCTCTGCTAAAAGGACATTCATATGTCCCGGCATCCTTCCTGCTACTGGATGGATAGCGTAGAGTACCTCACAGTCCATTGATTCCATTAAATCTGCAAATTCCTTTACTGCGTGCTGACTCTGACTGACTGCCATTCCGTATCCTGGTACAACAATGACTTTCTGAGCTCCGTCAAGAACCATTGCTACTTCTTCTGGATCGCTTCCAACCTTTGTCCTTGTCAACTGATCTTTTTCTCCAGAACCACCAAATGCTTTGAAAAGAACGTCATAAAGCTCTCTGTTCATGGCCTTGCACATTATGAAGGTCAGAATAAGTCCGGCTGCTCCTACCATAGAACCTGCTATGATTAGTACGTTGTTACCGATTACAAAACCAGTAAATGCAGCCGCTATGCCTGATAGTGAGTTTAGTAGGCTTACAACCACTGGCATATCAGCACCACCTATAGGCAATACGAACAGAATTCCTAGTAAGGTAGAAGTCCCCACCAAAGAATAGATCCACGTCTTATCTTCTGGCTCCTGTATGGTCATAGCAATTAGCGCTATGGATGATAGCAGTAAGAGTACTTTGACATAATTTAGCCATGGAGGGCCCCAGGTTGGAAACGAGACCCATTTACTTCTTCCTCTGTCATCCTTCTTACTGAAAGGAATATAGAATCCACCCTTCAGCTTCATCATAGCAACTAGGCTACCAGAGAGTGTGATCCACCCAACTAGGGCTGAAAGCCCAATAGCTATCCATATTGCATATAGCTCAACGCCTGGTTCTGGGACTCCATCAGATATCCTCTTCAACACCTCAGACAATCCAACGAGAGCTGAGGCCGCTCCCCCGAACCCATTGAACAGGGCAACTAGTTCGGGCATCCCGGTCATCTCGACGCGGGTTGCCATTAGATAGCCTATCAGAGAGCCAATAGCGAGACCCCCAACAATGAGTTCCCAACCGATTATTCCCTCGGATTGAAGTTTCATAAGTGTAACAAGTACTGCAAGTAGCATCCCTTGGGCACCAAGTCTATTACCGGAAGGAGCGGTTCTAGGACTAGATAGCCTCTTTATCCCTACAATGAACATGGATGCTGACAATAGGTATCCAATATCCCAGATTACAGGATCGACCACTAGTTACCACCTCTTCTCTTCTTACCGGCAATCATCTCCAGCATCCTATTTGTGACCATGAATCCGCCGACAACATTTATTGTTGCCATTACTAAAGCTAGGAAAGCCAGAATCGCGGCCAGAGAGGTATCCATTCCACTAAAACTCTCATTGGAGAGTATTAGCGCACCTACAATAGTAATTCCGGAGATTGCATTAGCACCAGACATTAGAGGAGTATGCAACGTAGGGGGGACCTTACTAATTAGCTCAAAACCTAGAAAAATAGCAAGTACGAATACGGTTATACTTCCAATCAGTGCGGTTAATGTTAGAGACACTACAAAATTCCCCCTAGTCTAGTTTGATTTCTATGCAACTCTCCTGAACTGCATATCAGGACGCCCCCCATGCCATCTACGAAGAAGTCAGAATCTTCTGAAGGACCAACTAAAATATCATCCTCAGAGTCCAAAATTAGTCCATCATCCCCAGATATTGAGATAACGAAATTAGTGATATTGTTAGAGTAGAGCATGCTAGCTGATGAGGGGATTGTCCCTGCAAGATTCTTAATTCCAATAATTTTCACTCCGTATTTGACAACAGTCTCACCCGGTGTAGTCAGCTCACAATTTCCGCCGACGTCAGCATTCATATCTACAATTACTGATCCTTTCTTGAAAGAACGCACGGCAGATTCGGGAATGGTAATGGGTGCAGGTCTGCCGAAAATTCTAGCTGTAGTAACTATGACATCAGCATCACTAGCTACTTCACATACAGTATCATTTACCTTCTGGATAAATTCTGGCGTAAGAGGCTTGGCGTATCCGGACTCGTCTTCGAAATCATCCATGCCCTCAACCTCGATGAATCTTCCACCTACGGATTCAATCTGTTCTGCCGCAGATTTTCTGACATCAGATGCATACACTATCGCTCCAATTCGCTTGGCGGTTGCTATGGCCTGAAGTCCTGCAACTCCACTACCCATGATTACAAATTTTGCTGGCTTTACAGTACCCGCGCTAGTAGTCATCATGGGTATTGCCTTAGGGACCTCCGATGCACCCATCAGTACTGCTTTGTATCCAGAAAGATTGTCTTGGCTAGAGTTTACATCCATGGATTGAGCTCTAGAAAGTCTTCTTGGGATCATATCCATACTGATTAGTGTAATGCCAGAAGAAATAGCTTGTCTAACAGTATCTGGATTCCTGAAGGGATCGGCCACGCAGATAAGTACAGTGCCCTCGGAGATTCCCGACAAATCAGGAGTCCTGATGGACACTATTGTTTCACAGGATAATACGTCTTCCCTTGAGCATATTTGGCCACCTCTTCCCTCATACTCTTCATTAGAGTGGTTTGCATTGACTCCAGCATCTTTCTCTATGAATACTTCAAATCCAGACTTAGATAATTTGAGTATAGAGTTGGGTACTAAAGCAACTCTCATCTCCCCTTCTGGCTCTCTGAGAACTCCTAGTCGCATAATATCACTCGTAGTCTAAGACCAAGATTAAACCTCCGAGATGTTGGCGCTTATTGAAACCGTCGGCTGACTATTCTCGTTGTCCATGAACCATATTCCGAAGAGCCGTGCAGAATGTTCTGTCGCAAAGTGCTAATACTCCAATCACTACCGCCAGCACGAGGAGAGATAGTGCCCCCAGACTCTACTAAATATAACGACGTTGATGTTAGGAAAAAGAGTATGAATAAATCAATTCGTGTTGCTGTTACAGGAGCGGCGGGAAACATTGGTTATGCTCTGTTATGGCGGATAGCAAGTGGGGATTGTTTTGGGGCGGCCCAACCAGTTAATCTGCAGCTTCTGGAGATACCACCTGGAATGCAACGTCTGGAAGGAGTAATGATGGAGCTGAATGACTCTGCATTCCCTCTTGTCCACGGCATAATAGGTACAGATGATCCCAATATCGCATTTCAAGATGCAGATGTAATTTTTCTAGTTGGTTCACGACCCAGGACTAAAGATATGGACAGATCCGACCTAGTAGCAGCGAATGGCCCTATTTTTGTCGGGCAGGGCAAGGCAATAGAATCGGTAGCCTCCCGAAGTGTAAAGGTAATCACAGTGGGTAACCCCTGTAATACTAATGCACTGATAGCCTGTGCTAATGCACCGAGTATACCCTCTAGGCAGTTTACTGCAATGACTCGCCTAGATCAGAATAGAGCTGTGGGGCAGATAGCAGAACACGCCGGAGTTCCTGCATCAGACATTAGAGATGTATTCATCTGGGGCAATCACGCTAACACGATGTATCCCGACCCACGTTTCGCTACCATTGAGGATGTACCAGTAACCGATCTGTTTGACATAGAATGGTTGCAAGGACAATTCATAGAAACTGTTTCAGCACGCGGAAAGGCTATCATTGTAGCCAGGGGGGCTTCTTCCGCGGCCTCCGCAGCGTCTGCTGCAATAGACCATATGAGGGACTGGTGGCAAGGAACTAACGGCCGGATAGTATCTATGGCTATTCCATCAGAGGGATGGTATGGTGTTCCCAAAGGATTAGTTTTTAGCTTCCCATGTAGATGTGAAAATGGCGATATAGTAGTAGTCGAAGACCTACCTATAGACGCATTTGCACAGTCGAAAATAGATGAGAATATTGCGGTCCTTTTGGAAGAAAGGGACGCGGTCAGCGAACTATTAGGAAGTTAGATGGGTGTATCAATGGGCAAGCATGTTTACCTAGAGTCAGATGGTAAATTACTGTTAGTGTACAATGATGGCAGTGGTCCAGCAATCCCCAAGATGGGAAGAGTTGATCATGATTCGGACACAGAGCTGATACGCTTACCAACTGAAGAAGAGTTAGAGAATTTTGGAATCCCCTGGGAAGAAATTCGTACCAACCGATTTAGACTAGCTCAGGAGGATCATGTTGTAACTCACGGCAAGCCGTTAGTTGACTGGCCTGGGGAATGGGCATGGAAGGATTCTGTAATTAGCGATAATTCAGTTGACCCGGTTGCTAGAGAATCCGTATACAGAACCATACACAGAGTAGTGAGTAAGGTACTAATTTTGAATTCGAAAAGAGAGGTTTTAATGGCGAAGGTTTCAAGAGGATTTTTTACCGGTTGCTGGACACTTCCAGGGGGTTTCGTAGATTATGGTGAGCACCCTCGAGAAGCAGCAATTAGGGAAGCCAAAGAGGAGCTTGGTATTGATATCGTTATTGAAGATCCCAAGGGTGAAACCGGCGAATCTTTTGGTGATGATGATGGCGCATATATCCGTGAAGAAATTTTTACTGATGATGGGATAAATTGGATTTCATTTACTTACAAATGTCATGCAGATTTCGAGTATGAAGAAATTACTCCTAAGCAAGATGAGATTGAGGAAGCTATGTGGTTCAGTATCTCGGAGGCAATAGATAATGCAGTATCAATATTTGATATTGAGGCACTTAACAGACTGAAATGATGGTGGGCCCGCCTGGATTCGAACCAGGGTCAAATGCTCCCAAAGCATCTAGCATAGACCAGACTAACCCACGGGCCCCTATGGGTTCCCAAGGCATCTCTTGAATGAACGTTACTGGAGAACTGACCAAGAGGTATTTGAATTTCTAAGAACCATAGAAGATGTTTCTAGAATCTCTATCAACCTCTCTGCACTCATTTTTTTTATGTTTAATTTAATCATTGACTCATTTAACGAGCTAAGAGTGATTGAGTCATCTGGAAGTTTGGCAAGAGATAAAATTTTATTGATGTCATCACTAGTAAATCCCTCATTGGAACGTTCAGATTTTTCATATGATGCTAATCTGGAAGATAGCTCATTGATAATCTCATCAGGAACATTTGCTTTGGATACTGCATCTCTCAATTCTGAAGAAGAAGAGAAGGATTTGATAGTGGTCAAGGATGTTTTTTTATTGCATCTTGGGCAATTAGCATTTGAGTTGGCCCTGGATCCAAAATTCCTTCCACATTGGCATCTCAGCATTACCCAACTACCTCCCATGAAATTGGATAAAATCCGAGGTACAAGAGGTTGACTGATTAATCCCAACCCGGACAGAGTAATGTGACTGGTGTTATTCGGGCGATTGGTTGGATAGTTTCTCTGGCCTTAATCATACTATCTTTGTACTCCCTAATCTCATCTGGCGAAGTAGGCAATCAATCTTGGGTTTTCCTCCTACTGATACCATTTTCAGTAGCTTTAGCACTATCATCTAAGGAAGGAGAAAATGACTCGAACAATATCTCTGAAGAATGGGATGAGGATGAAAAACCCGAAGTTGAGAAGAATCTTCAAGCGGGCGATTTTGGCTTCGATACACCTGTTCTTTAATCATACTAGGCGAAGTGTTTCTAGATTGTCGGGCGCGTATGTCTGTACTTTGAATCTCTCTCTAAGACCCTTTCTGAAGGCATTGCAGGTTTGTGGGTCGCCATGGTGACAAATTATCTTCCTAGGAGTGGGGTTTAGCGCTTTGACATAGTCCATTAGCTGATTTCTATCTGAGTGTCCACTGAACCCATCAATAATGACCATATTGCAACGAACATCGATCATTAGGGTCTGGCCTTTGTCAACCAAAGGAACTTGCGAGTGTCCATCTTGGAGCCTCCTCCCCAGAGTTCCTGATGCCTGGTATCCTACGAAGCAAAGTGTATTTCCGGGTTCGGGGGCCCAGTACTTGAAATATTCTACAATTGGGCCACCTGTCATCATTCCACTTGTTGCCAATACAATACAAGGTGTTGGATCTAGAAGTATTGATTCTCTTTGTTCCCTAGACTCGACTTGCTTAAACCACTTAGAATTAAATGGATTCTCAGAACCTCCTCTCAGCATCTTTCCTCTGAGATCCTTATTCAGATAATTGGGATGGCTAGTGTGAATGGCGGTCGCCTCTGAAATCATTCCATCTAGCCAGACAGTAACTGGTGTGACCTTCTCAGATTTGAATAGTTCATCAATGGCCATCATAACCTCTTGAGACCTCCCAACTGCAAATACAGGGCAGAAAATTTTACCCTTTCTTGATAGGGTATCTATGATCAAATCTTGTAAATCTTGAGTAGCTTGTTGTCTGGTGGGTTGGATACTTTGTGGACCTCCATACGTAGATTCAATTACCAGTGTGTCGACCTTGTTGAATCTGACAGTAGCCGCATCGAATAACCAAGATTTCTCATATTTTATATCTCCAGAGAATAGTAGTTTGTGCTCTGATCTACCCTCTCCAATTTGCATGTAGACACTAGACGAGCCGAGAATATGTCCAGCGTTTTCCATGGTCATTTTAATGTCGGGAGCTATATCGGTTTTCTCCCCCCAATTTACATCTACTACATGTTTGATACATTCCTGAATATCAGATTTTGAGTATGGGGCCTCATTTCCTTCTGCTTGTGCCACCTTGATATAATCCATCTGTAATAGGGTCATTAAGTCCCTAGTTGGTTGAGTACAGTAAACAGGGCCTTTGTAGCCATATCTGAATAGAACCGGGAGCATCCCAATATGATCGACGTGAGCGTGAGTGATTACGACAGCATCGATATTATCCAGAGGAAGCATCTCAGGAGCAGCAAAGAAAGGTTGGACCTCACTCCTATTATTAGTTGGTTTTGCTCCACAATCTACGAGAACCTTGGACTCATTGGTAGTAACCAGATGCATAGCTCTTCCAACCTCTCTGTATGAGCCGAGAGCGGTGACCCTGACCCAAGATGGGCCTGGCCTCTGAGGCCTGTATATCCTAGTGCCGAATTTTCTGAGTAGTGTTTTCCTTTCGTCGGCTAGCTCCTTTCTGAATCTTCTAATATCCGTCTGAGTTCTACTTTCTCTCGCGGGTGCCCTAACAACGTTTACCAGCCATCCGACCTCGTTTCTAAGCTGTTGGATGTTAGTTCCCTTCTGACCCACTGCTGACTTAGGATCATCAGCTTCAATTGTGACTTCAGATAAAGCCGGATCTAGCCAGATTCGTCTAATTAGAGCTTCTTCTGGCATTATTCTTGATACCGCATCATTCACCTCACTCTCACTTGAAAGTAGATCTGGATGTGGCCTGATCACGACTCTTCTTCTAATCGCCTTAGCGATCTTAACCGTAAGACTCTGTCCTCCTGCTCCTCCGAATGATGCGGGCTCCTTAGTAATAACAGAAATAGATCCGGCTTCTAGATCAACGTCATAGTCTATTCCTTCGGGAACAATTTTTCTAATTTTATTCTTAATTTCTGAGAAAGTAAGCCTCATTATTTCACTTCCTGCTCACGCTAGATTTCCTGTTAAAAACAGGTAGTGCACTAAGCGTGAATTTCAAAGAGCTTTGATGAGATCGGAAACCTCATCTTCTGACAATTGTCTATAGCCAGATTCTGGAGTAATTACAGCGAGATCCATACCATTACCACTAGCGGCATCTCTCTGTGCAGATGCTAACAGTGCCTTGGCAGCGACCCTAAGAGCTTCCTTCTCAGACATATTAAGTTTGAATTGATCTTCCAGAACTCCATACATGTAAGGACTTCCTGATCCGGTAGCACAGTAAACATCTGGTATGGATCCGCCTGCAGAGTCTATACTGTAAACACTAGAACCTGAGCTGTCGACCCCTACGATAAGAAGTTGGACATAGTGTGGCCTACCGACTAGAATATTGGCAGTTAGTGTTGCAGCACCTTTTACTGTCATCGGTTTGCCCTGCTTTAACTCATACAGTTTCAATTCGGCAGATAGAGTTCTAGAGAGGGATTGCGCGTGACCCACAAGGCCAGCGGTAGTTAGAGCAACATAGTCTGAAATATCAAACAATTTCTTGACACTCTTATTTGCAATAAAATGACCCATGGTGGCTCTATGATCTGCACCGACTACTACGCCACCATCAAAAGTAATTCCAATGGTACTAGTACCTGTCTTAACTGCATCAAGTGTTGGATCCATAGTGTCACCGCCGGTGAGTGCCGACAACCTCTTCTCAGGACAGCCCCTTATGAATCCGACGGGGCCAAGGTTTGAGAAAACCCCTAACATATGGTTCTAATCTAGTTTAGGGACCGGATAAATCAAGGAGCATCTGTATTTTGCAGAGTCGTGGCAAGGGGGGGGCGTAAAGAGCCGAAGTGGATTGAGGTGAGAGAATCTGAGCCAAATATGGACAGTATGGCACCCGGGCAAGATTATCATGATCTGGGGACTTCTTACCCTGACGCACCAGTTCCAAGAGTCGTTGGCGATGTTGTTATCAGGAGGTGCGAACTTGATGACCTAACTGGAATCTCTGAGTTGATGAATTGGATTTCTGATGGGGATATGGTGATAGTTAAGATGGGCGAGATAATAAAAAATGACCTAGAGCTTAATGTAGCCGTAAATAAAATTCAAAGATTTGTTGAAGACGATATAGCTGGCGAGGTTGTCAGGCTGGGGGATAAACGTCTGCTACTTCTGCCTTCCAACTTCACAAGCGGAATTAGTAATTGAGGGTCATTATGGAGAGTCAGATAGAGCAATCATGCCCGATTTGTGGTGTGGAGAATAGTCTTAAGATGTTGGCACATACCTCTGAAATACCCTATTTTGGAGAGCACACACAAATCACAATGTCGTGTCATAGTTGTGGTTGGAGAGTTACGGATTTTATCCCGGCTGAGGGAAAGAAGGCCGGTTCATGGAAATTAGTTGTAAGTTCTGCAGAGCACATTAGTTCCAGGGTAGTAAGATCGTCCTCGTGTACTGTTAGGATAGTTGAGCTTGGCCTAGAGGTGACTCCGGGTTCGAGTTCTACTGGGTATATATCCAATGTAGAGGGAGTTTTAGATAGATTCTCGAGTGCAATAGGTACGATTAGGAGACAGGCTGATGCTGAAGGCGACGGGGATATATTGAAAAAATGCGATGAGCTTCTTTCTAGGATTGATTTGGTAAAAAATGGTAATCTCACTGTAACTTTGGAACTCCTTGACCCTGTCGGTCATAGTCAAATTCTTCACGATGAGGCTGAATCTTCAGAAATTTCAGATGAGGATGCAAGGGAATTAGATCCAGGGCCGGTATATCCGGTTTTTGATGTCTCAAATGAATAATTAGGACGAATCATGAGATATGAACTCATGAGTTCTATCTCTCCAGTACTCTCTTTTTTCAGAGATTTCTTCTAACCACGCAGAGGCTTTGTCAATACATAATTTCTTGATCTCACCAGCTAACATTCTGCCACTTTCGTAATCTCTTCTAATCTCGGCTATTGCAGAGTCTTCCTGCTCGAAGAAGAACTTCAGGTATTGGAAAGAGATATCTTTGGAACAGTCACCGCCGAGTCTTCTGTGTTCCTCAACTGTAGACTTCCCCCCGCTAATAGCCCTGTTGACCTTCTTAGACATCGACTCGATAGAGTCTGTCATGAAGATCGTAGTTTCAGGCTTTGAAGAGGACATTTTACCACCGGTCATTCCTGGGGCGAATCTGTGATAGGTTGAGCAGGGGGGTATTAGCCCTAGGCCACCTAGGTTTCTTTCAAGTCGCAATAACTCCATTTTTATCAGATTCTTATCTGACCTAGTTGCCCCTGGAATATCGATTGTTCCATGCTTTGGATTGGAGGAAAAGTCAGCGAAACCTAGTGCAGAGATTAGGTCAATTATTTTACTGAAAATCGCCTCCCTTGAAGATCGGTCTAACCTGCCGTTACTATCAATACCGAATATTTCAGAATTGTCAGGTTGTATAGACAGTGAGACAGTTAGGCCACCTGATTTTTTCTCCTTAATGTTAAACCAATTAGTCTTACCAACAATATCTCTAGTAAGTCTGAGATGTGGATCCTGATCAATTCCAACTGGGACTACAATAGGCCTGAGGCCGCCAAAATCCTCAAGCTGTGGATGGACGATGTCCCCAACTTGTACTAGAGGTGCCTGAACATGTGCTAAATTAGTCTCACCTGTAAAGCCATAAATAGACTCAAATTCAGATAGATTGGTCCTCCTACCTAGCGTGAAACCGAGTCTTTGAACCTCTGGCCTAGAGCTCTGGAAATATACTTCAGTCTCCGATGGATCTAAGCCTAAAGCAGCATAGTTCAGTACATATTCTTCTAATGCGGTCTTACGCCCTTGAGCTATCGAGGTCCCTCGGGTTGCTAATGCTTCGAGATCAGCTACTGCAACGGTGACATCGGCTCCGTGACCTTGGAACCACTTAACCTGCTCAATTACCATACTATGTCCGAGATGCATCCTTCCGCTGGGCATTAGACCAGTTAGTACGCCCAAAGGCGACTTGTCCCTTATGGAGCGAATTGCTACATCTAAGTCCCTATGAGCAAAAACAACACCTCTACGATGAAGCATGCCCGGATTGGGAATGGTGCTCTGATCAACCATTTCAAGACCAAATTGATTGACAATCCTAGAGTAGTCGGTTTCTCCGTCGGAAGACCATGGGTCAATACCGACGTCCTCGTTCATGAGTGTTGGAATGTATAGTCCTCAATCAAGTCATCGCTGTTAAAGGACTCAAAATAGCGAACCGAAGGTGCAATAGGTTGTTGCCGGTCCCACACGAATATGAAATTGGTACATTGCTTTGGAGCTGGCTTGGTGGGCTCATTTGTGGCTAGAAAACTAGCTGAAAGTGGATTCAATGTGTACATTTATGATATAGAGGCAAAAAATAGTATATTTCAGGGGTACGAAAATATCACTGTGCATGTGGGGGATATTTTTGATTACGACTTAGAAGCTCTTGATAATGAGGCGATATTTGTGAATATGTTACCCGGAGAAACAGGCCACAATCTTACAAAGAGGCTCGCTAGTGCAGAAAGTCGGCAGATTGTAGATCTTAGTTTTAGCGAGAAGACTCCTGACACGATATTAGAAGATTCGATTGGTATTGGCACTAAAGTCCTCTGGGACGTTGGAATAGCTCCGGGACTGTCAAACATGCTCCTTTCTGAGGCATACGGAAAAATGGGAAGATTGAGAACAGCTGAAATAAGAGTAGGTGGAAATCCTACTGAAAAAAATGGCGGATGGAACTACATGGCTCCGTTTTCTCCTAGGGATGTGATAGCAGAGTATACCAGGCCTGCTAGAGTGGTTAGGAAAGGAGTGACGGTTACTCTCCCTGCACTTACTGAGAGGCATTCGATAGAGGTTGAAGGAAGAGGTACCATGGAGGCATTTCTTACAGATGGGCTTCGTTCAGTGATGAGCTCCATACCTGCGGAAGAGATGTCAGAATATACTGTCAGATGGCCCGGACACATTGAGAGGTTCGTCAGGGAAAGAGAATCTAACTCGCTAGATTTAGAGAGATTGATTGGCGAGTGGAGTTTTGATTCAGACACCCCTGAATTCACTTGGATGGAAGTTTCTGCAATTGATCATTTAGGAAATAGTATGAACTGGATAGTGAATGATTCTGGAGGAGAAGACGGATCTTCCATGGCTCGAACTACGGGGCTCGTAACAGTAGGATGTATTCGGGCATGGGTTGAGGACCCGGGTATGCTTGAGCCCGGAATACATGCTCCAGAGAGCCTTCCAAGAAACGTTGTTGATTCAATTATTGAGATGATGAGAGAGAACGGAGTAGAGATTATTGGCCCTATTGTCAATTAATATTTGATAGTTAAGATTAGGGTAAAAATGTATTATTCTAAATCATCCATTTCCACTATTCTCTTAACGATAACTGGAACCGCTATTAGTACAGATAATGCAATGAAAGGGAGGCTCCAATTAATCTCCTCTACGGAGGGTCTTTCGACTAGCCAAGTAAATGTCAATATCGATTCTTGATAGTCCGATGACCATTGGAAGAGATTTGTTGTGTGGTGCCCAACTACAGTAATTGCATGGTGTAGGTCATTAAAAGTTGGCAACGGGGAATATGAGAATTCATCGGGCATTTCATCCATTGTAACCTCTACAGATGACCCGGGCATTATAGTGAATAAGGCTCCATTATCATGTGTCCTCCAACCATGTTTCAATTTCCTTTCAGTGATACTAAAATCTGGAAATTGTACGCCTTCCTCATCATAAACTTCGATGATGTTTCCATCGATTTCCAAAGTAACTGTGCCCGGAACATCCCAAGCATTTGACGATTTAGGATTAGAAATAATTATCTTATTTTCTTGAGTATTAACTTCAATGTTACCACTTGAAATTTCATGGAAATACCATTCTCCCCAAGTAGTGAACCAAACATTCTGTTCTTCGAGCCAAGTCATCAAATTTTTATCTTCCCTGACCTTGATATCATCAACTCTAGCCCTCCACCAAATACTAACTAAGGAGTCTTCTTCAGCAGACTCCAGTAGTTCCATATTAGCAGAATTCTTCTCCAAACTACCTCCGTTTCTCGAGAATACCACTAATCCTTCTGGTGCGTTTTGAATCATATCTCCTGTAATTAAAAAGCCTGAATTCACCAGAGAAAGTGCTGTTTGATTGTCTACATAATCGCCAGTAATTCCGAAAGATATTGGATCCCTTCCCCACCTAGAAGAGTCGGTGTGAGAGACCAAGTATTCCTTACATGCTTCAATGACCCAGTTTTCTTCCAAAGTATCTATGTCTTCGAATCCATGGCATCCGAATTCATCACCATTTTCCATCCTCTCGGGCCCAATCAGATTGGTCAGCCATCCATCATCGGACCATTCTCCTGCAACACTAGGCGATAGGATGGGTATTAGAAACACCGATACCAGCATCAGAGAGAGCACTTTGCGCGATGGCATGCACTTGGCAGGGGGTAAATGTCTAGAATACTTGTCATTGTACCACAAAGAGTGAAATGACATTCTTTGTCGGAGTAACGTGGCTAAGCTCTCTGCGGAGGAGATTCGTTCATTCTCTTATCTATCGGATATTGGAGGCACGGAAGAGTCGTTTTCAGTACCTTTGATTTATCGGTTTCTAATCAGGTTCCTCTCCCCACTAGTTAGGTTCTTCTTCAATATTAACTATTCAGGCCTGGAAAGAATACCAAGAAAGGGAGCTATGATTATTACTTCCAATCATGTATCCAATCTAGATCCCATCTTCAAGATTCTTGCCGCTCGTAGACATGTGTTTTACCTTGCTAAAGAGGGTCACTTCCAGAAGCAGCCTAACAAATTTATCATGAGGAGTAATGGGATGATTGAGACTATCAGATCAGAAGGTGGAAAAGATGCACTCTCTAGAGCTCATGATGTGTTAACGTCTGGGCTCGCATTAGGAATATTCCCAGAGGGCACCAGATCTAGAAATGAGAAGCCTCCATTCCTACAAGATGGAAAGACTGGCGTAGCTAGGCTTGCAGCTAGTTTCCCAGAAATTCCCGTGATTCCAATCTGTATTATTGGCTCAAGAGAGGTAATGCCCCCGGGTGCGAATTTTATTCGGTTCTGGAAAGCGATAGAAATCCATATTGGAGAGCCAGTAACATTCGGAGAATGGCTCATCTCGGACGATGGCGGTGACTTTAACAAGAGTCAATTAGAGATGTTGAGTTCGGTTGATGAACATGGAAGAAGCTCGATAATGAAGTCCCTTTACCGCAAGTTCACAGATCAATTGATGGGGACGATAGAAGAAATGGGAGCACCCTGAACAGCCGCATCCTTGAAGGACTGCCGACATGACGTAGGGATGATGCAACAATACCTGGACTTCCTTCGAAGGATTCTAGATGAGGGGTCTGTGAAGGAAGACAGGACTGGTACTGGAACTGTTTCTTTATTTGGGCACCAGATGAGATTCGATCTCTCCGATGGATTTCCGGCAGTAACCACAAAAAAAGTCCATTGGCCCAGTGTTATTCATGAGCTCCTTTGGTTCCTTTCAGGCGAAACTAACGTGGGCTATCTGAGAGACAACGGTGTCAGAATTTGGAATGAATGGGCTGATGATAATGGAGATCTAGGTCCTGTTTATGGAAAGCAATGGAGGCGATGGGAAACTCCTGACGGAAAGGTTGTCGATCAAATCAGTAATGCTGTGGAGATGATAAAGGAGAATCCAGAAAGTAGAAGGATAATAGTTTCTGCTTGGAATGTTGGGGAGTTAGATCAGATGGCACTCATGCCTTGTCATGCTTTCTTCCAGTTCTACGTCAGAGATGGAAAGCTATCTTGTCAACTGTACCAAAGAAGTGCTGATGCATTTCTTGGAGTACCGTTCAATATCTCTTCATACAGTCTATTGACATGTATGGTTGCACAAGTTTGTAACCTTGAGCCAGGGGAGTTTATCTGGACTGGAGGGGACTGTCACCTTTACAGCAATCATATAGAACAAGCCAGAAAGCAAATAGAGAGAGATCCTCTCACACTGCCTAAGCTAGAGTTAGACCGTAGTGTTTTGTCGATTGATGATTTTAACTACTCTAGCATTAAGATTCTGGACTACGAACATCATCCTCATATTCCTGCTCCGATTTCGGTTTGAGGTGTTAAGATGAATATTTCAATAATCGTAGCAATGGATGAAGATGGATATATTGGACTGGGGAATAGTTTACCTTGGAAGCTCTCCAATGACTTATCCAGATTCAAAAGGCTCACAGAAGGTGATGGATTCAATGCGGTTATTATGGGTAGGAAAACCTGGGATTCTCTTCCGCGGAGCTTTCAGCCATTGCCAGAAAGACTCAATATCGTAATGTCCAGAGATACTGGATGGCACCACGATGAAGCTGAAAATGCCCTATACCCAGGCAGAGCAATTGAAATTGCTTATGCAGATGGCTGTGAAGAATGTTGGATAATTGGCGGGTCACAAATTTATGAAATGTTTCTAGAACAAGTCAGTGAGATACATTTGACTACAGTGCATACATCCGGGAGTGGAGATACTAGGTTTCCAGAATGGAGTAGAGAAAATTGGGTAGAAGAGGTAGTCGAATATACCGAGATTGATGAAAATAATGAGTTCCGAACTACCTATTCAATATGGAAGCGACAGTGAATGATTTTCCTCGATAGTATTCTAAAAATTGTGAAGGGTTTTTCTGCTCTCTCTGGTGGCTCGTTCTTTTTCTATGTCGGAGTTCTTCATTTTACAGACACCAGTTGGTTTGAGCCCATAGTTCCACCAATATTTGGATCTGCAAGATTCTGGGTTTTACTCAGTGGAGTCGCTGAAATACTCGTTGGCTTGGGATTAATAATCTCTGGCTTTGAGATATTCTTTAGCTCGGGAAATTATTTCAGCAGAAAGGCTGGTTTAGCTAGTGCCCTTCTTCTCGTTATGCTATATCCTGCTAATCTTTACATGTGGATTTATGATATCGAATTGGGAGATGGAGCTTCATTATCTCCCACTGGGCATATTGTAAGACTTCTATTGCAAATTGGCGGAATTATAATCAGTATTTGGATAGCTGGTTTTGGACATAGTTTTACAGAATCCAGTGAGTAGGTTGTGGGCGGGAATATGTTAATGTTTGAAAACGGATTGGAATATACATGCTAGATATATTGACAGATAGGGTTTTGGAACTTTCTAATATTGAGTACTTTACCTTCGGGTTCAATATTTTTGTTTATATTTTCTCGAGTAGCATAGTCTCCCATCACAGGGACATCGATGAGGATACTATCAGATCAAGAACAAGATTGATACATGGATTAAACATTCTAGTATTCATCTCTTTTATTGCATCAATTATTTTTCAACGAGAAGAATTCCCAGCAGATGAAATAAGTAGAACATCCCTTACATTACTAGCTTCATACCTGATATTTAATGGGATTGAGGCCTTTCTACTATCCAAATATGGAGAGGAAATTGAGGTAATGGGAGTCTCGAGAAAAGTTGAGACCCCCACCTCCAGGACATTGGAATTGGTCGCCTTCTCACTAATTGTTATGACTGCCACAATAGGATTAATCAATGTCTGGGGGATTACTGGCCTTCTAGAGACTACGGGCGTAATTGGATTCCTTGCACTTATCGTTTTCACTACCAAAGACTATTGGCTGAGAGACTTCCTAAGTGGCATACTAGTTATTGGTGGAAACAGTGCAAAGAGAGGGGATGTGATCTCTATTCCCGAAGCTGGGATACTAGGGATTATACTCGAAATTAGAGGATTACAAACCAGAATTAGAGATTTGGCACAGGGACATGACATAGAGATTCCAAATTACAGCCTATTGCAGTATAGGACCGATTACCTGAGGAAATCCAAGGGAGGACCTTTCAAGGATTTCGTGGAGTTTAACATAGGATATGGGATGCCTAGTGAGACTGTGAAAGCTTACCTCAGTGCTGTTTATAATTCGGTATCAGAATCTAGCTCTTCACTTGATTCCTTGAGAGAGCCCAAGATAACAATCATAGAAAACAGTAATAATGCTGTAATTTGGAGGCTTACCTATGTTCTAGAAAGACCATATCAGCTACTTATGGTCAGAAATGCAGTCAATCTGGCGGCTTATGATTTACAGGATGATTTTGGCATTCAGCTCAGTACCCCTCAATTGGAGAAGCTGGTTGAGTCTTGACCTTCACGATATTCTGTAACCCTGATTCCCAAACCTCCCTTTTTTGAGTCTCTTTTCATTATCTTATCCATCTTCATATGAAATTCTGACTCCAGATCGACCTTCATAGCCAGAGAATGTCCTAGAATGAGTATAAGGAGATCTGCAAGCTCTTCAGATGCCTCAGATTGTGGTTTTCCCTTGGTTATAGCCGCGGATAGCTCACCCAGCTCCTCCACAGTTAGAGCTAATCTGTAGCCCATATCATGGCCATTATTCTCTGGAGACTGGAAAGAGTGCTTGTGGTGGAATTGTGCTACTCTCTCCATCATAGTATGCCAAGATCCGTCGGGATTCACTGACACGTCACTCGATATCCAGTCATCTACACTGACTTTCCTGTTCATAGCAGTCGGAGAGATAAGTTAGAAATCAACTTTGAGTTTTATTTTTTATATTCGATTAGAAGAGATTTGATACAATTAGTGACTAGATCCCTCATAGTAGAGGCGAGTCTGTCGACTGCGTGATGATCGATGTTGGCCCTTGGATCGTTAGGATCTCTTCCAGCCGCCCAGTTCGAGGAACACGCGAGAGCTACATGAGGAATCCCTGTTTCAGATATGAGTCTACTTTCAGGACCTAGTGTCATGCCCACAGTATCAGCACCGAGTCTTTCTAGTGCAGAAATTTCAGCAGGAGATTCGAATTGAGGGCCTATGCATTGAGCAACGATGATTCCCTGTGGTACTGCTCCTTGATTTTTAGAAAGCGATTTTGAACAAATAGACATAGCATCCGAATCGAAAGGGGATGTCCTATCAAAATGCTGAGCGTCGTCATCATGAAATGTCCATGGTTTGATAGCCAAATCTAGTATATCTGAAGTAACACCAATTTTACCAGGTGGTAAATCACCCCTCATTGAGCCTACAGAATTGATGCTTACTACAATGTCGGGTTTCAGACTTCTAACAGCCATCACATTTGCTCTGTGTTCAATCATGTGAGGAGGGGTCCTTTTCTGTCCGACCGAGTGGTGCCTATCCACCACCGCTACCATTCCTTCGGGCAAATGGGATATTGTCACAGGGACTTCACCCCATTCTGTATCTACCCTAACTTTCGTATTTTCGCCCGGAGGAGAAATATCATCTGATAAGCTACTCATGCCGGTACCGCACAACACCGCAATGCGGGACATTGTATTACTCCATTATTCTAGAAATCAGGTCGGCTTTCTTACCGGAAACTGGCTTACCTGCTTCTTTGAGGACTGCTTTGAGCTCTGCTACAGTCATACTTTCGTAGTCTATCTCTTCGTCTGATTCTTCAGATTCCATTTCAGATTCCGATTCATTAGTTTCGTCCTCAATATGATCTTGGTGTTCAGCATTGTCTTCACCATCTTCTATCTCTGGAGTAGATTTCTTCGTTGCTTCCTCTTCTGCTATGATTTCCTCTAGTGTTGGACCGTCGTTAGTGACAACTCCTGACTGAATTAGTTGAGTTCTTCTTATCATGACCATTCTAATCGGGCTTATTTTTGATGCTTCTTCCTTAATCAAGGCCTCAAGCTCACCGTCCATAACTGATTTTTGCAATGAAACCCAGGTTGAGGAAGCGCCGGCTTTCAAAATGGTGTTCCTAGCTACAGTTCTAATCTCATTCTTCTGACTTGACTTGACTCTTTCTCTTGTCAGAATTAACGGTTTAAATCTCACATAGAACCCGTCTTCTGTGACAACATCAACCGTGTCATCGATTTTACCTCTGTCCCTTCTTACTTGCCTTCGGACATGATCTTGCATCATCTGGTGCCCGATGAATTCAGTGATTGCATCACTACCCAAAACATCAGAGACCCTGAATCTTATCTTGACATGCATCTTTGAGAAGTCGCCATCGAGTTCATTCTGCATAATCTCATAATTCCTACCGATTAGCATTTCTGGCTCTTCTGCCAAAGTCTCACCTATAACTCTGTAAGACCATGGGTTCCTTGGCGCCCTGATGGAAAACCATCTCTTGGACTTCCACTTATCTCTCTGCCTTCGTGCCGCTGCTCTCGCCTTTGCTCCCTTTGCCATTACAACGACCTCATCATCGGGGGCTTCCCCGCTTGCGCCCCTCCGACCTGCACTTAGTATTTGAAACAGGCCCCAATGATGTCTATTTGGGTAAGTGACTATGAATGGTCGATTCCCGCGTAAAGATATGGGGATACTCAGAGCTGAATGGAGAGTTCATGCCTGCGAGCTTGATGACATAGCTCTAATCCAGGAATCTCTGGAGTGGTTGTCAGGGATTCATGAATGTGTCGTTTGGGAAAGGGATAAGTCGTTTCACGGACCTCCGATAAGTACTGGTATTGTCAAAATCGGAAGAAGAAAATTAGCTAGAGAGAGCCTAGGAAGGCTTGGTAGTGAAACCCTACTAAAGTTACTCTCAGAAGGCCTTGAGAACAGGATTGACGATGACAAGAATATGCACATAAGGATCTCTCTTTCTAAACTTGTCAAGGGGGAAGTCAGACTCTGCTCAAGGGATAGAAGTGAGGCCTTCGTAAAGGGGGTATTCAAGATTGAGTCCTATCCTGGAGATAATCATCTTGAAATTATTACGGATTTAGTGAGAAGCATGACATAGTTGTTTATTCGTCATGAATAGGAGCAAGAGTTCAAATGTATTGGCTGTAGAGTAAGGGCGATAATATGACACACGTAGTAACTTCAGCATGCGTTGATCACAAGTACCAAGATTGTGTAGCTGTTTGTCCGGTTGAGGCATTCAGAGAAGCTGATAACTACCTAGTCATTGATCCCGATGAGTGTATTGATTGTGCAGCCTGTGTCGCTGAGTGCCCTGTTGAGGCCATATTTGCAGATACTGATTTGCCAGATGAGTTCGAGGAATGGCTAGACAGAAATGAGGAAGAGGCCCCAGACCTTCCAATTGCAGAAGGGGACTCTCCTGTTCTAGCCTAATTGTTAAAATTGTTATTACATAGGTTCTTGAGTGGACTGTTGTAGCGGTGTACATGAGTACTACCTTTGATCTGACAAAGATGCGTCATGGAACTGAGCTCCTGAAGAGGGGTTTTGCCAAAATGCAAGAGGGAGGGGTAATCATGGATGTTGTCACACCCGAAGAGGCACACATAGCCGAGGATGCAGGCGCAGTTTCGGTCATGGCATTGGAAAGAGTTCCTGCAGATATCCGAGCCATGGGCGGAGTTGCGAGGATGAGTCACCCACAGATGATTCAAGAAATTATAGAAACTACTAGCATCCCTGTGATGGCCAAGGCTAGAATTGGACACAGTGAAGAGGCGCGCGTATTAGAACAACTAGGGGTTGACATGATAGATGAATCTGAAGTCTTAACACCTGCAGATCCATTCTTTCACATACCCAAGAACGATTTCACAATTCCTTTTGTTTGCGGATGTACCAACCTAGGCGAGGCGGTTAGAAGGATTGCCGAAGGAGCCGCGATGATCAGAACAAAGGGAGAGGCAGGGACAGGAAACGTTGTCAGCGCAGTACAACACGCTGTTCTCGTCAAAAAAGAAATTGAGTATGCTTGTGAAATTAGTGAGAGCTCGGATAGCAAAAAGTACGAAGAGGTCATCTCATCGATAATGGACGGATATAATCGGGTAAAGAAAGCCTCGAAATTTAATCTCCCCTCTGAGACAACACCTTTTGGAAAAATCGAAGAGTTGCGATCTGAAGTAGAGTCTGTAGTTTCGGATGTAGTGCAAAATATGCGCTTACCTGTTGTCACTTTCTCTGCAGGAGGTATTGCAACTCCAGCAGATGCGGCTTTGATGATGAATCATGGGATGGATGGCGTCTTTGTAGGCTCTGGTATATTCAAGAGCTCGGATCCAGCTAATACAGCAGAAGCCATCGTCATGGCTACCCACCACTACAACGACCCATCTATCGTTTCTGAAGCTTGTTCGATGATTGGTGAAGCGATGCCCGGACTAGAGATTGAGACTCTAGAAGTGAGATTAGAAGAGAGAGGATGGTAATACTACTTTCTGGTTTTTCTAAAGGCACCAACTTTCCTGGATTTCCTTCTTTTTTGAGGAGCCGTAGCGTTTGCGTTTGGAGATGCCTCAGGGTCACCTGACATTGACCCACCTAGGGTTAGTGAACCCTCAGAAAGTAACCGATCTGTAAGTGAGTCTGCTAGTACCTCGTCATTATCAGGTGTCTTCAGGGCCTCCCTAACGGACTCATTATGATCCCTTATTACTCTGGCCCTTTCCTCTCTCCTTGACTTCATCTCATCTCTGGCCTCGTTTACCTCTTTCAAGAGAGCTTCAATTTCTGCATGTACAGAGTTAGCCAATTCTTTAGATTCTACGAATATCTCATGAAGACGGTCTCCCTCAGACCTAAGGAAGTCTCTTTCTTCGAGCATTGGCTTTACTTCTTCCCAAATATCGTCGGCTTCTTGGTGTGCACTTTTCATTGCTTCGTGTTGCGCATCGGCTTCTGCCTTGAGTGTCTGAATAGTGCCTTCTAAATCTCCGAGATCGATATTAATAGCCTCAAACTCGGCGGCCTTTGGAAGTAGTTCATCCCTCCTAGAAGCCAAATTCTTAAGCTTTCTAAGGAGCCTGTTCTCGGCCTTAAGAGTCAGCGTACCGTCCGTCATCAGCTTATTTTCTATTTGAGAAATTTCAGCAATAGCTTCTGATAGTTCAACCACATCGGACTTGGCCTTTCCTGCTTCATTTCTTCTACCCTTCTTACTCTTTATGATCTCACTAATCCTTGACTGTATGGCATCCCTCTGAGCCTGATGGGATTTAGCCCTGGCTCTGACTTCTTTCTGCTGTGATAATTTTTCCTCTATGTTAGACCTTATCTCCTTAGACTGCTCCTGAACTGAGTTTCTGGAGTTGGCCGCTCTTCTAGCGTCTTCGTTGTGAGATGCCCTTTGATCCCTCATTCTCTTGAGCCTTGCCTCCATGGCGTGGAGTCTAGTTTTTAGGTCATCATCAGGACCCTTTTCCTCATCTTTCACGACCATGCGACGAGGTAGAAGTTCTTGAATGGAACTCCTCAAAGTAGTCCAAGTACTGAGCCTGCTAAGGGTAACAGTGGTGATGTGATAGCAATAAGGGCCCCAATCATGAACATTGCACCGACTGTCCTTCTTGTTCTTGTGATTAGATCACTCCCAACTTGGACATTGAGTACCCTTCCAGAGATGAGGTTACCAGAGTCGTCTTCCAGTCTCACTGTGACAGTAGCTTCTCCTTTAATAGACGGTAACAGACTTTGCCAGACGATACTCGTACTATTTGTCATTTCTTGGATCATAGAAGATAGTGGAGAAGGGTTGAGTGGATCTGATGATGAAACTAGAGGGGAAGAATGTAATTTGTAAACGCATTCGTTCGGTTTGAAGTCAGGAGTTTGTATCTTCAAAACGAGATCTTTTGGCTCATCACTGGAATTGAGTATGAAAGCAAATAGATTTGCCTGACCTACGACCAGATTCTCCATATCTACATCAAACCAGAAGCCCCCATCTGAGCTACTGATCCCTCTCCTCATTCTCATCCTGTCATGTAATCTAAAAAATGGCTTACACTCACTTCTAGCATGTTGCAGAAGCCTATCCCAAGTTTCCTCACCTACTTCTGGATGTCGGAAAAGTCCGTCTATTGCCGTTGGTTCTACCATCAATTCTAAATTTTTTCTGAACTCAGATTCGGATATTAGAGAAGATCTCCTCAAGTGAAGTAGTAAGAGTAAGGACTCTTGTAACTCGGACATTGTGTAGCCTTCTCTGAGTTCCGACCTAACCGTTTTAAGATACTCAGTAATTCTTATTCCAAGTAGTGGGTCGATATGCGCCTTTATGACATCGTTGAATGGTCTGGTTAGCAACGCAGGGTGGATTGGAGGAGAAAATGCCTCAAGCATCCCCCATGGTTCAGATGCATTGAATCTAGATCTGATAGAGATTAGTTGGACTCCATAACCTGCCAGCAGGGACCCGGTTGATAGTGCCAATAGTACCGGACTAACCTGTTCTTGATTAGATGGGAACCATAGGGATAATGCGAGAAGAATTGATGAGATTGCAATCAATGATGAGATGGCAGTGACCTGTCTAATCGACCCATCTAGCGTCGCCCTCATCTCAGCATAACCATGAGAACTCCTAAATGTCAATCCTGAGGATGTTAGTGCATCTGCTTCGTAATGAAATATTGTTCTTGAATATGTCATCATCCTCAGCAAGATTGTTAATAGAAAAATATCGGCGATTAGTATCAGTAATGCTGTAGCATATGTTGTTCGGACCAATGAAAAACCACCTGCTGCTTCCCTTAGAGTATCATTCCACCAGTCCGTATCATTGCTACCATATGACTGCGCCGCGCCTAGTAAGACAATTGCCAACAATGGCAGGAATAGTACGAGTCTAGCCCCTCCACTCACCAGTAATCTATCCAACCTCAGAAGCGCGGATTCTTTTGAACGGAGTGTGTCGTCCATCCAGGGAGTAGGAGATGGAGAAATATTAGAAACTGGAACTGAAGGAGCTGGTGGAGCAATACCCGACAAGTCATCTGCCATGGAGTCGAGATCCATATTTTGATTCTCTTGATTTGACATTCTAGGCCTCCGTACGTGATAGAATCCTATTCATAATAGATTCACTCATGGCGATTAGTTGCCCATCAAAATATACCCCCTCTTCATGAGCTTCTATTCTGGATCCTATCCGTATACCTGATAATTCCAGTGTCTTCGCATCGGTTGGTTGGAGTGCAATCACCTCTATTATTGCTGAAGACCCGATAGGGAGGAATGAAATAGGTAACAAAAGGCCATCATGAATTGGCTTTACTGAACGCTTTATGGATGGAATTTTTTTCCCTTTTGGAGTCAGTTCTGGATACCCTAACATCCTATCTATTGATTCCTCTAAATCAATTGACATGTTATGCTCCATCTTACAGGCGGCGGCATCAACGTCGCCATCAAATCCAATAACGTCAGTAAGTAAGATTTGCAACAGGCCCTCCCTTCTTTTTATTCTAGCTGCCGTGTTAAATCCTACTGGGGTTAGTCTACATCCTTTGTAAGGAACATATGTCAGTAGGCCCCTTTCAGATAGTCTTTGTATCATTTCCGTGGAAGAAGCGTTGCTAACCGACATTATTTCAGCTAATTGGGAGGTCTTGACAATAGTACTTGGTTCTGAATCATAAATCTCAAAAATTCTCTTTAGATACATCTCTTCGAATTCACTTAATTCACTCATCCAAATCACCTCCAAGAGCCATAAACTCACATCTGCATGCAGGACATCTAGACATTACCGGTCTCTTGACCAATGGCACCTTGAGTAACTGGTCACACGATGGACATGAAAGTATATCGTTGTCCGAGACAGAGAAGATTTCTACATTTTCTTTATCTTTACTTTCAATATCTTCTTCTACAGCAGGCGAATCTGTACTAATTTTGATTTCCTCTCTGACTCCGACTTCAAAGCTGTTTGAGCATGCTGGACATCGCACTCGGCCTACATGATCTCCTGGGATACTGAGTCTTTGACTACAAGTTGGACATGATGCCTCTATGTTATCTCGCTCCCTCCTTTTCTCTATTCTTGAGGTAGAGTCAAGGTTCTTCTTTTCCGTGTCGGGGGTCCTTTCTGTAGCAACTCTCCAGAATGCGAGTAACATCATCATCAAAACTAGGCCGGAAACCGCACCCAAGAGGGCCGCAGTTGGGTCGAATGGTATCTCAAAACCATCCGAAGGCCTCTGATTAGCCTGAACCGCTATACTTCCTGAGGACGTGCTAATGACAGATGAGAATTTTACTTGCAAAGCCGTAGTACCCTCATCCTGCCAATTGGGGACAGTCAATGATATCGGCTTTTCCTCTCCAACATTTACTTGAATCATTGACAATCCTGAATCACTGAAAATATAACCATCTGAGACCCTAGATAGTGTAACATGTCCAGGTAGAGAATCTGAGTTGCCTATATTTGAAATAGTACATGTGATAGTTAGAGTGTCTGAGAATTCTAGAACATCAGGGCTCTGAACACATGAAGTAATCTCTATTATTGGCTGTGGACTAATTAGTTGTACGTCTAAATCTGGAATTTGTCCTGAATACCAACTCAAAGGTTCTACAGAAATTTCTATCCTGTCTAGTCCCGGACCAGGATCAGTAATTTGAATATCGAGTTGCCTTACACCTTGGCTGAGCGTGATTATGAATTTCTGAAGCTCTTTGGAGATGCCAGATTCATATTCAAATATCGAGACTTGTACATTTCTTTCGGGCCCGTCTGTGAGAGAAATCCAATAGTCGATCGATAATCCATTAGAAACCGACCAGTCACTTGACGAAAGGCCTACTCTAACTTCCTGTTGTGGAAGAATGGTAATTGTATGGTTTCCAGATAAGTCGGGAGATACCCCTCCTGAATCACTATTAATTTTCCACTGGAACCATTTTTCGCCATACGAAGAGAAGTTGAAGTCTACTGAAATTTCCCTACTAGAGCCCGGGCTGATAAAAACAGGATCTCCCGAGAATAATATCATTGAATCAATATCATAGAGCGAGAGCATTACTGATCCTTCAGAATCCCCTCCATTCCCCACCAATATTGAGGCTGTTAGAATATCGCCGATATATGCAGGTTCGCCTGTTATTGCGATATTTGCCTCTCCTGCTGAAGTGAAAAGTATTGGATTTGGAGACACGGTAATTTCTATAGTTTCAGAAATATTAGAAGTCGAATTTGCCAGTGAAATTTCGAATTTTAGTGTCATAATACCTTCAATGAGCGGACCCAATGTCATCTCAGAAATTTGGTTATCGTTAGCGTCCCATGTCTCGTTTTGACCGACTGATGGGTGCCATACTCCTTCAGAAAGTAATTTTAACTTCCAACTACCATTTATTGTATGATTTCCTGCATTACTAACCTGTATTGAGATCCTAACATAGTCGCCATCGGAGAAGGTTTCGTTACCATTCGGCAATGAAGTAGACTGATCGATAACTATTATCTCCCATTCAGATGGCTCTTGAATTTCGATTTCGGATAATTGTGAGTCATCGGCAGATGCAGAATTAGAAAAAATTAGTATGAAAGAGAGCAATATCATGTATGATACGGTATGCTTCATATCCTCTCCTCAAAACTTCCGAGATGTGAGGGCGTATCAAACAAACCCCTTCCAAGGTCACATAGTGACCTTTAACCGACAGTCCCGGCTGGAGCCAAATACAATGGACATCCAACAATTACTAGAGGTAAAACCCAATGAGCTAGCAGAGGGCTTGCTAGCACGATGGAAGGCATTAGAAGATCAACTTCCTAATGTAATTAGGAATCTTGAAGCAGAGGAGGAAGCTCTCTCTCCACGTGTTAAGAAAGCAGTTGAATCCCATAAGAAAGCAAATGAAATTGTAGCTGAAAAGAAGAATGAAAGAGATTCTTCACAGGCCGTTGCTAGAGCGAAGTTATCCGAAGTCAAAGAATCGATAGAGTTACTCTCTGAGAAGGGAGGGATGGTAAGTCTGGACCCGGAGTGGAAGAAAGTAAAGCTTCTTGAAGAGCTTGAGAATATAGAAGATAAGATAGAAACCTCGGCATTGGACCACAAAGAGGAAGGGAAGCTGATTGCCAAGCGGAGGAAACTCATTGAAAAGAATGAGAAATGGCTCAAGGATAGGAGAGAGTCTAATCCTGAGATGTCTAAGTATGTGGATTCAAGGAAGACTATGATCTCCAATTTTAGGATTTCAGAAGCGGCACATTCAAGGATGCTGAAGGCAGTGGAAAAGGCACAGCCTCTGTATGAAAAGAAGATATCACTACAGTCTGAAATCAGGGACATCAGGAGGCAGTTAGACCGAGCTAGAGAGCTATACGCCCAGTCATCGGATGCAATTTCACTATGGGAGGGAAAATTATCTACAGGTTTTGGAGATAGTTCTGCAGGATTCGATGACCTCCTCGCAGATATGAATAGGGTATTAGGCGGTGGTGCTTCTTCGTTTGCGAGGAAGAAGCGTAAGAAGAAGGAGGAAGAGGAATGAGTGAAGATGATACCGCTAGCTCATTCAATGACTTAGAAGATCTTGATGGTCATGAGATTCAAGAAATGAGAAGCGGTCTTGAAAGAGAGTTAGGTTCTATTGAGGGTGAAAAGAGAGACTTGCGTTCAGAGAGGATGGACCTAGTTAACAGAGTTAGAATCCTACGTGGCATCGTCGGTAAGATGGAAGGTGCCAATTCAGAGAGAAGGGGACTATTAAGGAAATTTCATGAAATAAGAAAGGCGGCTGATTCATCTAGAAAGAGGAGGGACGATGTGAATAGGCTTATTCCCCCTCCGATGGATGTACTGAAGGAGTGGCTATCTGAAACCCATAGGAGATTGACAACCATTGACAATGACTTGACTGCTGTCCCTACACTTTCTCGAGAGTTGGAGGCATTCAGGCGGTTTTTTGAAATTCAAGCATCTATTGTAAAGAAGGCCGAATCAGAAATAGCCCACTCAGAATACGTAGAGAAAGCTAAGGAAATGAGAGATGTTACCATTAAACTTGATGCTGGACGTAGAGAAAAAGAAGTATTGGAGAATGAGGTGACAACGGAGTCTGGAAAAGAAAATAAGGCCAGTAGAGCCGAAGTAAGTAAAATTAGTAAGAGGATTTCAAAAATAGATAAGCGGATTGATGTGATTGAGTCCAAAAGAAAGTCTTTGAGGGGAGGGCTTTCCAGAGTTAAGACGTATCAGAGGATAACTGGCGGAAGAAATAGGAAAGTCAGATTTTCTGAAATCAAAGCTAAAGCCAAAACGGGTGGCTCTCTGAGTACCGTAGAGCTAGATGCACTTCTGGGATCTGGAAGTCTGTCGGACTTGACTGGTGAAGCTGGAGATATTAGGTCCGAAGATGTTGCTAAGAATACGCCTACTAAGAAGAAGAGAAGGATAGGGGTATCTCGAAGAGGTCCTAGAAAAGGTAATCTTGCCACTAAGAGGGAAGATTGAGTAGATTATTGCTCTACTATGTGCTTAAATGCCAGTACAAATTCGGTAATGTTGGGGTCACATATTGGAGCTCGACGAGATTACAGAAGTTTTCGCTCCAGCGAAGCAATCTCTTGAGTCAGGATTAGACGAGAAGCGCGAGTTACGCGACGAATTGAATGCCAAAGTTAGGGCCTACTTAGATACGAGGAACGAAGTAAATAGACAGGTCAAAGAGCTGATTTCCGAAGTAAGGTCACAGAAAGAGATTCGTGATGAGGCCAATACCAGGGTGAAGGAACTCAAGCTTGAAAGAGCCGTTAAATCTGATGAGTTGAAATCAATCAGAACCGAGTTAAGGGAATTATTGTCTAGATTGGAGGATAGCGGAGAGAAGTCTAAGAGAAATTCGGGACCTCCCCCTGCTAAAATTCGGGCGAAGATGGATGCTCTTGAGAGGAAATATGAAAGAGGGGGATTCACGGGAGCCAGCGAGAAGGGTTTCTTCAGAGAAATGAAGAAGCTAAGTCAAGATTTGAAGGAGGCGAAAGAGTCGAATAAAGATGGAGGCAGGCTAAGTGATCTGAAGTCCAGTGTACGTAGCGCTGAAAGGGCTCAAGAAGAGGCCCACAACAGAGTTGAGAAAGCGGTATTGTCGGCACAGGAAGCTCATGACTTGATGGTGGAATTGTCAGAAGAAGTTGACAGGTTACGTGATCAGGCTAATTCCGCTCATTCTGGATTGACTAAATCCAAGAAGGAGGCTGACTCGATACATAGCCTATATATCGTCTCATTGAGGTGCATTCACTCCATTCAAGACCTGATTAAAGCGATTGAGATGAGAACGGATGAGAATGTATCTGAAGAAAAGACTGAGGTCTCTGATCTCATGTCCAAGTTGATGTCAGGAGATACTCTCTCTACTGAAGAACTGATGTCCCTGCAACGCAATTAGGGCAATGGGTATGTCCTGCCATTTATGGCATGCAAAAGGACGTCTTCTCTACCCTCGACATTCAGTATCCATGCGGGAAATACTGCACCAATAGTTCGGATTGTTATTGATTCCAAATCGACTTTCCACCATTCTAACATGATGCTCCTCACTGAGTTTTCTCTATGTTCCAATTCCCCCTGCCTCCTTGCATCTAAGAGTGAGGGTAGCTTCGATATTAGTTGCTCACGTTTCATCCATCTTTCTTCTGGAGGCAATATAACCCTAATGTTTGGGGTCGCATAATTTTTCTCTTTATCTTCGAATATCGATAGGCTGGGAGACCATGGATCTTCTATAATCATCCATGTATCCCTTTCTGAGTCACCTCCGGGTGAGACAATTTCACCCTTAACCTCCCATATTTTACCTTCTAGAAATACTGGAGATGTAATAGCGTTTTCAAGATTCTTTTGTAGGAGCCATGAGTCTAAATTTATCACTGCTTCTACACGCCTTATTTCGCTCCCTTTATTTTCTGGCGACGAGGCATCGGAGTTCTTTTTGAGTCCGTATTCAATAGGCAGAGATACTTCTAAGTCACCGGAAAGTATTGCTTCTCCGAACCAAACTGACATTTTACTCGGGCCCCATGCAACTACTTGTGAGTCAGTAGGAAATATTGAGGAGAGGTCACTTGGAAGCTCCCTTTGACTGAGAAGCCAATGCCTACCGGGCGATACATCTACGCACCACCTCTCTATCTCGGCTCTACTGATGGGTAGTATATCAGATGGGATATGCCACACAGTAACAGACGAGCCCTTCATTTCACCAAATTCTGGTACTCTCTCTGCTACTCCTAGAAGTATGAAACCGGGAGTTGTTGTGCTTTGTGGTGACTCGTGTAGGCGTACCCCTCTAACTGCTAGGAGTTGTCTGACTGCATCTTCCACGCCATACTGAAGGAGTTTACAGACTTGAAGCGTCCTATTGAACAACTCTCAAGAGAGTTCTTTTCGGACTATCACAGGTTATGCTGGAGAGAGAGAAGGTCACTCTGTCCTGCATCTACTACGCATAGTGAGCTGACGGCGAAAGGCTTAGCACACGCGGAGCCTAATTGCCTATTCACCATGAGGACCCTATGGACTGGTATTCCTGGATGATTAGTAGATAAATCTGATAGGAAACTCTCTGGGCAGTTAGCTGCAACTAAAACTAACCTGGCCTCTCCTTTAGAACAGGCACCCATAGTTTCTCTCTGTCCAAAGATAATTTTTCCAGTGCTCAAAGCCTGTTTTAGGTTTCTTGTTAAATCCATTTTTTCACCTCTATGCCTCGTCTGGGATATAGAACAGATCTACACTTCCCGTACCCAGTGCTATTGGCTGTCCTACGACAATGTTCTCAGTAACACCTCTCAACTCGTCTCTCTCTCCGATGATACCAGCTCTTAGTAGGTGAGAAACTGTAACCTCGAAGGCAGACCTAGCAAGAATACTATGCTTCGTTCCGCTAACACCATGCCTTCCGATAGCCCTTACTTCGCCGCTGCTGGTCATTACATCTGATACTGTGATTAGATGCCTTACATCAACATCTAGTCCTGCTCCCTCCATAGTGTCTAGCATCTCATTAATTATGGCCTGTCTAGCAGCTTCTATTCCGAGATAGGACTGTATTTCATTGATGTTGTTAGTGTATGTTCTGGACCTATCAACACCTGCAAACTCACTGACCTTGGCAAGGTTTGAACCGATTGTGGAGATGTAGTACTCATCCTTCTCCCCAGCTTGAACATTTGCCCTCATAACTCCTCTAATACCTTTCAGTTGGAGTTTCTTTATCTTGTCCTCGAGCTGGAGGAGATCTGTGTAGGTTGGTGGATCTGTTGCCAGTGTCTCCAAATCCTCTTTCTTAGCAACACCCGGAATAATTTTCAGCTCTGATGGTTTATCGTCGTTGTCGGATTGAATGTAAAGTCTGAGTGCTCTGCTGAGCTTGTCTTTTACCTCTGCGCCATTCATATTCTTAAGCCTCATATTGGACTTGTTAAGCTTCAGGCTTAGGTATCTCTGAGCAACTTCAACATCAATATTTGCTATATCGCTGGTGGTAGTAGCCTCTAGTCCGGCCGCAATCTCTCTGACTAGCTTCTCATTGGTCCTCAATGGCTTCCCTTTGGAGTTCTTCTCGTTAAGGAATATCCTCATAGTAGGAGTGTTAGGTGTTTTCCTTGCATCTACAATCTCAATTATTCTAGGAAGACCCTGTGTTACGTTAACAGTAGCCACACCAGCGTAGTGGAAGGTCCTCATAGTCATCTGAGTACCGGGTTCTCCGATTGACTGCGCAGTGGTTATTCCAACGGCCTCGTGTGGATCGGCTCTTGAAACTACTAATGATTCACTAGCAGAATTGATTACCTTCCTGGCCTTCGCAGGTGTTATTTTCTTCAAACCTCTAGCCCTTATTCCCTCTGTTAAATCCATAATCATTCTAGGAGTAAGGTTGACGTTTGCATCCACAGAAGCAGAGAATAGCTGCTGGTATATCTCATCTTTTTGGTCAACGTCTCTGAGTATCTGCTCAGTCTTGTATTCATCGTCAAATACTTCTAGAGGAAGCATAGACTTCCTTCTTCTTCTAGATGCTGCTGACTTTCTCCTGACAACGGTTTTCTCAGTTGAAGCGGCCGCGCTTCTAGCAGATTTTGAGGATGCTGCCATTAGGTCACTAATTCTCTGAGCAGTACCTGAGTCGATACCACAGATCTGAGCTATTTGACCTGGTGTTAGAACTTTGACATCGTCCCACTTTCTGTCATCAGCAAGCTTGTGAGCATACTCCTCATCAATCTGTAAATCCATTAGTTTCTTTTTTGTTGCACTCTTTACGACCATCAGTTCTCACCTCCCAATGCGTCATCGAGTACCATTGTTACATCAAATGGCTTCCCTCCACGGCTTCGGGCTGGATCAACGCCATCTTCCCCATACTCGAACTGAATAATTCTATTTGCAGTATTCCTGACGGAACCCTTTCCATCGTCTACGACCTTCAAGTCATCCATTGCATTGATGAGCCTTCTCTGCATGTATCCCGACTTAGCTGTCCTAACAGCTGTATCGACCAGTGACTCCCGGCCAGATACAGATAGCATGAAGAATTCTGTTGGCTCCAGTCCACGCTTGAACGAAGAACCAACGAACCCTTTCTCCTGGGCTCCCTTGGAATTACGCGGGAAGTGAGCCAACACCCTGTCCTGATATCCTCTTTCCAGACGCTTACCACGAACCTTTGGTTGACCTATGGAACCTGCCATCATAGCGAGGTTATCCATGGATCCTCTGGCACCAGAGGTAGCCATCATTACAGCGGCGTTATCAGAACCGAGGAATGACTTGGCCACGTTTCCTGATTCAGTCTTAGCTTCGTCGAGAATCATCAGAATATTTTCCTCTAGAGTTTCCAGTGGTGTTCTCCCCGGACGTGTCTCATATCTTCTTCCATCTTTTCCGAATTTCTCTAACTCGGCATCGACGGCATCGCTTCCGCGTTGATTGATCTTGTTTATTTCTTCCTTGGCTTCTGGAGGAAGATCTTCGTCATCTATCCCAGTAGTGAATCCTAGTGAAGTACATATGGAGATAGTCATTCTTGTCATTCTGTCTAAGAACTCAGCGCCGGCCTCTGGGCCGTGGGTGTGAACGACAGCATCCAGTAGTCTGCCGTCTTCGGCTCCAATCCCCCTCTTATCGATCGTCCCTGAAACATTACCTCTGGCGACGTTGACCTGATCGCCTATTCTACTGATGTAGTCAAGCTTGAATCCCTCTGGAACAATTAGGCTCAGAACATCACTACCTCTGTATCCTACTACTCCATTTTCCTCTATTTCGGGAGGAAGTTCTCCATCCCAATTTGTATCCCCTAGGACTTGCATTACCAGATTCTTAGGCAGAATTCTATTGCCATGGGTCAGCAGATATGCCCCAGAAATATGATCGTGTATCCCACCAATGACGGCACCTCCGTATCTGGGTGTGATTATATGCTCCTGAACTCTCATCAGAATCTTAGCTTCAGCCCTAGCTTCTTCACTCTGTATGACATGCAGATTCATTTCGTCACCGTCGAAATCTGCATTGTAAGGAGTGCAGTCTGCTAAGTTGAATCTGAATGTCTTTCCAGGCATTACTCTGACTTCATGCACCATCATGGACATCCTATGAAGGGATGGTTGTCTGTTGAACAGTGCCACGTCTCCGTCTATTAGGTGCCTCTCTACCACGACTCCGGGTCGCGGGTTTCCATCAAGATCATGTGTACTGAGTCTATCCTCAATATCAGTTCCAATTGCATTTCCATACTCGTCCTCAATTTCTGGACTGCCACAATGTGGACAAGTAACTTCTAGGTGTTCTGGCAGGTACTCAGTAGGATTTTCCATCTCCCACTTCCACCTGTAATGGATTGCCGCTCTGGGGTCGTTTTCAGGAAGAGGGAGCCCTCTCTCATCCTCGCCCTTGAGATTGGATAGTGTTGAGTCTAGATCTACTCCCCATTCTTCCTCTAGTTCTCCGAAAGAGTTTCTCCTCTTCTGTTGTTTAAGGACAAGACCAGGGAGGAAGTTTGGAGCCGGTAGTACCTCGTTAAGGTCTGGCCTGTAACCATTGTATGGTTCATCATCACTACCTGAGTGACACTGAGGATTAAGACACCTAAATCCAGCCCAGATATACTTGGTTCGATCTGTTATTCTTACCCTAAACCTATCTCCCCTGATAATGTAGTTAACGCCGGGATGGACATCAGGACCTCTCAGAATCATTTGCCTGAGCTGTTCCCTGTTTCTACTAGTGACCCTGATGGGCACAGTTAACTCCTTGGCAGTTTGAACTGGTATCCCAACTTCATTAATTCCAAGGTTGGGGTCTGGGCTGATGACAGTTCTAGCGCAGAAGTTCACTCTCTTTCCGGAAAGGTTGCTTCTGAAGCGGCCTTCTTTACCCTTGAGTCTTTGAGCCAGTGTTTTCAGAGGCCTTCCGGAACGATGCCTTGCAGGTGGAATTCCGCTAGTCTGATTATCGAAGTAAGTAGTGCAGTGATACTGGAGGAGTTCCCAAAGATCCTCGACGATTAGCTGGGGTGCCCCCGCGTCTCTATTCTCCCTGAGTCTCTGATTGATTCTCAAAACATCCACCAGTTTGTGCGTTAGGTCGTCCTCTGACCTGTCTCCGCTATCAAGCGTGATAGATGGTCTAACCGTGATTGGAGGCACAGGAAGTACCTTCATGATAGTCCATTCTGGTCTTGCGGCATCCTTGTCCATTCCAAGGAATATTAGGTGCTCATCAGGAATTCTCTCGAGCCACTCGCGAATATCACGTGCGTTTAGCTTGTGCTCACCCTTGTTATCTTTCTTTTCTTTGAAAGTTGAGGGTTTGTCTAACATTATCTTACCCTGCTCAGCACCACAGTGCATACAGATGGTCCTCTTTTTGCTGGAACATTCCTTCTCGATATCCTTGATTGTATTCTTGAACTCTGTGGAACCTACGCCGTGCTTAATGATGACGTCCTTCACTTTGTCCCTGTAATAATCTTGTTCTGACTTTTCTGGATCGACAGGATGAGTATCCGGCTTATCGTGGAGAAGTATCTTACTACATGTATTACAAGTACATTTCAGAGCGGTCTTGATCAGATTGGTGAATCCTATGTGCATTACTGGTAATTCGAGAGCTATGTGGCCGAAGTGACTCGGGCACTCGTCATGCTTGTTACCACATGTCTCGCATCTTACTCCTGGATCTATTACACCCATTTTTGGGTCCATTAGGCCTTGCTTGAAGGGATGTCCGTCATCCTTGTACGTATCCGCAGTCTTTACCTCAACAGAAGACATCTTTCGAATTTCGTTGGGATCCATCAAGGTGAACTTGATAGCCTCTATTCTCTTGGGAATTTTAGCTGCATCTTTAGCACTCATCTTCTATCCTCCAGTTCAAGTCTCATAGCTACTCCGAGACTCTTCATCTCGTCAAGGAGTAGCTTGAATGCATAGGATGTCTGGACTGAATGTACATCCGCTCTGTCCCCACAGGAAGGGCATACGGTAGTCCTCCTCTTCCAGTCATAATATGCCACATGTCCACATCTCGGCGTATTGCACACCATCAGTGGCCATCCATCTGATTCGTCCAATAGACGATCTTTGATGACCATCGAGGCTCCATGGGAAATTAGGCAGTCTCTTTCCATCTCTCCGAATCTTAGACCGCCTTGTCTGGCTCGCCCCTCTGTAGGTTGCCTGGTGAGGATCTGAACTCTTCCCCTGCTCCTTGCGTGAAGCTTACTGCTCACAAGGTGATGAAGCCTCTGATAATATATGACTCCAACGAATACCTCTGCAGGGTATTGTTCGCCTGTTTCTCCGCTTATCATATTCTCCCTACCTGTGTGATTGAAGCCATTCCTCAGAAGGCCGGCTCTCAGCGAATCCTCCTTCTCCCCAGTAAATGCCGTTCCGTCAATTCTTCTGGCCTCGAGAGAGCCTACCTTTCCACCGATCATCTCTAGTACGTGCGCGACAGTCATTCTCGAAGGGATGGCATGCGGATTGATGATCAGATCGGGAATAGTCCCATCTGCGGTGAAAGGCATATCTCTTTCTTCGACAATCCTCCCAATGATTCCTTTCTGACCGTGACGACTCGCAAACTTATCTCCAAGCTCGGGTATTTTGTTGGTTCTAACAGTAATCCTGACAAGTCTTCCTGAATCTAGTGATTCGGTAACGAATACATTGTCTACCCATCCGTATTCTCCATGCCTAACCATCATTGATGACTCTCTTCTCTCTTGAGCTTGAAGGAAAGCTCCGTGAGCCTCTTCGAGGAATCTCGGGGGACTGGTTTTCCCGACGAGTACTGCAGAATCTGGCCCCCCTCCACTGGATAAGAACTCTTCAGGCACTGGAAGGCCGTCTCTTTCGAGATGTGCATAGCTATCGAATGACTTCATTCCTTTGACCTCGTCAAGTCCGGTCCCAGGGACCTCTATTCTCTCTTCCTGGCCCCCAGGGAACCTCCTATTTTCTGCATTGTAGGTCCTGATGAATGTTGATCTTCCTAGGCCACGTTCTACCGAGGCCTTGTTCATAATAACGGCATCTTGCATATTGTAGCCGTGATGACTCATTATCGCAACTACAAAGTTCTGACCGCCCGGCCTGCTGTTGAAGTTGGTGGTATCCATTGCCCTTGTACCTACCACAGAGACCTGTGGATAATGCATCACATGAGCCCTGGTATCTGGTCTGAGACGATAGTTGGCACTTGGCAGACCTAGACTCTGCTTTACCATTGCAGTTCCTCCAGTAACACGAGGCGTAGAGTTGTGCTCGGGGTATGGGACCAATGCGGCACATACTCCCAGAATTAGCTGAGGGTCGATTTCCACGTGAGTATATACTAGGACAGTATTGTCTTTCTTCTCTTTCTTACGAAGAGTTTCAATTTCCTTCTGGTGGTAGTTGAGCGGAATCGAGAACTTTTCGGTAACTGTACTCCCGTCTGGCATCTGAACGTCCACCTTCAGTTTGGCCTTCGAAATCTCTTCATCACCAAGATTCGTCCACTCAACCCTAGCTGGATCCATTGGCCTGTTGTTCTTAGGGGAAAGCTCTGGTAAATCGAATGGCCTGGGGGCGATGAGAAGATCTTCCTCTTCCTCGGCGTCTACCCACTCTATGACTCCTGAAGAAACCAAATCAGAGAATGTAATTTCGCCTGTCCTTAAGCCCTCCAAGTGGAACTTGGCTAGGTTTAGAGTACCGTCTTCTAGGACTAGAAGAGGCCTCATTATTCTTCCTCGGTCAGTATTGATGTAGACATCCCTGTTTTCAGTATCATGACGTATACTTACCTCGGGCCTTATCCTTCCCGATCTCCTTCTTCTCTTGAACTGAGAAACGAGTTTATTGGGTCTCTTGTGGAGGCCGAAAATATCTCCATTCACGTGAATCCTAGAACCATCAGCCCAGCCTTCTGGATTAGGGTTTACTCCCGCCTCGACCAAGAGCTCCTTGACATCGTCTTCAGGAACCTCTTCTGAGACATCTATCATTTGTGCAGCGTTCTTAACAAGTCCGCAGTTCTGACCCTCGGGGGTCTCATTTGGACATAGCCTGCCCCAGTGTGTGGGGTGAAGATCCCTAGCCTCGAAATGAGGCTGGCTTCTAACAAGAGGGCTAGTAACCCTTCGCATATGAGATAGAGAAGCTAGGTAAGTTGTCCTGTCCAGTAGTTGGCTGACTCCTGATCTGCCCCCGACCCAGTTTCCCGTTGCTAGGGCATGCATTATTTTGGAAGTCAGTACATCTGGCCTAAGGCAGGAGTTGATTTTCAACTCTCTCTTCCTGTTGTGGTGCCTCTCAAGCTGGTACTTCAAGTCCCTTGCTAGTCCCTGAACACCAACTCTGAAAAGATCCTCCATCAAATCTCCAGCAAGTCTGACTCTCTTGTTGGCGTAGTGATCCTTGTCGTTAGGGTCCCTATTGGTTATTGCCATCTCCAAGACTTGCCTAACAATCCTACCAAGGAATATAGCCTTCTTTGTCCTAACGTCATCTTCAGAACCAAGATGAGGGAGTAGTTCCTTGTCTAGCAAGTTCTGAATTCTGGATTCCCTATACTCTTTCTGCTGACCTGCTGCGAATTTCTTCTCAAGCCATGCCATTGCCTCTTCGGTATTATCTACACCATACTCTGGATTGTCTTTAACGTCGTTGAGGTTTGCAACTGTATATTTCATTGCTTCAACAGGTCCTGCGATTGCAGAGAAGATATCCCTATCATTCTCCATTCCGAGAGCCCTCATTAGCAGAACTACTGGAATTGCTGTGGTTCCCGCACTGGGTATCTTGACCATAAGCATTCCATCGCGTCTCTTTTCGACATTGATTGGTTTCCTCACTCCATCTTTCTGAGAGAAAATCTTTGCTACCTCTGTCTCATGAGCATATTTCTTGTTCTTTTCCACTGTAACTCTATTTGGAGCTAAATCCTCCATTGAAATTAGAACTCTCTCAGTACCGTTGATTATGAAGTAGCCCCCGGGATCTAGTGGATCTTCTCCGGCCTTTCTCAGAAGTTCTTTGTGTCTGAGAGCATCTTCAGGTGAGGTCGTAGGAGACAGTTTCAGAGACTTTTCTTGTGTCCCAGCTATGTGGTCCGGATGTAGATTACACCTACCAGATCTGACCATTATTGGGAGATTTCCAATGTGGACTCCCTCTTCCTCGATGAATCCAATATCAGATTCTGAGGTGGAAGGTGGTAGGTCATCTCTGTATATTTTAAAGTCCAGATATACGGGCGAGAAATATGTTAGCTTTCTTAGTCTACATTCGAGTGGGGTGGCTGGATGTTCTGCACCGTTTGCCTCTCTGACAGTAGGAGCGCCCAAACGAATACCCTTCATCCTGATGTAGATCTCCTTATCCAAGACGTCGAGCTTGATCATTCCGCCTGCGTCCGGTCCTCCTGGAACATCTTCCAGAGGGTCGTCGCTACCAATTCTAATTCCTCTGACTATCTTTTCCATACGGCTACTCTTGCCATCTCCACTGGGAATGCAATCATTGTATGATGCCAACTGGTGGTTAACCATACTTCTGTGCGCGAAATAACTCTCTACTATCTCCTTCATACTATTGCCTCCTTAATTGCTCTCCACGATTAGTCTGTAAGCAGTGCTGGCGCCTGCTGACCTGCTGTATCTGAAAATTTTGACAACCCTGTTCTTTAGCCATCCAGCTGGAAGATCTGTTCTCTCTGACTCTTCCATTTCCTTCAATGCCTGTACGGATGGGTCTGTGATCAAAATTTTTGGAAGAAGCTCTTTGGCTAATCTTTTGCTTCCATCAGCTTCTGTTTCCATTAAGCCCCATGGGAAGAGTTCTGAAGCCTCCTCCTCTTCTGGTACAAGTGAATGGTGAGGGACCAGTTCGTGATTTAGAACGTTGAATCTATCTTCTCCGAGTGGGATATCTTCGTCAAGAAGGGCTGTTCTGGAAATGGTAACTCTTCCTGATCTACTCCTCCTCCTAGAAGCAGCTTGTTCACGAATTATTCCCATTATGTTCTCTAGCTCTGAGGCGCCCGATTCTAAGCCTACCTTTTTGGCGACTTCTTCGACAGTCATTCTTTTGATGGCGTCCATGTTTGCATCATCAGCAAGCTTGTGTGCATGCTCTTCGGATACTCCGAGTTCGATAAGTCTCTTTTTGGTTGAGCTTTTTACTGCCATTTTCCTTCCCGCCTCGGTGTCCAAAATCGACCACGGTCCCGTAGCTAGCAGGCGGGCCCGGGGGGAT
>CENG01000898.1_pt1 | contig 53688 bp, 25 predicted proteins | sample 530131 | NCBI WGS metagenome assembly CENG01 (sample SAMEA2591057, study PRJEB7988) | marine metagenome | biome: marine biome (ENVO:00000447); feature: surface water (ENVO:00002042) layer; material: saline water (ENVO:00002010), including plankton (ENVO:xxxxxxxx) | depth 5 m
AAATTTTATACATTTCTATATCTCTGCATCAAATTCTATTGTTCCTGCTTCCCAAGATGGAATAGTTTCATGTGTCCCACTATATGTGCTACTTATTTGGAGTGTTCCTCTTCCAGAATCTGGACGATATTCAAACACAGAAGTTCCTGTAGTTTGAACTGCACCACCTAATGTTGACTGATGATTTGTAAATAATCCAACACTAGTAATTGTCGGAGTTGGTGAGGCTCTCATTGGGACTGGAGTATCAAGTTGAAAATATACATAACTATCATGCCTTTTATACCCCATTAACCAACGAGCATTTTGAACAATCCAAAAATACCGCTGACACAAGGCAAGTTCCTCACCATATGAACGGTGCTCAAATTCAGTGGCGTTTTTGCCGACTTCTAGTTGGACTCCCGTCATTCTAAATGTTGCACCATTAGTCGCTATCATCTGTGTAGAACCAGTAGGCCAAAATTTGCCATTCTGACCCCAAGTTTCTGTTGTAGATGTTCCATATAGAGTTCCCGAACCAAAATCCCACCAGATCCCAAAACCTATTGAATCATTAGTTAACCAGGTTCCACTAGTTGCTCCAGGAATTGTAATTGTTTTATATTCCCAAGCATCGGCATTGTTTATATTATAATGAGTTACATAATTATAAACTTGACCGTTTGGGAAAAAAGATATTCCATACTTGCCAGTAACAGTAGCTCGTACCCAAAATGATAGTGTAATTGGTTTTGCATCAGAAGTTCCCCAGTTAAGGTGAGCAAAATTAATTCCTTCAACTCTTTGTTGAACCATATAATAATCTCCAGCAGCAATAGATGAATCTTCTGTTAATACAGTAAACATCAAAGAATTTTTAAATCCAGGTGGTGCATTATCACTACGCTGAATGGTAAATTGACCACCTCCAGACGCCCAAGCTCTAAATCTATCTACTGGATAATAATTATTACCTTGACTTAATGTATAAGTTCCAGACCCAAATCTTTGATTGATCATACAGGCACCGTTGATGATCATATTCTTCCGACCAGCACTTACAATTTCTCGTGCCTCTTGAACTGTCTCTGCTGCCGCAAGTTCAGAACCTTTAAGACCAAACTTTCTTCCTAGTTCAGAAAGTTTTTCTCTGATATTGAAAGATGGTTTATTTACTCTTACTGTCATTATTGCTCCGCGATAAGTTCGCCACTTGCAGAAATAGCAGTTGTTACTGCCGTCGTAGTGTTATTTATTCTACATAGTCCCTGGAAGTCACTGCGACCCGATGAGGTTCCTACATGCAAAAGATTCGTTGAATCATCATAACCAAGAGCAGTTACAGCATCTGATGAACCATATAAGGTGCAGGCAGCATTCTCTTGGAACAGAACCTTTTCATCCTCATACATCTGTTTGATTTTTTCTGGTGATGGTGCCGAAAGTGAATATCTTAAAAGTGCTATAGTAGATGCATCTGCAGAATTTTGGAAAGTGCCTTCAGTTCCAGTAAATTCTCCACCAATAATAACTCTATCATTAGTTGTTGAGTCATGACTGATTGCACTAGTAGCAGCACTACTAGATAAAACTCCATCTACATAAAGTTTCATTGTAGATCCTTTCCTTGTTCCAACAACACAATGCCAGACTCCATCATCAAGAGCATGATTGGAATTAGCTACATATGCAGTAGAAGCATCTTTAGTATACCATTGAATCAATGATGATGATGTAATCATTCTAATCATACATCCGCCAGAGGTTGAAATTCTTCTAAAATATGCTTCTTCACCTGTCGTAGCAGTGGTTTTGAACCAGAACATAAGACTATAATCACCGGTTCCAGGATTCATATCAGAATTATATGGTTGAACCAATGCATTACTAGAACTAAACCCACTATAACCAACCAAGTCTGCACCAGTCGCAACGGCACTCTTGGTGATTGTTCCGAATACTTGGAGTGAATTGTTGTTTACAGAGCGGTCCATCTCTGATACTTTTTGAACTACAACATTTGTAATTGTTGTCGTAGTATTAGAAAACTGCCATCCTTGAATATAGAGTGTTGTGTTAGATCCAGAATTAAAATAACCCCCTCTAGTTAATCCACTCAGACCGTGTATATTTAAAACTTGATTACTACCAGAATATTGTGTAGTGTTAATGAAAAAATCACTTGCATTATATGCACCAAAAGTAACACTCACAACATAGTCTGTATTTGCTTCAACTGTTATTGAATTAAAGAAATATACATTACTTCCACTATTTGCTCCACTAATACTCAAAGTTCCTGATGTTCCAGAACCTGTACTTGATATTGTAATATTTGATTGTTTTGACCATGCGCCAGCAGTTGCCCAATCGTCTGCTACTGTAGTATATGTTACATTAGTAGTATCAGTATCAGACAGGAAAGCACCTTTGATGTCTCCGATCATATATCCAGTATTGTAATCATTCTGAATGTATGAAACTGCAGCGGTGGTCATATCTGCTTTACCAGCACCAAATACTTCTGGTTTAATTATAGCGTTTAATCCAGCATTAGTAGCAGCATATGTGAGGTTGGGAGCATCAACCACATCAGTAAGATTTTGCGTCATTGGGTTAGATTCCACCTCATTACGCATAACCAATCTGTTAGGAGTATTAGTTTCCCACGCCGATCCACCATACATTTCAAAATTATTAGATGAGGAGGTATAGTAATAATCGGAACTAATATCTGCAGATGTAATGTCTATGTAGTAAAGTTGAGGATATCCCCCAACACCGGGAGTTCCAGAAGTAAAAACTCCCAATTTACCATCTTTTCTAAAAGATACTTTATGAGTGCTATTTGGTCCTATAGTCTCTGTCCAATCAAAAATAATCCCATCGTCCCTTAAAACACTTACACCACCATCAGTCGCAACGGCAATAGTGGCAATTGGGAGTCCAGTAGTAGAATCAATGGGTGCGTTTGGTAACACAGTTATTGCTATGTCATTAAGTGGATAATTAACAAGTCTTCTACCACCATTGTAATTTTTCCATAAATTGGTGCTGTCTGATGGATTTCTACCTTTAATGTTTCTGTTAGAATTCCAACTTCCAGAGGAAGCCGTAGACTTCATTGTGTCTGATATAAAATTCCAATGAACTACACTATCCAAACTATCGGCACAACTAATCTCTCCATTTTTTGCTACAATAGATAGTACATTTCTGCCATTAAATATTCCCCCATATTGATTAGAAGTTGATATAAACTCCATCCACATTGGCATGTCTGGGTCATCACCATCATAGATGATAACTTTATCAGATTCGGCAACAATAACCGCCACACAAGGAAACTCTTTTCTACTACCTCTGGTAGATGTATTTAAAGTTTCATTATACCAAGAAGTATACTGAGTTCTTTTTCTCCAGGCACCTCCATCAGAGTCTTGGGAAGTATCATATACAAATATATCAGCAGCAGTTCCAGATATACTTGCATCTAACGCACCTATACTAGATTCTCCGAGAGTACCATAAATCGCCATATCTTAGTTTACCTCTTGAAGAACAAACTTGTACTTTTTGCCATTTCTTCTATTTATTAGGAAGAGATCATCTTCACCCTCTTGAATTGTAAATTGACCCCATGTACCATCTACATCATTTGTAGAACCTTTATTGGAAAGTTGTAAGTCCCCAGTATAGATATTTGCCCAACGCTTAGATGCAGAACCTAAATCTTGAGTATTATCTGTTCCTGGAGTTACGTCTCCAGTCAGTACATCAATACCTGATCTTGCTGTAACAATTCCAATAGAATCTACATGAGTTACATCATCATAAGTAATAGTTCCAGCAATACTTACATTTCCTGAAACAATAAGGTTAGCAGCAGAGATATCTCCTGTTGCTTCAATATTACCTGTTACAGTAACACCAATGCCACTAGTTTCAAATTTCTTGTTATTATCATAATAAAGTTCTACAGAACCATTATTAGCAAATATTGCGTATGTTTCTGTGATAGATCCATTTACAATTCTCAAATCGTCTGCGCCGATGTAAGACTGAAGTCCGTCATGATAAATCTCAAGGTCTTGAGAGGAACCAAACTGTAATCTATTATTAGTGGGACTATTACAATCCCCAAATTGAATTAGATTTCCATTAGTGTCTAATGTTGCGCCAAGTTGTGGTGTAGTATCATCTGCAATATTTACTGCAATTGATGCGATCCCATTAGATAAACTAACACCAGAAGCAAAGTTTATCGTTGTAGAAATTCCAACTAAAGTTCCTGCAGACTGAATTTGAATAGCAGTTCCAGAAGCAATAACACCAGTTAGTGCAGAACCATCACCTTCAAAACGAGTTGCAGTAACAACTCCTAGATTGTTAATATTTTTAGAATTACCATCTAAATCGCCACCAAGTTGTGGACTATCATCAAGATGCAAACTGACGCTAGAAATACCTACAGTTTCATAAACTACAAACTCAATTGCATCATTAACAATTGCTCCTTCTACCAATTCAACAGTAGATCCATTAGTTGCAATATATTCTGTCGTATCAAGTCTAGATCCATTTAGATATACATCAATATATTTGCCATTCACTGGACTTTCATTATAAGAAATATCGAATGTGGTCTGTCCTGCTCCAGCGGTAACAGTATTTTTAGACCTTACAGTTTGCTTATCATAATCTGCAATACCGATGCTTTCATAAGCAACTAATTCAACAACATCATTTATGATTGCTCCATCATCAAGAATAACTGTAGATCCATCAGTAGCGGTATATTCACTAGTATCAAGTTTTGCACCATTAATGTATACATCAACGTATCTGCCATTATCATCGGAGACATGATAATCGACATTAAAAACTGTTTGTCCTGCACCAGCAGTAATATTAGTTTTTCTTCTTCTAGTTGTTTTATCAAAATCAGCAATACCTATCGAACGATAGGCCATAATTTCAACAACGTCATTCGCTACAGCAGGATCAGTTAGAACAATAGAAGTACCATTGCTAGCATCATATTCAGTTGAATCTAGTTTAGATCCATTTAAGAATACATCTGCAAATCCAATGGTATAGGTAGCAGCAAATGTAGACTGACCTTGTGTTGCAACATATCTGAGCACCTCTCTTCTAGTTGCCGCACCAGCATCTGTATAATGAGTTGTGATTCCAACGATTCTACCTTTAGTATCGAATGTAAATGAAGGTACTACGTTAAATGCTCCATAAGTACCAGCAGAAATGCCACTAACATTAAGTAATGCCGAACCATCGATAGCGGGAAGATCTCCCTCTAAATTTGGTGCTGGAAGAGTACCGAACCCTACTGTTTCAATTCCAGAAATTCTACCATTTGCATCAACTGATATTCTAGGAATGAATGTCGAACTTCCATGAATATTTTCAGATGCTCCAGTAAGATTTAGAAGAGCAGATCCATCAATAGCGGGAAGATTTCCTTCGAGGTTTGGCGCAGATAAATTTGTCAATAAAGAACCAATACCAACGAAAGAACCTGAGGTATTGATTCCGCTTACATTACAATTTCCACCAATATTGGAATCTCCACCAATAGTGGAACTTCCAGTAATACTGAGATTACCAGTTCCAATTATATCTTGTCCGTTTAAGTCGAGATCAGCACTGAGTTGTGGAGTATCATCTAACGATAATGCAACACTTGCGATACCTACTGTCTCGAAAGCAACAAATTCAACAACATCGTTTATAATTGCTCCATCAATTAATTCAACTGTACCACCATCTAATGCGATATATTCTGTAGTATCAAGTTTAGAACCGTTTAGATATACGTCAATGTATCGAGCGTTTTCGTGACTTGGTGTATACGCAACATTGAAAGAGGTTTGACCTGCCCCAGCAATAACTCTAGACTTCGCTCTTCTAGTTTGCTTATCGTAGTCAGCAATACCGATACTTTCATAAGCAACTAATTCGACAACATCATTTACAACTGCACCATCTGTTAAGTAAATATTGTATCCATCAGTAGCGGTATATTCACTAGTATCGAGTTTTGAACCGTTAATGTATACATCAACATATCTACCGTTATCGTCTGCAACGTGATATTTGACAGCGAATGCTGTTTGACCTGCCCCAGCAATAACTTTAGATTTTACTCTTCGAGTTGTCTTGTCAAAATCAGCAATACCTATCGAACGATAGGCCATAATTTCAACAACGTCATTCTCAATAGCAGGTTCGGTAAGAACGATAGATTCACCATCATCAGCAATATATTCGGTTGAATCTAGTTTAGATCCATTTAAGAATACATCTGCAAATCCAATGGTGTAGGTAGCAGCAAATGTAGTTTGTCCTACTCCCGCAACATATCTCAATACTTCTCTTCTAGTTGCCGAACCAGCATCGGTATAATGAGTAGTAATACCAGTGATTCTACCGTTAGTATCAAATGTAAATGAGGGTACTACATTGAATGAACCGTAAGTACCAGAAGAAATAGCACTGACATTTAGTAGTGAAGATGCATCGATGGCAGGAAGATCACCTTCAAGATTTGGTGCTGGTAGCGTTCCAAATCCTACAGTTTCAATTCCAGAAATTCTACCATTTGCATCAATTATTATTCTTGGGATGAACGTTGAACTTCCGTAAGTATTTGCAGATACTCCAGTGAGGTTTAAGAGTGCAGATGCATCTAAAGCAGGAAGACTTCCTTCAAGGTTTGGAGCACTTAAATTAGTTAGTAGAGATCCAACACCAACAAATGATGCTGAAGTGGTAACACCACTAACACTAGAATTTCCAACAATATTGGAATCTCCAGTAATACTGAAATCTCCAGTAATATTGAGATTACCAGTTCCAATTATATCTTGCCCATTTAAATTGAGATTGGCAGAAAGTTGTGGAGTGTCATCTAATGCTAAAGCAACACTCGCAATACCTACAGTTTCAAATGCAACGAATTCTATAAGATCATTTACGACTGCTCCTTCATTGAGTTCGACTGTGCCTCCATCTAGAGCAATATATTCACTAGAATCAAGTTTAGAACCATTTAAATATACGTCAATATATCTGGCATTTTCGTGACTTGGGGTGTATACGACATTAAATGAAGTTTGTCCTGCCCCAGCGGTAACAGTACTCTTACTTCTTCTGGTTTGCTTATCGTATGCGTTAATACCAATACTTTCATAAGCAATAAACTCAATAACATCATTCGCTACAGCAGGATCAATAAGGACTACCTGACTTCCATCGGAAGTAAATTCTGTACCATCAAGTTTAGATCCATTAAGGAAAACGTCAACATAACCAACAACATGAGTTACAGAGAATGCTGTCTGTCCTGCTCCAGCAATTTGATGACTAGTTACTCTTCGAGTTGTTTTGTCAAATTCAGCAACACCGATTGTCTCATAAGCGACGAATTCGACAACATCATTTGCGACTGCGGGGTCAGTTAATATAACTGTTGTTCCATCAGTAGCAGCAAATTCTGTACTATCAAGTTTAGAACCGTTAAGAAAGATATCAATATAACCTATGGTATAGTTTACATTGAATGTAGTCTGTCCTGCTCCAGCAATAACATGTGATGTATTTCTCGTAGTTGCACTACTTGCATTGGTTGGAGTAGTGTCAATATCAGTAATTCTACCAGTAGCATCAACTGTAATTACTGGAACACGTAAATTAGTACCGTATGTTGTAGCAGCTGCTCCAGTTAATCCAGTTAAGTTAGATCCATCTCCAACGAATCCTGTTGCGGTTATGATTCCAACAGCAGTAATACCATTAGAAAGAACATTAATTCCTTCTCTTGCAGTTATAATTCCGAGGGAATCGACGTTATTAACATCTTCATACGTAAGAGTTCCGCCAATCGTTACATTGCCACTGATATAAGCAGAATCTCCAAAGAATGAAGTTGCAGTAACAATACCAGAAGCATTGATATTATCAACTTCAAAACCACTAGTATGTAATCTTTGACCGTTAAACTGTAGTCCTTGAGTATGACCTAAAGTTAATGCAGTACCAACCTGAACAATATTATTGTCACCGTCAATAGTGATAGAAGAATTACCAACGGTAAGAATACCAGTAATTCTTGCGTCACCATCAATATCTAATTTTGATTTTGGATCTAGAGAACCAATGCCTAAATTGCCATTGGAAAGTATACTAACTTTTTCTGTTCCTGCTGTAAAGAAGGATAAAGCATCTTCATCGGAACCAGCAGAAGATTCTGCCTTAATGTAGGTATCTCCGTCAACATCTTTAACACCACCTAGGGAACCCCATGCTCCACCAGGTCCATAACCTTCAAATGATGAATTTTGAGTATTGTATCGGATTTGACCTGTAACCGCTATTCCGGGTCTTTCTGAGGTGTCTCCAACAGGAATTTGAATGGATCCCGTACTCTTAAAGATTGCATCACCAGCAACATCTAATTTTGCTGATGGAAGTGCAGAACCTATTCCCACACTACCAGTAGTTGTAATCGTACTTACACCAATGGTTGGAGAACCAGTTAGACCTTCTGCAAGTGCAGCAGTTCCAGTTGTAAGAAGTAAAGTTCCTGTTGAAGTTGGTAAAGTTACTGTTGCTATACCAGAATAACTTGCATGATCAGCAGACCTCAGTTGTGTGTAATGTGCATTGCTTGACTCACAATAGAAATCAATACGACCAGGAGTAGAATCATCACTCTTTATATCAATTCTATTCGTAGCAGTTGTAATACCACTTACTAATAAATTACCTGGGCTTGTGGTTGTGGTGGTAGTTGAACCACTAGTATATGCCTTAACTAAACCGGGAGAAGTTGTTGATGCAGCAGCATTACCAACAGCAGTTATAGTTTTGCCAGTTGCCTCTGCAGTTGCAGAACTTGAGGACTGACAAGCAAGAAGAGAAGTATTGGTTACATTAGTTAATTCTTCTCTTGATGGAGTAAATGCTGCCGTATAAAGTGCAGTTCCTTTGATTACTCGGACATTAGAGATATATCCAAGATAATGAAGAGAACTACCACTATAGTTTCCAATATAAAGAGTATTGGCAAGATTTGTAACATCAGAGTTTGCAGTTGTAGATTGTAATACACCATCAACAAAAATTCTAACTGAATTTGATTGTTTAGTTACTGCAATATGATGCCATGCTCCCTCTAAATTCAGTCCTGTTGCTGTGATAGATGTTGATCCAGTATAAAATTCTAATATAGTTCCACCAGTTTTAATCTGAATATACCATCCACCATTAGCACCAATTAATACGGGATTTCCTGATTGTGCTGAGTTGTTATTTGTAAATAATTCAACTGTAAAATCACCAGTTCCAAAATCAAAATCAGAATTATCAGCAGTGCTTAAATAATCACCATTACCATCAAATGCAACAGAACCAGTGAGACTATTTGGTGAGATTAGATCGGGACTTGTTGAAGACTCTGTTGCATCTCCATATGCAGTAATTGCACCTGGAGAAACTGCATATGCTGTGGCAGAACTTGATGATTGAAGTGCAAGAAGTTTTGTATTTGGTAAATTTGTAAGTTCAGTGTATGTTGGCGAGAAGTTTGATGTATAAAGTGCAGTTCCTTTGATTACTCGGACATTGCTAATAAAACCGTTGAAATAATTATAACTAGATGACGTGTAAGTTTTGTATCCAATATTTACGGCATTAGTATTAGATAAATCCCTACCAGTTCCAGTATCTTTTAAAACTCCATTGACAAATAAACGTACAGATGTACTTTCGCAAGTAACAGCAATGTGATACCATCTACCAATAGCAAAATCAGTACTATCCACAATCTGATCACTACCACTAGTAGCGTTCATATAAACTTTGAGTTCTCCAGTTGAAGATTCATGTCCAATTGTTATACCTGCAGTACCACCAGAGGGTCTTGAATCGTAGAGAGTACCTCTATTTGTAAAATTCTCAGCATAAACCCACATTTCTACTGTAAAATCACCTGTCCCAAAAGTTAAATCTGAACTAGAGGGAATACTCAAATAATCACCATTACCATCAAAGTAAACAGATCCGGAGGTATCAAATCCATTTACAAGACTTGGATTTGTTGTCGATGCTGCAGCAGTACCAACAGCAGTCACAGTTTTACCAGTCGCTTCTTCAGTTGCGGAACTTGAAGACTGTGCTAAAAGATGAGTAGTATTATGAATTTTGGTAAGTTCTGCTGTCTGGGGAGTGAAGTTTGATTTATAAAGAGAAGTACCGTTTACAAATCTAACGTTTGAAATATATCCTGGGAAATATTCAGTTCCATAACCCCATCCAACAACAAATGTTGAAATGGTATCCGAATTATTGTCTGTTGCCTCATATACCTTGACGCCATCAACAAAACCACGCAAAGTTGTTCCAGTTTTTGTAAATGCAATATGTACCCAAGTATTAAAGGTAGCAGATCCAAGTTCATTACTGTATGCATTATCAGTGAAAAACTGATACTTACCATTCCTGATTCTAATAAAAGTGTATTCAGATCCATTTACACTTTCATTGGCACCAACAATTCTATAAGTTCCGCTAGTAGTACCGGTGCAGTAGAAATAGCATTCTAAAGTCCAGTTAGAACTTGCTGCTAATGTTCCAGGACCAGGAACTGTTAGATAATCACTATTGCCATCAAGCTGAACAGAACCAGTATATGATGTTGCTATTCCAGATGTTGTAGTAGTTGATGAACCTTTAATATTAACTTGACCTAAAACGTCAAGTTTACCTGATGGAATTGCGGAACCAATACCTAAATTGCCATTGGCGATTAGGCTGACTTTTTCTGTTCCTGCAGTAAAGAAAGTTAATGCATCTTCATCAGAACCAGGAGAAGACTCTGCCTTAATATAAGTGTCTTGATCAACGTCTTTGACTCCACCTAAGGAACCCCATGCATTACCAGCACCATATCCCTCAAATGAGGATAATTCTGTGTTATATCTAATCTGTCCAGTAACACCAACGCCTAATCTTTCTGCAGTTGTTCCTACTGGTATTTGTATAGATCCAGTGTTGTCAAAAATTACATTATTGGTAAATGTAGCAACACCAGTGACATTTAAGTCGTCGAGTTCAGTAAATCCATCAACATCTAGATTTGCGTTGGCTAATACATTATTGGTAAATGTAGCAACACCAGTGACATTTAAGTCGTCAAGTTCAGTAAATCCATCAACATCTAGATTTGCGTTGGCTAAGATATTATCAGTAGGAGTGTCACCGAGAACAATATTTCCATCTGTTCCTGCTGCGAAGGTAACAACTCCTACAAAGAATGAGTTACCTTCGACACGTAAATCTCTACCAACAGTTACATCTGTACTGATAGAAACTCTATTTGCATTTAGATTTATATTATTTGGACTGGTGATACTTGGAGTTCCACCAGTATTAGTAACAATTTGATTTGCAGTTAAAATTCCAGATATTCTTGCATTCGTTCCATCGAAAGATGATGCCGTAACTGCGCCAGATACTTTTACATCACCATCAACATCTAATTTTGATGTAGGAGCTGTTGAATTTATACCAAGATTTCCATCAGCAATTATACTGACTTTCTCTGTTCCTGATGTGAAGAAACTTAAGGCGTCTTCATCAGAACCGGGAGAAGACTCTGCCTTAATATAAGTATCTCCATCAACGTCTTTAATTCCACCTAAGGAACCCCATGCGCTTCCAGATCCATAACCTTCAAAGGAAGATACATCAGTGTTATATCTAATTTGACCTGTAACTGCTACTCCAGGTCTTTCTGCTGTATTTCCTACTGGAATTTGAATAGATCCAGTACTATCAAAAATTGCAGATGACGCTGTAATTACACCAGTTACTCTTACATCACCATTAATATCAAGTGCTGATGTAGGTGTGTTTGTATATAAACCTACATTGGTATCTGTAAATATACCTACAGGCTGTGTCGTATTAAACCCTACGTTCCAAAAGTCAGAAAATAGTATAATAGGACCATTAGTTGCAGGATTGGTGCCATCATTAATATGATAAGTGAATATCTGTACTGTTTCTCCACCGCTTAGTGGTTCATTAAGTGAAATATTAGCACCATCATTTGCAGTATATTCTGAATAATCTAATAATATACCGTTAACAAATACATCAAGAGAATTAATAGTATATGGAGTAATTAAACTTTGTAGACCTGCTCCTGCAATAGTAGAAATTCCACTCCTTACGAGATGTACATCTTGACTAGCCCAAGTAACTCCAAAACCAGTAGATTGCAGAACTTGTCCGATAGTTCCAGCAACTCCTGCAACATAAATTCCTGCATTAGGATCAAAATTTAGAGTACTTCCTGTAGATACATTTACTGTAGTACCAAATGATACTGATCCCCTAAAATTAGATTCTCCTCCAACATCTAAAGATCCTTGAGGTATAGCACTAGCAATTCCAACTCTACCAATAACCTCTAAAGATACTTCATTCTCAGTATACGAGGATATACCTAACTTTAGATTCTTCTGCCTTCCGCTTAAAAATTTTGCCATTGTGATATTAGTTTAGTGTTTCTAGGATGCTAATAACAGTATGAACTTCAGATGGGTCACTTGAGAACATTACAAGTTTATCACCACTCTCTAATACTAATTTACCACTCAGCATATTCAATGTATCACTAGCAGGAATTGGATAAGCTTGTAGCATTGGAGTATCTACCTCCGTTCCTCCACCAATGTCTCTTCTATGTATGAGAGTAATATCATGAGACTGCGCTCCAGTATTGGTTACTTGCGCTAATAACACGACTCCAGTATAACCGACTGGAGCAGTATAAACTTCGTCTTCTACGTTTTGTACAACTTGCGCTATTGTTTGAAATACATTTAATGCTAATGCCATTTTTTATTCTCCTCCTAGGGCTAAGATGAATGGTGTCATGGTCGAAAATAAACTCTTTGAGTAAGAGGATCCTGAAATTTCTCCAGTCACTTGATTTATAACAACTCCATCACCAACTTTAAAGTTTCCAGATTGATCGGTACTTGTAAATATAACCAACCCACCCTGTAATGATTGAGTTTCATTTCCCTTTATTGGAACACCTCCATTATTGGGTAGAGCATAATCAATATCTATACCAGATCCAATATATTCAAAAGAATGTGAAGATGCTAATAATCTACTCTGCTTGAAAAATCTTGCTTCAGATCCAATACCAATTGCATATGGTACATTGTCATTTAATGTAATATTATAAACATCATTTCCAAGAGAAGTTGACTTCAAAACTGAATAATATTTTGGTCGTATAGTAACATTCAGTACAGCAACGTCAGTTCCAACTCCAGGATTAGTTACTGATATCGTGGGGACTGATGTAAAACCTCTTCCATTTGAAATTATATCTACACTATCAATTGATCCATCTACAATGTTTGCAGATGCTTGAGCCCTAACCCCCCAGTTAGTTCCGGGGGATCCAATTGTAATGATTGGAGTTGATGTATATCCAGTTCCACCATATGAAACTGTAACATTTTCAACTTCATAGTATAAATCTTCAAAATATATAACCTGACCATCAAAGGGTCTTACGTTATGAGTGGATACAACTCCTCCAGAATCATAAGTATGATCTAGAGTAGATATTCCAACATATGTTACAAATTGATTAGTGGATGGAACCGAACTAACATCAAATACATATCCATTATTTCCACTTGGGAATGTGACAATTCCTGGACCAGATGGGCAAGTAAATCCAATCCCAGTAATCGTAACTCCCATCCCAACAGAGAAGTTGTGATTTGAGTTAGTTGTAACTGTCAATATACCAGTTTGAGCGGTATATTCGGCGTTTGTGATATTGAATTCTGGAGTACTTAAATCAATTGTTATTGAGTCAAATCCAGCAGAAGCATTAAAAGTGGATGTTCCAATATATTGTAAAGAACTAACTCCTTCTGAAACAAGTCCGAAATTTCCAAATGAAGAGTTGGAGTTTGTTAGATCACAACCTCCACCAGATCCACAATATACTGCCTTATCAGTGCATATTGTGAACATTGAAACTAATTGTGCATATGCTCCATTTGTAATGGAAGCACCGATGCCATTTTGATTAAATTGAGTAAAACTATCCAGTACCATTGACTTAGTAGGTCCTATGGCACTATTTCCATCAATTTTTAAACCAATACTACCTTCAATGAAATTAGTACAATTTTGTATGTATGGTGATTGATTAATATATGGAGGTTTTGCTGGATCAAATGCAAATATTGCACAATTTGGTTTACTACTGCTACTTACAAACGAAATATTGCTAACATAGTTTCCATTTCTAACTCTGAAGATATCAGCATCATTATCTGGACTGATGGTTACTTCTCTTAAACTTTCTCCAACGATACTTACTTGTTCTGGAAGATCTATTGGATTATTTTCATTATATACACCAGCAGAGACTTTAATTACATTTCCTACTTCAGCAGACTCTACAGCAGCCTTGATTGATGCTTTAGCATCACCTAATTTTTTTCCAGTGTTATTATCATCTCCGTCTGTTGTTACATAGATAATGTTTGTTACTGTCGTACCAGCGGATACTCGTACAATATCCGTCCCAATTCCAGAACGCTCCCTGCGAAGAAACAGTTCTCCATCATGAGTGTTTAACGCTATTTCCCCCGAGGGAAGTTGCTGTACTGTAGGTTTTTTTCCAGGTACAGCCGATCGTTTTATCCTAATATTCGGATCTGCCATTCAAGGTCTCCCATAAGTGGTATATACCGTAAATTACTAATATATATTAGTAAATAAGTAATACTATTTATGGTTATTTGAAACCTTCAGATCCATTTATTTGTTGAGTTAACCTCGCAGTTAAATCTTCAATCGTTCTGCCTTGGGCACTGATTTGGGATTTTAATACGATGTTTTCATTTAGTAATTCAAAGCATTTCTGTTGATATGTAGAAATTACTTCTTTATAATCTTCAATATTCATAGTGATTTAGTTCTTAGAAAGAGCCTCCATCTATAGTTATATTCTCTAAACGTCTCTCCCCTCCGGAACAGGAAATTACTTGAGATTGTCCAGCACAGTCATTAACCCAGAGTGCTTCAATTTCTACGGGAGCATATGAGGTATATGTTAACTGTGGATTTGAGGTTCCAGTTCCTCCTCCATCTGCCACCTGAGATCCAAATACAAATCTTGATACGCTGCTTTCCCAAGCAACTGCTGCTTTCTTAGCAGTACCATCATTGTAGTTGAATAGAACACCAAGATCCCAAGTAGTTGTAGAACTTGGAGCAGAACCATTAACAATACCAAGTTCAATAGTTCTATCTTCAACAGTGATACTATTTGTATCAACTTGAGTGGTAGATCCTTGTACGAATAGACTTCCAGCAATGGTTAGGTCATCATCGACATAAACCATTCCAGTTGCGGAATCTAGAACTAGATTTCCTGAAGCGGTATCAATCTCATTATTTCCAGAAGATCCAATCTGAACATCGTTAATTGCCGCTCCAGAGTTAGCATCTAATAAAGAACTGAATGTACTTACACCAACAACAGATAATCCATCATCAATAATAACTGTTCCGCCATCGGAATCTAGAGTTAAGTTTCCGAGGTGAGTATCAATTTCACTATCACCAGATACTCCAATCTGAACATTGTCAATTATTGCTCCACCAGAAGTTATTGTTAAATCTGCATCAATATTGACATTAGAATTGAATGTGGAAATACCAGATACGCTTAAAGTCTGAGAGATATTTACTTCATCAAGTTCAGTGTAACCATCAACATCTAGATTACCATTAAGATCAGTGTCTCCCGAAACTGTAGCAATACCAGTAAGATTTAAGTTTCTAGCAGATATTTCATCAAGATTCAGATCACCTTCAACATAAAGGTTACTACCAACATAAACATCATTTTGGAAAGTACTAACTCCAACGAATGTAGAAACACCTGCAACACTTAGAGTAGAATCAGCGGTTAATGCGCCAGTTACAGAAACGTTATCATCAATAGTGGTTTCTCCACTAGCAGAATCAAGTACTAAATCTCCTGCTGTAGTATTAATCTCATTGGTAGTTGTTACACCAATTTGAATATCACCAATTACTGCTTCAACTGCATGTAAACTTGCAGAAGTGACAGATCCACCAGCAGAAATTTTACCATCCAAATATAGGTTTCTCCACTTAGTACCCGGATCAGAACCCAAGTCGTAAGTATTAGTATTGGATGGTAAAATATGAGATGCAACAGTAGCATTAAAGTCAACTGTATCAACGAATAAGTCATCACCAATAATTACATTACCGCTAAGAGTAGAAACACCAGCAACTGATAAACCACCAGTGCTCTCAAGTGCTGGTGCTGTTATAATACCAGTGGCATTAACACCACCATTAGTGACGTTAATTGGATAGTATGATTTGACACTATCACCTGAAATTTCTCCACCAACTAGTAGTCGTCTTGCACCAGGAGTTGGATCGAATGAGAATCCACCATTTCTTAGAATATCAGAAGTTCCCGCAGTTCCAACATAAGCAACTCTATGTATTCCAGTAGAAGTATCATCTTGAGGTACTACTGAACCATCATATGATGCTGCAGTTAATGCTCCAGAAACATTTACATCATATGGAGTATTGACTGCATTGGAGTGAGTAATGAGAGAATTACCCATATAACCATGAGCACTACACTGATAGTGAAGAACAGAAGGTGTAGTGTCTGTAATTTCAATCTCAGCATAAGTTCCTGAAGTAATTACATTTGTTGTATAAGGTTTAGTTCTATCCGCATCTAGATAAAATCTAAATGGATGATTACTCATATCGGTAGAACTTAAAGTAAATCTATAAGTTCTACCAGGAGTTAAGTGAAGTGTTGGAGATTCTATACCATCAATAGAATAACCATTGCTGCTACCAGTTCCATTATATCTGTGAGCTGCTGTCTTAGAAACAACAGTTACAGAATAATTATGAGTATCTGCGGAATGAGGTGCTTGTAAATATGAGAATCCTTCTAACGCGGATACAGTAACGTTATCTGCGAAAGTGGCAACGCCACTTACAGCAACATCACCTAAAACATCAATGTTACCTGCGAAAGTGGCGTTGCCGCTTACAGCAGCATCACCTAAAACATCCAATTCTTTAGTTGGAATTGCACTTCCAATACCAACAAATTGAGTATTTGAAACGGTTAGTCCTTCAACTCCATCTGTATAAAGTCGAATAGTTCCATTAGAACCAGTATCCTCAATTGCAATAGAAGTATCTCCTTTTTGAATGGCAGATACTTGAAGGACTGCTGCTGTTAGAATTCCAGTAACATTTAAATTACCTTCAACATTAGTTTCATTAGATCCTGCGGGATTGATATTGATATCACCACTCGTAGATGATAGTGTATCTGCAGCAATTCTAAGTGTTCCAACGGTCAATGATGTTGGACTTAGGTTAGAAGTATTTGTACCATCGGTAACATCAATATCACCAGTAACATCGAGACTGTAAGATGTTGAAGCAAAACTAACTGCTCCCGTATCCTGATTGACAACGAAAGAATCGCCAACTCTAAAGTTACTATCTTGATCAACACTTACAAATGATATCTTACCATCATTTAGTTCAGTTGTTTCATTTGCCTGAATTACTATTGTACTATCATTACTAAAATCTTTTCCTGATCCAATGTGGTTGAAGTTAACAGCAAATAGTCTTAATTCTACTCCAATACCATCAGCAACTATACCTTGTTCACCATACTGGAATGCACAACCAATAGAGCGCATTTCAGCACCAAACATCTTGTAGTCTGCAAGATTAATTGCATCCGCAGTACCAGTTTGAGTTGTTCCATCAGATTGGAAGAATCTTACATCTTGAGTAGCACCTACTCCTACAGATGTAAAAGTACCAAATCCCTTACCACTAATTTGAGCATAACCTCCACTATAAGAAGTAATTGTACCAATAGCAACTGCTGTGCCACCTTCAAATAACTTGACAACATCATTAGTAGATGGAGAAATGCTGGGATTATTGAATTTAAGTTTAGCATCAGCAGTTCCACCAATACCACCAGTACCAGCAATACCAATGACTGCTTGAGATGCAAAATAGTTAAAGCAATTTAGATACTCAATACGAGCACCATTAGTTGCAACAATACCTTTGTTATTTGGAGTGAAGAAGGTAACTTCATTAAATAGCATTCCTGCTTCTAATGAATTACTTGCGACTAAAGATCCATCAACTTTTGCTCCACGACCAGAAACATAACTTGTTGGTGGAGAATCTGCAGTATCATAACCATAAGGATCACTAGCACTTGTAGAAGAACCAAAGTTTAGAACAGTTACCCTTTGAATATAAGGACTTCTTGTGGTAATTGCAATTCCTGGTGCATATGCAAATGCATAACCAGTATCATTTGAAGAATCATAGAATGAATCTCTAATTGTAACGTCTTCAACAGTTGAAACATCATTTAAGTGGAATATATTTTCTTGCTTGGTTGCCTCCGAAGGTTTAATCGCAGTTGCTCTTAAACCAGCACCTTTAACTGTTACTCCTCTGGGAATTACAAGAGGACATGTTTCCGTGAATGTGCCAGCAGCAACATTAACAATATCTCCATTTGTTGCTACACTTAATGCCTGAGCAACTGTCAGGAATGGTTCATTGATATTGTTACCAGAATTTGAATCACTACCTGTACTCGCAACATAGTAGGTGTTTCCTAACTGATTTAAATCACCATCAAATAGAGTTGCAGTTACTGTACCATCAACGTCTAGTTTTGTACTTGGAAGTACTGAACCAATACCGAGATTGCCATTTGGAAGTATACTAACTTTTTCTGTTCCTGCAGTGAAGAAAGATAGAGTATCTTCATCCGCACCAGCTGCAGATTCGGTCCTAATAAATGTATCTCCATCAACGTCTTTAACGCCACCTAGAGAACCCCATTCTCCACCAGGTCCATAACCCTCAAATGAAGATAATTGTGTATTGTATCTAATTTGACCTGTAACAGCAGTTCCTACTGGGTCTCTCTCTGCTGTAGTTCCTACAGGTATTCTAATTGAATTTGTACTATCAAATATTACTTTATCACTAAATGTTGATACACCAGAAACTTCAACACTTGCTGAATGTAAAGTCTTCCATTGTTTAGATGCAGAACCTAAGTCAAAGGAAGTGTCAACATCTGGTAATAAATCAGATGAGAATTCACCACCAACAACAATATTGTCAGAATTACTATCACCAAGATTTATAGTTCCCCCTTCAAAAGTCACACTCCCAACAAAAGTGGAGAAACCAGTAACTTTTAAATTATCATCAATTATTGTCTGTCCTGTAAAGGAATCAAGAATCAAATCTGAACTAAAGGTATCAATTACATTGGATTGTGCAATACCAATTCTGATATCACTTGATTTTAAACCTTGGATGAAGGTTGCAATTCCTGACGCTTCGACGTTAGAGAAAGACGCTGCTGCACCAGCAACTGAAATTCCCTTTGTTCCAGAATAAACTGCGCCACTAATATAGATACTCTTTCCGGATATACCACTTGGTAAATTAGTTCCAATGAAGTTTAGGACACCTGATTTGTAATCATAGAACCATTCATCATTATTACCAGATCCTGCACCAAATAATTGTGTACCACTAGTAGCAGCATTTGCTGCATCTCCAGAAGTATGAAGATATACTTTAATTAGATAAGTAGGACCAATTTCTGGAGGAATCCAATCGATAACTCCAGTTTTCCAAGTTCTATTGGTAGATGCTGTTATATCCGCAGTACATTCTACCGGATTTGTAGTTGGATATAAAGTTACATAATAACTACTAGTAGTTGGGATAACTGCAGGAATTAAAGATGACTCTGCCCAAATCTCTTCTCCCCTTAATAGCAAAGGTGAAGCAATCGATTCGTTAGTAGCATTCTTGACTGAATTTACATCAGTCTTTGCTCTACCATAACCAAGCTTTTTCCAGAGATAATCAACTTTTTGAGTGTCCGTGATTGCCATTTCGTTTAATTCCTTATGTTATGTTAAGCGATGTGATAGATTGTCCAGAAGTAAGCGCAATTCTAATCAAACATACATTACCATTAGCATTACTTAAGTTTTCACTTCCCAAAGTCATAGTATAACTTCCACTCAAGGCAGACCCAGCAGAAATAATATCACCAGAAGTAGCGGCACAACCATCACTTCCGTTACCACCATTACCAGTATTTCCACCTGGAATACCAGAACCTGCATAAGCAGCACCAGAGTTAATCCAACCATTTAAAGTACTAGTATTATCTATACTAGTTCCAGGTGCTGCAATCCAGAGACCTGCAATACCCGATGAGGTAATGTTAATGTTAAAGTTTGCAACAACCTGTCTTCTAAATGCAAAGGTGAAATACTGAGTTCCAGTATCTCCACTTCTGTCAGGACCAACTGGTAAATATCCAACAGAATAATCAGTAGCATCGTATTTAATGTTACCAAGTCTTACTGAAGCTTCTTTTGTTCCAGCAACTCCTGGATCAGTAGATTCATTATAAACATTATTAGTATAGAAATTGGTAGAACTTGTATATGAAGGATTATTAGTTGTATCTGCACTAAAATCAAATATTCTTGCACCATCGTCAGTGTAAGTTCCGTTTCCTAAACTATTTGCAACGTCAATTGCAATTTCACTAATTCCACTTTGAGATGCTTTATGAACTTGAATATTTGTAGCAATATCGCTACTATATCCGCTAGCTCCATTAACATTTCTAGCGCGGACCTTTAATCTATCTACTGTTCTTACATCTGATGATGTAATTGGAATTGTTAAAGTTCCAATAGAATATGGTGAAGATGTCCCAACATTGACAACTGGAATTCCTCCACTTAGCATTGTAGAAGCACCATCGATATTTGAATAACTATAGTCGGAACTTGTAATTGCTGAAGAAGAAGTACCTTCTTGGTTTGTACCATGATCTACCTCAACAATATTAGATTGAGATGTATATGTCTGACCAACAAGATTAGAAATTGTAACTCCTGCTAATGACAGAGAAGGAGATCCAGTATTATAGTAAGGAATACCAGAAATATATCTGTATGTTCCAGAGACATTTTCAGTTAATGCTATTGAAGATACATCAACAGTTGGGGTACTAGTTAAATCATCTTTGACAAATTCAACTTTGTTTGTATTTCCAGTAGAACTGTGGATTAGTTGCATACTGTTTAATCCAATATTCAAACTGGAAACAGATTTAGAAACTCTTGCTTTAAATCCTTTGTATAGTCCAGGATAATAAATGCTATTTGCAAAAGATGTTGAAGATCCACTAGAGTTCAATAATTGATAATCACTTTCCGAATCAATTGTAAGACTGGTATAAGATCCAGTATCATCTCCATTTGTAAGTGCTCTAGAACCATCTGAGGTGCCGTTTAATTGAGCAGTAAGTGTCCCAGAGTCTCCATCGTATGCAAAAGTGGTAATTGGACCAGCAGTTGCTGTTCCAGAAGTAACTCTATTTACAGAGTCTCCAGCAGATAATACTGAACCTCCAGTACTATCTGTAAATCCAGAAGCAAGTCTTGGAGAGACACCAGTACTAGATACATTTGATAATGTCTTTGCACTTAGTCCATCGGGAGCTACTGGAGTATCATCATAAACCTTAAGTGATACTGAACCATTTGCTGGAATAACATTTGGATTAGCAGTGTTATGATTATTAAGAGTTATTGTTAAGGTATCTGTTGAAGTTGAACTACTTGTTCCTTGGCCCCAAGTATGTAAAAGTCTAGTTCCTGATACACCGCCGCTTGCATTATCATCAGAAACTGCATCATTTGAAGATCCATCTCCCCAATTGACGGTATAGTCAACAGTAGCACCTGTTGTATTAGTTGTATTGTTGTCTAAGTATAGTGGTTGTCCTTCAACAACATAGAAGTCATTTCCACTAAGTGCAGAACCTCCAGTTGGTGCTCTGAATAGTGAGAAAGTGACGGATGGATCAGGAGTATAAACTGTAATATAATCATCCTTTGAAACTGTTTGACTACTTCCAGCACCTACTCCACTAGCATTCTTTGCAGTGGCAGTGATTGAGAATAATCCACCAGTTGGTTGAGTATAAGTATGAGAGATTGATGAAGATGATGAATTCAATGTAGTTGTTCCATCTCCCCATGAAATATCATAACGATTTGCGTTACCATCGGAAGTAACGGTAAGATTTACATTCAAAGGAGATCCACCAACAGTTGGATTACTTGAGAAATCTACATTTGATACTGCAGTATTTCCAAGAATGTTATATGCCAACTCATTTAGATCATCAATACCATCAACAATCTTTGTTGTCGTTGTAAAGGTGTTTAGTGCTCCAGGAGTAACTAAACTTCCATCAGATGCAGATCCTAAAGTTAGATCTCCACCTTCTCCATGGAATGAAGTTGCAGTAGTAGCACCACCAATAGTAACATGAGATTCAAAAGTCGATATTCCAGTTACTCTTAGAATTCCACCAACATTTGCATTCTTCTCTACGCCAATACCACCATCTATGACTAAGGCACCAGAATCCTTAGTATCAGATTGTGTAGTATCTGTTATTAAAACTTGAGCGGCAAAAGTAGATACTCCTGCTACACCAAGATGAGTTACTGACAATGATGGGATAACTGCAACCCAACTTAACTGACCATCGGCATCAGTTGTTAATAATGATGCATCGATGGGAGTTTCTGGGAACGTATATGTAGTTACTCCAGAAAGTGAATCTGGAGACTTTAAATCAATGGAATTATCTCCATCCTTATCTACTAAAGAAAACTTTAGAGAAGTTGTTCCATCTTCTCTATCCCAATAACGATGAGATCCAAAGAATTTATTATCTGCAAGAGAACTTGTCAATCCAACAAAAAGATCATATCTATCTGTTGTAAATCCAGGTTCACCTGCCCTCAATCCTGGTAATTGAGTAAATTGTCCTCTTTTAAACTGTAGTATTGGAGTAGCCATTGATTACCTATATGAATTTAATGATTACCAAGTTCCACCGTCGAAATCAATTTCATTATCTAAGTCAACACTCAATCGTTCTTTAAATTCAGTTGGGAGTCCTGGAGATACAGGCTCTTGAACTGCATTTACTAATACATCATCTGGGTTAACAGCAACATACTTTTGTTGTGTACCATCATACATTATTAAGTATTTATCACTTACATTTTCGACTTTAACATCCAATAATTCTCCGAATGTTCTTGCCATAATTGTACCTGATGCCACAGTTGCTTTTATGCTTTGTTTTTTTGATAACCTTACGTTGATACTCATGCTAGTGTACTTGAGGTGTCTTCTACGAGAACATTTCCCTGAACTAATTTAGAAGCAGATCCATCAGGAGATATCACAATCAAATCATAATAAGCACGACCACTGGGTATTGTAGCAGTAAGAATGCTTGTCATACTAATCTGAATACTAGAATCAGAAATTGTTATTGCAGTAGTAAAATCAAATGATTTTGTAGAAGTTGGGTGTTTTCTCAATTTAGCCGCAGCAGAGTAACCTGTCAAATTCAAATCAGAACCATCATCTGCAGACAAATTAAATTGTTCTGTAAATGCAGTTCCTCTATGGATAACTAAATTGACAGTACTTACTGCAGCCATTTATCGTAAACATTTGAACTATTTATCATTTTTATCAATTGACTGATTTTTTATCATCTTCAAAACCTCGGTTGTAGAACCAACAAATAATGCATTATTAACTGTTGTTGGACCTTTTGCAGGTTTTTCTTCTTCCAAATCCTTAAGTTTTTTCTGAAGATCTAGAAGTTTATCTGTGGCATCAGAAACATTTTTTATTAACTGCCCAGCAACTTCATATGCTCTTGGTTGATCACTTTCTTGTGCAAGTTCAAGAACACCATTCAATGCTTCCTGACCTTTTTCTATTATTGAATAAAGATTGCCTCTAGTATACTCATAATCTTTTTTTATTTCTGTTTTTGCATCTTCAATTATTTTACTTTCTTTTGATTTTTTTACTAATTCAACATCAACATATTTTTCACCAGAAAACTCAGTATCAAATGTTTCGTTTAGATTATCATATTTGTCAGTCATAATCTTTACCTATTATGAAAAATCAACACTGAAACCAAAATCATCTCCAGGTTCTATTAATTGATTATCTTCTGAATTAATTAAGAATAGGTCGCTTCCAGAGACATGATTCTGAGCCGATGTGGTATATTGTGACCTTTGGACTCTAAGTTGATAAGAATAGTCAGTACCATTGCTAAGTTCAGTACTACTTACAATGTCTTCTAGATACATTGTTTCATTATCGATACTAAAGTAAGATTTCTCTGTTAAAGTTTGACTGGTTATAACTTTAAGCACTCTTTCTGTAGCATCAATATCTTCATCTAATACTGCAAGAGAATCTCCGGTGTAGTTTTTAGTAGCAACTGGAGTAACAGAGTAACGCAGATCTCTTGAAGATGCTCCAGGAGATCCTGCATTGAATCCAACAGTAACTTTTTTGATAATATCCTTGGAGATATCCATAGTTGTTGGACCAAATAGATAGGTTTTTGCTATAAACCTCAACGTATATACTAGTGATCTCCTAGTAGAATAATCACCCTCATAATCATCTTGCATGACTAAATTGCTCAAGATAACAGGAACATCCCTTTTCTCTCCAATGGTTGAATTCAAATCAATAGTAAGATTAAAACTTGGTTGAAAATATGGTAATATCTGCTCAACTATTTGCAACATATCATCATTTAGTTTTGTCATTATTGCTAGTTCAAATTCGATATTATATGGAACAGGAACATAAGACTTTACTATCTGAGAATTATCTTTAGCCTTTGTTAAAAATGATTGAGTATTTGTTACCTTTCTAGATGAGTCATAACTAATTCCAACCATTTCAAATGACATCCTGGGAAGCGACATCTGAACTGGTCTGTTTAGATTTGGAGATTGTTCCAATCTTGCTAGAAATTTTTGTTTAGGACCATATGCCAAAGGAACTTCTATAATGGAAAATGTATCACCATCAGAATCTTTCTTTTTGATATTAATGTCATTAAAAAGAGTACCGAAAGAAATTACGGTTCTCCTTAAAATTTCGTGATAAAAAAATTCAAACATTTCTAAAATTTGTTATGGATTTCCAAAAGGGTTATTTTCGCTAAAATCTAAAATTTGATCAGATTCAAATTCGATGTCATCATTTTGGGCGAAACTATCTTTAGTATTATATGTATTTATTGGTTTTAGTTTATACTCTGCTCCAGAAGTACTTCCAACAATATTTTCAAAGTCTCTAAAATCTCCTGTTATTTGGTAGACATCTAACTTACCTGTTACAACATTCCAATCCTTAACTATAGCAGTTGTTCCGCTAGCAGAACCCGTAATTGTTTCTCCTCTAATGAATGTTCCACCAACTCCAACCACTGTTGGAGGACTAATCGTAATCGTAGGTGGAACAGTATAACCTATACCAGCATCAGTAATGTAAAAATCTGAGATTGTTCCTCCAGCACCAATAAGTGGTTTTATTTGTGCAGGTGCAAGACCAGAACCAGGAGATGAAACAGTTACAATAGGTACATCATAGTAATTGCTTCCACCATTTTGAATGTGAACTTCACTTAATATTCCGTCTCCAATAATAGTTGTTGCAGCAGCACCAGATCCTCCACCACCAATAAAAACAACTCCAGGAGAAGTCGTATATCCAGTTCCGACATTAATTAAATTAACGCCTTGAACTCTGAATTTAGTGGGGTCTGGACTACAAAGGTCTACTATATTGCTTATCATTGTAGCAACTCCCACTGCAGTTGTTGATCCTCCAATTCCTGCCTGAGAAAATTTAACTTGAGGTGGAGAAGTATAATTAGTTCCTCTATTTGTAATAGAAACTAGTCTGACTCCACTGTCTGCTATTGTAGCTGTAGCAGTTGCAGTGACACCCAATCCAATAACATCTAAAGTTAGAATATAACCTTCAGACTCTACGGTATTATCTATCTGACTTATTCCAGTATCAACAACTTCATCTTCATATCTAAAGAGTTCACATCTAAGTTCATAGACATAATTTTTTTGTAATTGGTAGAATGGTTTTTCGTGTTCAACATATTTGATCTCAAATAATCGTTCTCCTAAAGGGAAGTAGATCAAATCACCTTCTTTAGGTCTCCCCAGATCTTTAACTCCTTCAAGATTTTTAGTTAAAACAGGAATTTCTGTTTCAAATCTCTCTTTTGATATCGTTACAACTAATTCATCAATGTCTTGAACTCCAAATTTTGATAAGATTGTCCCTTGACCTCCATATCCATCATAAGTATTGACATACGCTTCTATTGGATGTGCATGAGTAAATTCAGATTGAACTACTTCTGCAATTACAGTATTAGTAGTTAAATATTGTCTCTGAACATAATATATTTCAACTCCATACATTTTTAATTGTTCATTTATTAGATCCTGAACAAGACCTTGCTCTGTTTTAGATCCCTGAAGAAAAAATGGATTTAACATATCAACCTATCATGTCTAGCGGTGGTAACTCATAATAAGATGACATCTTATCCATGAGGGTATCTATTTCTCTTTGCCCATCATCATATAATTGTCTTCCATTTAATTCTGTTCCTCCTGGAAGTTTCACACCCTGGAACTTGATCAAATTCTGACCCCATTGTTTCTTTATTAATGCTGTCACGTACTGTTTTAAAAATGAATCATTCCAAACTTTGGCATAGTCGGAGGGATCCATCATTCGATAACAATCAATAATTAAATATTGATTTTTATTGATACTATTCCAATCAATATCTAGATATAATCTGTCTTGTCTTTTATTAAATCTTATCTGCTTCTGAGTGGATGTTAAAAAGTTAATATCCTCAAGATATGTCTTTACCATACTATAGGTAAGCAATTCTATGGAACTGAAATTATATACATCATTTAAAAATAACTGATACTTTACACTAAACATTCCACTAGAAACGCTATTATCTCCTTCAAACTGGAATATCTTTTTTACGCCAATAACATGTGGTGGAACTTGTATATAATTTGAATTTTCTTCGTAATCAAAATTTATAGAGGAACCCGATATTGCTGCAGTAGTTGTGGTAGTAGAAATACCTACCTCACCCTTTCCTCTCTTTATATCATCTTCAGTAACTTGATATTTTAAAAATGCAGGATAAACCCCATCAAAATGCCTTTCTTGGAAGAACTGAACGGCATCATCAACTAAATCGTCAACTTGCTCTTCGGCAACATTTATTTCCAAAACAGGCGCACCTAGTTTTCTTAAACAATAATCTATAAGTTCTTGTCTAGTTGATGGTTGTGCCATTGCTTAAAAATTTCCTATACTATCTATTTAACTGGTCTTTGACAAAAATCTCTAGAAGATGTTTCATTTCTGATAAATCATTCTTGATAATATTAACTTCATTTTTTAATTCATCAATTTCAGCAGTCTTTTTGAGATTTGCATTTCTTCTTTTTAAATAATTTTCATATTCACCAGAATCTGTATTCACAATTGAGTTAGTACTCGAATCTCTATACAAATTCTTATGATCCTTTACTTTAATGTAGTTTTTATTCATAATGCACCAAGAGCAATTGCTCTAAGATTTCTAACTTGTGGTACATAAGAAGTGTTAGTGGTAGATCCGGCAATCTTAATTCTAAATTCACTGAAAGATGAAATATCATCAATTGTATATTCATGCTCAATAAATTCGGTAGATCCTGGTTGGAAAGAATAAGAATCTGATTTCTTAATATTTACATCAGATGTACCATCACTTAATGAAGTATCAATTTCTCCTCCAGATTGATAATTTGCATATCCTGGGAAAGGTATAAACAGATTACTTCCTCCGGTAGAATAGAATAATCTTAAATCAGAATCATCATTTAAATATGCATCAAGTATAACCTTGATTCCTGAGGCAGGATTTTCCAATCTGATTGGTTTTGTTACATACGTGAATAAGTGTGGGTCACCTGTTATAGATGCAACAGAAGCATCTTCAGCATAATTCATACTAGGACTATTAATAATATTTGAGATTAAAACAATATCAGTTCTAGCCAAATCAATTATGGGAGATAATTTTGTATTTACAGTTTTAAATGTAGCATCAATTGATAGAGATTTATTGTATACAGATTCTCCTAAAAATTCAAGTTCGTTATCTGGGGATCCAATTGCTCTTGTTGACTCAAGATAATTCGTGTTACTATTTTGAATAGATGTTCTGGGAGCAAGTTGCCAAGAACTTGTATTAGATCCTAGTGATGTTCCTGTCACACTATTCAACGAATATGCAATATTTGTACTGGCAGGAAGCATCTCAGTAATACTAGGTACAATAGCATCGTATAGTTTATTATATGTCATGGTGACATTTTTTCCACCTATATTAGAAATTGTTCTATTAAGTTTCAAATCAGTTCTTGTTCCCATGTCAAGTTTGATATAATAGGAATCTTTTTGAATTGGATCTGACACAGTAACATTTCTTAGGTCATGAGTTTTGTTGATTCTTCGCAATGAAACTCCACCAAGTTCATATTTTTCAACACTACTTCCTGAGTAATGAGATTCTGAATTAGTATTATCTTGTGCTCTCTGAACACCAGTTAGTTCAGTGTTTGTATACCCTGTGTATGTTAATAATTCTCCACCAATTTTAACGTAACCAGGATTTATCGCACTAACACCCCTATTCTCAAATACTCTATAATTAACTGTATTGGTTACAGGTATATTTCCTACCGCATCAGATAGAAAATCAGAACTCAATTTAACTGCTTCAACATCACCTTTAACATTATTAATAGTGACTAAGTTAATATTAGAATACATTCCATGATTTTTATGATGAACTTTAATATGAGTTCCATCTGATACAATTATAGGAGCATCATCAATATATACGTTCCCTCCATTTAAATTAACTTTAGTTAATCCAGCATTTAGATATTTGAGAGAATAAACAGTACTCTGTACAAATTCTCCTTGAACATTATCAAGTTCAATTTCTTTTCTAGATAGAACTTCAGAAACTGTTAGTATACCATTTATTCCAACTGGATTAGTACCTAAAGAGGGTACTAATAATACATCTCCTTTATTGAACCCACTACCACCGTTACCATTTGAGATAGTAGCCCCAGTAATAACACCACCAGAAACTGTTATATCTGCAGTGGCATTTGTACCTTTTCCACTCTTAGTAATAAGAGATACATTATTGTAAGTACCAGACACATATCCAACTCCGCTACCAGTTACTGAAAGGGTAGTTATACTTCCACCATAACCAACAACAATTCCAGTTGCAGTTGTAACTCCCACTCTTTCTTGTAATACAGTAGATCCAAAATCAAAGTCAGTACTTGTTATCGTAGAAGAAGTAGAAACTCTGACTCTATTAGACTCAATCTTTAATGGATCATGTCTACTGCTTTTTAAGAATTCTTCTGGTTTAGAATTAAGCAATTGAACTGATCCAGAGGTTGAAGTAAATTCTGCTCTATAAAGTTCAAATTTTAAATCTTCATATTGACTGGGAGTCCAAGTTGATGCATTTTGAGACTTGAATAAAGATCCCAGTATAGGTTGAGAACTAACAAGAATTTGATTCTGCTGATTCTCTAAAGTGGATACATCTATCTCACCCATTTGAGAAATCCAAACTTCATATTCTGTAGAGTCTGAAAGTAATACTAGAGCGTATTCTTTTTTAGATTCAAGATAAACTGGTGATTCAAATGTAATAGTTGTAGGTAAAGTAGAATCTTCTGAGGTATTAATTTGCTCAGGTAGTACATCAACTTTAGAGAATGGAAGAATCTTCTTAGAAGGTAATCCAAGTTCAACTTCTCTAATTTCAACCATAACTGGTAGTTTTTCTGCTTTGCTTCTAAAGAAAATATCAACTTTAGTCACAAATATTCCAGTATCATCCCAAACAGTAAATGTTTGTGCCAGAGGATCTCTTCCTGGTGGTGGCGGTGGTGGTGGTGGAGGTGGTGCAATTGCTTGCTGATCGAGAATAACATCAAAGTTTATATTTGTTGAATCTACAAAATTGGTATTTACTTCAACTTCTGCATTTCTAATCGATAGTGTAGTATTCTGAGATACATCTGTGGAACCTTGACTATAAAATATAGACTCTCCAAATGATTGAATAGATCCGGGAATTTCAGAATTTGTTTGACTATTGGTCAACCTGAAAGTAGATCTTCCGGTTTCAAATCTGGGATTTCCATTTGCAGTTGGATCTGGAACTCTAAAGGAACCAGTTAGAGATCCAACTTCATCGCTAATTAGATCAACACTAATAACTCTTGCTTCTGCTCCACTAGTTTCACCCCTAATAATTGTTTCTGGTCTCAAGTTTCCATTAAAAATAGTTTCAGTTTCTTCGCTCAAAGCGAAAGTATCGATATTTAATGTTGTACTATTATTATTATACTCCGAAGAAACATTTGAGTCCCTTTCATAGATATTCTTTCCATAATATCTGGTTGGAGATAAGTATGACCCTTCTTTATGATTAGAACCAGCAATTCTAAAAACTCCAGTTGTATCAAAAGTAATATCTGAATCATCAGTAATTGTAGCACTAGTTCTTGCTGTTTCACCTACCTGGAAAGTTCCGGATATCATTTGAATTTGAATTAGTTTATTGAAGCAGAAACTTGATACATCAACACCATCAAAGTATGGATACATCTTTGTAAATGGTTTTAGACCTGAGCAAACAAACTCAACGTTAATAGGTCTCATTATAGTGTTGAGTTCTCTACTAACAATACGATCTCCCAAAGACTCTGACTGAATACTTTCAGATACTGAATATTGTAATCCAGATCTGGTTTGTCCAAGTTGGATGCTATTTGCAGTTGTAATAGTTCCCCAAGGACCCGCAGTAGTATCACTTGCATCAGAAGTCGTTTTTATTTCTTGAGCATTAATACCTGTTGTTTCCCAAGAATTCCAAAGAACAGGACTTACACCAGATCTTATTCCATCTTCCGAATCTACAATATCAACTTGAAGAGCACTTGCAATTGCATCAAATGATCCATCTAATGTTACACTGTTGGGTTCAATGACTCTTGTATCAATCCATACATCTGTATCAGGATTTAACTTAATAGATCCAGTATAGTCTCTTACTAGATATGGAGTGACGCTTACCACCCTGGTTGCAAAAGGTTGCTTTACCCAACTTGCATCTTCATAATTTAGTGTTAGTAAATCTCCAGTTCTTTTTACATTTTCACTACGTAGTCCTGTAAATCTGTAATCTTGTTTCTGATTTACAGTTACTTGAGAAGAACTAGACATACTATCATTTGAAACTTCAAGTTTCATATGAGTAGTATTGTGAGAAGGTCTCAAAATACCATTTTTGGCATCAATACTATTTCTTACCCCAGCAGAGGTATCTTGTGCTATTGTAGTTGTAAAATTATCTACAAAAAATCCAGACTTAAATCTATTAAGTCCTGTTCCATCATCTACAAATAGGTTTTCAGTAGTTGATTCTAGTAATGATAAACTAGTTATCTTCTCTACCGTCTGAAGACGCTTATCTATTCTTGAGATATCTTTCATTTGATATCTCTTATGTTCTGTTAATCTTAATTTAGCGTCTTTTACTGAATAAAGGAATGGTGGTAGAAATACATCAGCAACTCTCATAGAACCTGGGACAGGTTCTAAAATTTTTGGATCGTCCTTAGAAGTACCAGATACTACTGTAAATACTCCATTTTTATCAACAAAGATACTATCATATCTTGGAAGATAATAATCAAAGTTTAAGACTAATGGATCTGATGATGAGATAATATGGGGTGTGCTATGAACTCCCCCAGAAAAAGATCTACCCAGGAATTCAAAAGGTGATCTAGATCCTGGAGCCAAATTAAATGAGCTAACTCTAGGTCTAAGGTCAACTAAATCTGTTGATCTAATACCATTAATTGATGGTATTTCTTTTCCATAGTCAAATGCGGAGTAAGATTCTACTGTTGTAATATCTCCAGAATCAGATGGATCAAAGTAAGATCTAGAGAAAAATATTTTTATTTTTCTAGATGGAACATCAACTCCAGATTTTCTTACTAACTTTGAATACCCATAATAACTTAATTCTTGTCCATTATCTAAAGTAAAGGATGAGGTAATATCTTTACTAGTAGTCGTTATTAGACTAATCTTTCCAGTGATAGATGATGTTTTAAAATCTACAACTTCTTCTATTGAAAATTTATTATCATTTAAATAAACAAACCTTGCTTGTGTATCAGTTATCTGACCCAGATATTTTGCCATCGCTCCAGAAGTCCTTCCAACAATTGTTTCACCCACAATTAAATCGGAAGTAGTTCCTAAAGATCCAGACAAAGATCCCAATGTAATATATGGCGATTCTGGATCTCCTGTGTTGGTGGATTCATAAATTGCATGTATTTCTAGAACTTCGGGGTTAAATATTGCAATTTCTTCATCTTGAACTCTAGATCCATATGGGTAATTACCATAGATCAAACCATCATTTAGACTGTTTATGGTAGATCCAGATGATTTATTTGAAGACGCCGATAAGATGCTAGATTCGACAATTTGCTTTAGTTTCTTTTTAGAGGAAACTTTACTTTTTTTAATAGTTGCAATTAATCTACATCCAGTATCATTGGAACCTAAATTGTTAATTTTTAATTCTGATGATCCAGATGTAAACTGAAATCTGTCTGCAGTTAGAACTTCATAAGTATTATCACTTCTAATTAAAGTATATCTCTCCTCATCAAAGGGCATGAATGTTTCGTTTGCATTTGCAGAAATAGTACCAGTAGAATTGTTTGAAATATTTACTGCAAATTCTTTTCTAATTACTATACTAGTGTTATTAAATTCTACAGAAGCGACATTTGGTTTTGGGAATGCACTAAACAAAGAATTATTATCTGCAGCATTTCCAGTGTATTCGGTTTTTGATAATTTTGACTCTAAGACTGCAAAGTCACTCACAACTAACTGATTGGATGGTAAAGTACCAAAAACTACTCCAGGTACTTCTGTAACTTCATCAATACTTATTGTAGTCAGTGATTTGCTTGATACTTTAGCATATGTTGGATATGAATTCCCAGGAGTAGTAAAACTTACAATATCTCCAATTTTTATTTTAGCGGTTTTTTCTAAATCAATTGATACTACCGAAGTATTCCCACTCTTGGCAGAAATAGTAGCAGAACCAATTTTTAGTTTTAAACTCTGAACAACATCTGCATTAAAATCTCCTCCAGAGGTATTTGAGAAGATTGATTTTACATCAGAAAATCCGTACCTTTTTAGACTAGTAATATATCTCTTCTCAAAGTTTTCATTGTTATCTGTAACAATACTTATTGGTTCATTTGAAACAAACTCTCCCTCAACTCCATAAAGAGTTAACTCCGTAGATGTACTAACTGCATCTCTTAAAAATGCTTTTGCACCAGAATTTTCTCCAATGATTCTAGATGGTGTTCCCAAAGTAATAGACTCATTAATGGTTAGAGTCGTATATAATTGAACATCAAAAAGAGAAATACCCCATTTATTAGAATCTGGATAAGCAGCACCATAAGATCCATTTTCTAGATAGAAATCATATGCTCTAGCAACACCTATTTCGGTTCCAGACTGTAATTGATCACTAGATCCAATTCTAGAGTCCCTCAAAGAAAGATATGATGTAGTATTAAAACTTAATAATGGCGCTCCATAAGTTCTATTCAATTCTAGTGTAGGACCAAAATCAAAATTTATTGCTTGACTTGTTACAGTTTTAGTTAATCTTGGTTTGACTATATCAACAAAAGTATGCGAAGTTGTTTCTACTTCATGCCCCTTCACATAGGCCTTTCCTGGGCTAATTTTATAAGTAGCAAGAGATTCTTCTGGGGAATTTCCAGATCTAGTTATTTCTCCCGATTTATAAATTCCGTCAGAATTTAAACCATCATTAAGTGTATTTTTTAAAGAAATATTGAAAGACTTTACATAGTAATCTCCAGATTCATCATAGGTTCTTCTTGCAAGTTCTTCACCAATGATATTATAATTAGTCTTAGTCTCTACCTTTACTAATTGACCTTCTCTAACTTCTGCTAACTGAATGAAATTTTTATCATCGAAGTTATCTAAATCCTTCTTGGATAAATTTGCAGATATTTTAAGTCTATCTGCACCTGGAGCTGCATAATTACCAAACCCCTTAGCATTATCAGTTAAACTGGGATCATCATAATAATTTACAAGACTTTCTTTAATACTGAGTCCTAATCTATTACTTGCAAGAATATCATATTGATTTAAGATTAAAATATCCTTTTGTACTTTTACAAAATGACCCCTGATAAAATAAATACCTTCTTCAATAGTAAATGCTGAAGATCTGGAAACTGCATTAATAATCTTAGTGTTTGCAAATCCCTCACCAACGGCAATAAAGATATTGTTGCTTATTTCTATAGGAGTAGTTGCCTCAAGAATTTCGTTGTCAAAGAAATCTATTTGACTAGAATCTATAGATGTTTCAATGTATGAAACATACAATGTTAAAGAATTTCTTTCCGACTGCTGTTCAGAAAATATTTTCAAAACTTTGGCAGTAACGCCCGAACTTCTTCCCCTAATGGTTAATCCAACTAATTTATCAGTATATGAAGTTACTGGAATTCCTGCAAATAACGAATTTATTTCTACCGCAATTACATTGACATAATTTGTTTGACCAGGAATTACAACAGAACCTTCCTTAAAGAAATGACTACCAAAACGTTCAACTTGATTCTGAAGTATCGTTTGTAGAGTAGTTAATTCTCTAGCCTGAATCGGATATGATGGTTTAAATAAAACCTTATGAAAATTTTTGTCCTCATTGAAATCATCAAAATAAGGACTTACATTAAGATTGGTTTCTTGAGGCATGATACTTTAGAACTGTAGTATGACTTTAATTAATTCTTTTTGGTTCTGTGACCTTGTAATCGGAGGTCTATTATCAACGTAAATTATATTGCCAGAGTATTTTTGAACTTCTGGATTTGCAAGACCATTTACAAAGTTTTGCCCGAGATTATATGTCCTATTATTTATCGGCATCGTTGAACCAGTAAATGCAGTATCAATTTGAAGAACTATATCTCCCTCATTTCCACGAATATTAATTGAACCTGCTCCTGTTGGAGTATTGGTGAAGGTGTATCTATCCAAACCATATTGTGGATAGTATGAAATTGTTCCTCCATATCCGACACCATGAGTATATCTATCATTCCAGTATTTTAATATTCCAGTACTCTTATTATACGAAATAACTCTTCCGATTGCAGTTTGACCTGTACCAACAGTTTGTTCAATTACACTATCCTCATCAAATGATACTTCATTAAATCCAGTTCCAATCAATTTAATAGCTGATATGGAACTTGCTTTATCTAAAGTTAAAATATCAGTTGAATTATATACTGTTGGATTTTGTACAATACCAACCCTTGAGATCTGATTTTCTAAAATAAAATCTGGATTTTCCAAATCATTTTCTATAGCAGAAAATATCATTACATTAAATGCACCAAGTTCATTATAAATGTCAGCACCATGACCACCTTTTGGTGGAATTATAACATCAAAAGATGGTGCCAGAGTATTTACCGGTAATCCACCACTAATGTAATCTACAATTCCATAAGTATATCCAGATCCACCATTAGTAACTACAATTCTATCAATTTTAGAATCATTTCCAATAACAATCGATGCCTCTGCTCCAGTTCCATCTCCCTTAATGGGAACATTAGTATAAATTACATTTGCAGTTCCTAGTCCAACACCACGATCAGTTATTAAAATATTTTTTAACTGTCCACTTGATTCGGCATGACTTCTAACTTCAGCGGTGTTTGAATTTCCATCCCAATTATCTGGAACTGGAATATAATTAGTAGAATCAAATTTTATAATCTCACTTGGTTTTATTGTGTAAAGATATTTCCAAATATATCCATCTCCACTCAGACCAGCTGCTTTTGGTTCCAGATCAGTAAATGTTGGTTGATCCAATGAAGGTCTACCATTTGGGTGCTCTGGATCAGTTCCATTATTCAAACAAATATAAACTCTATAATCTTCATTAAGAACATAAAAATTTGAAGCGTATATGCTTGAAGATGATGAACTATTAGATATTCTATTTCTACTAATGTCATTTCTATACATATCATAGACATTTTCTCTTGTCCAGATAATTTTTCTGACGACATGTCTAACATCATCATTGCCAATTTTTTTCACTGCAATAATAGTATCCCAGTAATCATTTTCCTCATCACCATTATCCTTTGGTGCTGGAGGATTTACATTCCAATTTGAATCATAATCAAAAGGATTTGGTAGTCCAATAAAAGAATAATATGAATTATTAGAATCTCTCACAGAATTTACAAAATTCTTCGCATTTAATATTCTTAATTGATCTGTGATTATTGCAGCCATTTGTGAGTTTTTAGTTATTTATTAGGGGTTGTACAGTTTAAAGTTTAAGAATGATTTTCTTCTAACATTGGGGAAGTCATCCATGTCCATTGAACTAATTGGTAATCCAAAAGAATAATTTCTTAATTTTCTATCTCTAGCGATTATTCTACCCCAACTGTAAGATCCAAAATAGTATGGGTCTGGAGCAGTACTGATATCATTAACTATAGATCCATAATTATTTACACTAACTAGTACACTAAGGTTACTATAATCACCAATTGTAAACTCAATACCATCGTCAACTGTAACATCTCCAGAAGTATCGATCCTGGTAGCAGAAGCAACTTCAGTATTTACAGTTATTACTTGAGTGGATGAGATAGCATTATCACCAATCTCAGTATTAATTACCTTGTATATATTATCAATATAAGAAGAAGATTGGTATAGTAAATCTCCATTCTCATCTAAACTATTTAACCCACTTCCTATATTGGAATTAGAGACTTTAAAGAAGTAACCTTCTTCCAGTCTTGATGTTGTAGCAGCAAATCCAGAAATAGACTTATCTCTTAGGATAGAATCTCTTGGGATTTCAAGTTGAAATTTCAGTCCATTAGGTACATCAATAGTGGATACAGTCGCAACACCAACAATATTGCCATAATCACCAAAATACTCCACATCTTTCAAAGTTTCTGCTTTTAAATCTGGTAGATTTACAGTTACTTGTGGTATTGTATCAAAACTCATTCCAGTTTGAGCAATACTTACAGTATTAACAGAACCTGCAGCATCATCAATAGTTGCAAGTAATACTGGAATTTGACTAGATGCTGTTCCAACGGGTGTTTTAACAGTAATTATAGGAGGGTAAGAATATCCAGTTCCACCCTGATTAATAATAACATCATTAATGTAACCGAGAGTATCTATTCCTACTGTGACTACTGCTGTAGAACCTTCAAATTTTGAGACTAATTCAACGGTTCTACGTTTTTCGTCAGTAGCATTTTCTTTTTCACTACTGAAGAATGGAAGTAGAGTATCTACAAATATATGTGTAGATCCAATTCCAACACTGTTTATAACATTACAAGTAGGATAAATTTGAGATTCAAGACTTACTCTATCCTTTGTGAATACATCATTACCTGCTATAATATCATTTCTTTGCTTGCACCATACTAATGGACGCTCTAAATCAAAACTACTACTAATTCCCGGTCCAGAATATGGATTAGTGATAATAGTATCAATAGACTCTATTAAACTAACTTGTCTTTCTTCTTCTTGATAGTAGAAATCATCACTATTAATTGTTACATGATCTCCTGGTTCTATAGTTTCAATAATATCATTAAAGACAACATCAATTTCAGGAGTTCCTTTGTAGAATATAATTTCACATTTATCTCCTTTCTTAGGTGCTTCTGAAAATGTTATAAAACTTCCACCCTCAAAAGTATATCCAACATCTGGTCTTTGTAAAATATTGTTGATAAAGACTAATAGAGTCATTTTCAAATCAATTCTAGATCCTTTTCTTGCAATTATTGGATATACTTCACCGTTAATTGAAAGTGGGAATGTAAATCTTTGACCATTAAACATATTATCAATATAGTCTAGTGGTGCAAACTCTCCCATAGACCATCCAGAGAATTTATCAATATAAACTCTATCTAAAGTAATTTGAAGTTCATTAAAGGTTTGACTCGTATTTACTGGAATTCCATAATCGCCATCAGTTGGTATTGTTAGAACTTCCAGATTATCATAAGAATATCCATAGTTCTTAATATCAAATGTTGTTATGGATCCATCCTCACTTACTACAATATCTGCAGTTGCTTGTGTACCAATGCCATTTACAGGAGAAGATGAACTATAAATTAAAGGTATATTATCATAGGATTTTGGTTCGTCGATAACAACGACTGGTGGATACACCTCATTTGATATGTTAATTGGATTTACAACCGTAACACTATATACATGTCCATCTGCAACATTTGCAAATCCAACTACTTCATTCAATGTTGATTGATAATCGTCAGATGATATTCCAACTAATCTAACAGAAATTGATTGAGTTTGTTGGGATGGTCTGTAACCAGATCCAGAGGAACCAATACTGATTGATACAAGGTCATTGGCAACATTGTAAACTGCACTTCCTCCAGCACCAGATAGTGGTTGATATCCAGTAGCATTATTACTAGATATTTGCTGAATGACGCCACCTACAGGGATGTTGAAGGTGTTTATATCATAATCTTGACTATTATCATCAGTAACGAAGAAAATAGTGCTGATTCCAGTTCCACCAATATAATAAGATCCATCAATAGCAGGATTTCCATCTCTTCTTGGAATTTGGAATATGTCCTTAACAAGGATAACTGCATTCATATCCGCTATATCATGCACATTATACTCATTAGATTTTATGAGTAGATTATCACTACGATTCTTAAATTGAGAGGAAATATCATCAAATATATAATTTTCTCTATATGTAGTATTTGAAGATCCAACCGCACCAGATCTAAAGAAAACTCTCCCATAGAAACTAGAACTCGTTTGAATTCCTGTGAAATCTATTTCATCTGGATCATTTGTTGGTTGGGGTTTTAGACCTGTTGGATCTCCAACAAATGTCATGAAGTTTTCATGCACATTATAATTTCCACTATATTTTCTGACTTCTGATCCAGATTCGTGGGTTTGAATTCCAATGTTCATCCAATCTCTTCTTACTCTGCAAAGAGTTTCAACCTCGCCAACACCAACATCGTCAATCAACATATACTCATCATCAATTTTAACTAAATCACCAGTATAAATTGATCCAATACCACTCAAACTAATAAATGAGGTTGTTGCATTTACATTTGAGACAATCGTAGTTTTTACTGGAGTTTTTGATAATGGGGATTGTATAAAATTATCGATAGTAACTAAACATTTCTCAATCTGCTTATCGGATTGTAAATAATGACTATTTCCAATACCAACGGAAGAGAATGATAATACTTGAGGTGCAGCTTTAAGAGCATCTTCAGCAGTTGCACATAAATTCAATTCTCCAACACTCACTCTTACGGCATATACTTCTTCTGGTAAAATATTGGTCAATCCAATTCCTAGTATATTTGTAGTTACTATACCAATTGGTGAACTACCAGGACCATAAGAATAACGAAGTTTTTCTCCCGTTACAAAGTTATTTGCAGGTATTCCAATTGTGCTGCTTGCAATACTAACAACATTATTGTCAGATCCATCAAAAGTACGTTTGAATATTGGATATCCATTATTAAACATCTCAAAAGATCTATTCAATGTAATAGAATATCCACCAAAGAATGTATTTGATCCACTTAGAGCAACGTTACCAAGATTTAAAGTTACCTTTTCTGAATTATTGGGATTACTAACTCCAACAGACTTCATGAATCCACGGACTTCAATATTTTCGGTTCCATATAATGGAACAAAGTTTATAAGAGTATTAGGTCCAGATACTGTTGCTGTAAAATATCCATGCAAATAATCATTAACTCCAATTGTTCCATATTCAGTTATAATTGCTTCTGAATTATCTGTGTCAGTTAGAACTAATAGTTCTGTACACTGATGACCATTAGTAGTCTTATTTTCGATAGTTACAAATAAATATGCTCCAAATTCATATTCATTGTTATAACTAGCAATTACATTATCTGATTGAGATCCTAGAGGAATAGTCTCATGTATGGACTTAACTGTACCAGTATTCAAATTAGTACTACCCGTTGATATATTGTTATGGTCATTTACTCTAATTATTGATGAATTGAAATCGCAATCAAATGGAAGTGATGAATTTGCTACGAAATCAACTTTAACGTAATCTCCATCAACATATGCAAAATAAGTTCCAAAACCAGAAGTACTATCTGAAACTATTTTTCCATAATCTAAAATATTGACATTTACTTGATCTAAAATATCAGATCCAATGTAATTATCTGAAACAAAAGTCAATTCATTTACTTGAATATAATTATTTGCCTCACTACTAATTGCAACAATTGCTTTAGAAGATCTGAATTCCGATTTTGCAATTGATATTATAGTTTGACTTGTAGTCCCCACTGGAGCCAGACTGTAATCACCAAAAATACTTACAACATCACCTAAATCTAAAGTACTAATCCCAACCTCGGTATTAATATCAAGAGATAATACAGTATTAGTAAATTCTCTACTTCCAAATTTAGTATTTTCAGAGGGTGTAAACCTAAGAGTTACCACCTGGTTATCAATATCAAAATCATAACTACCAGAATATTCTTCATCTGTTGCGATAATTCCATATTCATTAATATATGAACTTTCACCAGAGAATGCTGCAGAAAGTAAGGAAATTTGCTTTTTACCTTCTTCTTCAGAATATTGTGAATATGTAAGGTATTTCTTATACCTCTTAGTATCTGCATTAAATTGATCAAGTAAAACAGTTCTTACAGTACCACCAATAACCTGTGATACAACATCAGGAACTTCTATCTGAACTACTCTATTTCCAATGGACTCAAAATAATCGGTTAATATTCTAGAGTTGAATACAATTTTATTTGAAACAAATGTATTTGATATATTTTCAGTTACTTCTCTGACATTATCAAAATCTGGGTAACAATCTAAATCAATTTCACTCACCAATTCTGATATTCCAACAAACTCACCATTATCTTGACTTGTACATATACCAGATACTAGTTCACAGTTTCCAGAAATCTCGGTAGGAGTTGTTTGGATATTTAATTCAGAAAACTCTTTAAATCCTGCTGGATGCACTAGAGATCCAACAGTTTCTCCCCATACATGATAAGATAAGTCACTATTTAAAGAATATGAGAATCTCTGATAATAATCATTATCATGTATTCTTTGTGTAGAATCATTTAAGAATCCTTTTTGATTTATCCAATTCTCAGAAGTTACATTATATGGACCTAAATTGAATGTAGATCTTGTAAATGCATTCGATAAGATCTTTGAAATATTACCAGAAGACTTACCTATAAGTTCACCCCCAGAATCAAAAACTGTGGTTGAAGCAATTTTAAGCATTCTATTTTCATAATTCCAACCCAGTACATTACCACTCTTACCCCCAGATACAACCTCTTCACCAATATTGAAATCAATATAATCTAGAGAAACATCAAATTCTGGTAAACTGTTTTCTTTTATAACTCTACCAAAAGATAATTGTCTAATAAAATCTCCTGCAGTATCAAAAGGAGATAGGTATGAGGATAGGCTGTAACTAATAGTTGGTAAGAATCCACCAATATTGGGATCTATATCTGTGATCTTAAAGAAATTGTAGTCATAATCAGATGAGTTGTATCCAAATCCATCATCATGAATAATATTTTCAACTAAAATATTATCTCCTATAGAGAATGGGAAGTTTTCTACTTCACTATAAGCAACATCCAATTGTAGAGTTACTTTTTGAGTTTTCTTACTATAAGTTGCAGAACTGATACCAACACCATTACTATTGTTGATAGGAAATATCTTGGGATTTTTACTGATTAAAGATTGTTCGTTGCTTAAAATTTCTACACTTTCATCTATAGGATCATAGATCATTGAAATTTTATCAACGGGTAAGTTATTGGATCTATCAACAACAATTAAATTGTGCTTAGATGTATATCCCACACCTCTATCAAAAACTTCAATAGTGCCAATTCTATATCTTGGTTCAACTGTTAATAGTTGTGGGAATATGCATGTAGGTCTCAGTGTGATATCAGAAGGATATTCAAAAGTTGTATCACTTATAACGATATTTCCGGGTTTTCCAATGTCCTTTGTAATTGGATTTAGGAAAGCACCATATCCATGTTCAGATTGTATATTACTTATTATAGGTTCTTTTTTATAACGTTGATTATAAGAATCTTTTGAAATAGTTTTTATGGGACCATAAGCACTAGATGAAGTGGTGGAATACTCAATTACATTGTTTAAATTTGAGTAATAATCAGATTCTACTTCTGTATTACTAAAGATATCAAATGAGTACGTAGAAAAACCAACTACACTGTAAGTATTATTATACTTACTTGATTGTAAATTTAATAGATTATTATTTGTTATCGAATTTGAATCATTTATATACTCTTTCTTTTCTGTTGGTAGTAAATTCTCATTAAGTTTAACCAAACTATAATATAATTGTGAAGGAACATTATCTGTCACATTCAGTGTCAATTTAGCGTCTGAAGTTATTCCAGGTTTTCCTGAATAAACTGCATTAAATTTATTACTTTCTTTGGTAGTGAAGAATTCATTGTGATACTTATTGTCTTCAAATAATTGTAAGTTAAATGCTGAAATACTTTGCCCAAAGTAATCTGTAGATAGAGATGGATCTGAAAGATCAAAAACTATATTAGAGTTTTTATATACTACAATCTCTGGATTAACTTTACCAATGTATCCATCAAATTGTGCAATAATACCTACTATCTCGGGATTTTCTCTAGTTGATTTGTAATAGGTCTCTGCAAATTTTATGTGATTCTCATCAGCATAAACAATGTATACGAATCTATCATTCCCAAGATCAGTTATAGGTTGAGATGTTTTGTATATTACTTTATCTCCGGTTTTAAACGTATGATTTGGAATTCTAATAGTATTTTTATCAAGGTCTAAATCTGACTCCACAAAATTTATTGGAGACACCACCATTCTTCTATTAACGTCATTATATACAATCTTATAATTGGTTGTGAGACCAGTAGTTACATTCAAAGTAACACTATCATTTACAGACAATCCATGAGTTTGTGCAGTAGAAACTGTGATTAAATTTCTAGTAGCGTTAATCTTTACAATATCATCTAAATCTGTTGTGAATTTGTGATTATTTAAAGTTCCAAAATAAGAAAAATATACTAAAGCATCATCAAAAGATACATCAGTTGAAGAATCTACGGATCTATATGAAGAACCGTATTTTAACAACCTCTGAGTCGAAAGTCCAACAGTATCTCTAGACAACCAAACAGCGTAAAATTGTTGACCTTCGGATATATCAAATGAAGATGAACCATCTAAAGAAATCTTGATTGGATCACCCGCATTTGATGAGTATACTAATTTATCTCCGGTTTTTAAACCATGATTTCTATAATATATTGATCTAGTATTAACAAATACTTGAGTACTACCAGAAGATACGTTAGGTATTGGTAGATCATTTCCAATACCAGGACCATGGGATAGACCTATTGAAACTGTTGTTTCTGGATTAATATAAAGTACTCTATTTAATCTAGATCTAATATCTATATTATCGGATTCAAGATTAAATTTAATTTTTCTAGAATTTTGATATATTACTGATGAACTAGAGTGTGCAAGACCAACTGTTCCATCCACTTCTCTCTCAACTCTTACATAATTGTTGATTCTATCAACTTCCAATACTTTTATTTTTTCATTATTGATAACTAAAATGTCATCAGGCATTAAATTTGGGAAACTTAGGTCACCATTTAATCCTATATTAGTAATTTCTCCAGTTGCAAGGATATTATTTAAAGTTGTCTTTAAAGTATAAGTTTGTGTGGTATCATTTAATTGAAATAGTTCTTTTCTAATATTATTTGAAACTTCTGTAGTGAATCCAGATAATTTTACTAAATCCAGATTTTCAAAATTATGAATATTGGTACATACTCCAATATACTGAGAACTGTCAATTTGTACGATTTCAATGTCATTTTCAACAACAGTTGAATATGAAACATCGTTCACTTTTTTACCGTAAATACTGTCAATTTTTACAGTTTCTGTTATGTCACCATTTGGTTCTAAAGATAAAGAAATTTTATCTCCAACTTGATAATTATCTCCAGGATCTGCGATTTCAAACGAATCAACTTTACCTGTAGATGTATAATTAATAATTCCTCTCTGATTATCTGTTTCTAATGGATTTTTTACATAAGAATATTTACTAAACTTATCGATAAAATTATAATCCGTAGTATTTCTTAAAAGACGAGATTCAATAGGATCATAATTTTCTTGATCAATCAGAGGATCAAAGTTAAATTCTATTGGTTTTGATTTATAATAATTTCCAATGGTATAAGGATATACTGGTTTTCTAAATCTTCTAAATGGTGATGCTGGATCAGTTTCCACACCAGATGGATCTATAGTAGTAAAATACGCATAAACGCCATTTGGATATTCTGGAGTTACACAGTATCTACCATTATTTTCATCAAGATCACCAGAATTTGCAAAGTAAAAATCTCTTACAAAAAATCCGTTTGGATATCCAAATGGTCTATTGTTGTCAAAAACATCTACGGAAGTAAAACCACTTTCTATACACTTAATTCCACCAGTACCATCGGGATTAGCAAATCCATAGGGACCATATATTGGATTTCCATCATAAGCCCATCCAATAATAGGAGAGTGTCTATCAGATTCTTGCTCATTACCAAATTGATCAATAGTTAAATCTTTCTTGAATGTTAGTTTTCCAGAGACATATTTTTTACCAAGACTTGTTTTTCTAAGTTCTCTTGGAGCATACAAATGTGTATATTGTATTCCATACTTACCATCTCTAATGAAACCATCATCATTGGTAATTTGTTTATACGTTATTAGTTTTTCTACTTCATTAAGTTTCCACTCATCAATTTTAGCCTCTAATTTTGCCCCATCTCCTGCTGGAGTTACAACAATAGAAGTCGTATTCTTTCCATATCCACGTCCCTTTGAAAAAACTACAATTTTATCAATTTTACCGTCATTAATAACAGGTACTAATTTTGCTCCCATACCAGATCCATATACAGTAATATCTGGAATGGATTTGTAATTTCTTCCGCCATTTTTTATCAATACAGATTCAATTTTACCATCAACAACTAATGGTTCAAGATCTGCTTTACTTCCCGTATCTATTTCAAAAGTTGGTTGTCTATCATAATTAATAATATTATTAGATCCATATCTAATACCTTCCTCATTAACAAATGCTCGTACAACACTACCCTTAAAGATTGGTTGCAGAATTGGTCTCCTCGTCGTAGAACTAATTCCAGTTACTTCAACTTGAATTTGTGGGTAATTAAACTCATGATCAGATCCAGGTTGAACATAGATAAAATCAATATGCTGATTTGTCCTTAAATTGAAATCATCTCCATTAACTGTGGAAATTCCACATAGTCTAAAATTATTTTTATCTATAACACTGACAATATAATTCGTATTGTCTACAACACCCAATATTGCATCGTATAATGGATTTCTCTTGTATATTATGATATCACCATCACTATAACCATGATTATCTACTCTAATACTATTATTATGAATATTGACATCTTCAGACTTAACAATCACTCGCTTAGATCCGTATCCGTATCCAGAATTAGTTACAACTATTGACTCAATTTTGTTCTTATTTCTTAAAGATCTAAAGTTATGAATTCCTCTTCCATATCCAGTAATATCTACTGTATTAATACCAGCAGATATATCAGTTAAATTATTAAATAACTTTATAGAAAAATCGTCGATAATATCTACATAATATTTTGATCCGGTCTGAAGTCCAACAATAAGATTTTGATCCAGTCCAGGTTCATATACTACCTCTTCATAATCTCTAAACCTATGGAATGTTGTAAATCCAATAACATTATTAGTTAAATCAATTCTTCTAGGGTCTGAAGAATTAACAGATAATACATTCTCTACAGTAGATAATTTTACCTCAGCAGACGCATCCTTTCCATTGCCTCCACTTATGATAACTCTTGGTTGAGAATAGAAATCAAAACCTGGATCAATTATATCAATTCTTTCCAGGGATCCTTCAATTTCAATATCAATAGTTGCTCCAATTCCAACTGAATCCTTGATTACTACACCTGGTGGATTGATGACATCATATCCATCACCTCCACCAGAAATTACTACTTCCTTAATTCCACCATAAAATAAAGATGATTTTGAAATATGATTCGATATTTCAACACCATTGTTTAGAATACCAACTGTATCATAATCTTTAGTTGGATAATTTACCTCAGAATACTCAGGATGAGAAATTTTCTTTACAATTTTTGCAGATTCTAGAGTATCATTTGTATACTTTTCAAGGACAAATATGTTTTCAAATACTTCTCCAGTAACAGTATTACCATTACTATCTACATATGAGGAATCAATTGAAGATATTGAAGTAAACTTATTAGCAAATAAATTTGCTCTGCTACTTGAAATTTGAAATGTTGTATCATCAATTACACCAACATAATAATATCCTGCTGGAATGTTCAATTTGTTATTTCCTTCTCCAGGAATATACCGAATAAAATCTCCCGTGATAAAACCGTGGATTCCTATTTGTATTAATGAAGAATTATAAGAACCAGAGAATTTTCTTTCAGTATTTTTAGTATTTACTTTATAATTGGGTAGTGAGGATGATACAATGTATAGATTATCATCCTCATCATAATAAGTATTTTGAATATTTGTTAGATTAGTAGAAGAATTTGCAAAATTTGGAGCGTCTAACTTTTGAATTTTTCTCTTAACATATAGAGAATTATTCTCGATAGTAGAAGATACACTACTATCAAATGCCACAAAGAATGTACTTTTATCTTCAATATCAATAACTTCATACTCTTTTTCTAAAAGATTCTTAAAACGAATGATTATCTTTTCGCCAAGTTGAAACTTGTTTTCAGATATTGTTTTTATTTTAAATAATCCACTCTCTACAACAACAGAATCTATATCGTACTGTATGGGTAAATTATAAATTAACTCACTATTTCTAATATCAAAAGAATTAGATTTCCCTAAGTTTTCAATTTCAATCTTATCTCCAACTTGATAAAAATAATCGCTATTTGTAGGTTCGATTCCACTAGCAATAGAAGATACTCTGAACCTTATTTGAGAATTTCCATCATATGCATATGCATAAGAATTAATTCTTATAGATTCATTTTCCGATAAATTAACACTAATTCCAGAACAACCTAAAAATTGATTATAATTTTTAGATGTATATGTAATTACATAATCTACTTGATTTTCAGGAGCACGATATACAATAGATCCGGAGTTTGGAAATCCTAAAGTAGATTCTACGTTAATTACAGTTGAGTCTACACTAACGCTTTCTGTTATTTGTGTTTTTGGATGAATAGAAAAGGCCCCAACTACAGTTCCTGAAGTTACAGTTATGTCTTTATCATAATCAAAGTCTAATTTTAGAGTATAATAACTCTCATTACCCATTGACAATATCTGAACATCACTTACAGAACCCTGAGCAAAAGTAAATCCATTTATTGTATCTTCATCTTGAAATACTGATCTATTCTTAATATTCTCAAAGTTTCCAGATAGAACTTCTACAGTTAAATTTTGAAAAATTCTATATTTTGAACCTGATGCCTCAATTGTGGTTTCATATGGTTTTGTTACAGTTACTTCTGTCCCATACAATGCACGAAATAAAATCTTAAATGATTCATCAGAACCTTTTGCAGAATAAAAATCTATAGAATTAGACAAGAATAAATTTTTGTCCAATCCATCTGCTAAAGAAAAACTTTCAAAACCAGGAGATATCTGTGCTTTTAACTTTTCTAAAAATAGTCTCAAAGATAGACCACTAATATTCTCAACCCTAGATCCATTAGTATGTGTAGAGACTTCTGTCGAACTAAAGACTAATTCTTCACTTTCGCTAGATTTGATAATTCCATTAAATCCACGACTACAAAATTTGAATGAACTATCTCCTCTCTCTTGATATAAAATTATTTCATCATCAATTTTAATAAGTCCATTCTTATCAGGAAATCCAATTGTATTACTTACAAAAATTTCTTCATCAAATAATTCTACATTAGAAGTTAAATTAGTATTCTCAGGAATACTTGATAATACGTCCAACTTAACGTATTGATCTATATTATCAAGGAGGTCTTGAGGTAATCCCTGCCCATCAATAGATTCGTAATAACGCTTTAAAAAATCACCTATTAATGGAAACTGTGTCCGAACAAACTCAGGTAATTGAGTTTCGACAATTGAACTAACTTTTATTCTCTCTTGATTCATTTTTTAAGGTCTTATTGGTAATCCGTTTGTATAACTAGAAGTTGGGATATGTGTAGATCCCGAGATATCTATTCCCGATGCCATTACATCAGTAAGTACATTTATCTCACTATTATTTACATCCAATTGAAGATAGATATCTTGAAGACCTATTATGTCATTTGATTTTGGTGTCACTGATATTTGTATTATATCTATACCGTATTTTTTCTTGACTGTACTCAAGACTTTGATTGCTACTAGATTAATTTCTCCCGTTTCATAGTTTATTCTACCTACAGTTCTTTTTACTGATCTTGATGTAGAATTAGATCCAAACGTGAACAAGAACAGCGTTCCTTCTTTACCATCAGCATCAGGTAGATCTCCGAGATAAACCATATCATTGATTCCAGAGACCATAAAACCAGAAGATTTTATATTGTATCCTTTGGTTGGATTTTTAACTTGGAATGAATTTCCAAAACAAATTTCATATTCAGCAAAAGCATTAATTTTAACTGCTAAATCTCTTCTAATCGCAATATTAGTAATATTAGAAGTTATTGATTTGTGTGTATTATCAATTAAGGAAACGAACTTACTATATTTAAATTTTGCTCCGTAAGAATTCATTTCAGAAGACTTTGAAAACAATTCAATATTTTTTGTTATGAGATTTTGCAATTCCTCTCTTCCAGGAAAACTATTTGAATTATAGTACGCAGTAGTGTAATATTCAATATAGAGATACTTTAAGTCAACTATTTCAGGAAGAATTCCAGCAACACTATATTTCTTTAATTCTTGTACAATATTATCTTTTACCGAGTTTGCAACAAAGTCTCCAAATAGTGGTTTGATTGCAATGAAGACCTTCCCAAACTGTGGAGGATTTAATTCTTCTCCACCATAAGCTGAAATTGATTGTACTTCTGGGTAAATCTTAGGAACAATCGTTTCATAATCAATTGCAGTTACTGCTCTATTCTGTGCAGCATATGTTTTGGTAGCAAACTTTCGGATAGTTTCAACATTTTCAATTTCAGAACCACCAAAAGACTGACCATTTAAAGTTAATAAAGATACATCACCATTTATAACAGAACCATTATTATCAATCACTCTACCATTGTAATTTAAGAAGTTAATCCCATTTGCAGACTCACCATCACTAATAATATAAGTAACTTCAATTTCATTTAAATTTTCTAACTTTTCTCCAATAATGCCATCACCAAAAATTAATTCATATCTCTCATCAGCAATCTCATGAACAAAGAATACTTTTGAATTTGACTTAACTTCAAAAATACTCTCTGATTGAATAAATCTCTTTCTTATATTTGATCCAGCAGATGGTTTTACAAAAACTCTAATTGTAGAAACATCGATGCCAACATTATCCAAGATAAATTTTTGATTCTGATTGTTAGAATCTACAGTGAAAGTTTTTCTGATTAATGTTCCTTGATAAAATGTTATATTATTGAAATATGCAATCTTATCTACAACTGGAACAATAACATCTTCTGGAATAGAGAACAAATATCCAACATTAATACCTACCGAACCCTTTTGGAGTGTTAATGATATTGGATCAACATTTAAGTTTGTTAAGTCAACTGAAAATGTTACATCAACTACAGATGACTTCCTTGATTTTGGTACGTATCCAATATTACGAGCAAGTGAGACAATATTTTCTCTGAGAGTTGCACTATCAATGAAAGTCTCATTGACAAGCATATTTGCATTATATGAGTTGATATATGTATTATATGCTAATACATCAATAATTGTAGATAAATTAGACCCTTCAAAATCATAATCAGTAAAGTTTGAATCGGATCTTAAATAATCCTTAATTGAAACTTTAATTTGATCGAAGTCTAAATTTGTAAACTTTGCAATTGCCATTTATCTGCTGGACTGGAGTACGAAGGATAATTGTTGTGGTGATGCATCAATACCAATAATATTATATCTTATTACTACATCAAATGTATGTCCGTCAATATTTGCCACTACTTGAATATTAGTTAACTTAACTCTTGGTTCATACGTTTCAACGGTATACTCAATTTCACTCTTGATTCTATCGGCGGTTAAGTCGTCAACATTATCAAACAATAACTTATTTACTCCACATCCAAGTTCTGGATTAAAAAATCTTTCTCCTTTTGTAGTGAGAATTAAATTTCTTACAGATCTTGCAATTGCAGTTTCATTTTTAATGGTCAGTACATCACTATTAAAGGGATTAACCTTAAATGACATACTGACATCCTTAAAGCTTTTAGATACTCGTTCTAAAGGCATGTATGTGGGTAGTATAGTCTCCTAATATTTAGTCACTCTTGAAGAAAATCTTCAGAATCATCATTCATAATCTCTTGAATTACTTTTTTCTTTGGTTTTTCTTTCCCCCAATCACCGTAATCTGTTACTAGACCTTCTGTACCCCACATTTTCCTCATGTATTCGACATCTCTGTCTGGATTTGGGTTGTTTGCCATCTGTTTTCTCCTAAAATTTGGTTAAAACAGAACTTTTAGAGGGGTTGCTATCCCTTTTTTTACTTATTATGGGTCAATTGGTCGATTTTCTTGAGATTTATACATGTCGAGGTCATTTTCTTCCTCTTTTTTACGCTCCTTCGCGGTTTTCCAGAAATATTCGTCCTCTCGACCCATTCCAAGTCTATCAAAACCATTCTCAACACTATAAAATTGTGTTGAAACCTTAAAATCAGGCATTTTGGGGTTTTCTGGAGTCAAACTATTGTCAAAAATACGCATCCGATTGTTTGGATATAGTGCATATTGACCATTTTCGAGTTCAATCAGGTTATGTGACTTATGTTCTGCTGGATTTTCACTCGTTGCATAATCAATTACATTACAATCTTGATGATAATTGTCAATTGTACAAATATATGTCCCTTTTATGATTCCATGGTCCCTTGTATAACACTCAAAGTCCATTGAACCAATGAATTGTTTATGAAGTGATACTACACCATAGTCCATACAGTTCCAAAACTGCAAATTAGGTAGTGACATATCAGGATTAGGCGTTTTTGGTTCAGAGAGAAACGCGCTGATTGGCAACTTATCATACATCGCAGCATACTCAGGTAGATACGTTTCAAAATAAAACGCTCGACCAGGAATACTCTTCGCAGATACCCAAACACCCTTCACAAACTCTCCGTGACCGCTCTGGTGGTCCGTTAAGTACTCTTTCCTTACCCATACCTCCTCAGAAGGTAAATTCACAATTAAACACGCCATTAGAGTTCCGGCTCCGGTCTATACACTATTTTATAAGATAAAAAAAGAGACTCATAAAGAGTCCCTTAAAAATTCAACGCCCTTGACCACGATAACGCTTACGCTTACCATTTCGGGAACTCGCAGCATACTTGGTGTGTTGCCCAGATCCCTGTCGAGTCTTCTTGGGTTTGGACTCCATAAAAGTAGTGCCAAGTAATGATTTCTTAATTGCCATGATTAATTTCCTCAAGTTGAATTTTAGTTGGATCAATTAACTCGCCGTTATAATAACGACTCGCTATCTCTTCAATGATATCAGATACGTCATCGTATGACAAGTCGGTGTAAATTTCTTCACCATTGTAGAGAAGTCTATACATCAGATAATTCTCATCTTCTCATGTCCTACGCGAATGCGAGGATCACACCAGATATCATAACCTGCATCCTTTGCATCTAAACAGAATGAAACATCCTCACCACACATGTCTTGTACTTCTCCAGATTCAAAGACTTGCATCTTAGGTGCAAACCATGGATACTCTAGATTCTCAAATACTCCATTCTTAATCAGTACCCATCCAAAACCTGTATAGTCTACTGTAAAGGGTTTCCGACGCTTCTGAATACTATCAACGGTCTCGTGATTCATTACTCCACCATTACTGCGGAAATCATCCTCCTCTAACCAATGAGCAACACTTGTAGTACGTCCATCCTCTGTAGCATACCATCCTGCAGTAATACCCTTCTCTTCACCTTCCTCAGGTACTGCTAGATCGCATAATTGCCAAAACTTCTCAGTGTTGAAAACAATGTCACTATCAATCCATAACTGATAATCATACTGTAAACGACCATCCCATGGTACTTGATTAGGTCCGCGTAATACATTTGCACCTAATACTTTACAACGGGCAAAATTAACCATAGATGAATAATCTTGACTGATCTGAATATTCATCCCATTCTGTACCATATCAAATGATAATTGTACAAATGCTTTTAAAAATGTATAAGAACATCCGCGTCCTGGTAAACAGAACACAATACTCTTACCTCTCATACGTTCTTTGATCTTATCATAGTCCCACTCCTGCTTTGGTTCTGATGTGGTGCTCTTGGTCTTGGGTGGAACGGTTTTAACAGTGAATCCTTTGGCCATAAGAAATTAATACCTCAATGTCAATTCTATCTCAATATTTATTTTTTGTCAATAAGATGAATTTTTTATATCATCACAATTGACTACTAGTTCTTCATACGTTAAATCATCAATTACATAATCAGTCTTCATTAATCCAACCATATTATGTAATTGACTCCAAGTATTCTTAAAACTATCTTCCGTTAAACTATGATAAAGACAATTATCTTTAGCATATATGTGATACATTTTTGTTTCCATCACTTAATTATGTTGTCAACACCTTATATATCCATACTATCATGATTCCTAAACAAATACAAGTGATACGGAATACTGAACTAGGATAACGGATTAACCACCCTG
>CENG01065562.1_pt1 | contig 53171 bp, 44 predicted proteins | sample 530131 | NCBI WGS metagenome assembly CENG01 (sample SAMEA2591057, study PRJEB7988) | marine metagenome | biome: marine biome (ENVO:00000447); feature: surface water (ENVO:00002042) layer; material: saline water (ENVO:00002010), including plankton (ENVO:xxxxxxxx) | depth 5 m
AAGACCCTGGACGTCATCCTCCACAGAGGCTCTGTCAGCAAGGGTGACGAGATAGTCATCGCCACGACCGAGGGAGGGATATCCACACGTGTCAAGGGCCTCTTCAGCCCGAGGGGAATGAGCGAGATGAGGGACGCTGGTGACAGGTGGGACGACACGGAGGTGGCTCACGCAGCTTCCGGGCTGAAGATATCTGCACCCGATCTCGAGAACGTCCTCGCAGGCACTACCCTCAGGGTCGTGCACACGGACAAGGAGCGGACGGAGGCAATCGCCGCGGCCACTGCAGAGTCAGAGCTGTCAATAGAGCTGGACGAGGAGGGGGTCTGTATCAAGGCCGACACAGTTGGGGGGCTCGAGGCGCTAGCCAAGGAGCTACAAGCCGTGGACGTCCCGATAAGGACCGCTTCCATAGGCAAGGTCAGCAGGCGCGACGTGAGAAGCGCGGAGGCCGCCTCCGACCCGCTTCACAGGATAATCATGTCATTCAGCACAGACATTCTAGCTGATGCTGAGAGCGAGATAGCCCAGTCCGACAAGGGCGTCCACCACATCGGCTCAGACATCATCTACAGGATACTTGAGGAGAGGGAGGAGTGGGTCGAGAGGCGCACCAAGGAGATGGAGGAGGAGAGTCGCGAGGCCATCGTCTACCCCGGAAGGATAATGCTTCTCAGAGACCACACATTCCGTGTCTCCAAGCCAGCCGTGATGGGAGTGAGGGTACTGGCTGGAAGGATCCACTTAGGCCAGTACCTGCTCAAGGAAGGAAACAGAGTAGGGAGGATCAAATCGATACGATCCGGAGAGGAGTCGATGAAGGAGGCCATGCAGGGAGCAGAGGTCGCTGTCGCCATAGAGGGCGCCACGGCTGGGAGGCAGATCGAGGAGGAGGATATTCTCCTAGTGGACGTTCCAGAGTCGCACGCCAGGAAGCTCGTGAGGATGGACCTTAGCGTCGCCGAGACTGAGGTTCTGGAGGAGCTCCAAGCAATCCACCGCAAGGATGACCACTTCTGGGGACGCTAGAAGCAATGAAGTCTGTGGGTCCCAAGAGAACCGAACACTCAAGTAGTGAGTGAGAGGGCCTGAATGTAGTAGGTGAGTGAAGAATGTCGATGTCCAAAGCCGGAGATGCGAAGTCAAGAGAGCTCATACAGACCGTTTCCCAAATATCCAACGGCCTGATGAACGAGGTCAGCAAGGTCATTATCGGGAAGCAGGAGAACCTCAGGAGAGTCACAATAGGAATCCTCTCGAACGGCAACATGCTAATCGAGGATTTCCCAGGACTGGCGAAGACCCTGATGGCGAACACGTTCTCATCTGCCCTTGGATGCAAGTTCAAGAGGGTCCAGTTCACTCCCGACCTTCTCCCCGCCGATGTGATGGGGACGTACATGTACGACCAGCAGGCTGGGGAGTTCAAGCTCAGGCCAGGTCCCCTCTTCACCAACCTTCTGCTAGCAGATGAGATCAACAGAGCACCCCCGAAGACTCAGGCCGCCCTGCTGGAGGCGATGGAAGAGAAGCAGGTCACAATCGAGGGAATCACCCACAAGCTACCTGCCCCGTTCATCACGATGGCTACACAGAACCCAATCGAGCAAGAGGGTACTTACCCTCTGCCAGAGGCTCAGATGGACAGGTTCCTGATGAAGATGTCAATGGGATACCCGGACAGGCAGGAGGAGAAGGCAATCCTGCAGAGGAGGAAGCTCAGAGGCAAGGACGACTACGATATCGAGCAGGTTACCAGCCCGAAGAAGGTCGTTGCTATGCAAAAGGCACTGGAGACCGTTCACGTGGACCCAGCAATAATGTCGTACATAGTAGAGCTTGTCCAGAGGACCAGGGAGGATCACAGAATCATAACCGGGGCTTCCCCGAGAGCGAGTCAGTCCCTGTTCAAGACGAGCAGGTCCAGTGCCGCTATTGATGGCAGGGACTACGTGATTCCGGATGACATCAAGGCCGTCGCCCTACAGGTTGTGAGCCACAGAATCATGCTCAAGCCAGAGTCCAAGATTAGGGGAGTAACGGGACATCACATAATGAGGAAGATCCTGTCCGAAGTCCCAGTTCCTGTAATACAGTGATTCGGAACATTCACGGTACTAGCGCCACCACTGATGGTCGGAGCGAAGTACATGCAAGGTGACCCGGTCGTGATTGCGGTGGTCAATCACAAGGGAGGCACTGCAAAAACCACGACCGCCGTCAATCTAGCTGCCGCTCTCTCCAAGGGTGATTCCGAAATGGGCATCAGGCCAAGGAGGGTACTCCTTGTGGACCTCGACCCACGGGGGAATGTAGCCACGACCTTCGGCATAGACAAGAGGAGGCTTGGCCCAACTATGAATGAGCTGTTCAAGGGCGAGGTAGATGGATCCACGGTATCTCTGGAGCAGTGCCTACTGAATCCCGCTCAGCTGACAGTGGCGATGAGAGAGTCATGGAAGAGGCACAATCCCGAGCGTAAGAGAGGTGCGCCGAAGTCGATGGAGGTGAGGAACCTCTGGGTCCTTCCAGCGGATCTGGACCTCTCGGGAGTCGAGATTGACCTTGCTACTAGGATAGGCAGGGAGCACAGGCTTAGACTGGCCCTTAGTCAGGCCAGAGGAAGGTTCGATGTCGTGATTGTGGACACTCCTCCGTCGTTGGGACTTCTGACTACCAACGGCCTTACAGCGGCAGGATGGGTCCTGATACCAGTTCAGGCCGAGTTCTACTCACTGGAGGGAATGGGGCAGATGCTCGGGATGATCAGGGAGGTTCAGAAGACCATTAATCCGGATCTGAAGATGTTCGGAATCGCTATGACTCTCGTTCAGGGGAACAGCAAGCTCGGAGAGAAGGTCGCCGAGCAGGCGAGGAAGTACTTCGGTGACCGGGTTTTCGAAACTGAGATACCCCGCCTGGTAGCAATAGCCGAGTCCCCCCTGGATGGGGCTCCGATAGTTATCGGGCAGAAGCCGAACAAGTCGAATCCGGGAAGCACAGCTTACTGGCAGTTGGCACTGGAGGCAGCGAAGAGGATTGACTCAATGGGTACCCATTGATTCGTTGTTAATCGATTGCATCTAAGTCAGAAATCGAGCCCGTACTTCTGGGCGAAAGGAGGTGATTCCCCAGTCTTGGCGAAGTAGTACAAAGAGACACGATTCACGGCTTCACACGCACTGAAGAATAGAACGGAGGCAGCTATACCGACGAACATGACCAAGATTCCCAGCCCTTCCCCAATTTCCCCGAATACGAACAGTGGTAGACAGATTACCACAATCAATAGACAAACCAAGAAGTTGATTATTCCAGTTCCAGTCGTCGAAACCACGTCCTCCCCCCAAGTCTGTTTGAACAGTTCCGGGCTCTTCGACATACTCTCGCTAATGCTAATTTTATCCAATACAATCATTGGAACGACGAAGAAAGTGGTCATCCACCAGGCCACCTGTACAATCAACGAAGCTATGGAACCGATTGCTCGGACAACCGGATTATCGTCTTGCGCCATACCATCCAGTAGTCCTACAATCAGTCCAACCGTACCTGAGATTAAACCCCATATGACAATCTGGGGCAGGCACTTCATAGCCTGCTTGATACCATAGGAAAAACTCGGATTTGTCCCAGCAGTCATCCTCTCATGGGCGCTTGCGATAATAGCCGCGTTCCAGAATACAGTGATTATTGCTATTGCCATGTAACTGAGGAAAGTGCCCACAAATACCCCAACCTCAGTACTTTCTTCGCCCCCGATGAAATATCCTAGGCCACCAGTTGTTGTCAGTAGGATAATTGCAGCGATGATTGACAATATTGAGGAGAACAGCATGTATACCATTAGTTCAGGATCGGCTCTAACCACATGCATGCCTAGCTTGGTTACCCTCCAACCGCGTCCTATTCTTGCTCTGAAACCCATCTTGGGCCCCCCACTTCTCATCATCATACCATCCATCTATGGCCCCCCGTCTTCAAGATTGACCCGTGATTAGAAACTTATGGCACATAATCCCTAGCCTATGAAAAGGCCCACTGATAGCCCTTGCGAAACCCATGCGAGCGGTATCCTTCGGAAGGGTAGACTCTGAGAATTCTCTATTTCCTTCTGAATGCCACGAATGCGACTACTGATACTATCAGAACAGACATTGCAACGATCAGTATCACGAGGGGTAGGGATTTGGAATGTCTGCTGGAGTCAGATGGGTAGTAGTCCCCCTCATCCGACCAGCCGTCCCCATCTGAGTCAAGGCACCCTATCCTGTCTTCGCTCGAAGTCCCGTATATCCCTGGGCAGTCGTCGGAGAGTTCGGTCCCTGGTTGATCGGCATAGGTGTCCCCATCGCCATCTGACCAGAGTTGGCTGTTTTCTGGGTGCGAGTCCTCTATGTCTGACCAGCCGTCTCCATCTGAGTCTGGGCATCCTAGCAGGGATTTGGTGGAATTGCCCCACTGGTTGGGGCAGTAATCGGGCATGGATGCCGGGCTGGGGTTATCCCCATATCCGTCCTCGTCACTGTCCGTCCACTGGGATGGGTCGCCTTCGAACACATCCCCCTCGTCTGACCAGCCATCGCCATCATTGTCTCGACAGCCAAGAAGGTCTTGGGTACTCGTACCACTTACACTGGGACAGTCGTCAGATAGGTATGCTGGGGATGGGTTGTCGCCGAAGCCGTCTGAGTCCGAGTCTCTCCACTGGCTGTCTCTAGCGGGGAAGGCATCCGCTCCCTCCTCGGTGCCCCAGTCTGCTGAGGGATCGGAGTAGCCATCCTCATCCGCGTCTGGGCAACCCATCCTGTCGAATTCTGAGTAGCCCTCAACTGAGGGGCAGCTGTCCGGATTGGTACCGGTTTGATTGTCCCCATATCCGTCTGAGTCAGAGTCTGCCCACTGCGTCCCATCCATTGGGTATTCATCCAGGGCATCGGCCCAGCTATCCCCGTCAGAGTCCGTGCATCCGAGGTAACCCGATGTCGAGGTGCCAGCAATCTGGGGACAGTCATCAGAAATCTCAGTGCCCGGTTGGTCGGCGTATCCGTCGCCATCGCTGTCCGACCACAGAAGACTGTTGTTCGGGTACACGTCCAAGCTGTCCCTTACCTCGTCGAAATCGGTGTCCTCGTATGGATCCATCCTGATTACCTGGTTGTTCTGAGAGTCCACGTACCACAGTTTCCCGCTTGGACCCACCTCGAGACCCATGATTGAGCCAGCGTTAGTACTCACTGTTCTCGAACGGGTGATTCCTTTTCCGTCGTCATCGAGGTTGTAACCGGTAATCTTCCCATTACCGTTCTGCGATACGAACAACACCCCCTGGTGTAGCGCTATCCCGGATGGGAAGGACAGTCCGCTATCGAGGATTCCCCACTCCACACCGGTGACCTCGCTGTACTCCGCTAGTGGCTCCATCTGTGTTTCGTCTCCCATGATGTTCGTTGTGACTCCCGGGCCATCTGTATTCACCCAGATTATCCTACCTGCTCCAGTGTCGGCGATGTACAGTATGCCGTTGTCATGGTTCATCTCCATGTGGCCGGGTACCCCCGGAACCCTAGTTAGGGAAATATCGGAATATCTCCTGACCTTGCCGTCTGAGTGATCGTCCTCGCCGGTATCATGGTCCTCTTGGAAGTCGTAGCGTACCAGCTCTCCATAGTAGCCATCATAGTACCAATACACATTCTCTGTATCGTGGGCTATTCCCATCCCTAGGGGACTCTCATGCAACATGTCGATGTGACTCCCTAGAAGCCCCCCGGGCTCTTGGTTCTCCTCCGCGAAATGACTGAGGGATGACGGCCACAGAGCGGGACCCATGAAGTCATTCGGATCTCCTTGACCGTTGTAGGTGTTCCTTGACTCTTGTGCTGTAGCGAACTGGTAGTCGAATTCCTCGTGCCAGTCGCCGAATGCTATAGCGCTAACCTCTTCCATGAAATGATTCCTGTTGGAGTCCAGTCTATGCTCGGACAGCTGGTTTGTTTGTCCTGCGTTATGGACAATCGTGACGCTGTCAGTGGCCCTATTTACTATCCAAAGCTCGTTCTGCCTGGATGGGCTGGGATGGAACTCCAGGTCTCTTGGGACATCAAGATCATCGGAGGTGGATGCGATTTCAGTCTCAGCAAAACCCGGTCCAAACTGCGCTATGTATGTGTCTGGCTGAGATATTCCCTCGTCTGCTGAAGTAGCGGTTGAAACCTGTCCCAGAATACCAATCAGGAATATTGCAACTAGTAGGATACTAGTTCTCCCATTTCGCGTCTTACTTTCAGACATAACTTACCGAGTGATTGCCCCTTTATTGTGCCTATGCATTGAATCTTCTGAATGAGGGGCGAAAATCAATTGCCGTTGGACCTTTCCAGGGTGCTTTGGCGTGCTTCCATCAGTATAGCCTCCAACTTTACCTTCAGCTCGGATTCAAGAGCTTTCAGCATTTCCTTGATCTCCTTCTTCGATAAATCCCCTCTCTTGGATAGCTTATCCTCGAGATTGGCCATCATTTCTGACTCCCTCTCCTTGGCCGATTCAGCTATGCGTTGTTCCATCTCGACTTCCATCTCCAAGGCCATCTCTTGACGGCGAAGGGCGAGTGCGGCCTCCATCGTCTCCCTCTCTGATCTGAATCTCCTCTCGAGCTCTGACAGGGCGTTCCTCTCCGATGCTTCCTCTAGGGCCTTTGTTCGTATCTCGACATCGGACCTCATCTCTGACTCCAATGAGGAGCTCTCTTCTTCCAGCTGCTTCTGGAAAAGCTCCTCGTACTTCCTCCTAGACTCCGCGAGCCTCTCCCTCATCTGAATCTCCTGCTCCAACCTATGGGCCTCCACCTTTCGGTTTACTTGGGCCTCGGAAGCCTCCCTGAGGTCCATCTCGACCCTTCTCTGCATACGCTCCTCGCCCTGTGATGCCTCTAGTTCCAGTCTCTCCTTGAGGAATGCCTTTCTCCTGTCTACCTCGACTTCCATCTCCTCTCTGAGCCTCTCCCTCAGTTTTGCAGTATGGGCCTCGAGCCTTCGGTCCCTCTCCAGGTCAAGCTGTTCCCTGAGTCGGTTCTCCTCTCTCCTTAGTCGGTGTAGCATCTCCTCCCTCAGGAGCCTCTCCTCCCTCTCTAGTGCCTCACTCTCGAGTCTCTCAATCTCATCCTCAAGTTCTGCTCGGAGATCCGCCTCTAATTGCTGGAGTTGCTCATCGAAGAGAATGTCGTTGGCCTTCCTCATTGCCCCATGCATGCCAGAGAGTCTCTCGGTCATCTCCGCGATTCGCATCCTACGCTCTCTTCTGACACCACTCCTGACTCTGGACTCCTCGTCTAGGAGATCTCTGGTCCTAGCCATGGACTCCACTGTGGGGGATGTTGCCAAGCGGTGCTGGGCCCTGAGAGTAGCTAGCTCGTCAGCACCCTCGGAATCGTCTGGAGTCGTCGACTTGCTCTCACTCACGGGTACCCATCCCTAGTCTTACGCTAGTTTCACCCTATTTGAGGGAGGGGGGTTCCAAAGGGCCGATAATTGCTGTTTGGCGATACGTGCCATAGGCACGGCTCAGAATGTCACGTTGAATGCCACGTCACACGCCGGACAGTTCAGTTGCTTGGTACCAGGCTTGGGCCTTATCCTGAGCTTCCTCTCGCATCCGGGACACTGTATCTCCACTTTGAGAGGCTTCTCCGTAATCCTAAACATGCCCGAGCAGGCCGAGCAAGCCACTTCCAGAGGCCTCTCTGGCTTCCCGGCCTCTACTACCACGTTACAGATGGGGCAGGGTAGCTTCTCTGAAGCTAGAGCGTCGAGGGTAGGCTGATGGGTCACTTTGCATACAGCACCACAGATAACACAGGTTTTCTCCCCCAAGCCATGAGGCAGCATATGGTCGCAACTGGGGCATTCGGCGGCTGGAGGAGTGTGCTTGGACTCTATCTCCGGCATGTCCGACATGACCATCCCTCACATCACAGATTTATCAACAGAACCCTGTGAATCCTGTCCGCTGAGTCCAAATAGGACACTAAACGACTCAATGACATCGCCATAGACGTCCTTCGCTAAATCCCCCAATGTGCGTATCCTCTGAATTCCTGTCCCACCGACCCACATGCCATTGAGTATGACCAGAAGGGCACTAGCCTCGTGTAGAGCGACACCTGCCGCCAATTTCATCTCATAGCCGAGCATTACAGCGATGACCAGTAAGGCGGTGACTCCGACGGAGATTATGACATTAGCCATTACCACGCTTCGAGTAGTCTTTGCCATGGTGATAAGCTGGGAAAGTGCGCGTGGGTCATCTCCAGGGATGAGTACGTCTGCCGCGTCTAGGTTAACTTGCTCGCCACTGCCTACCGCTATGCCGACATCTGCAGCCGCCAATGCTCCTGCATCGTTGAAGCCATCCCCTGCCATAAGCGTCTTTCCGGCCTTGGACTTCTCTGTCACCCATATGGCCTTGCCCTCTGGATCTACACCACCCCTGCATGAGGATGCAGGAATACCGAATCTCCTAGCAAACTGTTCGACGCTTGACTGCTCGTCTCCGCTGAGTATCTCTACGGATATCCCACTGTCTGAGAGGGACTGAAGTAGCTCGGCGACGCCATCTCTGGCGTCATCGTGGTAGAATTCGAAGACTGCGATTGCCTTGCCCGAAACAGAGAGAATGCTAGAGCCGTGGCCAGCCCTACGTGACCTACTCAGGGCGTCGTCGATGTCCTTTGGGAACTCGACTCCCTCAGATACCAGCCAGTCAGATCTTCCCAACATTGTTTTACTACCTTCCAAGACGCCCGTGACTCCTGCCTGTCCGTCTGATATTTCGGTGATATCGATAGCTTCCAGTGATCTCTTTGAGGCTTCATGGATGATTGTGCGCGCGTAAGGGTGATTGGACATTCTCTCTAGTCCTGCTGCAATCATAATTGCCCTTTCCTCTGTCTCGGAGGACGTTACAGTAACGCCTGTCAGCGAGGGACGTCCGCTAGTCAGCGTCCCTGTCTTATCCAGCAATGCTAGTTTCACGTCTGCAGTTGCTTCCAGGACGTCTCCACCACGAACTATCACCCCAGAGGCAGAGGCGGTGGAGAGCGCCGCGGCATGTGGTATTGGGGCCGCTAGCAACAACGAGCATGGGCATGAAACGACCCAGAGCAATAGTGTGGTCAGGAATCCCTGATCCGACCAGCCATGGGTGAAGAATCCAATTATCGGAGCCCCGATGAGAACTATCGGCACCCATAGTCTTGTGAAGTTCTCAATAGTAGTATGAGTCCTAGTGGGCTTTTCACGATACTCCCTCACCAGCTCTACTAGGTTAGATAGCCTCGTATTCTCCCCAGTGGCTACTGATCGTAATACAATAGGGCCCCTGACCAAAGTTAGTCCCGCCTCAACGAAGTCACCTTCTGAAACCAAGACTGGAACTGGCTCGCCTGTTAGTGGGGCTCTGTCTATCGAACCGCCTCCACTGGTGATTATCCCATCAACAGGGACGACCTCTCCAGAGCGTACCTCTACCATGTCGCCTTCCACTACTGCTTCGACAGGAGTCTTGCCTGGCTCTCCGTGTGGGAGAATTTGAGGGGTGATTTGAACGATATTGAGCTTCGTGGGCGATATTCTCTGAATTGGATTTACTATTCGGGCACCTCTTGGAATTCTATCTAGCCCACCTTGCATGGACTCCCTGGCCCTTGTTATGGCCCTATCTTCAAGATGTGACGCGAAGGCTACTAGTCCGACCACCGTCAGTGCCTCGACCCACTCTCCTAGCAGGGAGGCTCCGATGACTGCTAGGGAGGTTAGTACCTGAAAACCAAGGACACCATTCTGAATACTGGCTATGGCCTCCATGAACATCCTCGAACCTGCTAAGATAACTCCAAAGAATCCGAGGAATGAAGCGAGGACGGTTGGGAGAGACATTGTCTCAACCGCTATTATCGCGAATAGTACAGGAATCGTCATTACAGCGGCAATTAGCTTTACTTGGTCTGGCCTCAGTCTCATCTTCGACGATACAACGAACTCGGCATCGTCCCCTAGAATTGTGGAAATCATCGACTCGGAGAGCATCCTCAAGTCCGGATCAGATATCCAGACGTTCCTTAACTCAATCAAGCCATCATCGAATCTCACAGCTAATATTCCTGGCACTGCTAGAAGCGCATCTCTGAGTCCCTTTCGATTTGTGCCTAGGTTCTTCGCGGCCTCTCCCGGAGTGACTCCTATTGCCTGGACCCAGTCTATCTTGGGACTGTGCCCGAGACTCTCCAAGACGGAGCATGATCTGGAAATCCTTCCCCTTGAGATATCTAGTGATATCCTTGCAGTTCCCTCGGTAACGGATATTTTACAGGACTTGATTCCCGGGAGTCTGCTAACTGCCTTTGTAGCCTTCATGGCACAATCAGCACAGTCCATCCCCCTGATGTTCCAATCGAATTCATGAATTCCATCTGGGACAATGGCGGAGACTGAGCCCTCCTCCTCCATGGATGCCCGAGAGGGCGTAGTACCTTGAATATGATGAGAGTGTATACGATGATATCATCAGCATGTGCTACTCTCGGAAAACATGGTGGAGCTACCCGACGACCTAGAGTGGGACATGATTGTGCTTGATATTGACGGTACTTTACTCGATAGAGATGGGATAATCCCTGAGATGATACACATCGTTAGAGAGCTCGAGAGAAATGGAATGGTTGTTTCTCTGGCTTCTGGTAGGACCCTGCCCAATATCACCCCCATACACCAATCACTATGCATATCGGGGTTCATAGTCGGTGAAAACGGAGGTATGGTTTGGGACTCGGCTAAGGGGTACCCAATCAGGGCACTGGCAGATGGATCCAGGCCCAAAGAGGCCGCGAAGTGGCTCGGGACCCAGATAGAGGGGCTCAATCCGGATGGAATAGAGTCTAACAGGTGGAGAGAGACCGAATGGTGTCTTACTGAGATCGAGGATTGGGAAGCGGTAAGAGATGCGATCGAGTCTTCTGAGTGGTCCGATATCTCAGTAATTCCAACTGGGTTCGCTGTTCACCTAACTATACCGGGGCATGACAAAGCATCCGGACTTCGTGTAGCCTTTGAGCAGAGAGGGATCGACCCCAAGAGAGTGATAGCTTGCGGGGACGCACCTAACGACATCCCTATGTTCGACCTAGTGGGTTTTGCGGTGAGTGTTAGCAATCACTATGAAAATGTGGTTAGGGCGGCTGACGTAGTGACTGACGCACATGGTAAGGAAGGCTCCCTAGAGCTGTTAGAGGCCCTGCTGGAAAGAGCCAGGGGTCAGTAGTGGTGCAGGCGGCAGGATTCGAACCTGCGAAGCACTACGCAGAGGATCTTGAGCCCTCCCCCTTTGACCACTCGGGTACACCTGCAAGGGATGCGAACATATCCACACTCTTGATACTCGCGCTCGAGCGATGAAGTCGAGTTATGCAAGGAATTGTTCAAGAGTCTCCTTGCATGCACCGTGTCCGGGTACCGAGTATGATGGACGATGGAAGCTTGCCTAGGCTCAGCGCCAATCGTCTAATGGCTGTCGATAGGGCACTAGATGAGCTAGCAAGAACGCAAAGAAGATCATCCATTCCTGTTGAGTTGCCGATGCCTAACTTCTGGGACGCAGTAGGCCAGTTAGTTCAGCATCTTGAGGCGGAACTTGCTGAGACCATTAGGTCAGAGGGCATGACTGCCAAGGCACAACTACAGTCGAGGAAACTGGGAGTGGTTAGAACGGCAGTTAAGGACCTGACAAGGAATAGGCTGAATGCGTTCACACAACACGCGGTTCTGACAAATTTGATTCAATCACCAGAGGATGTGAAGGCTTCTGCGGGGATTAGGCCGGATACGATTGAATGGGATAAGCACGACCCATCCGAGAGAGTATTCTACACAGGAATTGGACATCTTGTTGACAAGTACAAGCACGAGGTTTCTTGGAAAGCTCTCCTGAGCAACAACTGGGACTCTCCTGCACCACCACCAATGAGTTCTGTGCATACTCCTCTTACTGAGTTCGTACCAGATTCCAACGGAGGAGAGATATCAGAGGAGAGTAATGCGCCTGTGATCATTGACTCTGCGCCTCACTGGGAAGACCCGGAATACGACGAGGAAGATAGAATAAGGGAGATTGATGAATTTCCCGAGATAGCTCCCTTGGGTCGTGGATCTGTGGATGATTCCGTATCCCAACAGCAAAAAGATCCTGATATGAGGAGAATACTGATTCTCCAAGACCTTGATGATCCCATAATCACTGAGGGAGGAGAGGAGATTACTCTGACTACCGGAGACATAGAGTTCTGTCCTTCGATAATTGCTGATACCCTGATAGCAGCCGGGATAGCTGAAGCCGCGGACCTCTGAGAGAGGCAATGACTTAGGTTCGTCATCATCGATGGGTGTTCATCAGGGGTGCAGCTATGCCAGGAGAGATCACGAAAAAACAAATTGACAAGATGAGGAAGGAATTCGAAAGTGACTCTTCAGCCAGAGTTGCGCAGAACGCGGTTACCAGCAATAATCTATCCTCAGTAACTCTCAGGAGGGATTTGGTTCAGGAAATAGACTTCACGTTCAGTACGAAGCTGGATGAGTGGAAGGCCACGAATCAGAAGAGTAGCGGACGTTGCTGGTTGTTTGCAACCTTGAATCTCTTCAGACCGGGGACTATGAAGAAAATGAATGTGAAGGAGTTCGAGTTTAGTCAGGCTCACATTCATTTCTGGGATAAGTTCGAGCGTTCAAATCACTTCTTGGAGGCCATAATTGAGACCTCTGGAAGACCTGTTGATGATAGGACAATCCACTTCCTACTGTCAGATCCGATTGGGGACGGAGGCCAGTGGAACATGGCCATGAACCTGATCAGGAAGCATGGACTAGTTCCAAAGTCGGCATATCCAGAGTCCAACAGTAGTAGCTCCACCCGATGGATGAACTCGATTCTGAAGGATATACTCAGGAGTAGTGCTAGCGAGATTAGGGGAATCCTTGATTCCGGTGGTAGCGATGAAGAAGCAAGATCACACAAGGAGAGTAGGATGGAGGACATTTGGAGAGTTCTTTGCATCCACTTGGGAACGCCCCCCGAGAGTTTCGACTGGCAGTGGAGGGACAAGGACAAGGAGTTTCACAGAAGGGGAGAGATGACTCCCCAGCAGTTTGCGGATGAGTTTGTTGACGTAGACTGGGAAGAGTACGTATGCATTGTAAACGATCCCAGAAACGAGTACTATCAGACATACACTGTTGACTACCTGCAGAATGTTGCAGGAGGTCCTCCTGTTGTCTATCTTAATGTGCCGAGCGATGAAATGAAATCGATAACACAAGAGATCCTGGAAGATGGTATGCCAGTCTGGATGGGCTGCGACGTGGGTAAGCAGATGGACAGGAAGAGGGGGCTCTGGGATGCTAATCTCTTCGAAACTAACGAGCTTTATGGTGTGGATTATGGCATGACTAAGGCTGACAGGCTTAGATATGGTCAGACGATGATGACACATGCCATGCTCTTCACTGGAGTAGACGTCTACGAAGGCAAGCCCAGGAGATGGAGAGTGGAGAACTCATGGGGAGATGACTCTGGACAGAAGGGGTTCTACACAATGAACGACAATTGGTATGACGAGCATATGTTTGAGATTGCATCTCCTAAGAAGTACCTCACAGACAAGATGGTCAAGGGACTGGAAACAGTGCCGATCGTCCTAGAAGCTTGGGACCCAATGGGCTCTCTTGCTTAGTTAACCTAGGTTTCTTAGTGAGAGTTCGATGGTGACCGAGTCTGGGATTGGTATCCTCAGGACCTTTCTTAGTGCCTTCTCGTCCCTGGAAGTGTTGGTTACCAGCTCCAAGAGTCTCTTGTGGACTCTCATCTCCCAGTGATCCCATGTCTCAGCACCCTCCCCATCTGGACTCTTCCTGCAAGGAACAACTATCCTTCTGGTTGGGAGGGGGATTGGGCCTCGAAGCTTGACTCCGGTCTCATCCGATATTGTCTTTATCTGATCACAGACCTGATTTACATCAGTGTGATTCTCACCCGTCAATCTGATTGTGGTGACGACGGGCATTGATACTCACCTTGCGTCTAAGCCTTCTTCTCGATTGCGATACACATTCCGGCTGCGACGGTCTTGCCCATGTCACGGATTGCGAACCTGCAGAGCTCAGGGAAGTTGTCCTTGACCTCGATAGCCATTGGCTTGGTTGGTTGGAACCTTACTGTTGCCGCATCTCCAGACTTGAGGAACGCAGGGGTCTCTCCGGTCTTTAGATTCTTGATGAGCTCGACGAATCGAACAGCCACCTGAGCGGTATGAGCGTGGAATACTGGAGTGTATCCTACTCCGATTGCCTTTGGTATCTCCATCATCTGGATATTTCCAACGAATGTCTCGTCATGACGGACGAAGACAGGCTCGCTCTCTCCGTACCCAGCGACGTCTCCTCTGCGGATGTCAGTTGCTGCGAGTCCACGTACGTTGAACCCGACGTTGTCGCCTGGCTCGGCCTTGTCGACCATGGTGTGGTGCATCTCTATGCTCTTGACCTCAGCAGACTTCTGGCTGGGGTTGAAGATGACTGTCTTTCCGGTGTTGAGAACACCAGTCTCGATCTTTCCTACTGGGACGGTTCCGATACCACTGATCTTGTAAACGTCCTGAATTGGAAGGCGAAGAGGCCTGTCAGTTGGCTTTGGTGGCATCTCGATAGCGTCGATTGCCTCGAACAGAGTAGGTCCGCTGTACCACGAAGTATTCTCGCTCTTGTTGTATACGTTGTCGCCATGGAAGGCGCTACATGGTACGAAGGTGATTTCATCAGGCTTGTAGCCGGCGCCCTTTAGCAAGGCGCTAACCTCTGTTACAGTCTCGTTGTACTTGTCCTGGGACCAGTCAACACCACTGATGTCCATCTTGTTGACATTGACGATTAGTTGGCTGACGCCCAGAACTCTTGCTAGGAACGCGTGCTCCCTTGTCTGTGCGTTGACACCGTCGTTAGCCGCCACATTCAGTACAGCAGCGTCTGCCTGGCTTGTACCTGTGATCATGTTCTTGACGAAGTCACGGTGACCAGGGGCGTCGATGATTGTGAAGTAATAGTTAGGAGTGTAGAACTCCTTGTGAGCTACATCGATGGTGATACCACGTGCGCGCTCCTCCTTCAGGCCGTCCATGACGTAGGCCAGACCGAATCCGGCCTTTCCTGCCTCGGCAGCTAGCTTCTCATTCTTCTCAATTACGTGCGCTTCGATGTGACCGCTGTCCAGAAGCAAACGACCAACTGTCGTCGACTTTCCATGATCTACGTGCCCTACGAACACGATATTCAGATGCGGCTTGCTCTTGTCTTCCCACTGTGAACCCATATTATAACACCTCTAAGTGTGGCCCGCCGACCGAAGGGGCGTATATGAATCGTTCCCCAAGAGCGTTTTCCACTATCAGTTACCGAAGTGGTGAGCAGTGTGCCGTTGGGGCTATCTATACTGAAGCTCCACTATGAAATAGTTGACCTTTGTCGTGTGCGTCTCCTCGTTGACTAAATCCGCGGACCATTCGCCTGGAAGAAAGCCCCTGACCGTGGAGGCCCCTATCACCAGCCACACACAATAGTCGTCTGAACCGCAGTCTCCAGCATTACGATTATCGTTGGACAGCCCGGTTGAGTTAGCGATCTCATCCTCAGTACTGTTGTATAGGTAGATGTCTAGCTTGTTATCTGTGGTAGTGACTGGTCCGCCTCCTAGTCCCCCTCCTGCTTGATCATCATCTTGCTGGGGGTAGTCTACCTTGGTTCTGAGATATCTGATTCTGTCCTTGGTGTCCTCGTCATAGGTTACTGGGAAGTCCCAGGTCATTGTAATCGGGTCCTGAATCCTCCTGTCCATCTCGAAGTCGCTCCACTTCCCTTGGTAGTTGATGTAGACTGTGGAGTCATCATAGTGAGTGAGTCCGTTGTTGTCCGTGACGGTCAGCCTGATGTCCCAAGCTCCGGCTGGCATGTCTTCCCATTGTACTGTCTCTCCAATAGCATCAACATCATTATCTTTGATCCCATCCTCATCCGAGTCAGTGTTCCTATCCAAGTCCCACTCGTAGCTCACTATGTATTCCTCCGCGTAGCAGTTGGAGTCATCGGGATCACAGCCGGCCCATGATCCCGAACCGTCCAGGGATACTGTAGTTGAGACGGAAACCTGCCTGTCATCGATTTCCTTGTCTTCGCATACCCAAATCATGACGAAATCTCCATTCGGAGGGGAGTCCCCATCACAGTTGTCGTCTTTGTTGGGAGAGATTTCCGCATGGGGCTCTCTTGCAGTTGAGTCGATGACGGTTATCAGCATGCTAGTGGTGACTTCATGGGTGCCATCGCTAACAGCTAGCTTCGCGGAGTACTCTCCAGGCTGGGCGTATGAGTGGCTGGTAGTCAGCCCGGTTCCGGTATTGCCATCCCCGAATGTCCATGTGAATGTCATTGCGTCAGCATCGGGGTCTGAGGAGCCCACCGCACTGAATGTGATGCTGTCACCAGCCCTTACTGAGCCGGATGGGTCGACGGACATGTTCGCACTGGGTGGACTGTTACTCCCCAGAACATCCATACAGCCGGCCAGTGCAGTGAAAATCATCAAAATCGTGAACAGTAGTGCCGTCACTTTCCTGTCTCTCATCGGTTCTCGCTGGAACCGGTATGAAATCAACCCTGCGATTACATGCTAGAACTCAAATATCGATTTCTGTCGTGTTCCCCTGAGTAATTCGTCAGCATCCCAGCCGAATGCCTCTGTTATCCTACCGAGAGCGGTTGCCATCCTCTTAGCATAGTATTCTGGGTCATAGTTGGGAGGTTTGTCATCCGTTTCCTCGACTAGCCAGGCACTTACTTCCATTGGGCTTACACCGGCATCTGTTACGATGTATCCTACCTTCATTCCCGGGGTGAACTGTAGACCTCGTGAGATTCTCTCCTTGGCCGCCCTGACATAGGGAAGGCCGTTCTCATTCTTGTATACGCTGAAGTCCCACTCGCCTTTTCTCTTGTCCCACTTGCCCTTGCAAGATCGGCTGATGACAAGCTTTGACGCGTCTACGTCTGTGGCCCTCAGATTATCGATGACTGTTTTGGTCATTTCAACGGAAGACCAAGCATCTCCGTTTAGGATCAGCTCGAACATTTCTGTCATTGTTTCAGTCAGAAGCTGGAATGAATCTGTCCTTCTTACTTCATATCCTCGAATCAGCATCTCCTCCCTGGGCCAGACCACTCTCCCAACGTATCTCTTCTTGGCACCATGGCTGAAGAATGCTGATAGAGCGGTCTCAAACTCCAGCTCAGCGCCCTCCTTCGTGAATTGGCCAGCTAGGGAATTCCCAAACTCGATTGCCTTTTCTCTGGCGCTTGACCACGATTCGAGGGCCTCTCCTCCATCTGGTTTGCTTGTAGGGGCCTGAGTCCCTACTGGTGACTTCACAAATATCGAGTCTGTGTCTGAATAAACCACAGGATGGCCACTGCTATCTAACTCGGATATTATTGCCTTGATATTATGTCTGGCCCATTCGGTTATACTGGCCCCGAGATCTGGATGAGTGAATCTGTAGAAGCTAGATGCGAAGACCCCATAGAATGAGTTCATCAGGATCTTCACGGCATACTGTAGTTGATCCAAAAGGAATTCCTCGGTGGAATCTTCCCTGGCACGAGCGCTGGACATTTGATGCTTGTATTGATCCCTCTTGAGCATTAAATCCTGAAGTAACTGAGGAACGAGCCCAACCCTCTCAGATTTCGAAACATACCTGGTATCGGTAACGGGAGAAGAAGCGAAAGACTCGTCCCTTGTATCGTCACGAACTAGGGTCGTTGAGCAAATGTTGTTGGAGATCATAATCGAAGGATACATCGACTTGAAGTCAAGTACTACCACCCACGGCTCCACTCCGGCCTCGACCTCGTGAACATATCCTCCAGCAATCTGGTCGCGCTTCCTAGGTCCTTGGTTTGTCATGGGTACCGCTACTGGCGGGTCTGATCTATCTGCTAGCCTAATCACTAGCGAGTCAATCCACTGACTTGTAGTGCCGTTTGAAGCCATCTCGACAGGAGTCAGCGAAACTGATGCTAGGGCCTCTTTCCTCGCAACAGACTTGAGTCTGTCGAGTATGTCCAGTGGGAGGTGGGTATCCATCATACAGTATTCCATTACTACCTCAGGCCTCTCGGCCCACTCCTCATCCATCCTACTCGCGTCTACATCCAGCTTTCTCTTGCTATGATCGTCGGGCCAGAGCAGTTGTGAGACATACCTCAGTGTCTCTCTCTGTGGCCTCAATGTTTGTCTGGCCTGCCACCACGCGTCCATAGGAATCCTCCCGACTATCCTCCAGACCCTGTTTTGCTGTCTCTGCGGGAAGACTCTCTTGCTCTCGCTATCAGATGCGGGCACTCTTCCCCATCCGAAAAGTGGGAGCCTGTCTATCTTAGGGCGAGGGCATATGACCTCGGATCTCTCCTGCATTCTTGGAAGGTCGAAATTATCGATATTGTATCCGGTAATGAAGTCAGGATCCTCGTCCCGAACTAGTTTGGTGAGACCTTCCATAATCTCCCTCTCTGAACCCATGAATTCGTGCTCAGACCTTGATCCGTTCCTATCAACTACCGCAGCAGCACAGAGTATCCTATTTGTGGATATGCTAGTCTCCAGATCGAACGAAAAAGATACGAATGGGGCGGGGAATGTGTCGGTCTTTTCCAAGTCCTCGAGATTACATGAGATAACCATGTCTACCGGATACAGGCCTGCACCGCCGGCGGTGATTATTGCCTTCTCGGAGTCTACCTTGGAAGTGTTATCATCATTCTTTGAGACCTCGGGCGCCCTCTCCCCTGCCCACAAGACTCTCCCGCCTGCTGAGATGTGTGGGCCAAGATCTAGGTCCAGCATCAATCGGTTAACGAAGAGTATGTCCGCGCTTGTTATCTCCCAATTATCCAGTTTCTTACGTAGATTCCTAACGGAGTAGGGTTGGTTGACGTAGACCCTCCAGTGCCTCTTCATTCCGTGTCTAGTCCATTTCATGACCGGTTCCGAGACTTCGACAACCTCACTCATTCCGGATACCGAGTCTAGGTCTGGGTCCTGTTCCGGACTAGGAGCTCCCGGTATAGCGATGTCAAAGTAAGGTCGGAGGCCATGGACCAGCAATACAACCGAGTGGCCATCCTCTGCCCTACACCACAACTCTACCACTGTTTTTGGAACACTGGAGTCAATAGACTGGTACGAGCCAGAGACAATACACATTCTACCCTGCCACTCCATCAACTCGCCTCAATGTGAGCGGGCAACACACCGCCTTCAAACTATGTCTCAGAAGATGGCCATAAGAGTACCGGGAGGGAATCCTTGCGTAATCGTTGAAAGCCGACTTGCTCCCGTGTGCATGGGGGACTGCCAATGCCAGGTGATACTGAACCGGAGATTGACTGGGATTCTCTGACCTTCAGCTTCACTCAGACAGACAGGATGTACATCGCGAAATGCGAGATTGGAGGAGAGTGGGAGAAAGGGGTCATGAAGGACTACGAGGATTTGGTGATCTCCCCTGCGGCCGGTGTTCTGAACTATGGTCAGGGGCTCTTTGAGGGCCTCAAAGCGCAACGGGCTTCCGATGGTAGCATAGTTCTGTTCAGGCCACAGCAGAACGCAAGACGCGCTCAGGAAGGGGCAAGGAGGCTTGGAATGCCTCCTGTACCTGAGGAAATGTTCCTAGACGCCGTCATTAGCGCTGTCAGAGAGAACTCCAGATGGGTTCCCCCGATGGGCAAGGGGGCATTGTACATTAGACCGCTTTTGATGGGCAGTGGCCCTATTCTGGGGGTTGCACCAGCACCTGAGTACACCTTCCTAGTTTTCACCTCGCCCGTAGGGCCCTACTTCAAAGGAGGCATAACCCCGACTTCACTGAGGGTATCCGATAAATTCCACAGGGCCGCTCCTGGTGGCTCTGGAGGAGTCAAGGCGATAGGAAATTATGCTCCTGGGATGATTCCTTCCAAGATGGCGAAGAAGGAGGGTTACTCTGAGATTATCTACCTAGACGCTGTGAATCACAGATACATAGAGGAAGTCGGTGCTGCGAACTTTTTCTGTGTGAAGGATGGCGTGGTATCAACCCCAGAGCTTACTGGGACGATACTGCCGGGAGTAACAAGGTCCTCGATTATTGAGCTGGCTTCCTCGAGAGGGTACGAGGTGAGGGAAGAGAAAGTTGACGTTGAATACGCAATGGAGGCGGATGAGTGCTTCTGTGTAGGTACAGCCGCGGTAGTTTCTTCGATTGGAAAGATCGAGTACGGGGACAAGGTATCGGAGTACAACGGGGGCGAGGTTGGCCCTGTGACTAGGCAGTTGTACGATGAGCTGACTGCAATCCAGCAAAGGCGCGCACCCGATGAATTTGGCTGGATTGTAGTAGTAGAGTGAGAGGTTTCTCCGGGGCAACATAATTGTGCGACCTCCCAGCCGCGCTGAACATGAAGACGGGGTCAATGCTTGTCGTCGTCATGATGCTATCATTTTCAGGACTCGGTTGCATACACACCAACAGTGGCGTAGGCGGGGCTGAAGAGAGCTTGGATACCGATACTGGTATCTTCGTTACTGGTCCTGATGGCGAGTCTCTGGATATTCCCCCCCTCCCGTTGGAGTTCGTTTTCAGTGATGTAGGCGAGGAGGGCGCCGAGCCGAGCATCGGGATTACATCCAGTGGTTGCATTTTCTTCATAGCATTTGAGAAAGTGATGCGATCATGCGATTTTGGACAGTCATGGGATGAAGTGACCGGCCCAGAGTGTTCGTTTACTACAAGTGATCCATACGGTTGGGTTGATCCTGTCACTGATCGTATTTTCAATGTCCAGATGCAGGGACTCGAAACATCTTGGATATGCTGGAGTGACGACGATGGCGAGAGCTGGCTTGGTAATCCACATGATTCTGGCACTACGCCATTGAATGATCATATCAAGCTCGCAACCGGTCCTTGGACCAGTAGTGGATACGGAATAGGAGGATCTTTCTCCCAATCATTTTATGATCAAGCTGTCTACTATTGCTACAACAAAGGGATTGGTATTTTCTGCTTCACAAGCTTCGATGGAGGAGCGACATTCGAAGCAGGTGGACAGATTTTCGGATTGGCCACCTCCAATGGCGGACTACATGGCGCGATAACGAGTGCGCCTGATGGGACCGTCTACGTCACACCCAGAGTTGAGACTCCCACAGTAATCGTTTCCAAGGACAATGGTTTCAGTTGGGACGAGCACTCAATGGGAGAGGACGTAGGAACTCCATACCCAAGGAAGAACTCGGAGGTTGCCACAGATACACAATCTAACGCATACCATATCTGGACCGGTGGTGATGAGGGAGTCTATATGTCAAGGAGTATTGACTCCGGAGAAACATGGGAGCAGACCAGTATCCGGATAAGTCCCAAGGAAGTAATATCCACTACATTCCCCCAAGTAGATGCAGGAGATCCAGGTAAGATAGCCATAACCTATCTTGGAAGTGAGAACTCTAGTGAGCTCGGGAAGCCAGATATCGACGGTGAGAATTGGACTGGAAATGCCCACTACGCCACTACTAACGTTAGTTACTATCTTTACATTACATTCAGCCTGAATGCTCTGGACTCGTCTCCTGTTTTCCACACAGTCAGGGTTTCTCCCGACCCAGTTCAAATTGGCAGTATCTGCCTCAACAGCGGAGATTGCCGTGACATTGGCGGTTCGAATAGGAATCTATTGGACTTCAATGACCTGCACATAGACAGGGAAGGTAGAGTATACGTAGCATTCGCGGATGGGTGCATAGACTCTTGTGCATCTGATTTCAACTCAACCGCCGAGGACTCAAGAAGTAGGCTCGGGTCTGTGTACTACCTGGGGAGTGGCCCCAGTCTGTATGACTCAGTGGGGATGCTGGAGATTCCTTTCTAATCATGGATGGAACAAGAAGGCAGCCCCCAAGACGAGGTAGGTGCCTAGTAGCATAGCACCTTCGAGCCAATTTGATTTACCATCAGCGGCTATGATATTGACAATAAGAACGGCGAGGAATGCAGACACCGTCTCCAGCATACCGAACTCAAATGTCATGGGGACTTCCAGAATCCATGCCACTAAGATCATGAGTGGTGCCACGAAAACCGCAATCTGTGTTGAAGAGCCCATCGAAATAGCGAATGAAAGATCCATCTTGTCCTTCCCTGCAACCACCACGGCAGTGAAGTGCTCTGCTGCATTTCCAAACAGAGGGAGGAGGATTACGCCAATGAACAGGTGAGGCAGTCCCATATCATCGGCTGCGTACTCTACAGAGTGGACTAGGATCTCCGCCATCCAAGATACCATTACCGTGGCCACAACTAGGAGGATTATTGCATCACGCTTACTCATCTCTGGGGCCTCGTGATGATGTGTTTCGGTAGCGAACAGGTCCACATGAGATCTGAATTGGAAGTAGAGGAATAGTCCGTAAAGTGCCAATAGCACAATCGCTGCAACGTGGCTTAGCTGCTGGACACCCTCGTCTCCGTCTGCCCCTCCAACTGTCGAGTTGAACACTGCTGGAATAATCAGGACAATCATTGCTAACAACATCAGGGAGCCATTGGAGCTAACCTGGGAGTCGGAAAACTTCTGCTCGGGGTAGTTTATTCCACCCCATAGGAATGCTAAGCCCATGACAAGTAGTAAATTACCAAGAATACTGCCAATGAGACTAGCTTGGACTAGTCCGACCATGAGTTCTTCGGTTGCAAGCCCTTCGAGTGTTGAGGTGTCAGCTTGAGAAGCTGCATAGATTGCTAGCAATGCAATAATCATCTCAGCTGCGTTTCCAAATGTGGCGTTGAGCAAACCCCCTAGTGATTCTGATGTGTAGAGGGCAATCTCCTCCGTAGCCCTGCCCATCAGAAATGCAAGAGGCATGATTGCCACCAATGAGGAGAAGAATGCAAGTGATTCATCTTTAGCTATATAGGCGAAGTAGAAAGTGATTGGAATCGCCAGCAGTAGGACGTTTAGCTTACTATCTCGAGGATCCATAGCACGGACCCAGTTAATCTCGGATGACATGTTCTTCGTAGTATCGAGTGGCTCATATGAGGTGAATGTTGCGCCTTAGCAGGAGCGTTCATTGCTTCTCGCTATAGTCGAGGTGCATGCAAGGTGTGCGGAGACTGGCACTGACTGGTACTCCTGCAACGGGCAAGAGTAGTGCATGCGCACTCCTCGATAAGGGTGAATTTGAGATAGTCACGGTAGAGGAGCTTGCTGTAGAACACGGATGTATTGAAGACGTTGATATCAGTGATGGTGCTCGTCCAATCGATATCGAGATGCTGTCAGGTATTCTCGAAAAGTTATGGGTTGAGCCTCCTCAAAAATTGACTTTTATTGATGGTCATCTTTCACACTTGCTTCCGGTAGACGGTGTCATAGTACTCCGTTGTAGGCCCGATGTACTTCGCAATCGCATGAATGAGCGTGGATATGATGATACTAAGTCCGATTCAAATGTGGAGTGGGAATTAATCGGAGGCCCATGGAATGAATATCACGCTGTGATTCCATGGACTGAGTTTGATACCACGGAGAGCCCGACTGAGTCAATTGTTAAACTGATACAGGCATGGATATCAGATGGTTTCAAGCCTAAGACCCCCGACACGGGAATAGACTGGATAGAGGAGGGAGTCGCCTAATGTTCGAAAAGATGAGGGAAAGATGGACTGAGGCGATACAGCCACTTGTTGTGAGAATGGGCAGTTTAGACCCTAGCGTGTTAACATGGACGAGTCTGGGACTAGCTATCGCGTCTTTCTATCTGCTTTCGCGGGCAGGGAATGACTCGGCTGGGGCCATATGGATTATCGGAGGAGTTTTTCTTATCCTAGTCGCGGGTATTCTAGACGCCCTGGATGGAGCCTTGGCGAGACATCAAGGAACAGACGGCGCATATGGTGACTTCCTAGATCATACCATTGACAGAGTGGTGGATGTAGGATTACTGGTGGCCATAGGGATGAATTCCAATTTTGTTGATGATTACAGTACTGGTCTACTGGCGGGTTTGCTGACACTGTTCGGATCATACATGGGCACTCAGGCACAGTCAGTAGGACTCGGCAGGATCTACGGAGGATTCTCTCGGGCCGATAGGATGGTTCTAACAATTATGGCCTTACTTGTGGTCTCTTGGCAGGCTCATACAGGAACGGCTGGAATATCTGTAGATTCATTGCACTGGGTGATGGAAGTATTCAATCTAGGAAATAGTGAGCTTAATGGTATGACATTCGCTCTGGCCGTATCTGCATGGGGCGGTGTTTACACATTCTTGATTAGGTTCATCAAGACACGTGCTCAGTTGCTCTGACGGCGAATGTTTACGCCTGACTAAATGGCGACATACTGTGTATCATTTGGGGTAATGGTTATCCTCTGTAATACTCGCCTCGGCTCCGTGAAGCATCTCATCAACAGAGTTCTGGAGCTTGATGAAGAGTCCGAATTGCCCACTGGACGAATAGATACAGAGAGCGATCCGGAGCTACAGAACCTTCTGATGTCTTTACAGCCAAAGATCAGAGTGTTCGGTTGTGGCGGGTGTGGTTCCAACACTGTAGCAAGACTAGAGCATGAGGATTTGTTCGACGATGACTATGTCAGAGGCATAGCAGTGAACACTGATGCACAGCACTTGTTGCGAGTGGCCGTTCAAAACAAGATACTGATCGGGAGATCAGCGCGAGGCAGGGGCGCTGGAGGAGATCCCGAAAAAGGAGAGCAGGCCGCCTACGAGTCCGAGAGATCGTTGAAGGCAGAGATCGAAGCATGTGATTTGGCTTTCATCACAGCCGGACTCGGAGGTGGCACTGGGACTGGTAGTGCTCACGTAGTAGCCAGACTGGCACGGGCCGCTGGAGCCTTGACGATTGCAGTAGTTAGCTATCCGTTCCTTTCCGAAGGGGCACTAAGGAGACAGAATGCCGAGTGGGGACTTGAGAGGCTCAGAGAGGTTTGTGATACCGTTGTAGTTCTTCCGAATGAGAGATTACTAGAGGTTGACGGCGTCAGAGAGTTACCACTAGATGCAGCATTCAGAGTAGCGGATGAGCTACTAATGCGTAGTATCAAGGGAGTTTCCGAGATGATTGCAAAGGAGGGGGTTGTCAATCTTGACTTCCAGGACCTCCGATCCGTGATGGAGAACGGCGGAGGAGTTGCGATGATTGGTCTTGGAGAGGCCCGAGGAGAAGGAATGGCGGCGGCGGCTACTGAGGAGGCTTTGCAATCTCCGTTGTTGGATATTGATGTATCAGATGCGAGAGGTGCTTTGGTTAACGTCGTGGGAGGACCAAGTCTCTCACTAGGGGATGCCGAGTCCTGTGCGAAGATAATTAGAGACAAAATCAATCCATATGCAAGGATAATTTGGGGAGCTACAACAGACCCAAATATGGGAGATGGAATTAGAGTACTGCTAGTTCTCACAGGAGTCAAGAGCGAGCAGATTCATGGTGCGGCATTGCATACTCAGATGAGGAATCTGAGGAGCAGAACCGTGGAGTTCATTGGATAGTCCCTCCGGGTACTCGGACGAGCTCGTCCGCTGTGCTTAAATGAGGCTCGTCGGTCGGCAGACCGCTTTGAGGTTGAACTATGGGTGTTGAAAGTTCCAATGTTGGTGTGGTAGAAGACACTGTACAGGGATGGCAGGATGGCATAGAAGGCAGGATAAAAGGCCTTCAAACTGGATCCTATGCTAGAATTTTGAAGATGGCCAGAAAGCCTTCGAAGCAAGAGTTCAGGCAGACAGTAATAGTTTGTGGAATTGGAATGCTTGTACTCGGACTAATAGGATTCGTGATGCTTTGGGGTATGGACACTTTGTTGCCCGACTTCTTCAGCTGGTTAACTAACTAAGGAGGGATGAGATTTGTCAGATGCTTTTGTTGCCTATATCCGCCATGCAGAGAAAGTTCTACTGATGCAACGTGCTGACGAAGTCTCAGACTTCGCTGGAGCATGGGATGGTGTCTACGGAGTAGGGGATTCCAACGACTTAGACGTGGTTGCCGCCAGAATCGAGGAAACTACTGGAATTTCCGCGGAGAGTCTGACGTTCGTTAGAGCCGGGGACGCCAGAGGACTAGAATTCGGAAATCGTCTGAACGATGTCACCCCTCTTCTATTCCTTAGCGATACAGAAGAGGTTAGTTCCAGAGGACTATACAAGAATCACAGCTGGGTCGATCCAGGTTACATCAACTGGGTAGAGCCGGATGACTCATCTGAAAGCAGGTCATCGAGGTATATGGTGCCCCAACTAGGGAACATGTACGGTGACGTCGCATCGTTCCTCTACATCCTCAAGACTAGTATGGGACAAGAACAGAATGTGGCAAGAGAAATCAGAGCTAGGCTTTCTGGAACCGGTTCCCTGCAAGACATACAGGACAAGATCTTCGGAGTACTAAGTCCTAGCTATCTGAAGGGGTTCATTTTTGTCGAAGCTACAGCTATCCATCATGTTGAGAAGCTGATAGGAAGAGTTGGGGTTTCGGCTACGCCGATGAAGAACTGTCGAAAGGTTCTGGATGGAGAGTCCCCCTTGATGGACATACTACCATACCTAGAGCCCAAGGCGGCAACCTCGGGAATAGAGGAAGGAAACATAGTTGAAATTCGTGGAGGTGCATTCAAGGGCGCCGCGGCTCGTGTGATCGGAGTGAGTGAGTCAAAGGAAGAAGTCACCGTAGAGTTATTCGAAGCGGCCGTACCTGTGGCACTTAATATCAGAGCCGATCAAGTAAGAGTAACACAGAGAATGGAGTGAGGTTTGGAGGAATAATCGATTTGCATCACTCTCAAATAGGGAAAGCAGGTCGGCGAGGCACTCAGTAGGGGGATTTAGTATGTCAGCACGTAATGAGACTCCTCACAAGATCATCCAATCACTTGGTAAGAAAAAGTGCAATGGATCGTGGGAAGAGGCTACTGAGAACCTCACTATGGAACAGGTGAAGAAGCTGGCTGAGGATCAGAAGGACAGGTTGACCGGTGCAACGCTTTACGCAAGATGTAGAGAGGTTATGGGAACCTGCGTTTCAATGCGAGTTAATGTTGAAGGGATGTCTCCTAAGGATGCCCTTAGTGCTATGAGCAAGGGGGATTTTGCCGAGCATTTCGCTTGACAATCACGAGTTGCGGGAGAGGTTTTTCCTCGTTGACCGCGGAGGTGGCTTAGAATGAAGGAAAATATACAGACTGCTATTCAACAAGCCCTAGAGGGATCTCCCGAGCGAAAGTTCGTAGAGTCAGTAGAAATTTCATTCACACTCAAGGATGTTGACTTGAAGAATCCAGCAAACAGAATTCAGGAGGAAGTAAGACTTCCATCCGGCAGAGGCAAACCTGTCAGGATTGCAATGTTCGCTGGTGGAGAGATGTCTGCGAAGGCGAGAGCCGCGGGGTTGGATGTCATAGATCCGATGACTATTGAGGACATTGGAGGAAACCGTCAGCAGGCTAGGAAAATGGCAAATAAGTATGACTTTTTCCTGTCAGAGATACCCCATATGGGTACAGTCGGTAGGTTCCTTGGGGTTGTTCTAGGACCGAGAGGGAAGATGCCAAGGCCTGTACCGCCAAATGTCGATCCTGCGATGATTGCTAATGGACTGAAGGATACCGCAGTTGTTAGATCAAGAGATAAAATCACATTCCACGCGGCACTCGGTTCCAGAGAGCAGGGCCTTGATGACTTGACTCTTAATGCAATGGCAATTTGGAATAGGGTCATGAGCAGACTTGAGAGAGGTACAGGAAACATCAGATCTTGCTATGTCAAGACATCCATGGGCCCGTCATGCAAGGTCGAGGTGATTGCTTGATTCCCAAAGTAGCTGGTTGGAAGCCTGACCGTGTTGGTGAGCTGAAGGACATAGTTGGGAGAGAAGGGATTGTCGGTGTGGTAGATATCTCGGGAGTCCCCGCAAAGAATATGCTGGATATGAGAAGCTCCCTGCGTGGTATGCTGACGATGACTATGGCCAAGAAGAGCCTGATTAGGTTGGCTTGGAAAGAGGCTGGACTATCTGAAGAGAATCTTGAGAAGTTGCTTGAAGGAGCGATACAACCATGTGTCGTACATACTGACTCACTCAACTGCTACGAATTATTCGATGAGCTCGAAAAGACGAGGCAGGGTAGAGCTGCCAAGGAAGGAGAGATTGCTCCTGAGGATATAATCGTCGAAGCGGGGCCAACTGAGTTTGGTCCTGGCCCTATAGTCGGTGAGTTCAATGCCGTTGGAATCCCAGCAAAGATAGACAAGGGTGCTGTTGCCATTCAGAAAACTGTCACTGTTGTGAACAAGGGAGAACCAATAGAGGGGGAGCTCGGTTTGATGCTTTCCAAACTAGGAATCAACCCGATAGAAATTGGCCTCATACTGATGGGAGTGATAGACGACGGGCAGGTTCTTTCATCGTCCGAGCTAGATCTTGATACCGATGGACTCAGAAATGACATTATCAAAGCCACTTCAGGCGCATTCAACCTGGCATGCAATGTTCAGTGGTTCTCCGATGTTACAATGCCTGCGCTACTGTCCAAGGCGAGCGGCGAGGCTCTGTCCGTTGCCTTGGAGGCTGGAGTCGTCAATGATAAGACGGCTTCCGTCATAATTTCCCGTGCAAATGCGCACGCTATGGCTATAGCTAGCCGATTAGATTCCTCAGCTCTTGACGAAGAGCTTGTCGCTGCACTGGGTGCGGTGGCGGTCTCGTCCAGTGCTGGTGCCGCAGCCTCAGAGGCGGCAGAGGATACAGCAAGTGAAGCTGTTTCCGAGGAAGAGGAGGAAGAGGAGGAAGCTGGGTTCGGTGGACTTGGCGACCTCTTCGGATGAAAAAGAAGGTGAAAAAATGGAATATGTATACGCTGCAATGCTACTGCACTCGGCCGAGAAAGAGATTGACGAGAATGGCGTTAGCGCTGTGCTAACCGCCGCCGGAGTGGATGCTGACGGCGCCCGTGTTAAGGCACTGGTCGCTTCGTTGGGATCCGTGGACATCGGAGAAGCCATGGCTACTGCCATAGCTGCACCCGTTGCTTCGGGCGCCGCAACTGCTGCCGCTGGAGGAGCTGCTGAAGCTCCTGCTGAGGCCGCAGTTGAAGAGGAGCCTGAGGAAGACGATGGTGGCTTCGAAGGTCTCGGCTCGTTGTTCGGATAAGCAGTATTGAATTGAACTGAATCGCGAAGGCGCTATGGGCGATAGCCTGTCAGCGACTACATATGCATTCTACCCGAGTACTGGAGATTCCAGTTTCCATCACCGCTACAGATGCAGTAAGGTACTTCAGAATCGTATGTGAGAATCGGGGATGGCATGGTTCCAGGATCGAAGAGTCGAAAGTGGTTCACCGATGGGCCATAATTATGCCAATAACCAATTCCGCAAGAGTTCTAGGAATGGAAATTGGGGAAGGAATTGCTGACGGCCTCTCTCTGAGAGCATGGGGCTATACTCCCGGTTCAGCCGGAATAGTCACAATTGTTTCTTTTGAGATTCCTGAGTCAATAGACGGAGAGGAGTGGCTTTCCTTCCTTCGTGAATGGACTGATTCATTACCGAGATGTCCATGGAAATGGAGTTTCTGGGAGAGATCTATGATTGGATACTTCATTCCCGAATTCAGGAAATCAAAGAGGGTTTTCTCTTCTGAAGGTTTATTCTAAACCGAATATATGATTGAAAGTGAAATTGGCTGTTTGTAAGGTAGACCAGAGAGAGGATTTGAAAGAGATGCCAATTTTGCAAGGTTGAGTCAGATGGTATTGGACATGCTTGACAGCCCAAGAAAAATTGGGATGGCGGCCGGTACGGTCGCTTTCATGTTTCTATTTCCAATGTACTTCGCTTGGATGCCCTTAGCGGATGAGAATTTAGTAAATGGAGGGAGCTCTGGACAGGGCGAATGGTTGGTTAGCTTCAGTGAGAGTGAGTCTATTTTCGAAGAGTCTACAGTTTTGGAAGATGGAGACACTCATATGACCGAGTTCATAGTTGGAATGGAGGATTTAGGGGACATGGAAATAGGTTTCATCGAGTTAGTTGTCCAGTGTAACGACAATGATGACCCAGGCCCCGGATTCTCAGATAGTGTGGAGGGGGTTAGCGACCTCCTTGATGTCGAGGGTTACTCCTCAGGACATATTCAAGATCAGGATGCTGAAGGAACCTGTATGGGGGGAAATGGTGGCTTCACAATGAGATGGGATGTGACGACCAACTACACTGGTGAGAGTTTCAGTATTGCATCATCCCAGAAGACGATATATGAGACTTGGAATGATAATGGATTTGGAATTGGTGTCTGGTCAGCTACTATATCAGCTGAGATTAACTCTGCCCCGGTGGTCGGAGGTTTTGTAGACTCTGATGAGGATTTTGACATTATTTGGAGAATGACTACCTATGAATTGGTGATAGAAGAGTCGATGGTTGAGCCGGCTGAGTAATCTACGATTTGGAATGTATCCTAATCACGTCATTATCCATCACTTCATAGTCCGAACCGATTACTCTTCCCGAGCGAGCATCAACTGCCTTGATGAATCCCTGTCCCAAATCAGTATGCACTAGAAACGCCAATTCCTTAGCAGTAGTTCCAGAAGGGACTAGAAGAGCGTCTGGAAGTATTTTGCCGTCTCCATCAGTCCAATGTGTTTCATCCTGAACTGGATATGCAACTCTTCTTCCAAGATTACCAAAAATAACCTCTCCCAGTAATCCTAGGAGGCCTCCACCCTCCCAATCTCTAAGAGATGATGAAATCGACTCAAGTGCGCTCCTCTGCTTTTCTGAGAGGCTTTTTTCTCCTGATTCCGTGATTTGAAATTCGAACTCGCCTGGTGTATTTTCAATTAGACCTGCACTAGAAGCCCTTCTCAGTGCTAGTTCGGCCTCCGCGCTTGTGGGAACTACAATTCCACCAGACTCCGAGACAATTTTCTTTAGCTCAGTCCAAGATTCTGTTGATGCCTTGTCAGCCTTATTTGCGGCGACGAATATAGGGAACAGTTGAGTCCTAATGGCTGAAGCCAGGATTGTAATTTCGTTTTCTGTCCATGTCCAGGGCATTCCAGCATCTGGATTCGCTTCATTTACAGATGAGATACCCACACTGACATGCCTCTCATTGGCACCGATTCCTGTGAGCCTGTCCAGAATGAAGTCATTCAGCCCTCTTTCTCCTTCTGCTTGAACTCTCCTTGCCCCCCTTTCCCATCCATTACTAAGTATTCCACTTATCCATGCATCTAGCTCTGCAGTTAGGAATTCATATTCCTGAGTAGGGTTTGATCCTCCTGAGCCAACAGGGTTTCCTTCGATATCGGTTGATCCAGAGGCATCTATGACTTGGATTAGCGCATCGCATCTTGCTAAGTCTGAGAGAAACTGATTCCCTCTTCCTCTCCCCTTATGGGCACCGGGGACTAGTCCCGCGACATCGATCATCGTAACTGGGACCAGTCTAGTATATCCCGTACATCCACCGGAGTTGGGAGCGCATATGCTACCTTTGCGTGGATCTTGATCGCCCACGCTCTCTAACCTTCCTTCCCTTTCTCTCTTTTGCCTGAGCTCGAAGCAGGCACAGGGGTCCCTCAATGGAAGCCATGCGACACCTACGTTAGGATCTATAGTGGTAAAGGGGTAGTTTGCAATCTCTACAGGGGTCTCTGTAAGTGCTGAGAATGAAGTAGATTTACCGACATTGGGCTTTCCCACTAGTCCTATTCGCATGGATATCATTCCACGGAAGGGGCCTTATGTCCTCAAAGTTCGGTTGCAGAGCCTTTCTCCTCGCTCTGCTCTGACGGTGAGACTTCTGTGTCAAGAGTAGCGCCACTAGCAAGTATCTTCCTGATGGTGGTGGGCCCTGTTAAGCTGTATGACTCGATTGCTATAGATGATAAGGATGCTTTAGAAACATCACCCATAATTCGACCCCTGTACTGGCCACTGATTGTGTTAGTACAGTGGAATATTGCACCGATAACCGTACCATAGAACATCACTGATCCAACCTTTCTAAGCTCTTGATTAATCGAGGATCCTTGCTCGGCCATTGACTCGGTGAGTGCCATGTCTGTGAAGTCGGACATCAGTGTAATGAGTAGTCCCAGGAAAGCGCCTCCTGACATCATCCAGAAGGCCCATCGAGAGCGGTTGGCCGAAAGTTGGTTCCTTCCACTGGCTCTTGGTAAAACGTTCAGAGCGGCTCCTACTGACAAAGGCATCATTACAAGCCATATTGCCATCAAATCAAGAGACTGTGAAATTCCGTTCAGCTCGTTGACACCTCCGAGTGCGTCGGTCTGGACAAACAAGGACCCTATGGCAATAGGAATTAGCATCCAAGCTCCTAGGTTTAGCTCAGCAATTCCCGGAGAATCTGGATTCTCAACGAAGGCATCTGAGCCCCTCATTGTCACTAGCATGTTAGCACTGAATGCGATAATTGGAATTGCGGAGAGAGCCATTAGGAACGATCCTGATATAACGTCTCTAGATGATGGTGCGAGTTCGTTGCTTGTGAGGGAGAATAAATCGACAACCATGGATGGATCGGTAGATCCCATTGGATTGATTGTGATGACGGCCCCAAAGAGAGTGAATGCCACTAGCGACTTTGACCATAATGGATTCCCGGAGCCGACAGAAACAGAGTAGAGGGAAACCCCAGCAACTCCACAGAAGAAGAAGGTCCCCCCAGCGAGGTGGAAGAGTAGCCACTGGCCTACTCCTTCGTCGAATGCACCACTTATGAAAACAGATAGGACAGCTGCTATATTTCCAATGAATGCGAATAAAATGAGCCAACCAGGGAATGGAATCTCTTGGTTAGCATCGGAAACAGTGAGTATCAAATTGATGACTAAGGCAGTCGAAGCTAGAGTCAAGAGTAGATTTGCAATTGGAAGTATAGTGATACCGGCGATTACTGCGTTCTGGGATCCTACGAACATTAGCAATACAGATAGCGTCCAGAGAAGAGAGACCAAGGTAGCGTTTGATTCACTGGCGAGATGAGTCCCGCATAGTCTAGGAAGTGAGTAGAGGGAGGCCCCAACTACCAACATCCCGATAGCACCGAAAAGAGCAGTTAGCCTTCCCGCATATATCAGCTCTGAGGAGTTGGGGTGATAGCCCCAAGATTCGAAGCTATGCAGTGCAGTAGCATCATGACTTAGCCATAGACCCATGAATGTGAAGGTCGAAGATGCGAAGGTCCAAACTAAACCATGGATAATCCATGTAGACGAAGACGAACCAGGTCGTCCGCTTACAAAATCAATGGCTGGGCCCAGTGCCTTTTCCAGCATGAACATACTTAGGCCCTTGGCAACATCATTGAATATCCAGAGGCCCTTCTTAATCAGGACGAAGGATAGTGCTAGCAATAACCAGAAAGTTGCGAGAGTTGAAATTATGACATCCATAATAATCACCTCACTCGCTGGTGGCCTCCGTGAGCATAGTTGCTATGATCGAGAATGCACCGAAGATGACTCCCAGAAGGAAGAACCATATCCCCGAGTCGAAGACCCCCTCAAACATGGGCAAGACTTCAGAAATTACTGGCATGTCCCTCCCTGGGAATAGAATCCCGTAAAGGATGAGGAAAGAGAGCATTGACACGAATCCGAGAACCACTACAACACCGGACGAAGCCGGCTCTTTCTCTCCTTGGATGAACTCATCAACTGAACTTGGTACTTCGATAGACACAGACACACACCCCGCGAAACGCGATAGAAGCGGACCGAACCAACGGAGATGGCCCCTTAAGCATTGGGCGAGGGACATAGTCCCTCAGTGTCATGGGGCGCGTAATCTATCCAAGGCGTTCCCTCTGCGATGAATGCCGGAACCGATAGGAGTAGGGAGTGCTGAGTCGTTCTGTATCTCGGAATGCCAAACCTTCTTACATTCGCATTCTAACCCATTAAATTCGCCTAGATTTCCAGAAACTGAGTATCTCTCGATTGCCGCAACAACCTCGGAATCACAGGATCCGCAATTATGAGAACCCCTTGCCTTTCCACCGGCTGTTGGATGAACGATCACCCTGCAGTCAGTCTTTGAGACATCGTCATGAGTTCTGATGATCATCTCTACCAATGACCACAGCCAAGGAGGCCGATATTCCCTGTTCCTGAATAGCCTATCTACGATTGTCCCTCTCTGGATATTCATCGGATTTATCGATACCTCGTCAGATATCTTAGAGACTTCAGAGACCCATGATATTGTGTGTTCAAGAGCGTCACCCTCGGACATGAAAGGTGGTTTAAACAGAAGATATGTCTTGACTCTTAGAGAATTGTCTCTGAGGATTTCGACTGCTTTATGCCACTGCTTAAGGGAGAATCCCTTGTTAGCGTGGAATCTCAGAACAGTGTTATCATAGGCCTCTAAGCCGATGGCTACAGTACACCCTGGATGTCTTTCAGCCACCCATTCAAGCTTCTCAGGTGTGCACATTTGGGCTTGTGCCTCAACTACTAGATGTAGTCCCATCTCATACGTCTCTCTGAGGACGTGCTCCTGCCACTCTGGTGGGTTTTCTCTATCCTCAAAGAAGGTTCCTGAAGTGTAAACCTTGACCATCTTGCAGTCTCGGAAGTCGCTCGTGACTCTCTTTGCCTCTTCCCACTGAGAAAACATATCCTCTGCAGTTACATCGTCTCTGACATCATTGAAGTAACCGCAGAAGGTACATCCAGATTTCCACCACCATACACAGCCCTTCGTACGTAGAATTACAGTAGCCGCAGTACAGGGAGTACCGTCTGGCAGATTCTCAGGAGTCTTGTATACCGTAACTGGCTTGGAGGCATCCCAAGACTCTCTGGAAGCTATTGATTCAGGTGTATTCTCAGGCGCCTTCACTAGATGATGGATTTTTACGGGCTTATCGTCGTCTCCCATCAAGCCGCACGAACTAGCCATGAGCTCCGCTTTGGGACAGTGTTATTGACGTTGACTACTATGTGGTGAGTCGTGAGATACCTGATTACGTAGACGACACTAAAGACCAGATATAATCTCAGGGATTCATGTCAGGGGGGTTCGGCAAGCTGATTGCGAGTTCCGATGAGGTTGAGAGGCTTCTCAGTGAAATGGATCCAGAATCTGAGAAGTCGCTGAAAAGCTGGTATTGGTTCGACTGGGCGAATCAGGCCTTCGCGCTCACGGTAATTACGGTGGTGGTTCCGACACTGCTATCCAACATGTTCAACCTGGCAAACGGAGGAAGTGCGGAATATGCCGGTATGACATTTACCGGAGACAGTTTCTATGCTGTAGTACTTGGAATTTCTAGTGTCTTTGTGGCAATTGTCAGTCCAATATTGGGTGCTATAGCAGATAGGATGCCCATTAAGAAAAAGATTCTAAAGATCTATACTATCGTTGGGATTCTATTCACCGCTCTAATGGGATTGGCCCCCTATATGAGTGAGGAGTCATCGTACAAATTCCTGGCTATTTGCCTGATTATGGGTAATATAGGATTTGCCGGAGGACATGCGATTTACTCGGCCTTCCTTCCCTATCTGGGGGATAAACGTCTAATGGATCATATCTCCAGCTGGGGGTATGCCTATGGTTTTCTAGGTGGTTCGACGCTACTAACGATTCATTTGATTGTAGGTTTAAGATTTGGATTCGAAGATCCTGATGTTCAGTGTTTCGTTTTCCTGACTAGCGCCTTATGGTGGTTAGGTTTCTCAGTTCCTATTTTCAGAAATACTCCTGAGCCTGAAATACCAAATCCTACTCAATACAATTCATTTTTTGAAGCTACAATAGATGGAGTCAGGGAGATTCGTAAGACGTTCTCTGAGATTCGTAGATACAGAGTCCTGACTCTATTCATGTGTGGGTATCTGTTATTCTATGACGGAGTAAATGCGATTGGAGGACTAGCTGCTGCATATGCAGATTCCGTATTGAGAATAGACTTCAGCATGAACTTCGTTCTTCTTCTTTCTGCCAACATTGTCGCTATTCCAATGACTATCATAGGAGGTTCGCTAGCTAGTAGGTACAGTAACAAGAAGATTCTAGGTGGAGCTCTGGCGATATTCTGTGTTGTATCGGTTCTGGGAGTGGGATTTGCACCTCTTGAACTGGAGGGGGACCACGAGAGGTATGACTTCCGTTATGACTGGGATCAGGAAGAGGATTCATACAAACTTTCAACACTTTACAATCGGGGAGTGGACGGTTGGGTTAGTGAGTCAGGAGAGGGGGATGAAGAGTTCAGAGAGGCATTCCTACAATTCCTGAAGTCGGGCGATGACGAGCGTCCCTTGCTTAGTCTGGAAGAATCCTCACTACTTGTCCTTAGGATGGAAAATAGTACTCAACATAGGTTCTCCTTCTCCTTCCGTGGAGGGGCATTAGATGGAGCCTCTTCGGTGGGTATTGATCACCCCACAGTTATCGAAGGAGGGCCAATAGACTGGTGGCCTAACTTGCTAAGGGATAATGTCTGGGAGCCTGCGGGGCTAGGAATTAACCTACAGTGGATAATACTGGGAATGACTTTCGGTATGGTCATGGGAGTCGCAGGAGCCCTATCAAGAAGTCTCTTCAGTATGCTGATACCTACGTCGAAGACTACTGAGTTCTTTGGGTTCTTCGCCTTCATAGGGAAGGCGGTGTCGGTCCTAGGGCCAATAGTGTATGCAATAGTAGCCGCCTCTATGGATAGCAGAATGGGTCTTCTGAGCGTAGTAGTTCCCATCTTAATGGGAATGTGTTTCTTCTTCGTTGTGGATGTTGAAGAGGGGATTCGTGTCGCAAGAGAGGTTGATGAAGAGGTAGCCTCTGGAACTGATGAAGTGGTGTGATGAGGGGCTTCACAATAATTCAAAATATTCTGACGGCTATAGTAATTCCATTCCTTGCTCTTATCATAGGTCTCTGCTCATTTTCTGGAATCTATATTTTTTTCAAGATTATTGGCCTGTTCGGAATCAGTATAGATTCATTCAATGAGGTAGATAGTGTTCCATTGGAGGACTTCGTAATTACTGGAGTAGCGCTTGGCATGGGAATAACTGCTTGGGGAGTGACTCTTGTGATTTTTTCTGGACTATTGGGGGGCCTATTTCGGCCGAGACTGGAGCCGGGAAGATATCCACTGAAGTCTTTTGTGACAATCCAGTGGGCTTGGTCGATGATTTTTCACAAGATAGCTCTATTCTTCTTACCCTTTCTAGTTCCGTCGTTCATTGGTAATACTTTCTATCGGCTATCAGGTGCGAAGTTAGGAAAAGGGGTGCAGATCAATTCGGCACACCTCAATGACGCTGGTTCTGTAACTCTTGGAGATGGTGTGGTAATAGGAGGAAAGGCAATCATCAATGCCCATTTGACTGAGAAAGGGGAGTTGGTGATGGCTCCGGTAAATATCGGCAAGGACGCTCTGATCGGGATGGGTTCGGTCATTCAGCCGGGTTGTGTCATCGGTGAGGGGGCAATCGTAGCATCCAGAGCCGTGGTTCCCAAGTGGACTAACATTCCTGCAGGAGAAGTATGGGGTGGAATTCCGGCTAGGTGTATTAGACTGGCAGATGGTACCATACCGGAGTAGTGGTATAATCTCACGCTTCTTCTTCTGATTGCTCTGATTCTTCAGGAGCCTTTTCTTCCACAGTAGCGTTTTCAGAAGCCGCTTCCTTGACGGCCTCAAGCGTCTCATCCATTCTATCTCTGAAAGTATCCTGCTTCTCCTGGAACTCCTTGAAGTATTCCATAGCCCTGTCAATCATCTCGAATCTTGTCTCAGTGACCTTCTTGATATCTTCGAAGATCTTCATGTGCTCCACGTACCAGTCGTCTCTGGCCTTCAACTCAGAAGTAGCGGTCTGAAGGGCTTCATCAAGCTCCTCTGCGACATCGAATACTCTTCCAAGCCTAGCTTGCTCCCTAGTGTACATCTCTTCCATCTTCTCTAGTTCAGGCTCGAGATGCTTTACTCTTGTTCCTGCCTTAGCAGACTCTATCTCGAGATTCCTGATGCGACTGTCCTTCTCATTGAGAAGGTCCCCTAATCCCTCTTTCTCGATTTCCTTGTCGATAGCGTCCTTCTCGAGAACTTCGATGTGGGCTTTGGCATCAGCTAGCTCGGATTCAATTGCCTGATATGCCACGTATAGCTTGTCGAGTCTTTCCTTCTCCATGGCTAGTTGCTCGGCCAAATCGTCCTGTTCGACAGGTATTGTTTCCTCATCGCTCATGGTGTATCCCAAACAGTTGGACTACTGCTTCCCCTTTAACCCCGGCGGAAACGGGATACAAATACATGGGATTAGTGTATTCATCTCGATATTGCGGCTACAGTCGTTGCCAGTACCGCTGTCAGTCTCTTTGCCGATGGAATGTGGAGCTTCTCGTCAGGACCGTGTGCATTGTTTCCGGGCCCCGAGGCCCCTGTGCATAGAAACTTGGCATCTGGATACCTGCTCTGCATCATGGCCATGAATGGAATTGTTCCACCAATCCAAGTTGCTAAAGGCGGTCCACCGGTAAAGTACAGGGAAGCCTCAGTAATAGCTCTCTTTACCTCGCCCTCCAACGGGGGGGAATGAAAACCATTTGCAGACGAGTCGGGTGAGAATGAGACCTCTGCTCCATATGGTGGATTTTCCTCTAGAGTTTTCTTCAGGATTGGCTCTAGAGAGTCTGCATCTACTCCAGGGGGTATTCTAAAGCTCAATTTTAGATCGGTATTGGTTCTCAGGACATTTCCAGCCACCTGAACTGATGGTAGGCCGTCAGCCCCGATGACGCATAGTGAGGGTTGCCAATTCATTCCTAGAATCATGTCTGCAGTATTTTCCGAAACCGGAAGGAGTGTGTCTACCGTGGGAAGCTGTTCCCACAGCGAGCCCCCTACCACATTAGCGAGTGATTCTGCCTTGCTTCTCAGATCATCCGATATTTCAACATGCATTTCAGGAATTAGGATCTGCCCGGAGTTTGAGTCTTCTACCCTGTCTAACAGTGCCCTAGCTATCCTAAATGAAGATGGAATGGAGCCTCCGGAGGTACCGGAATGGATTCCCTCGTGTGAAACCTTGATTGAGAGGGTACCCGAGACAAGGCCCCTTAGGGCCTCTGTAATCCAGATATGATCATAGTCGGGACCACCACTATCCATTACTACAATCATATCGGGTTCTCCTAAATCTTGCTTAAGAGCCTCGAGATAAGGAGGTAGGTCATAGGAGCCTGATTCTTCACAGGTCTCGATTAAGAAGGAGCATTTTGGATGAGGAATATTGGAGTTCTGAAGAATCTTCAGGGCGGCTACGCAGAGATATCCTCCGTATCCATCGTCAATACTGCCCCTACCGAAGAGCCATGGATCTCTTCTGACGGCTCTTAGAGGACCGAGTCCCTCGGACCACAGTTCTGGCTTGGAGGGTTGCTTATCCAGATGGGAGTAGAAAACAATCTCGCCCGGCCCTGTCCCCTCGACAGTGATTAGTAGGACTGGAGACCTATCTTCGATCCTATGAACTGAGTAGGTCATTCCGTCCAGGTTCTGGGTTTCGACCCACTTGCAGAATAGATCTATTGTAGCATCAAGCTCCCCTAGCTCTCGCCAATCTGGTTCGAACAGTGGAGAAAGGGCCTTGATGGCTATGAATTCACTGAGGCTGGGGATAATTGAGTTCTCCCATATTTCATCACTCATAGTCAGAAGACGGTCCATGTCGTGTTCCATGTGCATGGGTATGCGATGTAGCAAATGGATTCTTCTGTCCAGCGTTATGGTAAATATGCTAAGTGCACTTCGAGCACGTACAAGGATATCGAGTAATTGGGGCTTCCGACAAGAGTGCCATTTCCGTTACGGTATTCATAGCGAGCTCTAACTTCTGAAGAGCCGATATGAACATGTCTTCCGGGTATTCAACGATTCTACCAGTTATGCCAACTAATATTGCTGGTCTAAGGACCTCTCTGTAAGGCAGTCCTCTTTTCTTCCTCTCTTCCTCGATAGACTTCAAAGACAAGTAATACAGTGTCAGCTGCATCGAGTGGTGTTCGAGGATATCCATCTCTGCTTGAGAAACTGGCTCGATAGAGTCGTTGCCCAATGACGATATTAGGCCATTGTAATCGTAATCGAATATACTCACAGCCTCCTCGGTCTTCAGGTCTATTGGTCTGACGAAGCTCCCTTCGTCAGAAGTAGTGCAAAGTACCAGATCTATCACCCCATCCATCTCTAAAGAAGCGTGGTCGATGTATGAGAGGGGCTCTAATCCGTCAGGAGACCATCTTCCTCTCGTAATCCCCCCGGGGCGTACAATCCTGGCGATATGGAATGGCATCTCGGTCCGTAAGCCATCTACTGAATGACCATTGACGGAGGTACCAGAGCATAGTTCCCCCAGAGGCCCTCTTCTAATTCTCTCAAGTATTGTCCTGACTATTTTAGAGCACCCTTCTCTATCTGCTCCCAGTGGTAGTATTTCATGGAACACCTGTTTCATCAGAGAGTCATCTGTGAGTCTGTCCGGACTCTTGCTTATCCATGAGCTAGGTAGATTCGGGATGATGTCACTGGGAGGACCGGGATTCATCAGCCCTATCTCGAAAATCCTGTGAATCACTTTACCGAGAGTGGCGGCATCTACGCCGGATGGTAATGTTTTATCTTCTGGTTGTCCCGAATGATACTCCGAGCTCATTGCCGGGCTACCTCCCCTTGTCTCGAGCCAGTATCTCCTCGGACATTCATTGAATACCGTCAGATTGTGAGGAGCGATCCTGACGCTGTTCCCACTATCACTTCTGGGAGTGGTATTTAGTGAGGGAAGGAGGGTGGCTGAGTCGGAAGAAGCTTGATTGGTTCTCTCGATCCTTTGCAACGGCGTCAGGACTGTTCTAGTCGTCTTATTAGTCGTTTCAAAGCACATCGGATGGTGCAATATGGTTATGCCACGGAGATTTTTTGACCCTAGCATTCCGGAGGTTGATGCTAGTAGTGGATCTATCTCCCTGTTACCTTCGTTAGTCACATTAGGGGGGGATTGAGATTGTTGGTCTTCTGAGGAGAGCCAGTGGGATGAATCCTCCCCTCTCTTCCATGAACCCTGCCTAAGGGATTCTAGCCACATTTCTCCGAGTTGGGGAACTGATTTTCCATATGACCAAGAAAAGGTGATTCCTTTTCCATCCTCCCAACTAGTGTGCTTGGGTGAACCGCAAATTATCAGCTTATCTTCAGCTCTTGTGGCCGCAACGTAAAGCAACCTCCTTGCTTCTGCATCCCTCCTAGCCAAATGGATTTTCCTCACGTGTTTCCAGAGGGGGGAAACTGGATCTTTTGAAGGCCATGGCTTGGGATGTCCACCGAATAAATCAGGAGTCACAATGAGCCTCTCAGAGGATTCTATTCTGATATTGGTCTGCCTTCCGGAGAATACATCTGCTAGGATTACTACCTTGGATTCTAGGCCCTTTGATCCATGGATTGTCATAACTCTGACTGCGTCTGAGTCGGGCACATTTACTGCCTCTGTACTGTTCTTATCTCCCTCTCTGAGTCTACGGACACTGTCTGCGATTACCTTGGAGTCGCCACCGAGATCCATAGCCAACGTGCTCACTAGTTGGATAAACTGCTCGGCGTCCTGTCTTGAGGTGTTATCTGGGTAGGCCATCAGTAGGTCTGATCTATCCAAAGTCTCGTCAAGGGCTTCGACTAATCTGCTAGACTTGGAGAGGACCTCCCATCTTTTGATCATCTCTTTATGCCTGTCATTTACGGCGAAATCTCGTAATCTAGCTAGCATATCTTCCCCTCTGGATGATTCGTCAATGAATTTCTGTAGTTGTCTGTCATCGAGCCCTATTAGTGAAGACCTTGCTACCCATGCAGCGTGATGGGAAGATTCGGGCCTTGCCAATAGCTGTAGTAGACCATCCAGGGCATGTGCGGTTGGACGCTGTAGGAGGCTTCCTTCTCTATCCGCCTGTGCAGGGACACCAACAATTGAGAGCTCTCTCATTATGCTGTCTCTCAGCTTACTCCTGCTTGGAAGGAGAATCATAATATCACTCGGAGCGATTGGCTCTTCTGCAGGTAGCTCGCTCCACTTTCCTGATGATGAGAGAACCCTTATTGGCTCTCCTTTGATCAGATTTCTGACCCTCAATGCGATTAGCATCGCCTGCCTTTCGATGGAGTTCGGCTTACCGAACCCAAACGAGTCTAGGGGAGCAGTGAGATCTTCTGGGGCGTCATCATCCCCGCCGTTTAGTACGGGGCATATCCATTCAATAGAACCAGCCGAGCCTGAGTTTTCCTCAGACGGGCGAAGGGGTTGTGATGTGGCGTAGAAGTCCCCTCTTGGGAAATCTTTGTGCCTGTCTGAAAACACATCATCCCACCAGTGATTCATTGCTTCCAATAGCCCTCCCTTGGTACGATAGTTAACATTTAGTCGGATCAATCCGTTCCTCCTTCTTTCGATTTCCTCGGGCCCTGGGATGCGTCCTCTGTCTGGAAGATCGAATGGGACCCATGGTGTCGTATCAATTCCAGATAAGTGCGTCAGTGTCTTTGCCTGCTTGATTCCAACTAGATGTGCATTTCTAGGATCCCTGCTACTGTCGGTCTTTCTTAGTGCGGGTTTTTGTCGTAATAAGGGGATGCTGGAGAATTCGTGTTGATTAACCGTCATCAGCGTTCTGGCATATTCAAGGAATCCGACCACTTCAGCCTGTCTGAAAGCATAGATGCTCTGCTTGACATCGCCAACGTAGCATACAGTGGGTTGCCATGGCGTATCGGGGGTTGGGATCTCCCCCTCTAGGACACTCCTCTCTCCCCAGAGTCTGGATAGTAGCCTCCATTGGAGAGGAGAGTTATCCTGTGCCTCGTCAATGATGAACGCCCTGAATCTCCTTCGAATGGTCCTGAGAAGATCAAATCTTCTTTCCAGATCCGATCTGATGGCTGTCAATTCGGATATTGATTCTCCTGCTAACTTCGGATTTTCCTCTAGTGTGGATATCTGATTTAATGCGGCTAAGATATGATCGTCTCTCCAAGGCTCATCACCTATGGAATCTAGTTCTCTGATTACCTCTTGGGGGTAGTATTTACGACACACTTCTGGACATTTGGAAAGTAGTAGGTCGCCTGCCAGGGCCTGTATATCGTCGAAGTCATGGACCTCATCTCTTTCCTTCATTCTATTCAGAATACCTTTGAATCCTAGATGTGCTAACCTGAGATCATCCAGATTCCTAGCTTCTGCTTCTATGGTGAAGTAGTATCTCTCTGATTTTTCTCCCTGTGGAAGCCTGTCTGGGATGATGTCTGGTAGGGGGGATAGGGATTTTCCACGAGAAGGCGGTGCGCAGGGAGGGGGAGTCGGGTCTAGTAGCATTGCAATCTGGGCAAAGTGGAGAGTCAGGGAACCTGTAGAGTCCGTCCATGCGTTCCTGATTCTCTCTATTTCCAAGTTGAGTGCTTCTTTGGTTGATTCCTTGGAGTGCTTGTCCTTTATTGCACTCCAAGACCTAATGCCCCTAGGCCAGTGGCTGTCATCGGGAATATTTTGTCTGGGAAATATGGTTGGAGACCCAGATAGTACTGTTGATACACTGGTAGTGCAATCGAGGTGATGCGCGAGCCATACCAATTGTCCCCATGTATCGGAAGGAATCTGTTGATTTAGTGTCAATAGACAGGCCATTCTCGAATCTTGAGGAATGCCCCCAGCAACCATTTCGGGAGATCCAAGGATGATGTCACAGTATCTCTCACTGATTTCATTTATTTTCAAACACATTGACTCGACTAGTTTCCTATCAGTTGTAGATAGGATTCTTTCCCTTAGTAGTAGGGGGTCTACCTGACCGTTCTTGTCGGTGATTCTCCTAAGGCCTTCTTCGATGAAGACGGATTTCTTAACGAGGCCACTGAGTAGCCTAGTCGCGGTCTTCCTACCAGAGTATCTCCTGGCTATTCTCTCTCTGGCCTCGAGGACATCTAACGCTATCTCTGCTGGAATACCCGCATCGACTGCGTCTCCAAGACCAGAGATTGAGCTTGGAAGTCTCCAAAGTGTATCGAGGGCGTCTTCGATGAGTAGTATCCTGCTTGCATCGGAAATATTCTCTCTGCTGAGGGCGTCTCCTAGGAATCCTCTGTAAGGAGAGACTAATTGACTGAAGAAGGAGTCTATGGTCCCTATCGGGGCGTCCTCTAGAAGGGTGAGGAGCTGCTCTGGAAGGCCTGGGTGAGTTACTCTTGGGTCGGATCTATTCTGTTCGGAGGCCGAGGAGGAGCCCATTCTCAGTTTCATTATCTCATCCCTCAACCTATGCCTCATCTCATCTGCCGCCTTGTTTGTGAATGTTAGCAGAACGACCTCGCCTGGAAGAAGTCCGGGGTGGTTCTCAGGAACCACCGTCTCCGAAGATGGAGCGATTAGGGTCCCTCCTCTAAGTGGAGGAGGTCTTTCTGGGACTGGGAGTATTCTAGTGGCCCTTTGATCTCCGCAAAGATAGTGCTCAATCACCCTATCAATGATGGTCTTGGTCTTTCCTGTTCCGGCTCCAGCATCGATTACAATATGAGAATCCAAGTTTAGCGCAAGTCGCTGGGCGGTATTGGGAATCATCAGTAGTCATCCTCCATTTTGACTGCGCATATGCTACTCACCGGACAGTATCTGCATGCTGATTTGGATGGAGTTGGGTGCACCCTGCCTTCCACGGCCCCATGAGCTACACCTAATGCAACTGAAAGTCGTTGGGCCATCCATGCTCTGAAGGGGTCGCTCTTGGGATTTGCAGATTCGTCCGGAAATCTATGCAATCTACTGGTCAGAGATGTGGTCGTGCCTACTGATAGTGATTCTAATTCTGACCGGTGGTTGCCTGAAGGCTCAACGAGATGTTCTGTGGAGTGGCCAATGGTTGAGATGCCTGCCCCTACAACCAGGTCTCCTGGGTGGTTGATCTCCCATGCTCTTGAATAAATTGCTAGCTGAAGTTCGTTGAGGAGGCCTTCCTTGTTCCTATCTGAAGGCTTTTTCTCTGAGGTCTTCAAATCTCTGATAATTACTCTTCTACGAGGTTTCCAATCATTCGTTTCGAAGAGTCTTAGTGGAGCTATCTCGTTTGATCCGCTATCGTCTAGCCATTCATTACCTTCGTTATCGAATGGAATTATATCCACCCTGTCTATCTTTCCATTGATCATTATGGGGGGTAATTCTATCTGATTCGGACTGGTTTCATTTTGATTCAGAGAAATTTCTGATCCTGTCTCTGATCCATTAGAAATTTCCCATTCCAAAGCAACAGGCATTGAGTCTGAAAGTTGCATCTCTGATCTTATCATAGCTCCTATTCTACCTCCTAGCGGAGCTTTGACTGGGTTGGCTAGCCAATCTTTCCATTCACTGTGTGACATCCCGGTAAGCATTCTGAGTCTGAAGGTGGAAACCCCATCCGATCGTTCAAGCCATGGTGCTAGTTTGTCGAGTATTTCCAAAGCTTTCTGCATAACCTCTTGCTCTTCTAAGTCGGAATCGGCAAGATTGGTCGGAAAATGACCATCTAGTACTCCTGATATGTCCCTTTCCACTTGCTCTTCCATGCCTAGGACTTCACAAATTAGATCGTGATGTATCTGATGAAGGAGATCCCCATGGATTCTCGGATCAAGATCTTCGCTCTGTGTCTCTTCATCTCTAATTCTGAGTCCTCTGGACAGCCATCCTCTTCTAGGGCACTTAGCCCATTCTTGGAGCCTACTTGGCGACCATAGTTGTATTTCTTGAGTGGCACCGTCTGAATGACCGTGTCTGCTATCCGATACGACTGATCCGGACGGTAGAGGAGTAAATGGTCTGGGATCAATGGTTACGGAGTTCTTCCCGTCGCTACTGGTGGCTCCAATGACTGGCCATCTAGTGGAATTACGAGGATTGTCTACTCCCTCTGGGGTCTTCCTAGTCAAATCGTCGTAGTCGAACGAAATAACCCTGTTTCTATATTCGGTGGGAAGGTATCCTTCGGAGTCCGCCTTGCTAGGTTGCCTTCTCTCCCTATCCCTCTGAAGCTCTACATCGAGGGGAATGGTAATCGCACTGGGATTAAGGGGGGGGTTGCTTGAGTTCTTCATGTTACGAAGGAGTATTCCATCGAGTTGCTTAATGTCCCTAGGACCGAGATTCTCCTCGGAGTTTGGATCGAAGTGGACTGGGGGGGTACAGTAATCTAGGATTTCCTCCAAGGGAGGTGCCAGTGGTGTGGACTTATCCAAGCTAGGGTCTATCAAAATCACTTTACTACAGCAATTGAGAATATGATAGAGATGATGACGGGCCCTGGTAATAGGAACATCTGGCCTCAGAAGCTCGAACTTGTGCCTCTCCATTTCTCCTATGAAGGGTATTTTTGGCGATCTGAGATTCCATGAGGGTGCTGAGGTATTGGCAAGTATAGCTATGTCTGAGTTGCAACCAAGAGCGTCCTTTGGTGCCATGACTCTTAGTCTGGAGCTGATACCTGATATCGGAACCGGAAGAGAAGCAGTCTTCAGTATCGATGATAGCTCTGATACCCATTCTGAACCTCCTTGAGGAGGAGGCTGTGCAACTGAGCTTTGTAGTGATCTCAAGGACTCGTGCTCAGTTGTAATTGCCTTTATGATGGAAGATATCGGTATTGTGTTTCCATCCAGATAATCCACTGAGATATCAGTGTCTATTTGTTGAACAGTTCTAACGAGCCACTCATCCCCAGTGGATGGTGAGATGGGCACTTCGAGAAGTTTTCCGGAGTGGCATCCAGTGAGAAGTCTTTGATTGGATAGAAGTGCTCTATCTGTCTTTTCTAGAAGTGGAAGTATTGACGATGCGAGTGCGATTATCCACCACTGAGTTGATTCGCGTGCGGGCCCCTTTTCGTCTTTCTTGGATGGCCTACATAGAGCCTCCATCCATCTCTCTAAAGCGCCTGGACCACCTAGAATATGCTCTGACCTTGCGATTTGAGATAGGAGCTCTATGTTGGGACGAGGTGATATATCACCGGTGTCGTCCTCATTGTGGAAAGGAGAAAACGGAGAGAGTGATTCCTGTACGGCCAAGAGTCTTAGCTTCTCCATTGAGAAAGAGTTAGCGCCGTTTCCGATGTTAGCCAACTCATGCAACCAATGGCCTAATGGTGAATGTGTGATGGGTTTCTTTAGTCCCGATATGGGTAGTCCCAAATCATGTATGATTTTGTTCCATTTGGTTTGATTTTCTTCAAATGATGGATCGATGATTAAGACTGTTGAATTGGGTTCTTCGGATAGAAAGCCTCTGGCAATTGAAATAGAAGCCTCGAAAGACTGTTCCTCTCTATTAACAAAAACCCTATCTATAGTTGGGGCATCTTTATGGTTGGATATTTCGTGTCTGGGAATCCATTTTGGTAAATCTTCTGTATCGGTTATAGGAAAGTCATCCACCAGTTGAAACCCGTGAAATCCTAACCTGTAACTCCCTGGATATGTTAATTGATGAATGGGGCGAATTTTAGAAACGGCACTGAGTAGTTTCTGATCTGACTTGTTGATGGGAGATGCATGATCAAGCATGATAATACCATCAATATCCAGTAGTGTGAAAGGAGTTCCAGCGAATTCAATACCCTCCAGTATCTTAGAGGTTAGAAAATCAGGATGAGTTCCTCCCGTCTTCGATTCAATGTCTCTTAGAATCTCTATGAAAGAGTGCATTCCCGGACCATCCCATGAAGCTGTAGAGGACTCTTTTGAGAGGAAAGTGTGTAGCTCTGAGAGAGCAATGGTCTTCCCCTCCCCCCAATGCATATTGGGCAGGGGATTGATGAGGGGGAAGGAAAGATTGGATGCTCTTTCTGAGCAGAAATTATGCAGTACTAAGTCAAAGGATGGTCCCAAAGAAATCTTTCTCGGAATCCTTAGGTCCGCCATTAGGGAGGACTTGAGTGACTCCAGGGTATGGTGGAGTGTCCTGTCGAAAGCGAAGCCAATATCGCTTAGCATCGACATATGTTGTCTTCTACTGTTCTCATTAGCGTATATCGTGAGGATTTTCGGAGGGCCCCCTTTGGAAATGGGTCGAGGGTCTATTGCCTGATTGACGAAATGATCGATGAGCCAGTTCGGAATTATTCCAACTGGTATCTCTTCAATTGTAATTGAGTCCTCATTCGACTTCATCGAGTCCCTCCTAGAATCAGCCATGGACGGCGGGGGTTATTCAACCCAACTGAGGGAAATGGCATTTAGGACAGTCTAGGACCTCGGACGTAAGCCATAGCAACCAATGATGTAAGCAGGTAGACTATGCTTGGAGGCGGAAGGGGAGATTCAGACGGGGAGCTATCAACAATCCAATCGACCAGTATTGCTACTTTCAGGTCGTCTCCATCCCATAGTGAGGGCAGGGGGACTTCTAATGCTCCTGATGAGTACTCACTGGAGTCCAGTGAAAGTGCCTCAAGGAGAACGTGTTCGTATGTCTCCAATCCATTCGACCCATCTGGGAAATATGCCTCCTCTTCTATTAGAAGAATCCATGGCTCCAAGGCGTACTTTTCTTGTGTGGCAATAGCTAGCGAGGAAATATCCCAGTCAAAACTAATGAAGTCCTCTGTCTGGTGTAGATTCAGTGATATATTTCCATTGAGAAGCCCGTTAGGTCCCTTGGATAGGGAAGCTGTGTAATCGTCCATCAGAGAGTCTGAGTTGGCCCTAGATCCGTAATGCATCCTCTCTCCATCAACAACTTTTGTGGGAGCTAGCCGAGGCGCCCCCCCGTTGAGTGTCACTGCATGGCCGTAGGTGTTCGTCCAGCGCTCTTCAGTACTATTACTCCCGAAAGGGTCGCGTGGCTCGAACCAATGTCTGTGATAGTGTATTATTTCTACATTTGAGTCCCCTATAGCGTCGTTCATTATGCCTTGTGTAGTTACGCAGTTAGTGCACCATGTAGCTGTGTAGATCTCCACTAAAATCGGCATTTCATCTACACTGTAGGAGTAGTTTTCTCTAGTTTCATTGTTTGAGGAGAGATTCCAATGCGTGGTGAAACCAATCGTCCCACCGTCTTCTTGTACACCGTCGGAGTCGTACCTAGCGTGATCCCAGAACTGTTCTGTGGCGGCACTGACCTGTAATGGAAGGATAATCACCGTAGCCATCAACACTGCTAAGATAACCCTCATGACACTTGGCGGAAGATTGTATTATTGAAGAGTTACTCATGGTTGTGCTGATTCTAGGGCACTGATTGTCCTCTGTACATCATCGTCGGTGATGTGCAGGTGTGTTACTATTCTTATTGTAGAGCTGTCGATTGTAAGGGCTTGGATTCCCATCTTATCCAATCTATGGATTAGCGCTTCAGCCCCTCCCTTGTCACATTTCACATACACCATGTTTGTCTGTACTTGTTCAAGGTCGACTTCGTAGGAATCCATCCTGTCGAGAGCCGTTGCTATCTCCATAGCCCTGTCATGATCCTCTGAGAGTCTATGGACGTTATTCTCCAGGGAATATATCCCAGCGGCCGCGAGTACCCCTGCCTGCCTCATCCCCCCGCCGAACATTTTCCTCCACCTATGTGCTTTGTAGAGGGTTTCGGTCGACCCCACCAGTACACTTCCCACGGGAGCCCCTAGTCCCTTACTGAGGCATACCGAGATACTATCGTACTCCCTAGCCATTCTCTTGGGACTCAGTGAGCTGGATATTGAAGCGTTGAAAATCCTAGCTCCATCTATGTGAGACCTGCAATTGTTTTCCCTGGCAATCTTGGCGATTCCGTCCAGATTTTCCTTGGAGTAGCAGGTACCACCTCCACGGTTAGATGTGTTCTCGACGCATATCATGCTACCGTTAGGATAGTGCCCGAGGCTTCCGTCACCCTTCCTAATTGAGGCTTCCACATCAGCTGGATCCATTATGCCTCCCTCTCCTGGAACGAGTGCTATTGAGCACCCTGATAGCGCGGCATATCCACCTCCTTCGTAAACGTAAATATGGCTGTATCTCTCTGTTATGACCTCGTCTCCTGGCTCGGTCTGCGCCCTGATAGCAATCGCGTTCGACATAGTTCCCGATGGGACAAAAAGTGCCTCTTCCTTCCCGAAAATATCTGCTACCATCTCCTGGAGCTCGATAACAGTGGGGTCGTCGCCCAATACATCGTCACCCACAGATGCCTTAGCCATAGCCTCTCTCATCTCGGGAGTAGGTTGGGTGACAGTGTCGCTTCTTAGGTCCACCAGCTCGCTAGGATAGTGTCGCATAGGGGTCCCAGAAGGTGGTTGCATATCAAATGAGTATGAAACTGATAATTTTCACATACAGTGCTACGCACTGAAAAAAAATTACATTTAAACTAGTGGAAACTAGATATTTTTTTGGATATCAGGTGTTTTCAACTACACCGGCTATTGTCAAAACCTTCGAAATTTACCATTTTAAGCATTTTTGTTAGGTCTTAGTTATAAGATATGAGTCATGTGGGCAACCGCTCACTGAGTGAGGAGGAAAAAAAATGGATATAGACAACAGAGCAATGATGAACGAAATGGGAGGGGCCTTCATGGTTTCCTGGCTAGTCCTGGCTTCGACAGGATTAGGCATGGACACGTTAGAGGGTGCCTTGGTTTTAGCTGCAGCATGGATGGCGATCTCCGGAGCGCATATCCTGCCTGTTGTTACTTGGATGCACATGATGACCGGTGACCTGAGTGACACAGACGGAATGATGGCAAATGGACTGCGTCTAGTGATGCAGGCTGTAGGTGCCGTACTTGCGCTCGGTCTAATGACCGAGTTCGGTGGTTTGGAAGGTCTGCCTGAGTGGACTGCTAATGCCTGGGAGGCACCAGACGCCTTCGGCGCAATGACCATGGTAGCAGCTGGAGCGGTCTTCTGGACCGTTTACAGCCGCTGTGACGCATGGGTTGGAGCTATCGCAATGATGGCTCTGGCTGGCGCGATGGGCGGAGTTGACGCGGCACACGAGATGGGCGCATGCATGCTCAACGGCTTTGAAGGAGCCCAAGATGTAGCAATGCACTGGATAGTTGACGGCTTGATTGTCGGTGTTGGCGCCTTAGTTGGTGTCAAGATCGATGAGATGGCTGAATAGGATCTCAAAAAGATCCGTCAGTAATTCGTAAGGCGGGTTGGGGGATTCATCTCCCAGCCTGCCGAATTTCTCTAGGCTTCTTTTCAGGATTACTTCACTAGAGGCAAGCTACTTGTAATTGAATCGATATCACTTCTCTTTCCAGGACCGAGACCTACCACAGTCACTGTTCCCGGGGGAATCTCGGTATGTCCGGCGTCCCTCACCATGCAGGATATTATTCCACTCTCTGCGGCCTCGCCATATATCCTTCTCAGTCCTTCTAGGTGGGGGGCAGAGACCACAATCTTCCTGGCTCCTTCTCTGATATACCTATCGAGCATTCTGCTATCCTTGGAGCTTGCCTTTAGTACGCACTCTGATACTGCGTGTCCACACTGTGCCGCGAGCTTTCCCTTGGTTAGGTTTAGATCTGCCCTGGTGACTAGGACCATGGTTAGCTCAGGAGCTGCTCTTGACAGGTCTGACCACCACCTCTCTACTAGTAGAGTGCCTTGACATGATATCGGATATTGGCTCGGCCATCCACGCTGCGAAGGCGATATTGCCGACGCCGTGGACCAAATCGAATGGTAGGCCTGCCAATATGTACACTGGAAGAGTCTCTAGAGGAAGGGTGTGCAATACGCTTGCTGACACGACCCAGTCGAAAGCGAAGGCTACAACGAATGAGACACCTGCCACTCTGGGAACGGAAATCTTGTCATCGACCCTGAGGCTCTGCGATAGCAATGCGCCAGTGACTCCAACTAGTGACCATCCGAGTGCCTGATAAAATGTCCAGATGCCATGACCCATTACCAGATTAGATGAGATTGCGATTATCGCGGCCACACCAATAGATCTTGTAGCCCCGTAATGAATTCCCACCAGAAGCACAACCACGGTAACCGGTTGCACGTTGGGGAGCGGTTCGAGGAGAATCCTTCCCGTGATTGCGAATATGGTTATCAATGCAAGGATTGTCAGGTCACTTCCAGAATCTAGGGATTTCTCGGCCTTCCAGATTGACCATGCCACTACGGCCAGTAAAGAGAGGTTGAGAACCAGTGTCTCAAAGGGGGAGAGAACTATTGCATGTGCGTCCAGCATTGTATCACTCTCCCAGTGATGAGAGGGCCAGTCTATTCATAATTCCGCTCATCAAGTACTCACCATGTCTCTATATTCCAACTTATTACATCGCCCTCTTCCATCACCAAGCTACCAATTCCAACCACGGAGTACCGACCATTGTGAGTCAGGCTCCAGTATGCTCCGTTAAAGTCCCCTTGAATCTCTTGATCGTTAAGGCCTCCAATTGTATGAACGAATTGCCCCCAGTTGGGGTTCACGAAGTAGCCCACGGCCAAGTGCCCTCCAGCGACCCTTGTTGCGTCCATCATGAAATTCATTCCATCTGTATAACCCTCGAAACCACCGACGCATGCGCCGGTTAGATTGAGATCATTATTGACTCCAATTATGGAACCTTCTGCATCGATCATCGAAACCCCCGATGAATACACAGGATGGGGATATTCAGCGGGGAAGTAAATGCATATGACTTGGTTTTCATCCCATTCAGTCGGCAGACCGGCGTGAGAGGACTCACTATCGCTAACGAACCTAGCGACCTCTTCGTTAACGGAGTCTCTGATGAAAGGAAGTAGAAGTAACACTACCACAAGTAAGACAGTGGAGCCTAGTCTAAATCTGTCAGACACGGATTCTTAACCAACGTAAACAGGTACTTTAATTTGGTACTGATTACATCCTAATTATCAGAAATCGAGCTT
>CENG01126090.1_pt1 | contig 52171 bp, 17 predicted proteins | sample 530131 | NCBI WGS metagenome assembly CENG01 (sample SAMEA2591057, study PRJEB7988) | marine metagenome | biome: marine biome (ENVO:00000447); feature: surface water (ENVO:00002042) layer; material: saline water (ENVO:00002010), including plankton (ENVO:xxxxxxxx) | depth 5 m
GCATCTGCTCTAGCGTCTGTATAGTAAAGGTTTGTGCCCTCAGACAGGTCGCTTGTAGACTGGTTGCTAATATCAAGGTTTGCACCAACTTGAAGTGCAATGCGAGCATCAGCACGAGCGTTGGTGTAATAAAGATTAGTGCCCTCTGCAAGGTCGGCAGTGTCCTGATTGCTTAGGTCAAGGTTAGCACCAACTTGTAGTGCAATTCTTGCGTCTGCCCTAGCGTTTGTATAGTAAAGATTGGTCCCTTCAGTAATACCGCTAGTGCTAGGAGTTGTGTATGAGAATACACCAGTAGAAGCATTGTAAGAAAGGTCACCGCCTGCGCTTACTGACCCACGAGCATCAGCAGTCTTGAATGTGGTGACGCTAAAGACACCCGTAGAAGCATTGTAACTGAGGTCGCCACCAGCAGAAAGTGCACCGCGAGTGCGGGCGTTAGTAATGAATAGATTGGTGCTTCCTTCTGTGAGGTTATCAGTGTTGATATCCGACTGAGTAACTGAAATAGTGCCACTACCGTCGTGCTGAATGCCAGTGCCATAAGTAAATGCATTTCTTGCTCTCGCTTGTGTGAAGTAAGAATTGCTAGACCCTTCTACAACTTGGTCAGTTGTATACTCACCGAAGTCAACAGACAAGGAGAGGAGGTTACCAGCATCATTATATGTGGCATCAATTCCAGTGCCACCTTGAATAAGAGCAGCAACACGGTCGTCTACTCTCTCGTTAGTATAGTAAAGATTTGTGCTTCCTTCAGTTAGAGCATCTGTGTCATGGTTAGCAATACTACCAACCTGTGACTGGAAGAATGTCAAAGCACCAGTAACATTCAAGTTACCTTGGACTTCAAAGTCAGTGGTTGAGCGGAAGTTTGTAACAGTCAGTCTGTTTTCAAACGGATTATACTGAAGTTGCTGAGAGTCAGTCCTGATTTCAGTGTGACCTGTGTTAGCAGAAACGAATGCAGGGAAGTAAGTCAGGTTAGAAGTTGCTGTCTCAGTAACGTCAACCAGATTTGCTTTGTCTGAAGTACCTGTTAGGTCACCAGTTACATTACCAGTAATCTGTCCAGTAACACCCAATGTGCCACCGATGGTGGCGTTGTTTGTTACGTCAAGAGTGCCAATAGTAGAGGTGCCTGTAATTTCTGCATTACCAGTTGTGGAGTGCAGAGTAACCTTAGCAGTGCCACTACCATTCTGAAGTGTAAGAGTCTTAGAAGCACCACGGAGGACCACGTTGTCCTTAAAGAGTGAAGTGCTGTCAACAGTTAATGTGCCGTCCAGTTGCTGATTACCATCAACATTCAAGTCAGCATCGAAGTCAACATTCTGAGTAACATTCAGAGTGTCATCAATGATAGTCCTACCAGCGATATCAACTGTGCCTGCGATATCTACGTTACCTTGAGCACCAGATACGATAAACTTATTGGAGTTAACAATGATACTACCGCCAATGTTAACGTTAGAAGTTGTATTAATTGTCGAGATATTACCAGTAGTAGCAGCAACTGTCGCAGAGGTGATTGTGCCGTCTGCTGTGATGTTACCTGTAGCACCAAATAATGTGATTGTCTGTGATTGGTCAGGACCAACAAAGATGTCCTCACCGAAGAAGGAGTCTTCATAGACTGCCACACCACCGTTAGGCACCATGATTGCACAGTTGCCAGTAAGACGAGATGCAGTCTCATTCTTAGTGAATTCAACGCGACCACGGAATTCTTGGTTACCTTTCTGGACAACGTTACCATCTACCTCAAAGTCACCATAGACCTTGAAGTCATCTCCAACTGCCAGATCACCAGCGATAGTAGCACCACCTGCAACCTGCAGAGCACCAGAGGCAGAGAAGTTATTGCCAGTAGATGCGCCAGTTGTGTCAGTGATATTAACAACATCACCCAGTGTGGATGTGCCAGAGACATCAGCGTTACCGTTGATATCAACATTATCATTGATGGTTGTCAGACCTTCAATCTGAGTTGTGCCCGCAATGAATGTATTACCGTTATCTGTGTCAACAGTAAATCTGTCAACCAGTGCAGACCTAATAATAAAGCTCTCATTAGGTGAGTTAATTACAATACTATCAGTAACTGTAACTTGGTTAGTAACTTCAAGAGTGCCGCTAATTGTAGCGTTATCATCAATAGAAACTGTGCCACCAGCAGAGTCAAGAATTAGGTTACCTGCAGTAGTGTCAATTTCAGATGACCCAGAAAAACCAAGTCTTATGGCATCAGCAGTGATGTCTGTGGAGGTGATTGGAGCATTAAATGTAGATGTAGCGTTAACTGTCAGAGTATCGCCAGAAGCGTCACCAAGAGTTGAGTTGCCATCTACCTGAAGGTTACCATCAACTTCAGCATTGTCTGTGATGTGGACCTTTCCATCAGCGGAGTCGAGGATAAGGTTACCAGTTGTGGTACTAATCTCATTGTTAGCATCGACCCCGATCTGGATGGCGTCGGCGGTGATGTCTGTACTGGTGATTGCTTGGTTAAATGTAACCGTGCCAGTAACGGTGTGGTTATCTCCTGACTGGTTGCCAATAGTAGCATTGCCATCAACAGTAAGAGTGCCATCGATTTGAGTATTGCCGTCAACATTTAAGTTTCCATCTACGTCAGCATTATCTGTGATATTAACTGTGCCGTTTGCAGAATCAAGAATCAGGTTACCTGAAGAGGTGCTGATTTCATTTGCAGCATCTGTAGCAACCTTAAGGTCGCGAATGTTTAGTCTTGCTGCAGCAGTCAGTGCATGATTAAACTGGACTGTGCCGTTTACTGTATGTGAATCTCCACTAGCGTTACCAATGGTAGCGTTACCATTGACACTAAATGTGCCGTTAGCAAATGTATTACCAGATGCTGCGTCTACGGTAAAGGTGTTGGAGACTGCAAAGTTATTAGTGACATCGAGTGTGCCAGTGATATCGACGTTGCCCCCGAAAGATCCAGCGTCTGCAACAACGAGGTCATCGCCCACATAAAGGTCAATACCGACAGAAGCACCACCACCAACGATAAGAGTGCCACTAGATGAGTTGGTTGCATTAGTTGTATCAAATAATTTAAGTGAGCCAGCATCAATACCAGAACGATTACCAGAGAATGCCTCTGAAGAATTGGTTGCGTTATGGTAGAAAGCAAATCTTGAAGCAGTTAGGTCCCATCCAAAGAAACCTAGTCTTGCTTGAGTATCATAGTATCTAAATTCAATACCACGGTCTTTAGCGTCTGCCTGTGAAGGAGCAGTGTCGCCACCCAATGTAATAACTGGGTCATCGACAGTAGTTACTGTGCTATTTACTGTAGTTGTTGTGCCGTTAACTGTAAGGTTACCCTCGATAATAGCATTACCATCTACGTCAAAGTTACCATTAACAGTAACGTTATCGGTGAATGTAGAGACAGCATTGACTGTCAAGACATCAGTGTTTGCATCACCGATAGTGGTCAGAGGACCAGTGATTGTAAATCTTTCGTTGAATGTAGCGTAACCATGGACAAGGATAGCACCATCAGTAGCGTTACCCTGACCAACACGACCAATGGTTGTGAAACCAGACTCGCCAAGGACAGAGAATTCTACGTTATCGTTAGTGCCAACCTTACCAATATATAAGTCGTCACCGACGTGAAGGTCTTGGACGATACCAACACCACCAGAAACTCTTAGGTTTGCATCTGGGTCGTCAGCAAAACTTGCATTGTGTGCAGTTGTTGCACCGATGTATTGGCGATAAAGAATATCAACGTTGTTAAGTAGAGAAGGACGTGTGCGGTTGATACCAGCATCCTTAACTACAATTCTGTCAGCAACGTAGAGGTCATCACCAATTCTAACATCCTTGTCAATGTTAACACCACCAGCGAAGGTTGCATTACCTCCAGATGAAAGGGTGATATCAGATTCAGATGTAGAAGCGTCAACAGTGATATTGTTAGTGCGCTCAAAAGTGTTGACACCGCCAACATTAAGACTACCTTCAATATCAGTATTACCATTAGTCGATGTTACTCGGAATGTCTGACTACTACCATTAGTAATAGTAAAATACTTACCAGTGACATCCATTAGGAAGTCATTATGGAAGACTACATCACCATCAACATCTAACTCAGCGTTGAATGTTACGTTGTCATCTACATTAAGAGTCGAATCAAAGTCAACAGCATTGATTACGTTGACTGTACCTTGGATAACTGTATTACCGTCGTCAGAATCAACAACAAACTTATCAACAGAAGATCCATTCTGGACTTTGAAAGTCCTATTGTTTGCACGGACAACCAGTTTGTCGTAAATTTTTGTCTCAAGTGAAATATCAACTGTGCCTTCGATAACAGTGTCACCAGTTGCACTCTCGATAGTAAACTTATCGGTAGTGTTATTTCTGACGGCAAAGTTAGCATCAATGTCAACTGTGCCATCAATCTCAACGTTACCATTCAGGTGAGTCGTCCCACCGACGTTAAGATTTTCAGAAACGCCAGCACCACCAGTTACTACCAGTGTGCCAGTTGTAGGTGTCTTCCATGTGGAAGAAGTATTTGTGGTTAGTCTGAGGTTACCAGCAATGACAGGAGCGTCAGTGCCAGAGAAAACTTCAGAGGTGTTAGTGGCGTTGTAGAGGAACCTATAGCCGCCAGTGCCAGACCATATGTTGCTGTCTGCATAATCCTCGTCCCAACCGAAGAAACCAAACCTTTCTTGTGAGTCATAATATCTAATTTCTATTCCACGGTCTTTGTTGTCATCTGATACAAGAGTATCTTCACCACCCAAGGTGATGATCGGGTCTTGGACGGTCATTGTAGTGGAGTTGACCGTTGTCGTAGTGCCGTCTACTTGAAGGTCACCACGAATCTGCACAAGACCCGTCGCTGCGTCATCATCACCTGGATCGAGCACCATCGTGGAATTATTGGTGCTCAATACGTTTTGTTGGAATCTATAATCCTCAACATTAACGAAGTATGCAGCGTCAGTGCTGGCAATCGTAATCTCGTTGTCAGCAGTGATATTAAGATTAGCAGTGCCACTACCTGAGTTGGTAGATGAAATGCTAAGTGCTCTATTTTGTGTTGTATTTTGTGTAAGTTTGAAATCTAAATTACCACTACCAGTTTTATCAAGTGTCTGGTCAATGGCACCATCTAAGGTGATGTCTGCATCAGAGAAGTAAGTCCTTACATTAATATCAACTTCTCCTGCTCCACCATCAGTAAGAGTAAAACTATTACCTTGGTCTGTATGGTGATGACACCAGTAATATAGAGTTGCAGCTGCGTCAGTCTGCACCATCCATTCTACTGTCCTGGTTGTAGCAGCATCAAAACCACTTACATACCCTGCCATGTCAACGACAGCACCATCCAACTTATAGGTGATACCATCCATATAATGACCATTACCATTATGGTCACCATCATCACCTGTGCTAAACATCAACGGGTGATTCATCCCATTGTATGTTTCATTTGTTGAATCAGATTGGTCGAAGATGTAAGTTACTCCTCTCTTAAGACCAATACTAGGTTTCTCTACAGCATCAAGATAGAATACACCAGTTGCCTGTCCACCAACAGTATCTACACCAACTGTAACTGCGATTGTAGTAACTAACTGTTGAGTCCCACTACTACCGTCACCAGTGTTATTGACACTGAAGAGTAGGTTACCAGTTGTATCGTTTACCTTTGTATAGTTAAGATAATTAAATCCTCTATAACCAGTAATAGGAGTTAATTCTTGGTCTAGCTCAAAGTGCTCGTGAGAGTTACCGTCAGCAAAAGAAACGCGATTATTTTGTAGTTGAGTATTATCTACACCTCTATCAGCGATGGTTACAAAACCACCTTCGATACTATTACCAGCATCCCATGATGTTACATCAAAATCTTCTTGGTTAAATGCTGCAATACCTTTTTGTGGTGCAATAGCAGTACCTAGGTATCTCCAACTTCCTGCGTCAGATGTATCAAGGTGAGTTGGTGCACCTGCTCCAGCACCGATATCTAGAATCGCTTCATATAGAGCATCGCTACTATTCCTAATCTTAGAATATCTTGGATATGCTGTAGCATTGTCATATACGGGAGCAAAACTACCTTCTGTTGCCGTTGCAATAGGTGAAGTATTTGCGTATGTTAATCTACCATATCTGTCAACTGTAAGGTTAACAGTGTTGACTGTCTGACTACCAGTGGTAGCAGAGATAAGTGCGTCAACAGCAGGAAGGATAGGGTTGTAAGTGCCAACAACAACCGTAGTATCCGCTAGGTCGATGAAAGGGTTAGAAGACTGTCCGTTACCATTCTGTACAATGATACGACCACTACCACCAGTAACTGTGCGGTTTACCAGTGTGCCTTCAGACTGACGAGAAATGATACCAAATCCACTCATGTTAGCAAGTGATGTCAAATCACTGTCTAACGGTTGTGCGTCTCCAATACCATATGCTGCCAAAGAAGTAGGACTGTCAGCATCAACAATACGACCTCTAGAGTCAACTGTAATTCTAGTATATGTGCCTTGTGCGTCTAGGTCATTAGCGTCATAGTGTGGTAGTGCGACCACATAATTCAATTCAGCAGTAATCGTCAGGTTAGCAGATCCATCAAACGTACCTGAGCCAGACATATCTCCACCCAGACTGATAGTTCGGGCGTTTGCTAGTCGTGTTGCCGTAGCAGAGTTACCAATCAGGGATGCCGTAATAGCACCCGCCTCAAAGTTACCGTCAGCATCTCGTTTAACGAGCGTGTTAGCGGTATTCGATTCGGTCTCAATGGGTCGCTCATATTTCAGCGAGTTCCAAGAGGTAACACCATCACCAATTTTAATACGCGACGTGTCAATCTCAATCCCCAACTCACCTTGGGCGAGAATAGGGTTGACGTTTGCCCACTGCTGGGCACCATCACGGCGTAATTGAAGTCTATTTGCCATTGCTTAGGATCCTAGGGCACTTTGCACAGTCTTTCTAAGTTATTTATATGTAATAAAAAGACCCCTTGCGGGGTCAAGTTTTATGCTTCCTCGGTTGTCTCCTCGGGAGTCTCTTTTGGTTTCAGATATTCTAGAGTTTCGATTGCACCCAAAAGTTTAAGTGCAGTTGCCTCGTTGTCTTTAATCTTTTTCCCCATCTCTTGATTTTCAGAAATAAGATTTTGATAACGAGTGCGAAATTGCTCTAGAAGCTCTTCCTGGCTTGCAGTTTCGGTCACATCAACGGGCATCGGGTTCTCCTTGTATAAGTGTTTTCAGTAAGTTTTTAATATCGCCTAGGTCTGATTTTAGACCATCAACGTCATTTTGTAAAGCCTCAAACTTCTCGTCCTTTTTAGCACGACGGTTGTAGGCAGCCATGTATTCATCATACTCCGTTTTGTTACAGTTGACAACTGCATTTGATTCGGGGTCTCTGTACCATCCATCCTTACCCTTTACAGGGATAAGGTCTGGACTATATGGCTCAATGTGGTCGGTAGTTTCGTTCTCTATTGACATAATCACTAATAATAATTATAATCAACCGTGTTAGGTTGCAAGAGCGATAGCTCTAAGGTCAGCGAGAAGTGGGACACGTGCCTGATTCTTAGACCGCATCACAATCTTTAACTGGAAAGCATTGAAACTTAAACCTTTCTTCTCGTATGCATAGTCTTTCCAGAGATATTCTTCTGTAGGACTAGAGTCATACTGTTGATTAAGAGTTGTAATAGGTCCACCGATGGAAGTCCAACCAATGTTGTTGGGGTCGGCATTATCACCAGTCTTAAATGCACGATAGTAAATTCTTACTTCCGTTGCAGGGTGTCTAGTGATTTGGAAATCAACCTTAATCGACCGCGCTTCACTACCCAAACGAGCAAGACGAGTAATATATACCGCGTCGTTTTGGTCACCAGTAGGTAGAGTGGATACATCCTGTGCTCTATCAATCTGGGATTGTTGTCCGTAAGGTGAAGGACCACCAGGCCAGTTATTGATTCTGTTAGTAGTCGTGATTAGCGACAATCTATCTAGGTCAATACAAGGCGAGACAGTTGACTTCTCAGTAGTGAGGGTAACCGCCATTGTTAGCGATTTATTACCATCCAGTTTATTTTGCTCATTAATCTTAGAGCAAATTAGTTGAGGAGAAGTGAAATGATTCTCTTCATTCAACACCACATCTAGATACTGACCGTTGTTAATAAAGGAGTTTTGGTCAACAGTTGTTGAGCCATCTCCGACAGACGTACCTGTAGTAGTATTTACACGAGCAATAATCTCGGTTTCTGGAAGTTGCATCGTCGAGATTGTTGGTGTGATACACTCAAACTGCACGTTTTGAGATGCCCACACATCAGCACCACCACCACGAATACCGTTAGTTGCAACGTGGTCAATGTGCAACATGTATGTGTCAATCCAAGGACAAGATGTAGAAGTATGCACCTTATTGATTTCCGTTAGAGGAATACCGTCAAGGTTATAACATTCAACAACTGTGCCAGATGGATGCTCTACATCAGCGGTGCCAGTAGCACCTCTACCAGAAGTAGCAACCGTAATTACTTGACCGTTAGCAGAAATTGCAGAGTATTGAATAATCTCATCTCCAATTTTCAGATAGCCAGGATTGAGGTTACCAATCGCAGCACCACCAATAATCTGGTGGAATTGTGAGCCATCTTGCACCTGAATACTTGTGCTTGATTGAGCAAGAGTGGTTGTCAATGTTGTAGTCGGGACTTCAGACTTAACACCCATAATCTCAACGTTGTTTGTGCGTTGATGCATACCATGGTTTCTATGGTATACCAACACTTCCTTATCATCCGCTGGGAATGAAGGAGCAGCAGTTGGGTATGCTGTGTAAGAGTCACCACTATAAGCAATAGATGTAATCGTTGCCGATGTACCACCAGACTCAGATAGGGTGTCAGAAGTATCGAATGATTTAGTAATGAAGTTGAGTGTCAGCTGAGAAGTGCCTGCATCATATGCAGTTACCGTGCCAACAGCACCACTACCAGACCCACTAACTTGGTCGCCAGTCTCAAACACACCGTTGAAGATTGCAGAAAGTGTAATCGTTGCAACAGATTGAGATGATGTTAGACCTTGGAATGGGTCACCATTAGTATCAAGGAAACCAGCGGCAAATGTGCCAGTGATATCCGTCATTGTCATTTTCTCTGGGTCAGAGGTAGCATCATATTCTTTGATAGTACCTGCAGCACCTGAAGGTTGCTGGACAATTCTCGCACCAACTGTAAAGTTGTAGTTGTTACCAGCAGGCATCAAAAGTTGCTGTGTTGGTTTCAGTGTTTGAATTGGATTCTCAATAAGGTTGTGAATACCTCTGTTACCTCTACCCAACTCAGCGTTGTTGAAGATGCAACTACCACTTGTTTGAGTGAAGTTAGCACGGTATACGGTAAACTTAAGGTCTTCATACTGGTCAGCAGTCCAAGTAGAAGCGTTTTGTGACTTGAAGAGCACACCAGAGTATGGCTGCTCAGAGATGGTCCTTGTGCCAGATACATCGATATCACCCATTCTGGAAATCCAGACTTGATACTCGTTAGAGTCAGACAGTAGGACGATACAGTATTCTGTGCCTGCCTTAATATAGACAGGAGACCTGAATGTAAATTTGGATGCAATCGCTGCGTTATCAGACAATTCTACCTGGTCAGGGTCGATAGTGCAGTCAGAGAATGGAAGGATTTCCTTAGAAGGATAACCATTTTCCATGGTCCTGATTTGCATCGAGATAGGAATGCTGCTATCTTTAGTCTTGAAGAAGATATCAACACTACTCAAGAATACACCACCTTCTTCTTCCACAAGGAAGGATTGTGCCAGAGGGTCATACCAACCAATCTGACGTGTGGATGTCCTAGTAGTTGTAACAGTCCTTCTATCATTAACAGTATCTCTTACCAACTCAGCATTTCTAATAGCAAGGATATTCTCTCTAACTGTCTTCAAAGTACCTGTTGCCATGTAAGTGGTATCTGCAGAAGAATCAACTTCGCCAGGTGCTCTACTATTTGTAGTAGATGTTGTAAATCTAACTGAGCGGGTGCCAGTTGCCCAACGTGGGTTGGAGTCATTCTTAGGTGAAGGAATGAATAGTGTGCCCTTCAGGTTACCGATATTATCAGTCAACAGTCTTCTATCTCTAACGACTGCTCTAGCACCAGAGGTTTGTCCAACCAATACTTCACCAACAACTACGTTACCGAAGAAGTTAGGGTTGACACTCTCTGCCATTGCAGTAATATCGATATTCAAGAATGCAGTTTGTGATGCATAAGACTCAGCAAGTGCATTTGCACCAGTGCCATAGGGGTCAGTCTTCATACCATCATTGGCAGGAGCAACCTTAATTTGACACTTAGAAATCTCACCAATAACTGTCTCACCAACAACGAAAGGAGTTTCGTTAGTATTGGGGTCAGCGGTAGAAGACTTAACCAACTCAATAATCTTAGGAGTCATATAACCAGTAACATTGACGCCATCAAAGAAGGCATACATTCTGGTCCTAGGCTTCAATCTATCAACGTTGAAACCGATATTTCTGGAGCGAATCCAAGGCACGACACTCTGTGAGAGCACGCTATCACCAAGAGACTTCTGCTCAATCTTAGGAATAACTCTAGTCCTAATACCCTGTCTTGCCTGGTTGTTAACAACCCTCCAAGTCCTTCTTTCGTGGACGAATAGAGGTTGTCTACCTTGACCGTGACCCAATCTACCAAGTCTACGACCACCAGCGGAGAAACTACCAGACCTGTTTCTAAATCTAGTACTGGAGATAAGAGATTCACCTGTCCAGTTAGTCTTCCAACTACCCCATTGGATAGGAGCAAAACCATTCTGGTCAATTTGCATATCTCTAGCAACAGCAGAGAAGTCACCTTCAACGTTTTCAATACGTGCAGGCAATCTCTCGATGTCAATCCAGTCATCAGATGCAGGAGAAAGGTCAATACGTCCGATGAAAGTAAACACGTTGAATGGGTTTACGTTTTCAGTCCTAGAAGCATAAGGTTGTTTTACAATCTCCATGTCTTCATAAGGAAGCATCACCATGTTTCCAGCAGTCTTCACAACGTTGCTAGACTCAGCAAGATTCAACTCTAGAGGGACGTTAGTTGTGTAGTGTGAAGGTCTAAGGTGACCCTGACTAAAGTCCATGGATACCTTATAGTCAACGTGAAGCACGTCTCCAATAGTATGGTCGGTGAAGTCATCCACCACGTATCCATTCTTCAATCTGTCAAAACCATTATCATCATAAGACTTGGTGTTTTCTGCCTGAGACTCAAGCATAGTCAATGAAGTGTAATACTCCACATGTGACAATCTGGTCTCAATGTCACCAATGTCCTTCATCGTATAACGACGAATGATTTCAGGGTTAACAAGGATATCTCTTTCTACATCGTAGACATAAGGACGATATTCAATCTGTGCCAACAACATCGCATTGTCAATGTTGTCTGGGGGTGGAAGGTCTTCTGAAGATACACCTTTAACAATCTTCAGTTGATTATCATGAGTAAGGAAGAGTTTGTCTGCTCTAGGAAGATAGTAGCAGTAGTCCATTCTCATTTCAGTGTTAACCTTCGGCACGTCAAAGATAGTGGAGCCACCAGCACCACCAGTTGTGTCGAATGTCCTAGCACCAAAATCAAGAGATGCACAGTTTACATAATATGGAGCGGATACTGTGCCACTTCCAGATGCCAACTCACCGACGCCTGGTCGGAAGTCAACTTGGTCTCTCAGGAAGTTAATAGACCCGTCAAGTTTATACTTAGGAATTTCTTTGAAAGTAATACCAGTGTATGACTGGTTGGAGAAATAGTCTCCAGAAGATTCATGAATGAAGTAGTCAAAGATAACAAGGAGTTTACGGATAGGAGGTGTAAACTGAGGAAGTCTGGTCATCTTAGACACATCATAATAATGTGCTTTTTGTCCAGCGTCCAAATCAAACTGACTGGTAACAACTTTACTACCAAGTGATACTGACCCATCAGCGTCATCAACGATAGCATTCAGTGCAACGTTATCATCGTCTACACCGTCAATAGTTTCACCAGCAGCAAATGGAATTTCATTGAGTGCAACATAATACAATCTCAATGTGCTGTTGATAAACTGAATAACTCTACCACGAGCACCAGATGTCCTACCAACGATAACACTACCATTATCAAAGAAGGTAGATTCTGTTAAAACTAGGTAAGGTGCTTCAGCATCATTATCATTTTCAGATTCATATACAGCGTGAATCTTATAGACATCATTCAATGCGAATGAAATCTCTTCATCTTCAATTCTTGTGCCATACAAGTTACCATATGCTAGACCATATTTTTGTTGGTCTTGCTGGTTACGTGTGCGGATGACTTTCATCGCACGCATCTTAGCAGCAGTCTTAATCTTTCTGGTAACGATATTTTTAGATACCAGAGCAGTCAATTTAACTGTAGATACGTTTGCCAATCCGTCAATAGTAACGGACTGTCTGTCAGCACCAAAGGTAACTGTCAGTGTGCCTGTATCATTCAATGCATCGATGTCAAGGTTTTGTCCTACAGAGTATGCAGACCCTGCTTGCGCAAGGACGGTAAGAATATAGTTTTCGTTATCAAGTGTAGCAAACTGCTCAGATTCAGGGAGAGAAACAGTAACACCACCAGATACAACAGTCTTATTATTGAATGTCCTAAAGACGAAGAATGATTCGTCAGAGATGGACTTCATAGATGTCCTAGGTGTGTCAATAGACATCTCACCATTCTGATAGTCCTTCTGGAATACGAAAGGACGCATTCTAACCAGAGTGCCATACTCACCATCAGTAGCACTACCCTTTGTCAAGGATACGTCTAATTTTGCAGTCTGTGTCTGATAGTCAAATACGGGAGCAGGAGAACCTGAAGATTGGTTACCGCTTGTAGTCGAAATGTTTTGTGGGTCAACTCTCAAAATTCTAAGAGTCTTCTCACCTTCACCAGATGTTTGAGTTGCAGTAACTACATCACCAGGTCTGAGGTCATCTTCCATCTTGGTTTTGAAACCAACGATGTCCTGTCCACTTGCTTGGTCAATAGTAACTGTAGATGATTCAATCTGTTGCTGGTCATTAAGAAGAAGGTTTGCACCAAAGATAATAGCGTTAGATTGGTTTCTACCTCTAATAGAGCGAGAGTCGGTAAGGTTGAAGGAATGTGCTGCCTCCAGTGTGCCGATGACACGACCATCTCTTTCAACAACTTCGCCATTTACAAAGTCGCCAGAGACTTGCTCCAGCATACAATATGTGCCACTACCTGCATCAGCAACGAAACCTCTAGCATTAGATGTACGACCTTTGAGCACATCACCAACTGCCACAGTATTATTACCAGCAGCAAAGTTGATAGCAGTAAACATCTGCGCATCAAAAATCCACATGTCATACATGTTATTGTTGTCGAGCTGCAGCTGAATAGTGCGAGCACGACCAATCATCCTACCTACAACAGAGGATGTATTGTTTAGAGTCCAGTCATCATACAACTCAAGTGTTTGATATGCTTCTGATACACCCTCACCAGTTAGGTCAGGCCATCCATAAACGTCATACACTTTAAGGAATTGACCAAGACGGAATGATAGGATACCATTTTGGACACACTCAAAATCTCTAGGTTTGGGAGCATCTACAAATTCAGGGACAAGGAATTCAGTCCTATAACCTTTAACGTATGCTCTACCTGGTGAAATCTCAAACGATACAAGGTCATCAGATGATAGGTTACTATCATCAGTTGTTTCGCCAGGTCTATACACACCATTATTGAAACCATCATCAAGGTTTTCTCTAGGTGTAATAGTAAATGTATCAATTACATAGTCACCAGACTCTTCATAAGTCCTTCTCGCAAGTGACTTCTCAAGCTCAGAATATGCAGTAGATGTAACAAACTCTTCAACTTTGGAGTTGTTAAGTCTAAGCAATTCAATAAAGTTTTTATCAGTCGTGTCATTAATTGCTTTCTTGACAAGACTTGTTTTAATTCTAAATCTATGACCACCTGGCGCAGAATAGTTTGATGTACCTGCAGCGTTATCATTTAGTGATGGGTCATCTTCTGGAGTAACAATAGACTCACTTACTTCAAGACCAACCCTGTAAGAAGGACTATTTGTATACTGGTCAAGGATAAGATAAGAAGATGGGATGTCAACGAAATGACCACGAATGAAATAAACACCTTGGTTAATATAAGCAACACCTGCGACAGCAGTTGCATCAACAGGAAGCAACTGACCGAATGGTGATCCAACCTCAATCAGAGTTGTGCCGAAAGTAATTTCATTTTCAGCAAGCAACTGCTCGTTAGGTTGGAAACCTTTAATTGTTGTTTCAGAAACTGTATCACCAGACTCAATATACTTAACGTATAGAGTAACATAACCACGAGTAGATTCAGATGCAGGAATAGAATAGAGGACTTTCGCCTTGATGCCAGTAGTGATACCCTCTACAATTTGACCATGCAACTGAGTACGATATGTCTCAACATCTACGCCAAGGAATGACTGCTGTAGGATGATAGCTTGGACCTGTAGGTCATAACCAACCTGACCAGGAATAACCATCGCACCTTCTTTAAAGAAGTGTTGACCGATGGACTCCATCTGATTCTGCAGAATACTCTGCATAGTAGTCAACTCTCTAGCTTGGATTGGATATCCAGGTCTAAAGAGGACTCTGTAAAAATTCTTGTCCTTATCGAAATCGTCGAAATAAGGAGATATATTCAGATTAGTATTCTGTGGCATCTTAGAACTCGATTACGATTTTAATATCCTCGATTTGGTCTCCAGCACGAGTAATCGCGCCCCTGTTATCTATGTAGATAACTTCTCCAGAGTTAGGTTGGACTTCGGCTTTGGCATAACCATTAGTAAATGCCATACCCAAATCATATTCCGTGTTGTTGATAACTCTGGTTGAGGACCCAGAAACAATCGGGAAGTTAATATCAGGGTCAGCAGATGCACCTGATGTTGCACCTACAACGGGGTTACCACCCTCAAACTCAATTAGGTTTCCAGTGAATTCGGGGAATACACCGTCAATTCTATTTTGGTAATACTTAAGGACTTTTGTAGTAGAATTCCAAGAGATTACACGACCACGAGCAGTTACTTGCTGACCACCGATGGTCCTAGACTGTGTGACAATTTCGTCTGTTTGGAAGTTACCAGTAAAAGAAGGAGAGAAGATTACTGCTTTTGTTGCTGATAAAGTAAGGTCAGAAGTTAACTCCTGAGTGCCATACTTATATGGGTTAATAACCAAACCAATACGACGGTAATCGTTATCAGTTGGGAAGTCACCACTACCTTCAGCATAGGTAAACTTGGTGTTAATCATGACTCGGAAACCACCCAGCTCAGTAGCAGGGTCAGCACCATGTCCAGTTACGGGTGGGATAATGACTTCGACGCTACCCCCTGTACCTGTCCCTGCACCGATTCCGTTGACTTCATCGATGATGACTTTACCGAAGGTGTATCCACTTCCTCCCGAAGTAACAGTGGCGTTAACAATGCGCCCACCATCAACAACAAGCGAAACACGCCCGCCAATGCCATCACCTTTAATGGGGACATTTTCATAAGTGCCATTGTTATAACCAGAACCTGAGGACGCAATAATAACAGTATCAATTTCACCACCGATTGCATCGGACACCACAGCGGTATCACTCAGCACAGGCATGTATTCGTTGGAGAAGAATTTTAGGACTTGACCAACAGGGATCGTATACATATACTTCCAACGATAACCATCGGCAGTTGTAATAACGGATGTGGAAGTACCAGTAGGCTCAACAGTAGAAGGTTTACCGTTAGGATCAGAAGGACTGGTCCCGTTGTAGATGCACTTATAGACCTGATAGGACGAGTTAACGACATAAAAGTCTGCATCATAAAGTTTCGTCGCACCCGACGAGGCGGTTTTAGTCGCGGAGTAATCATGGCGATACATGTCATAAACGTAACCCAAACCACCAGTGGTCTGTTCGGGTGGAATCCAGTCAGTACGACGGATAACTTGAATCGTGTCATTTGCTAACACACGTTTCAAGGAAATCATGTCAGCATAGTCATCTGAAAACTCTTGGAAAGAGTCAACAGGATCTGGTGCTGCGTTTTCGTTGTCCCATGGTTGAGGACGACCGATGAACACGTACAGTCGGTCACGGTCAGCTCCTGCCAAGAGGTCAGATTGCGTGGGGTCGGGACCCTCAAGTGCTTTTCTGAATCTTTCAGCAGTAAAAATTCTAAACTGGTCGGTAAGTAGTGCCATCTTTTAGCAGTTTCCCTTCTTTTTATTTATGAGGCTTATTCATCCTCGTTTCTAACATAGGTTGTGTATTCAACAGAAATGATATCTGCTTGAGCACCAGATGTATTTCCACGTAGAATTTCTCCAACTTGCCACTTATATGTGGGGTCGTTATCTACAATATCTTTAACAGTCAATGTAAACTGTCCTGCTTTGGGTCCAGTCACTCTCTCAACTGTTGTTGCAGTTAGACCTGTAGTCAGACCTTCTACAACTTCTGCGCTTCCACCTGCACCTGGCACGTTGAATAGTGTGGCAGTATTATATGTAATGACGATTTTTGCTACGCTTGTATGAGAATCACCATCTCCCAAAGCACCAGCAGAACTAATAGTAGCAACCAGTGAATTCTGGTTACCATCATATATCTGGTCACCAACTTGGAAGAGAGTTGTGTTTTGACCACCAAGTGTCTCCTCAATACCATATTTAGACGAGGCGATACCCCCATCTAGATTAATTTGGTTTTCATACTCAGTCCCAGTATTAACAAGGTCAATAATTCCGTCACCATCACCATCCAATTCATCATCATCCTCAAACTTTCTATTAAGGATTAAACTAATTGGAGATGTAAATGCAACGATATTTTCTCCCTCTGCTTCTACCAACACATGTGGCTCAACACCTGTGCCAGACGATGCAGCAATACCACAAACAAACGCGATAATTTTTGACTTCTCATTGGAGCGACCACCGTCAATAAACGCCAGTTCGTCAACTTGGAATGTCAAATATAATGCTCTTTCAGTAGGGTCCCAATCATATACGATTGCAACTCTATTGTTAGAAGACTCAATAACCCTTCTTACTTTATCAGTAACTTGGAAACTATATTGAGTATTTCCATCAGCGTCATTCTGAAGACTATCGAGAATAACCTTCTGGTCAAATCTGAAATTAATACCTCTATCACATCCAGTGAAAGATGTTGAGGTTTTACCTGTATATCTTACAACTTCTCTACCAACTAGGAATTTACCTGAGCCTGGATATGGGTCAGTTGTTTCGACGTAGACAGTATCCTCACTGCTAGTAACGTTAGTGAGTAGACCTGTTAGGTTATACAGCACAGAGTTTAAGCTCTGTCTATTTCTCGCTGTCCTAATAAGGTCAGTATCTCTTGTAAAGATAATGCTTGGTGTGCTTTGGTATCCACTACCACCAGAAATTAGGTCAATGTTTGTGATAGCACCAAGGTCAATAAATGCTTCTGCAGAAGCACCACTACCGCCACCACCAATAATCTGAATCAGTGGAGGAGTCTCAAAGAATTCACCAGCGTTGGTGATTTGAATGCTACTAACTTGACCAAACTGATTGACGTTTGCAACACCAGTTGCACCCTGTCCACCACCACCTGAAATAATAATGTTAACGTCTTCTTCAGTATAGTTTCTACCATATTGCTGAATAGACAAACCAGTTAGCAAACCTGTAATAGGCACCAACTCACTACCTGAGCCACCACCACCTGCAATGCTTGCTTCAGCATCAAAATATCCATCACCAAAAGCGGTCATCTGGATATAGTCAATACCACCTTCAGGTGTCAGGAATACACTACCTGTTGCTGAGCCATCTGAAGAGTCATCTTCAATTTCTAATCTTAGAGGGTCATATCCTTCACCAGGATCTAAAACCTCTACAGCAATAATCTCACCGTTAGCACCAGCGATAATTGGTCTCAACACCGCCTCTCTAATAGGTGTGCCACAATTACCAATACGAAGCCTAGGTGGGTCAGCTGGGTCATAACCTGACCCCGACTCAACGACATAGACCTCCCTCACCCCGAAGATGCTGTTAAACATCGGGACGATTTGTGCTCCAGAACCAGTAACTGTGCGTGTTGTCATACGATTACGATGTCACCAATCATTGCTGTGTGTGATGGGATACCACACTGATACTTGTAAGTAGTGCCTGGTGATAGTGACATAGGAACCGTGTAGAATTGGACTCCTTCATCATTGCCACTTACGCCATTAGTAATAGCAGACCCACCTGCTGATGTTCTAAGTTTTAGTGGGTGAGATGCACCTGAAGCATTATTGAATCTATAAGTAAATCCTCTCATCAAATAGAGAGTTGGATTCCATGTGCTACTTGACACACCAGGTCCATCAAGGGACCATCCATTACTTGTATTACCATTAACAACCCATCCCATTGTAGGAGATGCAACGGTCTCAAAAGTGCCGTTTGAATCAACGATTAGGTTGTTATTCTCACCAAGACTTTGCCCTGAAGTGAGAGAAATCTGAGCTGTAATAGTTGCAGTATTACCACTTACAGCGGTAGTAATACCATTGCCACCAGCGAAGGCGAAACTTGTGGTAGCAGATGCAGCAGATGTGGAGCCACTGTCACCAGTAAACGTAGAAAAAAGATTTTGAGTGACATTTGGAGAGTCATTCGTAATGGTTAAATCATCACCAGCAATAGCGGTGGAAATCCCAGTGCCACCAACAAAGTTAACAGTAGTAGCAGTAGAATTAGCCGTCTTGCTTCCAACGTCAGAGCCGAAAGTAGAGAAGATATTTTGGTCTGCATCTCCTAATGCTCCTGTCATATTGATGGTTACTGTGTCTCCAGCAATAGATGTGGAGATGTTAGTGCCACCAGCGATTGTTAACGTATCCGTCGCAGCTGACGCCGTAGTCGTGCCCGAATCAGCATTAACTGTCTCGAAAAGGTTTTGTGTAGTGCCGCCGCCACCACCAGATGAGGTAAGATCATTTGCTGGCTCCCATGCGCTATTTGCTGCTACCCACTTTAGCACCTGTCCGTCAGAAGGACCGCCACCTGCTGTTAAATCAACATCAGACAGCTCACCAACGCTACTACCAGAGTCAATCAGTTGGACCCACGCCGAATTGTGAGCAAAGTAACTATGGTTGTCACCAGCAACTGTGGCAAACATACCACCATGGTCAGCTGCAGCAGGTAAATCCCCTGAAGTAGCAAAGTGGTTGGAATACTTGAGCTTACCGTCAGTGCCATCAATATAAGTAAGTGGAGCGCCTGTCCCTCCTGCCCAAAATTTGATGTGGCCACTACCATTAGGTTTGATAACAACATCACCATTAGATGATGAGGTGACTTGGAATCCTCCAACGTCTAGATTTTCCGTCAACGTTGAAAAACCACCCTCTACAAACGCTGAGCCATCCCATTTAAGGAATTGACCAGCAGTAGGAGTGCCGATATTAATTTGCAGATTGGTATTGTTACCAAGAGCTGTATATAACTCATTGATAACGGAATTCAGTTTGATAGCGCCATCTCTCAGGCTATCACCTGTCCCGTCATTAGCGGATGAGCCGATATTGAGGTTTTGCTTTGCCATGGTGGGTAGATTTCTACAGTGTTATTTATGTGCCGTCGAAGGACTGAGCAGTAGAATCCATAGTCGATGATGTACTATCGAATCTATTATCTGTGCTTCCACTACCACCAGATCCTGTAACAGTTAGTGTCACTGCGTTTGAATCAAGAGGTGAGTTTTGTGCGGCTGGTGCACCGAGTGGTCCCGTAATACGGACTCGATACTTGTAACCAGTCATATATGCCAGTGCAGTCACCTGATAAGATGCTGCTGTTGCTCCAGTGATTGCTGCAAAAGCGAAACCACCGTCAGTGGAGCGATACCATTGATATCCAATAGGACCGTTCTCTGGCAAAACTTGTGAATTGGCAGTAAACGTAGCGGTCTCGCCAACGTTGACTGTTGCATTCTGGGGTTGCAGTGTAAACTGCAATGTGGATGGTGCAGGACCACCACCGCCTCCATCTCCACCACCACCCTGATCGGGCACTACAGTGGTGTTTGTATATGTGACATCAATCAACTCTCTAGTTGTTAATCCACACATAAATGGAAATTCTGCATGACTTACGTCATCGGGGTCAACACTTAAGAAGTATGCATATGTGCCATTTTGGAATTCTGGCGTGATACAAAACCTTCCATTATGGTAGTCTAGGTCACCTGTGCCCTCAACATACTCCCAGTCCTCGATGAGAGACCCTGCAGGAGGGTTTTCTGGGGTGCTACCATAGTCAGGTCTACCTTCAATTTCAACGTCTCTAGTGGCATAAGAAGAGGACATAGTTTTAGTCCCACTCAAATTATTCCAAGGTTGTTGATAACCGTAAGGACCATAGACAGGGAATCCGTCAAAAGCGATTCCAACTATCTTAGAGTGTCCATCAGGATGTCTGATGTTATCTCCGTTATATTGTGTTGATCCATAATAATCATTATAAGATGCAATAGCAGACCCTGCTTTCCAACAAGAAAGAAAGTCTGAATCATGATAATGATATTGTCCACTTTGCTCAGGATGACCCCCACAACTATCAGCACCAAAACTGACAGGGAGATTATCTGCATGAGCATTCCAACTAAACCCTGTTGGTGGGTTTCCTCCATCACCAGCACTGGGATTAAACAGTGCAACACCATTAGCAGAAATGCCAATAGTGCCTAGAGGAGTATTTGTCCTACCATTTCTCTGGTCATAATATGTGTAAGCACCTGTAGTAGGTGTAGTTGCTTGGTCAGCAACAATCAAGTCAAGTCTGTCATCAGATGCTAACCAACATTCTCCATCAATAGATGTAAATGATGTGCCCTTAAACAGGAATACTTGTTTATAGTCGTCGAAGACAAAGAGAATACGGTCACCAGGTCGAATGCTTGGATTCGCACCAGAAAATAACGCATTGTCATTTAGCGATAGTGTTATCGAGCGAATAAAACCGTCATGAGTATAATTGGCATCGTCAAACTGACGGCCAATGCCAAATGTCCCGCCACGATAGTAAAAGTCGTGGTCGAAATCTTGCTCTTGAACAGTGTTGGGATTGTTATCATTGGGAAACGTACCATAAGTTACAGGAGACGGCAGACCATCTGCCGCTACTGTAAGAATTCTAGTACCTGAAACGTAACTTGCCGTGCCCGCCATCGTTTTACTTTTATTTAGTTGTCATCGAAGATTTGTACTGGGCTGAAGTTGCTCAATACGGTTGCACCTGTCTGGACGCTAAGGATAGCACTCAATGAGTAGACAGGAGTTGCACCAGCAGCAGTGATTGCGACTCTGTATTCGTCACCATCGTCTGCCTGTGCGGAGTTGTTTGTGCTGAATGTTGCTTGGTTAGCACCAATGATGTTGCTCCAAGTCTGTGTGCCATATTCCTTCTTCTGCCACTGATAGTTGAGTGTAGAAGTATTGGTAACGGTTGCAGAAACTGTGAAGGATGCAGTCTGACCTTGGTTAACAGTCACGTTAACTGGGTCAATCTGGATAGCGATTGTACCAGGTGTGATTGTTGTGCCACCAGTGTATTCAGCACCTTCGCCCGCGAGGATATCGAAACCACCGTTGACAGGTGTGCCAGTAGGTTCTACGAAGTCTTCAGGGACAGTTGTTTCAACATCAACCACTGGTGCGGTGTAACCAACACCAGAGGTCTTAACATCAATTCTTGTAATACCAGTCAGTGCCTTGATATTTGCGTCAAAACCAGAGGAGGAGATAACGTCAACGTTGGGGCGTGAGATGTATCCGTCGCCAGGATTGGTGAGGATAGCGTTGGTAATTTGACCAGAAATAATGCTTGCAAGAGCAGCAGCGTTACGTCCCTTAACTGAGCCAGTATATTCAAAGGTAATCAATGAGTTGGAAGATTCAATTAGAGCAACATCTCTCTGGAATTCTTCACCCTCAATCAACAGTTTGTCACCAGCTTCGATAGGTGGCACCACAGTTGCAGCAATCACGTCAGCGTCACTACCAATGTAGGAGAATCCAACGAATGTGCTACCTGCGCGAGGCACTTCAGCGAAGATGATTCTAGAACCCACAAGCTCGTATGCGATACCAGGTTCCTGAATGATACCGTTGAGTGAAACGATAATGTTGTTTTCAGGGAGGATAGTGTTAGAAGAAACACCCTCAGTAAGAGTCAGTGAGTAGAAGAGACCTTGACGCTTGAGGTTAAAGGACGAGCGTAAGGAGTCAAACTCAAAGCTGATATCATCCAACTGACGCAACTTACCAACATAGTATCCAATAAACTCAGACCCGATTTCAGGTGCCTCGTTGAATTGAATCTTGTCGGAGAATGCAACGTAAGATGCGTTACCGCCAGGTGGTTGAAGGACACCGTTAACAAACACGAGCAAGTGACCAGCAGGATCTGGGAAGTATGCTTCACCATTGCTGACTGTGAGGTCAAACTGTGTTTGTGTGCCATCAAATCCTCTGAAGTATCTCTCAACTCTACCTTCCAGTGTGCGTGCGCTAGTAACAGCACCACCCCATCCGTAGTCAGACTTGACAGTCATGTTGTTAGCGAATGTGCCCTCTGCATCTTCAACCCAGATGGTTGCAGTGATACCTTGCTGCTCGATAGCAACAACCTTACCGTAAGATGAGGATTCTGTATTGGTGTAAGAGTTAACGCCAGCGTAAATTGTTGGGAAGTTACTACCAACATCAATCTTACCGATAGAGTTAGCAGAGTTACCCAATTCAGAGATGTCAGCACCAGTGCCCACGGGGACAAGGTTAGCGATAAACAATCTATGAATACCGTAGTTGGGGTCACTTGAATCAAGGTTAAGACCGTTAATGTATTCAGTGACAGTTGCAGTGAAACCAGGATTCTTTTGAATGGTGCCTTGTAACAAGGATACTTGGTCGCCAGGTCTGAATGTGTCAGAGACGCCAGTGTCAGTAATAGCAGTGCCCAACTCAAGTTGATAAATGTTGGTGCCGTGGATAAACTGGTTAAGTTGAATCTGTGTGCCTGAGATACCCTTAACTTCAAGGATATAATCTGTAACACTACCGTAGATAACGTCGCCAGGTGACCACTCATTAGTGATTGTCTCAACATCAATCGTGACACGACCACCAGTGTTTCCAGTCAAACTACCAGACTTGTTGACATAGGATGACATGTAACCTTCGGCAGCGTTACTATCGCTGAAGAAGTAGTCATCAGTGTCAAAGTCACCACGCTCAACGTTGATAAGCAGTCTGTCATCAGATGTGCCAACTGTAGCAGTTGCACCTGAGGTGATACCTTCGATGACTGCACCAGCAGCGATTGTGCCTGCGACATTAATAAGTTTGACGAAGGATTCGCCGTCGTTATTAGTCTTAGTTGTTTGAATGACTTTACCAGTATTTGCAGTTGCACCTTGGACCACAACGTCTTCACCGTTAATGAAGTTGTCGTAGATTGCCAATGTCTGTGAGACATTAGTAAGAGGATAATTTTTAAGTTTTCTGAGGATTTTTGCCTCGTTAGCAAAGACACTTCCGACTTCAGATGTTGCCTCGGATGTAGACCCGAAGATAACGTCTGCAGGGTTGAATCCACCTTGGATTGGAGTCTCAGATGGGTCTGCTGGGAAGACAGAAGAAACACGATTGATACCACTACGTCTGACAACAGAGAAGATTTGTTGACCACTGTTAGATACGTCAATGTCAATTGCCCTGAATCTACCATCATGAATGTAATGAGCACCAACTTCAAACCATGTAGCGGTTGCAGTCATCACATACCAGTAAGTCTGAGTAGCGAATGCTTCGACTGAAGTCTGAGATGCTGGGATATATTGTAGAATATCACCACGACGGAATTGGTTGGCGCGATAGATTCTAACTCTATACTCAGCACGGTCAAATCCTGTGTCAACTTCAGGTGTAAGGACAACCAATGCAGGGTCGGTGTTGTAGTCAACGCCCATCTCATACATCAACTTACGAGGCATTGCATCGGTAGAAGGCACCCATGTAACACTTGCTTCAGTTGGGAATTTAGACATCTCCAAGGAATACTCCATCGGGTTGAAGGAGGAATCCATGATGAATTCTGCTGCCTCTTGATTGTAATCCAATCTCTCAGGCATAACGTAGATGTCATATCCAGTCCAACCAGGATCTGATAGGTCATAGAGGACTGCCTTAGCATATTCTCTTAGACGTGTGATTGTATAGATTAGATGTGAGCGGACAACGTTATCGAAGGCGATAAAGTTACCTTCGCCGTCAAACCATGACTGTGTAAGTTTGAATGCACCAGCGTTACCGCCAGTAATCATGTCATAACGGACTGCCTTCATCACTGCCTGACAGAATTCTATGGTCACGTTAGTTGTCCCATAGTATGATGTGACCATATCAAAGGCACGACCACAAATTGCTTGGTCATTGAATGCGAGCATGTTAGCAACACGCTTATCATTCTTAGTGCCACCGCCAAGGGCGTGTGAAAGTAATGACATCAAAGTATCGATAGCAGATGTTACGTTGTAACATGTGCCACCCTGATAATCAGCATTACCGTTGAATGGGAATGTCTTAGTTACGCTATTAGCAAGATAGTTGGAGTTGCTAGTTGCGGCACCAGTGATGGTCGCAATAGGAATCTCCATAAGAGTATTGATTGCAGAAACAACCTCAGGACATGTCTGATTCCATGTGCCATTTGCATCCTGTCCACCATTACTCTGGTCATAGGTTGTGTCAAGTGCTCTATGGACACTATCAGGAGTATACTTGACAGGCCAGATAAACGGAAGTGTGACAGTGCGACCGAAGATGTTGCCAGGATTGGCAAGTGCATCAACAGGAATTGCCATGAGTGTTTGCAACTCAGTGACCACAGCATCAGACTCATTGCCAGAATAATCTGGGTCAACCTGACGTGCTCTGTAGTATTCCAAGTTGGAATGGACACCATATGTCCAAGTATTATTATTTTCACCAGCTGGGACTGTTTGACCGCCAGTAATGAAACCAGCAACACTACCAGTTGTAGACCATACTCCAGCACCACCGCCAAGACCTTGATTAAGTGTAGGTGTCTCACCTTCACCAACGAGGTCGCCATCAATCCAGAGTCTTACACGACCATTACCAGATGCCTGTGTGCCACCACATCTGACTTCCCAAGCAATTTCATGTTGCAATCCATCCATGTATGTTGCAAGAGAAGATACTTGGATATCAGTGACTGCAAGACCATTAATGTTATTAGCAGAGCCGCCAGCGATAGAATCACCAACACCAGCACGGAGTCTTAGGTATGTGCCGCTATCACGGAAACCTAACCATGTGCCATAGGTAGAATTACCTGACTTAAATATCATCTGGTCGCTAGGTGTGCCACTTGGTAAAGTGACAACTGCTGTCATCAAGAAGTCATCGCCAGGATCGAAACCTGTAGAAGAATTTGTAGATACGTCGTAAGAAGCACCCGCAGCAAATGTCCTAGTTACATCGTTGTTGTATGTTGTGCCAATTTGGACTTCACCAGCAAGGACATTCAATAGACTGTTGCCAGGATTAGGCACAGCGTCAGTGAATCTCTGATTAACACCGTAGTTTGCAGTGTTGGTGATAATCTGGTCTCTCATTGCACGGACTGCAAGGTCACGTGCTCTGTTGATAATCCAAGTAGTTTCAGCAGTCAGTCCAGTAACGTGGATTGCACTGCTACCACCATAACCAACATAGAATTCTGAAGCATACTGCATGTAATTGTCACCACCATACTTCAGGTTGAAGATAGCAGCACGCACAAGGTCAGCAACGTCATGGACGCAATCGATAGCACCAGCAGACCTAATGCAGTTAGTTTTAGCACTAACCCACTGGTGTGTATATTGCTGACCAGCAGGAGATGCACCAACATTAACAGTAACAGTGCCAGTCTGTTTCTTAATAGCGCCAGCAGTGGCACTTACGAAAGTATGAGGATACTGGTCTGCCTGTGCACCGACGCCAACGTAACATGTAAATGTATCATCATCAACGCGAGTAACAATCAACCACTTGTTGTTTGCAGGGTCAGTGGAGCGAGGATAGGAATGATTAGTTGCATTACCATCTTGGGTGCAAGTAAATGTAATACCATTAGTTGCAATCTTAATTCTATCTCCAGTTGACAATCCATGAGCACTAGAAGTGTTGATGGTCATCTTACCAGTTACTTGGTCATAACCAGCTGTAGATACATCATGAGAAGTTTCACCAACAGCAGTGACACCTAATGTCACGTTATATGCAGGGTCACTTCTGCGAGGATAAGGATGATTAGACCCGTAATTATCTTGAGAGCAAGTGAATGTTAAACCATTCTCTGCAATATACAATCTGTTGCCAACGTTGAAGGAGTGGCGTGGGATTGTCAATTCAAGGTCACCACTAGAAGCAGTATATGTGCCAGTTGTAGGTGTGAAATGCTCACCACCCATTGCTCTACCATAACGGACACATCCAGTTACAGCACTTTGGAATTGGTGTGTATATTGCTGACCAGCAGGAGATGCACCGACGTTAACAGTGATTGTATCTTTAGTGACTTCATCAATCTGAAGATACTTCTCATATGAAGGGTCAGTTACACGAGGATATGGATGGTCATCAGCGTAACTATTCATTGAGCATCTGAATGTGATACCCAAAGGAGCAATTTGAATTGTTTCACCACTATTAAATCCATGGTTAGGAATAGTGAGGACCATTACACCAGTTGATGCAGTATAAGTTGCAGTAGTGGGAGTTACCTCCTTAAACCACATTGCACTGCTACCACCGTTGATGGCGAGTGAAGGATACTGTGCTTTACCATCTGCTACTGCTGCCTCAGCAATGAAGCGAATGTTGCTATCAATAGCATCACCACACCTCTTATAAATTTCGTCTCTAGGATTCTGCTCATATGACTGGACGGGAGTCGTATCAGCGGTATTGCCATCAATATAATCTCGGCCAAAACCATTGCGCAAGGTCAAAATTGCGATGTCTCTAGTAACCTTCATTGTGGTTACAGATGCTTCCCATTCAGTCTCAACGTGCTTCAGAGAGTTATTCTCTGTCTCGATATAAAGAGCAGATGCATCATATGTCTTCTCGTTGCAATCATACAGAAGGTCATGACCGACAGAATCGAGAATATCTACAACGTCATCCTCACAGTTAACAGGTCCACCAGCGATTCTCAAATGAGCATACTTAGACATGTCATTCATAATCGCCACCGCCTCTTGAGCAATCAGACGCTTATTATCCTGAATTGCATTTACAGAATCAATGAATCTGTCATTAACAGATCTTGTATTCTGAGGATATGCTTCAGGGTCAATAGTGACTGTTGTATCTCTATAAGCACTACGTGTTGTATATGCAGGGATGAAGTAATCATCTTGTGACCATGCAGGGACTCCTTGCTCTGCTGCAGTTTCGCCAGGTGATAGAAGTAGTTGATTAACTGCCTTCATAGCAAGCATCTTGGCATAACCAAATGCATCAATCATTGCATTGAGCTCATGCTCTACATGCAAGATATTTTCCTGAGAATCAAGGTATTGGTCAATTACATTCTGGACCTGATAGGTGCCACCTGTAGCAAGGTCACTGATAACAGCAGGAAGAATGAAGTCTTTAACGTCTCTCTCACAATATGGTTGACCATAACCAGGCATCTGTAGGAAGTCATACTCTGTGCCGTTGATAGTTGCTTGATACTTATTCTGAATGTAACCAGCAACTTCTTCTGCGATGTAAGCACGGTTTTTCCAAATTGCCACGCCACCATCTCTGAATCTATCACCACTAGGTGCCAAGACTTCAAGCATCGCATCCATTAGGCCGCGAATCTCATCTTGGACGTTTTGAGCTGCAGGAGTTGCGAAGTTATTAGGCACTCTCAATCTTTCAGTATATGTGCCTGAAAGGTCATAAGAAGTTGTTGTGACGATATTAATCATCAGGTCAACTGTCTTATCCCATGCATAGAGAGTTTGAAGAATCTCATTACCAACGTGCTTCAGTTTACCAGACGCTTCAAGATAAGTCCTTGCAGTATAGAGAGTATGATAATTACCACCTTCTCTAAGGTCCTTAATAAGAGCACCAAGGATATAATCTTTAGTATCTCTTACACACTTGTTAGTGCCAGTATAAGATTGTGATGCAGGGTTGTCGCCAGGAATTGTAAAGTCTGGGAATTGTGCTTGCATCATTCCGACTGCTTCTTCAGCAATCCAAGAATCATTCAATTCAATGATGCCTGCTGCTTCTCTGAATGCAAGTCTTCCAAGGTCAACATCTTCGATGATGATTTCATCTTGACCGTAGTCAACATTCTTAGCAGTTGCAGAAGAGATACGCTGACCAGTATAGGTAGCATATGTTTCAGTAGTAGAAAGGATGAATGGAGACTCACCATCAAGTCCCAAGGAAATACCTTGACGACTAAAGTCAATCTGAGTAGGAGGTGTAAATCCTGCGGCGTAATCTGCAAATCCTTTTCTGATAACCATGTTATCAATGTTTCCAGTGAAACCAAGAGTCTGCTGGAAGGATGTGCCGACATAGCAAGGAGCATAGAGATATTGGTTAGTATCTGCAGTAGACCCAACAGATGTGCCGTCAACATACAGAGTGGTAACTCCTGTGCTTCTAACAACAGCAATGTGATGCCAGTTTGTAGGCACCAATGTGCCACCAGAAACTAGAGTTGTATTACCGTTGGCAACTCTTACTGTAGTGCCATCTAGATAAACTCTAAGACCAGATGCAACGTTTGTGCGTCTGAAGTCAACGATATGTTGTGTGCCAGACAATGCATCAGCATACAACCATGTCTCGATTGTAAATGCTTGGTCAGCAAAAGTGAAGTCATAGCTGTCAGGTGCAGTCAAGTATCCGTTAGATGGGATTCTGATAGACTTATCACCAGATACTTTAGGATTCTTAACGATAACACTTTGTGTGCAAGGACCCTGATTAGTCAATCTAGAGTTGGTGATATACTCATTCTCAGTAAATGAGCCAGTCAAATTACTTGTAAATATCCACTTCAGACCAGAGTTAACTCCGATGGCCGCGGCAGATGCACTAGATGTAACACCTTTAATGATATCTCCAGTAATAAACAGACCACTAGACTTACCCTTATAAGCAAGTTTGATAGTCCTTAGAGTTTCATTATCAACGAATGTGCCGTCTGTGATAGCAGCAAGTGCATTGACATTATCAAGTGTGCCTGCATCGATTGCAATACCAGCAATATCAACAAGAGTTGCAATGTATGCTTGGACGTTAGCACAGTTTTGAATACTTTCGTTTCGGCCTGAGTAGTAATTGGGGTCGAAGTATTCTGCCTTAGTGCCACCACCAAGGAAGACTGCGTTTGACAATGCTTTAACAAATGCATGAGTATAATTACCACCGTGAGTAACAGCACCAGTGGTTGCAGATACAAAGGTGTGCGCATACTGCTGGTCATCAGGTGATGTGCCAATCATCACAGTGATAGTAGTTGCAGTCTTAGCAATAATATTGATATACTCGCCTGCATATGGGTCAGACGCTCTAGGATATGTGTGGTTAGTAGCATTAGCATCCATTGCACATGTGAATGTCAATGAATCTGTTGCAATCCTAATTTTTTGATTCAGTTTGAGACTGTGTGCGCCAATCTCCATAACCAATCTGCCAGTTGCAGGGTCATAAGTAGTGCCTGCTACAGGTGTATAGGTTGTGTTGTTAGTAGCACCAACGTTAACTGTAATAGTTGTGCCAGTTGTTGCTGTGACGTTTAGAGCAGTATCGAATGAAGGGTCGCCAGCTCTAGGGTAAGAATGGAAGGTCTTATCATCATCAGCATCACATGTAAATATCAAAGAATGAGGACGAATCTTAACGCTATCAGATGTGGTCAGTGAGTGACTACCAATAGTCAACTCCATCACACCACTGGTAGCAGTGTAAGTTGCATCAGTTACGTCAAACTCTTCCAACGCAACGTTGCCATTCTCATAAGGACCAGCATATGTGGTTGGGTCCTTAAGCATGAATCCTGTGACAGATACTCTGCTATTAACTTGATGATAAAGCAAGTTATTGATTGCTCTAAACATCAGATGCTGTGCTTTAGCAAATACAGTCAGTGACGCTGCTTCTTCACCAGTCAGACCATTACTGATAGGTGTGCCATTTGCTTGGAAATACTTCTTAGTGAATTCAACGATATTGAAGTTACCACCGTCAGAAACGTCTTGTGCGATAGCATCAATCATCAGACCAACGTCACGACGACATTTAGTCTGGCCTGGTGAGTAAGTGCCAAGGGTTTCATCAGGCAATTCGGTAAGGTTGCCGTTAGTTAGAGTAGTGTCAATAATCTCATGTAATGTCTGCATTGCTGCTTGGACATCAGAGCAATTATCATTTCCACTATTGGTAACGTTAGATCCGTTGGTGCCATAATCATCATTAGGTGATGGGTCAGCAGTAATACCATGACCACTATAACCCTGATTATCAACTTCATTATGGGCGATATAGGTAATACCTGCATTAGGCTGACCAGATGGTGCTGTGAAAGAAGCAGTTAGTTGGTTGGTGATTGCCAACTTCATCCATTCTAGTGCTCTTTCAAAACCATAACGGGTTTCTGCAGATTGCGAGTTAATATAGACGAATGCACCGTTTGCATCAAAATATTTCTCAGATAACTTACGTGTATAAACGTTACCACCACGGAATGTGTCAATAGCAATCGCTTCGATATACAATTCAAGGTCACGAATACACTTAGCAGGATCAGGCACATTGAGTGACGGGTATTGCGTCATCATCTCATCGTATGCCCTATTAGCAATATAGTCCTTATTCTTTATAATCAGACGATATGCGTCAGAATACCTGCTCCATGGGTTTGTAATTACATCGCCAGGGAAGTAGAAGTAAGGGTGCTCAACTGCAATCTGTGCTTCAGCAAAGTCGATAATTTGCTGTTTGTTGCCCAGAATCATCGCAGAAGCATCTTTGAATCTGTTTTCTGCAGTGCCGTGGAAGGAAGAGTTAGGATTGTTGTAATTAATCCTTCTATTAACAATAGTATCACCAGCAGAGATTGTGCCGCCAGTTAGACCTGTATATACAACTTCAGTGCTTCTAATTTGCTCAAAGTCAAGGAAGTCTTCATTAATTCTTTGGTCAGCAGCATACAACTCTGTAGGAGTAATAGACGACTTAGAAATGTCATCAAGAATCTTATTAGGATTAGTGATGCTAACAAGACGCTCAAACAGTAATCCGAAGAATGTAGAGCCAGGGTTGATAATCAACTCGTCTACAACGTCAGAAGTGACAGGATCGGTGTATGGTGCGATATATGTGATTTGACCAGCAATCTTAGACTTCGCTGAGTAGATAAACTCATTAAGTCTCAAATCAAAGATACCAGTCTCAAATCTTGGAGTACCTGATGTTTTACTGACCACAACGCGGTCTGAAATGGTCCCTTGGTCATTAATGTTGGTTTCTTCGATAATAGCGGTATCACCTTCGAGATTAGTGATAGATTCGCCAAATTCAAAGATTGTAGAGGTATTGACAAGAGTTACGCTTTGAATAAACGCTGAAAACAGTGCGCCACGCTCAATAGTCTCATTAAGGTTAAATGTGCCTCCAGTGAGGTTAATAACGTCAATATGAGCTAATCCAGAGTCAATAACGGTTGCAATGGTGTCAGTTTCTGCACCTTGGACTTGTTGACCGATAGTTGGGAAGATACCGAAGTCATTACCGCCAAGAGAGTCATAAAGTGCAATTCTGTAGATAGGAGTTGGAGTAATACCCAAAGTCCTATAGTTAACCTTAGAAGGTGGTTTTGGAGGCTCAGCAAACACAAGGTTGCCACCAACCACTTGATAAGACTCGCCAGGTGCCTGAATCACACCATTAAGCGTAATCATCAACTGGTCTTCGCTAACAATGACTTGCTCACCTTCTACAGTGATTGGGAATTGCTTATCGATACCATTGAATCCACCAGAGATGTCATCCATCTTTTTAACGATGGAAGTCAAGATTTCCTCAGAAGAAGTCAATCTTCTCTTTCTGAAGAGCACTTCAGTGTTGTTATAGTCGGTATATACAGGCTCAGCAGCACCGAATGATGTAACCTCGTTTACATTACTATAGTTGTTGATATTAACCTGTTTGGTAAATTCAGTGCCAATTCTTCGGCCAGAGATGTCCTTACCGCCCGTTAATTCCAACTGACCAAACATATTGAAACCAGCTGGGTGGTTATTCTCTAATACCTGAGTTTTCCAATCTGTAATCGGAATACTAGACTTAATAACGTATGAGAAGTTCTGGTAGAAGTAAGAGTCTTGAATCTTCTGGACAATCTCGGAAGGTTTACCAACGTCGTCAATAAAGCGACCAGGTGTCCTAGTTAGAGAGTCAATGTTAAGCACACCCTTAGCAATACTCAAGTTATCAATAAGTCCAGATGCTTTCGAGATTTGACCAGTGACTTTTTCACCTGCCAACCAATCACCATTATAATCAACAATCTTAAGAATCTTAGGACCAATCTGCCAACCAGTATTAGTAGAAACAAAACCAGATGCAGTTGCTGTCTCAGGACTGCTACCTTGATAGACTTCCTCACCTTCAAGGAATCTAGAAGTCTCAACCACTGCTGTAGCACGACCACCGAAGACTTCAGTAAGCAATACCTGACGACCATCACCAGTTGTCAAGAATGTGATGTAGTCACCAGCAAGTGCGTTTGCTTGAGTCAAACCAAAGCGAATTTGGTCAGATTCAAGTGAATTTGCATCACCAGCAATAGCATAGTAAGTCTGTCCTTCAACCAAAGAAGTCAAACCTGCACTACTTGGTTTTGGAAGAATACCTTCAGTGCTACCTACGTTTTCTGCTCTAAATGTGATTGCAGCACCAGTTGTAATACCATGAGGGAAGTTAAACTGAAGATAGTTAAGGTCAAGGTTAACAACGTAGTTAAATTCTGATTTAAGAGTAACAGCAGGCTCAGATGAGTATCCAGCACCAGGATTCTTAATAATAATCTCATTAAGTCTGTTATTCTTAATAATTGCCTCAGCAGTAGCACCACTACCGCCACCACCTTCAATAACAACAGCAGGAGTTGATGTATAACCAGAACCTGGATCAGTGATGGTAATTTCGGAAAGAATCGAAGTATTGAAGAGTTGGAGGTTAACTGGGAAGGTAATTTCAGGTTTCAGGGTATAATCATGTGAATAACCGAAACCAAATTCATTATTCTTCAGTCTCTTAATCTTACCGATGTTTCTACCTGTCAAGAAGACAGATGCACCGCTACCTTCGCTAGGAATGATGACATTTACAGCACCACCAGAACCTGCAAGGGTTTGACCAAGAATACCAGGAATAGCATCAATATCGACAGTTGCAGTAGTATATCCTTTGCCTGGGTCAGTAACTGCAGCATTACTGATGGCACCAGACCCAACTTCATCATCTAGAGTAACTGTAATAGTACATTTCGCACCTTCACCGTCACCATTGATAGGCACATCATAATAGATGCCAGGTGCGTATTCAGTACCTCCATCGGTAACCACAATCTTCTCGATTTGACGGAAAGAAGCGATATCCGAAATAATTGGTAGTTTCTGATAGAATCCACCTGGTGATACCAGTTTAATTGTATTAATAGGACCAACTGCTCTTGTAGAAGTCGTAGAGTAGAAGGAATATGGATTATCAAACTCATCGTTGATAATTTCAGCAGATGACCTTTCAGGCTCCTTAAGAAGTGGGAATCTGAATTGGAAATCAGTCAGTACTTGGGAAACTGCAAACGTGCCTTGGAATGGAGTTGTAATAACGTCAATAAAGGAATTATCTCCAACAGGTGAGTCTGCTCCAGTCCTAGATGGGTCAAAGTAGTAAGAGATATTAGTAACATCGCCCAATACAGAGAATTTAACGAAAGGTGCAGAAGACCCTGCAGCATTAATGCCAGGTGTGCCGATTCTTTCGATATTATTAAAGGAATACTCCAGTTTATACTGGTTGTCCTGAGAGAATGACAGATAGTAACCGAAGTTGGAAACATCAGATACATCAAAGACGTATTGGTGCTCTCTAGTAAATTCTAGGGTTGGGTGCTTAGCATAGATGTTGACATTCTGAATACCGTTGTTATTAAAGGTAGGGTCAGATACTGCAGTCGCTCTAATTGGGAATGTAAACTCTCTGCTACCAAATAGTTGGTCAATGAAGAAACTTCCGTTGAATTGGTTTCCTTGGAATCCTTCAGCAAACAGAATATCACCAACTTTGAAATTATGAGCACTATTAGATGTGCAATATACAAATTCAGTCCTTGTAGAAGCAGTCCTGATAATATCTTTCTCTAGACGTGCTGTTACGCGAATTTTCTTAACTCCAGCAAAACCAGAAATCTCTACAGACTTTTCATCTGCTGCTAGAGTGATATTATTAGTATTGAGTGAAACAACGTCGCCAGGAATATATGTGCTGCCTGGTTGGATGTCAATAATCTCTACAGAGTAGTTTGCACCTTGTGCATAAGGCATCAAACGTGTCTTAGCACTAATTGCTTCAGAGGTTTCAATATGAGTCCAAGTGACACCACCATCAGATACATCACCAGTAGTATGGACAGGTGCAGTTTCTCCTGCAACTCCACCACCACCGACTGCAACTTGGTATACATTCAAACGATACCAAACACGCTGACCAACAGCATAAAGTAGACCAGGTACCCACTCAGGCATATCAAGACCAATATACTGAGGTCTAGGATAAGGATGTTGAGTTAGGTCAACAGTAAACTTACCTGCATCGTCAATAAATGCCCAGTTGATAACACCATCAGATACAACACCAACAGTGTGTTGTGGAGAAATTGTGCCTGATGTGCCAGCACCCTGTGCTTCATAAATTCTCTTACCGTTATAAACACGGTCACCAGAGGCATATACAGTGCCAGTTGCCCATGGTTTTTCTTCTTCAATAGTATCGAAGTATGTGCCTTCAATTTGGTTTACATCACCAGCAGTTGTCCTGAATCTATCGGTATTATTGAATGTGCCGTAGATTTTACCAACTCTATACTTATTACCAAAACCAGGATTCAGTAATGTGCCTGTAGGCACTTCAACAATGGTGCCGTATGCTTGAGTGACACCATTGGTATTGAATTGCTGTAAGATGCTACCCTTAGTAAGTTTTACATCTTGGTTGAGAGTAAATTCAAGGACGTTATCAATCTTCTGATAGAGTGCATCTCTTAGATAGAATTTCTTGACAACGTTAGCAGCAATCGTAAGTCTCTTACCTTGAGGTGATGGGACTGTAGATGTCTTAGTGCCATATTCATGCTTGTTAGCAGTTAGTGTATATGTACCAGGAGTTAACGTGGACGCGGTTTGTGACATGTCCAGAATCTGCAGACCGCCAGGTCCAATCTCCCATACACTAATAGCAGACTGATTAAGTGATGTCCATACTGTGTTGAGGGTAATGTCAGTAAACGCAACAGTCGTATACTTTGTATTACCTGTCATTGTATAGGTTGCACGCTTATCATGCAATCTATCAAACTTGATTAGAGCAATATCACTATCAGACTTAGTAACAGGCACTTCTGCTGTTGGGACAGAGAAGGTTGCACTGTAAGGTGCCTTGTCATCTACAACAAGGTCATCCATATGACCAATAAAGCTGTTAGTGCTGCCAGGTGCAGTTTGAGGACCAGCAACTACAAGTGCATCAAGAGAGACATCATTTGTGCTCTGATATTCAACAGCAAGGTTACCATTGAAGTAAACTTCATACTTATAAAGACCAAGTGACTCTTCACGTTTCTGGAAGAGGATGTGATTCCATGCTCCACTTCCCATTGAAGTCCAATAAGTAGCAGCAGTAGAAGATGCAACTTGTGTATTGTTAAGATACACGATAAACTTCTGGTAACCAGGTGATGTAGCATCTCCATCCAGAGAAATTCTTATAGGTTGACCACCAGCAATAGGTGTAACGTCAAATAGGACAGGTTCGTGGTTTGTAGCATGTGCTGTGCCATTCATAGCAAACCATGCTTGTGCAGACCACTCTTTAGTTGCCTTATTGAAGTTTGTTAGTGAAACGGGAGCAGGTGCTTGGAATTTAAGTGCACCGCCACCAAACTTATTGATTACTGCATCGTGAGATACATCACTTTGTGAGAAGTATACCCATGTAGCAAGATTTTGCTTAGTTTCATCAACAGTGATGTCATTGCTGTCATTAAATCTAAAGGATGCAAGTTGGTCAGGCACTTGACGGTCAACTGCCAAGATGCAGTCACCAGAGTTGTCAACAGCATGAGATTTTGCTCTAAAACCGACAGATGCAGTCTCGTCTACCTTAGTTTCAGCAATAACTGTGCCGTTATACTTGATATAAGAGATAATTGCATATCTGTTGTTTTCAGACTCGTCAACATCAGCAACCAAGGTGTAATTGCCAAACTTATCGACTGTAACTCCTGCATGATAGATATTTCTGAAAGTCCCACTGATAGAGAAGGTCTTGGACCACTCCCAAGCAGAATTAGCAGAAGATACTGCAAATTTGTTGACTTGAATCTTGTCATACTTTGCAGTAGCGTTATTGTAGACATTCCAGATAAGGATAACATCGTTATAGTCGTCAATTAGGAATTGTGGGTCTCTGACGTATCCACCGATGGTTGGCATCTGGCGAATGTAGTCAATTTCGAGGTTTGCACCATCATAGAAGAATACACCAAAGATTAGGTCATCATTTTGCTGGTTTACACCAACAAAGAAGAATCTGTCGTCTGCAATCCACTCAATCTGATTCAATTCTTCAGAATCATCTTCAGATGCAATCTTTCTCTTCTCTACAAGATTACCTTCGATATCACATTGGATAATCCAGATATCGTTAGGGTCAGGAGAGTTAGAATCGGTATAACCACCGATATAAATTCTTTGCTCTTGGTCAAGAGTAATAGTCTTGATAAAGTCTCTTCTTGTGCTACCAGAAATACCAGCAATCGATTTCTGCCATATCAAAACACCGTCTGGAGCGTTAGCATTATTGAATCCAGACTCATAAAGTCCAATCCATACATCTGGGTTGTAGACATCGTTGTCAGGATTTAATGTTTGGCCTGCAACATATATAAGGTCGTTTTCTGGAGCACTATTTACATACAATTTGAGAAACTCTGCTCTCTTTTGATTGGCATTCTGAGGAATGAGATGTCTCTCCCAAACCAACTGTCCAAGGTCATCAAACTTAGCAAGGAAACCTGCTTCATCAGCATCTGCTTCAATAATCTTACCGCAGATATATGTTTTACGCTCATCAGTAATCTTAATGTCATTAACGACGATTGTGCCGTTTGACTCAAGATACTCAGTTAACCAATAACGAGTTTTCTTAAATTGCTGAGGATGTGAGATACGAATCTGAGGAGGATTATCTACATCGTATCCATTACCAGAGTTAATAATATCAACAGTATTGACATTACCAGTATTCATCAGATTAATTCTTAATTGTGCATCCTGACCTTGTGCTGTAATTAACTCGAAGGTAGGAGGAATATCAGCATTATAACCAACACCACTTTGTGTAATACCGATTGACTCGATACCAGCAACAACCTTAACTTTGAAGAGTTTATTAGTGTTATCGATAACAGGACGAGAGTTAACAATCACTTCGTCTTGTTGACGCAACTCATGCTCTACTTCAGTAGTAATAACACCATAAGGTCTGTCACCAATAATCTCTTTGGTGTATGCAGTAATATTTTGACCCTTAACAGACTCAATAATTGCAGACGCACCAAATCCACCAGTGCCTTCATCATCAAAGAAGACAGTATCATTAACCTGATAGGATGTGCCTGGGTTTTCAATAACAAATCCATCAATCTGAGCATCTTCAAACTGAGTAGTTGTTTCAACTTCAATATCAACTCTAGATTCGGCAGATACTTTCGGGAAGTAATCATAAATCTGCAGAGTTGCCTCTTCAGACATCTCTAGAATCTCTTGCTGCTCATTAGCGTCGATAATACCATCATTATTGCTATCCTGAATCTCAAAGATAATAGGATAACCTTCAATTTCAGTTGTTAGGACATCTGCCTCTTGGTTAGGTTGACGGTCAATGTCAATGTCAACATCTACATAAGGGTCTCTGTATCTGACGACTCCTGATGGGATGTTTTCTTGGGTAGCATCTTGGCTAAAGTTCCAGGCATCAGGTAGAGAGTTAAACTGGGGTCCAAGGATATAGGGGAATTCAGGGATACCAGTATCTGACGCATCGATTGTGATGAAATATGCATAGGTGCCTCCAGGATATTCGGGTGTCTTACAGAAACGTCCGTTGTAGTTGTCTAAGTCACCAGATTGGAAGTCATAGAAGTAGTCAGCAACGAATGACCCAGCAGGATACTCAGAAAGCAAAGGACCATCGATCCTAGCAGGGTTAGGGTTAGTAGCTTGGTCAAAGACGACATTGGTTTTCAGCTTGTAAGAGGTTCTAAGGCGACGGATACCGCTATTCTGGTCAGTTGGGTCAATATAACCGTAAGGACCGTAAATTGGGTTACCATCAAACGCCCAACCAATAATAGGAGAGTGTTTGAAGTTAGATTCTAACTCTTGGAATTGCTGAGTGACGGGATCTAGAAATACATTGTCACCAACAACATAACGAAGCTCTTTAGGGTCAGAAACGTGAGCATACTCACCACCAAACTGGTTATTATATCCAGTAAAGACATAACCCTTAGCAAAGTCATATTTGGACTCCAAATCATACTGAAGGTTTTTATTCCACTTGAATACTTCGGGTGTGAAGGTTGCAAGTTGACCAACTGCCTCCAATCTGACAGCAGTGTTACCTTGGGTGTAACCAATACCTTTGTTGGTAATAACAACGCCCAACACACGCCCTCTATCTTCACCAGTGGTGCCGATTGTTGCCTGTGCTATAGCACCGAAACCATCACCATTGATGATAACGTTAGGTGCTGTAGTGTATCCACTACCAGAGTTAATAATAGCGATGGAGACGATTCTACCATTAATAACGATAGGTTGTGCAAGTGCACCTTCACCAGAATTGACTCTTACACCTGGTAGAGATGTATATCCACTACCAAAGTTTGTGATATTAACACTAGAGATAGGACCACGGACATTTGCAGTTGCCAGTGCACCAGTACCACCTCCACCAGTGATAGAAACTGAAGGTTGTGATGTAAATCCGCTACCTGGTTGCTCAACCAGAATTCTTGTAACTCTACCACCAGTGATAACTGCCTGTGCAGTAGCACCACTACCACCACCTCCAACAATGGAGACAAGAGGTGATTCTGTATATCCACTACCCTGTGCAGTAACAGTAAATCCAGTTAGACTACCATTAACAACCACTTCAGCAGTAGCACCGCTACCGCCACCACCTGTAATTTCTAGATTAGGTTTAGCACCAGCATCATATCCTTCACCGACGCTATTAACGTCAATCTTAGTGAGAGGACCATACTGGACAAACTCAGCAGACTTATATGCCCAAATAGATACACCGTTAATCCAACTACCAATCGGAGTGTTAGCACCGATATCCTGTCTTTCAGAGATAGTTTGGACAAGTCTAGGGAATCTGAGCAGTTTTCGCTGGTTACCTGGAATTAACGCCGACCCCGTGAAAGGACCAATCTTGTAGTTAGGTAAACCAGAAGCAGCAACGTAAACGTAGTTATCATTAAAGAATGAGTTTTGAATGTTAGTTGTAAATTCACTTACAACCTTATTAATAGAGGTGATATTTGACTTACCTCTGTTCAGGTCAACTGATAACAGGATATTACCTTCTGGAATAATCTCAGTTGGAGTATTGATTTGATATGAAAAAGTAAAGTCATCAATACGAGAAGTAACCGTAAAGGTGCCGTTATAAACAACAGGGTTTGCACCATATACTGTAACTTGGTCAGATACCAACAAACCATGTGGGTTATTACAAACAACTGTAGCAGTCTGGTTATTAACACCACCAGGTGTTACAGTATTAACCTGAATTAGTTTTTTAACGTTATACAACCAAGAAGACAGTCTTTCATCAAGAGAAGATGACCCAAGGTTAGCAACCTTCAGTTTATCACCCTTAATATAGTAAGACCCAGTGTCATCTAGGATGGTTGTGCCTGCTTCAGCAATACCAAGGATTCTTAACTTACATTCTTGGGCAGTGCCACGGTTTGTATAGACAAAGATGTCGGATTGGACGATTGTGCCAGGATCCCAGTCTTCTACAACGTTATTCTTACTTCTTGTGCACTCAATAAACTGGTTGAGTGATTTTTCCTTATATTGGACTTGCTCTACATCATTAATAAGGATTGTGCCGTTTCTTTCTGGCCATCCGATGGTTGAGTCAACGGTAATAATCTGACCATCAGTAGTCAGTGGCTCAACTAGGGTAGTTTTGTAAGGAATCTTGAAAACACCAGCAAGTGTCTCTTCAGAGATTGCCAATTCGTAGATTGTATCAGTACCTTCAATAATAGTAATGACGTTTTCAATCAAAGCATTTGCTTGCTTGATATTAAGGTCAACTTCATCAGCAAACTGCACAACCTGCTGGTCAATTAGGTTAGTAGCATCACCACTAATCAACTCAGCACGAAGAATGGTGTCCACAACCCAAGTTGCCTTGGATGGACTAATAATTTCGTCTCTAGGATAGAATAGAGAGACTTCCTGACCAAACAGAATCTTAAACAGATACTGTGTCGCCAACTCCGTGCCTTTTGACACATAGAAGTCAGAGATATTCTTAATTACCTGAATTGGGTTGACTTTAGAGAAGTCAATATCAATCGTTGGGAGGTATTGTCTTCTAAACTTATCAAATACCTCTTTAATGAATAAAGAGTCTAGGTTTTTAACTTCAGAACCAGCTAAGTGGTTTGATTGGCGTAGTGAAGATTCGCCAGCATAGATTTCATTATGATAGTTATCATAATCAACAGGACCTGACACACCTCTAGAGCATCCGAGGAATGCAGAAGGAGAATACCCCTTACCAGACTCGATAACTTCAAAACCAGTTACTTCATCAAAACCAACATCGAGTGATGCTCTTGCTGCTTTAGGTTCTGCAATGAAGATTCTGGGTGGCTCAGTAGTGGAATACCCTGTGCCAAAATCTGTAATATTAATATCAGTAATTTCACCATTAAAAATGGTTGCAGCAGCACTTGCTCCAGTACCACCGATAGCATTACCGAATGGGTCCTTTCTATCGTCAACAATGTAGACAGAAGGTGCATCAGTATAACCACTACCACCTGTCAACATCTCAATGTTGGTTACAGACCCAGATGCAACATTAACATCAAGGACTTGTGCACCAACTGGGTCGATAATTGCAACTCTAGGGACTTCAGTATATCCTCTACCTCTATTTGTAATCAGGATTTCGTAAACCTGACCATCCTGGTTAATTCTTGCTTGTGCTTGAGCATTGATACCACCCTCAGGAGCAGAGTCAATGTATACAGTAGGAGGATTGGAATATCCAACACCCATTGTAAGCACTTCGATGCTATTAACGTTAACTCTACCTTCATTATCGATAGTAGGTTGACTGATAGTCGCTCCAGATGGATTTCTAAAGGTAATAGCAGGAATGAAGTCATATCCACTACCCGAATCATCGATTGTAATGCTATCAATCGTGCCAGTCTCATCATCAATAGTCAAAGATACCTTTGCTGCTGTGCCGTTAGGGTTAGAAGGAGCAGATACAATAGGGATAGGTGGGTTGTATGAAGTGTAACCTTGACCACCATCAATTAGGGTAGCATCTTTAATACCACCGATTAGAGACCTAACAGTTGCACCTTCACCAGCAGTAGAGGTGATTGTAACCCTAGGATTGAAGTCTAGGCGATATCCACTACCACCAGTCTTCGGAATAATTCTAGAAATCTCGCCATTTGTGTCAACTGCCACAACTGCAGTAGCACCACCACCAAACTGAGGTGCAATGTACTCTACAGAGCGAATATGAATTTGGTCAGCAGCACCAATGGGGTTATTGAAAATAACTTTGGATTGGTATACTGTATAATCAATATAAGGTTGCTGTAGTCTGCCATTTTTATTAATAATCAGACCACTCTCTGAAGTAGGCGTGTACGCCTCAGTAGAGACCCTCAGAGGGTATTCTTTACCACCTTGCCACTCTTGGTAAGGTATGGCATCCATTGTTTTAATTGTCTGGTCGGCATAACCAATCAGATATGTAACCTGAGTAAACTCAGAATCATCTGCACCACTTCTTTCTCTAGGTGCAGTAGTAAACAAGATGTCATCACCGACAACCGAATAATCGGTGCCAGGAATCAACATATCATTGTAAGTAATAACAATCAGGTGCTCAGCAGATGGAGGAGCAACAGGAGTGCCTAAGAAGTTAAGGGGGAACATCACCCGACTTCCATCAAAAGATTGGAAGGGGTTTTCTAGTTGTTGCTTCTTCTTATTAAACTGAGGATGTGATACACCTGGTGTAATGATGGCATCAGGACCACGAGTCACAGACTCGTAGTAGATAACCTCATTATCAATCATGATAGATCCGTCTTTCTCTGCGAATCCATCGATATTTTCAATTTCAATCTTAGTATCGGTAATACCGATATCTCCTAGCAACTCAGTGCTAGATGCTAATGTTTTTTGGTCGTAGCTATCAAGGTCCAAATACTCAAGAAGATTATTGAGTATATCGAATGGACGCCCCGTTTTCTCCTGAGATTTATAGTACTCAAACAGGAAATTAACGAGTTGACGATCTTCCAACCTGACAAATTCAGGAAGTTGCGATTCAACTCTATCTGATACGTTGATATTCTTGTTAGGCATTTATCTCAGAAACAGGATGTATCTACTGGATACGTGAAGGTATCTGCTGGATAGTCAATGATATTTATTCCGCTTGTATCACCTAAGTTATAACCCGAGAAGTTATTAGGATCGAAGTTAGGGATTGGGGTTGTATTGATTGTATAGTCAATAGGATTGACTGTAGGATTAAAGATTGTTGGGTCAACACCAGGTGGAATCTCAATGCTACCGCCAAATGGCAATACTGAGATAGGAAGCTCAGTCTCACCACTCGGTGTTTGCTGAATAGCAAGAGGACCAACACAAACTTGTCCTGTACTGTAATCAACTGTGCCCACAGTTGCGTTTAATATGACTTCAGACTCATCTCTGGTCGTTACAAGCATCAGATTACCTTTACCGTCGTCTCTGATGTTGACTGGGACCAAAACTTGATTTTCTTCGTTAGAAGAAAAGACTGTATCGTTAGAAACTGCAGCACCACCGCCAGATGCAGTCAAATTGACCAAATCTTCAGTGTATCCTGTTGCATAGAATGTTCCTGACTTAACTGTAGAGAAACTGGGGTTACACTTATCACCAGTGCCGTCCCCACCATCTCCATTGCCATCTCCATTGCCCCCTGTACCGTCTCCTGTACCACCGCTGCCGTCGTCTCCATTGCCTCCAGACCCATCTGGATTCCCTGAGTAGTCGTTGGGGTCGTAAATAGGGTTGCCGAAATTTAAACATTGGGTAAATACGTTTCCAAAAGTGAATTTGTCCAAATTTTGACCCAATGCCATTTGTGTGACATTACCAGAAATTGAAGTATCGGAATTATCGACCATTGCACCGAATTTTGAGGTTTCCAAGCGACCGTTAAAACGGTTACTTTGACCTGCACGGTTAAAATCGTCAATAGACTGCAAAATCTTGGTCCCAAGTTGAGAACCAGTAAGATTTGTGTCGTTTCCGTTGTAATAAGCGTAAGTTTTTGGAATCATGTAGAAAGAAGTCGGGTCAATCACTTCAGGTTGGATAGAAGCGACTGTATACTTCCTCAAATCGTTTTCAATTTTCTTTTTAGTAGACTCGTTTAGTTTATTTCCTGTTTTAGGTCTAACTGCAACATATACTCTACCGTAAACGGGGGGTGTAAGCTTCTCACCACCGTATGCAGTAACAGATGCTGCTTGAGGATAGATTTCAGAAACGATATGCTCGTAGTCTGACTCAGTTACCGCCCTATTTTGGGTAGCATACGACCTAGGTGCTCTAAACTTAATCTGTAGAGGTGTCTCAGCGACTTCCCCTTGCTGTGCTCTCTCACGAGTCGTAGTACTGATTGCTTGTGGTGGTAATACTCGACCATCAGAATCAATGATATTGCCGACAAACGAAAAATTGTCAGCACCATTCGCTTCGACGCCGAATGTAGTGATATAATCGATTTTGATGTATTCACCGTCGATTAATTTCCTTCCAAGGACACCATCACCGAAGATAATCTTATATCTAAAGTCATCTGTCTCCTCAAGATAGTAAACACGAGAGTTAGAATCGAGTGAAGTAACGTTTCCAGCGATATTATAAGTGTCAGTCTCTTCAGATTGAGCATTTGGACTGATTTTCACTGTCAACAACTCAGTATCAACGTTGTCCGCAGGGATTACATACTCTTGATTCTTAGTATAGTCAACAGTATAGTTGTAATTTAGTAAATTACCCTGATAAATGATGACTCCCATAAACATTGCACGCCCAGTGGACTTATCTACAGGCACTTGGATGTCATTTAGCAGTGCAAAGGTGTAAGAATCGAGATTATTATCAGCAACAAACACGTCACCCTTCTTTAAGGTGACAAATTCTGGGAAAGTAATGCCATTTAGACCCACTGAGGTCTGTACAGTCATGTCTAGACATGCTTTAGGTGCCTTAATTGACCTTGGAGTGTAATTTAACTGCTTTGCAATCTTAACAATGTTGTCACGAACAGTTGCAGTTTCCAAAAATGACTCATTTAACGCCATATTTGCGTTAAATGCTGTATAATATGTGTTATAAGCAAGAATATCAATCAGATAAGAGGCAGCACTACCCTCAAAATCGTAATCAGTAAACTCTTTTCGAGTTCTTAGATACGATCTGATAGATTCTTTAATCTCAAAGAAGTCTAGAGACGTTAATTGTGAAGGTACTGCAGGCATTTTACGTCTTCTCTAAAAGGAAATCGATAGTTTGGACCAATTCTTGTCCAACAATGATATAATCCATACTAATTTCGACCGCATTTACATCTGGGTCTTCGTCTACACGCACCTCTTCCACTTCAATACGAGGTTCTAGACGTTCCATTGTGTTAAAAATCTCTGTGCGGATTGCATCTGCCGCAAATACATCCCACGGTTCAAACAAAAGAGACCTTACCCGAGACCCAATTTCAGGTTGGAAAGGTCTTTCACCAAACATAGTTAAAAGTAGATTCCTCACTGATTGAGAAATTGCTCTTTCATTTTTCACAGCACCAAAATCCTTCGTTGAGGGATTCTCATTGAAGGACATAGCAAGGTCTTTAAAGCCTCTACTTACATATTTTTCTGCTCTGAATTTGTACGGCATGGCGCCTTCTGCTTGGCTCTATTGAGGTATTTATCACTCTTTGGGTCGGTTATTAGAACCATACCTGATTTAATGAATTCTTTGGACTGGTCTGGAATTGGATTGACTGCCATTTGAATACTCCTCGTATTTTATTTATGGGGATTTCCAACGATTTCATAGGTAGGTGGATGGAAAGCACAGTATTCATTAAATGTGATTTTCATTTCCTTATTAGTTAGGTTAGCATGAGCAGCTGCTTTTGGCAGGTTCCACTTTGATGACCAAAGGTTTTCCATCGCTTCACGGGTTTCAGGTCTCAACGCCCTTGCCCCCTGTATTTCTTCTTAGCGTTATTACGAGACGTTGCACTGTAACGAGTATTCTTGGAAGACCCTTGACGAGTTGCCTTGGGTTTACCAGTAATGAAGACTTGTCCAGAGATGCCTACTTTTGCTTTTGTTGCCATTTGTCGTATTTGAGGGACATTATGATGCTAACACAGTTGGGTGCCCAAATGCAATAACTGATGAACATGGTAACGAAAAACCAGGAAATCCAGCACCAAGCGGGTCTAGAATTCTTGCAATCGGTCGCTTACATGCAAAGACTGTTAGGGACGTTGCAAAGCACGTCCTTAAGTGTCCTGTACCACCGTTGTCTTCTATTGTTAGATTACTACAGGGGATAGCAGTTGGGATAGCGCACATACTTTTACCACAAGGGCAGATATGTATCACGATATTTGTGCACGTTGATATGTGTGGTGTAAAGGTATCCCCGAAAACCATTACGGGAATCCTATTCACTTGCACCATTGCTCTATCTAGCGTAATTGGAAAGGTAGGCACCAGAGGAGTAGGAGGCCACCAGCAAGTAAAATTCTTAATTACGATTGAGTAAGGGATTGGCGCTGAGCCACATGACTGTACAGAGTGAATAGTAGATGGTAGACATAAACCATGTCCACTATCAGGCAAACCATTAAGAGATGTTACAGGTTTTAGAAATCCAAATGCCATTAAACGCCCTCATTAATTTGTTGTCCAACTTGATATGGACGACCCACGATTAATTCCTCACTACATTCATCGAAGAATGGGTTACCAGTGTTACGCAATGCGCGACCTAGCGCAATTGTACTACCAGTCAACCAATTTCTTACTTTCATCTTACCATCATACGGACCCATCCGCATTGTAAGGGTGCCTCTATCGATACGCTCAGGTTGAATTGCAATCGCGCAATCGTTAACAAAGGTCAGCGCACACGCAATACCGAGTGATTGACCAAATCCAAAGAAGGTGTATCCAGTATATGATGTTGGAGGAGGACAACTATTACACCATGGGTTAACTACACCATTGGGTCCTGTGATTTCCCACCACCTTTCTCCTGCTATACCATTGCCATTACTATCATATCCACAATAAACATTCAGTGGACCACTAGAATTAGCATAAGTATCCCAACATTCATGCTTAGGATAGTTATTACCACTAGGGCAGTCCACATCTAGGTAGTTGTAGGGGACAGCAGCGGACTGATTGTTAGTAGTTGTAGTATTTCCATCAGCGTCCGTAGTTGATGTTGACCAGGTCCAGTATCCACTACCTGATACCACACCACCAGGTCCTACATTGTCACCCATCCACAGTCTCAACTGGTCAACTTCACTCAATCCACCTGTTGTGTTGTAGTCATATGTGTTTTCATCACCACCAATGGGGATAAAGATGATTTCATCGTCGTCATTAGGGTCTCGATAGCACCTACCTGCAACCTGTCCGTCATTACAATCCCATACACGGGTGTCATTATTGCCTTGTCCGAGTGGTTTTACCTTTCTAGAGCGTGCTAATTCGGGTTTCTGCATGCCTCTGAGGAATCTCATGAAGTCATCACCCTGACTTCCCGTAGTTTTGCCCTTAATTTCTAGAGAAACGGTGAATGCTGCCTCACTTTGGTCGCTTGCGCAGTACTTATACGGCAACCAACCGAATGCTTTGTCGTCATTGTCGAGTAATTTCTCACCTTTACGCGCTTTTTTCGTTACATTAGGCAAATTTTCGTTACGAGTTGACGCATCTAGGTAAGGACACGGCATATCAAACCACCTAGAGATGTTATAAAGCTTAGGTTGACCCGTAGTAATACAGTTTTCCTTGCCAAATGCACCATAAACGTGTGAAATGTTACTGTTAAACTGGTCAACTTGCGTCACTGCGCTATATGCATACGGCATTACAGTCTTACTAAACTCTGCAACACCCTCATTTACCTGTGTAACGAGTGAAAATTCATCATCACCAGGTAATGCTGCGGCGATATTCCCCCTTGCATCGATATTAATACACTTAGTGGGTAGATTAAAGCAGTGTTTAGTGGTATCAGTCTTACTTTCTTCCGCAATACGGATATAAGAGTCAGGAATTTGCACTTCTAGACCCTGAGTAATGACTCCAAAGCTTTGATTTATGAAAGATTGGTTAGTTCCTTCGTCTTGGTCCTGCAAATCGGGGATTTCTGTGTTGAGAAATGCGCTTGCGATGTCAATTCCCATCTCATCAAACCTATAATCCTTCGCTTTGATGTTTTTATTGTCCCTACTAAACAGTTTTTTAGTGTTATCAATCGCTGGAGACTTGAATTCAAAGTATTCTGGGTCTACAACAGTGACCTCTGGTTGGTCAGATTGGTTATATCCTGAGCCAGGGTCAATAATTCTTATCGCTTTAATGCTACCTGTCTTACTAAGCTTTGTAATTTCGATTTCTGCTTCGCGGTATATCTGCTTATCGTTGTTTTTAGACATGCCTTTCTTACCTTTATGCCTGATATCGAAGAATCCGTAGTTGTTTTCTACGTGACTCATCATACTATCTGACGCATCAGGGGTAGGAATTGACTGTTGCCAGTCGGGATTCTGCTTAACTTGGTGTTTCTTGACGTGCTTTGACGTATCATTAGCGGAAAAGTCCTCTAATATACGTGGGTTAATCACTTTAATGAGCGGATTCTTGTATCCTGTGCCTGCATTTACAATATCAATAGACGCAACTTCCCCCTTCTTATTGATTTTTGCTTTCAGTACTGCCTGGTCTAGTGTGCGATGAGGGATAAGTGAGCGTGGATCTATCTCTACCTTGTAAAAACTGATACGTTTTTGGAATTCATACACTCCACAGAAGGCAGCTTTGTTAGGAATACCTCTTCCAGCAAGCACAACTGCCGTCGCACCCGTCTCAGAAGTGATACTTCCACCTGCTGTGAAGTCATTTCCGTCACCAACCAACTCAAGAAGACCACATTTTAGCTCATCACCGAAGTAATATGCCGCATTAATGTCCCAACCGTTAAGTGCTTGACCCTTTTCAAAGCGTGTGCCGTCATTATTAGTGTATCTAAACAGTATTCTTTGTTGATTTGTGTCAACTTCATAGAAGCAAGCGTTGGCATCCTCCTGTCCATCGTTAATTTTGATGGTAGTCTCTGTAGTATTCCACATACTTTCCTTAATCTCATAGAAATGAGAGTGGTAAGACAGGTTGGGAGAGCAGGTGGGATCGCCATCCTCGTCGGTGCCGTTAGGACAGCAAGGCACATCATTCAATGTATACTGACAAGAGAAGACAGGACCATTCCAAGGGTAGGTCGTATCATACAAGTAATACATGAACTGTGTATCATAGGAGTCCTCAAACCCGAGATACCTTGGCACACTTGCCTTTACAGCACCACTCAGTCCATAAAACCATTCAAAGTTTGCATCAGCGTCTAGAATCTGTACACCGTCTGTGCCGTTACCCCAACCACTAACACCAGGTGTGCCAGGATTAGGTCCATTGAATAAACCATAACTGGCGGGGTCAAACTGTCTATAATTGTCATAAGAGTAGCTTCTACTGTTACTAGCGTATCTACCGCTACCAAAATTATTATCATCGTAAGCATACCAACCAGACCTATCAATACACTGTCCAGTGGGTCCAATCTTACTACCGTCAATATAACTCTCAACAGGTGCTTGTGGAGATGTCTTAGTAAAGACATACCCTATGATACCCTGATATTCCCAGTCGTCGTTTCCATCGTATCTAGAGGCAATAGGACCCCCAGTGATGTTGATTTCATTGTAGGGGTCAATAGTATAGAAGTCATCTATCTTATTTCCACGGTCACCACTACCTTTTAGATAACTGTAGTGATACAGAGGCACGATAGGGTCTTGACTATTGCCACCCTCTTGATACGCCGATGCTGCACTCTCTGTCTCAAAGATATAGCAGAGGACCTTAATAAACTTATATAAGTTTTGACCATTACCCACGCCGCTAGTAGACCCACGTAGTGTAGGTGTGTTATTGCCTGTAGTCAGTTGTGTATTATCAGGCCAATAAGAATAATACTTGTTAAGGGGTACGCTACCAGTTACCTGTTTATGCATTCCGAAGAATACAGGCACACCCTTACGTGGTTCTTTATTATATCCATCTAGCACATATTCCCAATTCTCATTATCTACACCTGCGTCTTCTTTCTGTAACTCAGGTTCATTACTATAGTTATGGTCTACCTTATTCGGTCTATAGAATCTATAGATTGCCGTACGGACTTTATCACATGTGCCAGGAGCACAATTAGCAGTTCTCTCTTGTCCAATATAATGCACCACGTCAGTGCCAAGCGGTCTACTACCTGGTCCTTGACCATCAAACGTGATTACATAGTCTCTACTCGTGCCAGGGTCGGGATACTTACTGTGAGTCCGATACTTACCAGAGGAGGGTCTTTTAAATGGTTTGTCATACGCCGCCCCACTAATAGGGTTGGGGAAACTTCGACCTGTCTCCTCGATAAACGCCGCCATTACATTACTTTAACTTCTCAAGCTTATTTAGTCGCTCATACAGGTCGTCAAAGAGTTGCTTGAGATTACTATACTCATCTTGGTCAGGAATCTTATACTTCACCATATCAGCACCAGGTGGAGGCATCCTACTAAACGCTACCTCTAGGTTGGTAATCCTTCCCGCTAGATTCTTTAATCCTTCACTGAGTTGCTGGAGAGACCATGCAACCATTTCAGATTCACTCTTAAATTCAGGGACGCCGTTTTTTTCTTCCATCGCGATTTTTTTCAGTAAATGACTATTCGTTGATTTCATGAAGGACAATACTTCCGTCTGTCTCTTCTTCCCACTCTAATGTCGTGCCCACATCCCAACCAGTCTCGTCAAGCATTTCATCAGGGAGTGTGATGAAACATTCTCCATGCTCGTCAACCTCTACTTCTAGGATGTATCTCTTCATACCTTTCCAATGTCTTTATGCCTTATATATCACTACCACGAATTGCACCTACACAAGCAGTTTGATAGATGTGAAAAGCAGGGTCATACAAGTCATCAATATCTGACAAACCATTATAAGGATGGTGCAACATATATCCATTGCCAAGATAAACTCCACCATGATTAGGTGCTCTACCCTTCGGTGCCGAATAACCTCCACCCAACGGTGTGACATACAGTCTAAACAACAGGATGTCATCTTGCTCTAAATCACTGAAGTCTACATCTCCTCCCCAGTCCTTCCGATATACCCATACTCCTCCTTCCTCGTCAATCGCTTCCTTTGTGAAAGAATACACCTTACGTGCATTGAAGTCTGCTAACTCCCTGCCATACTCTTCTCGATAGTATTTGCGTATAATCTCATAACATCCAAACATTCGGTTGCCTGTCCATACGTCACCTAAGAGGTGCTTGTAACGCTCTCTAAGGGCGATGAGAGTCTTTTCGCGTTGATTCATGTCGTATTAGATGTAATAGGAGTATTCTGAGGGACTCAGCGAGACTTATCGTAATGTATACTATTTGGTCCCACCACATACGCTCGACCTTGGGAGGTGTTTTTATATCTGGGAAATTTTTTTCAGTAGGGGGGACCCGCAGTTTCATTTGAATAATATATCGAAGTCGCTGTGATACTTTTGTAGGTTAGGGAAGTATACGTTTTTAATATACAACAACGGGGCAACCAAATGACTGCCCCATACTGTTAATTAGACACCACAGTACTGCCTTGCATCGTTGAGTGCTTGCTGCTGTGATTTAAATGGTCCATTCTTACTACAGTCGGGATAATCAAATGCCCAAAAGTGTTTACGTGATTTCTCCCATAGTTTGATGTTAACAGGTGGGGATGTGTCGAGAGTTGCTTGCTGTGTCATTTGAGTGTGTCGTTAATGGTGTCATCGAAATTCTCAATATGGTTCTCTTCATCTTCTACCAAAAGACTGTCAATCCAGTCTTCGCT
>CENG01043030.1_pt1 | contig 50901 bp, 45 predicted proteins | sample 530131 | NCBI WGS metagenome assembly CENG01 (sample SAMEA2591057, study PRJEB7988) | marine metagenome | biome: marine biome (ENVO:00000447); feature: surface water (ENVO:00002042) layer; material: saline water (ENVO:00002010), including plankton (ENVO:xxxxxxxx) | depth 5 m
TATGATAACCACGACCGATCCAGGATCGACTCCCCCCTCCATTGTTATTCATACACTAGTTTTTAAAGGCAATACTCCACTTGAATTTTTAAGACTTAATACAATATTAAATTCAGGTTGGACTGATGGCAGTCTTGTACTCAATGAGGTGACTGGCATTGTTTCAGCAGAAATTGTCCCTGAGCCTTCAACCTACGCACTGCTCGCTGGTATTGTCGCGTTTGCCTTTATCGCTAAGAGAAAACGCACCAAAGCTTAATTTATCTTTAAACACTCAACTAAAAAACCTCGAGAGCAATCGCTTATCGAGGCTTTTTTATGGTTTGTTATTTTTTAAACCGTAAGAAATTTCTTACTTAAACATTGATGCTGATATCAACACCTGCGGGTAGGTTGAGTTTTTTTAACTCATCTACAGTTGCCGCAGTAGGCTCAAGGATATCGATCAATCGTTTATGTGTACGAACCTCAAATTGATCCATAGATTTTTTATCTACGTGAGGCGAACGATTGACAGTAAATTTCTCAATGCGAGTTGGCATTGGTACAGGACCCGAAACTCGAGCACCTGAGCGTTTTGCAGTTTCGACAATTTCACCTACTGATTGATCAATCACTCGGTGATCGAAACCTTTTAGGCGGATTCTTATTCTTTGTGCACTCATAATAGATATTTTATTTTAGTTATTTGTTTGAATAGGTTATTAAATTTTAACTGATGAAGTTGGCATTGAGAATTTGTTGGAGGATATTCTCTGGGACAGGTTGAAAACTCTCTGGATTCATACTGTAAGAGGCACGCCCCTTACTCAATGAGCGAACGGTCGTGGAATAACCAAACATTTCCGAAAGCGGAACACTTGCCGAGATAATGGAATACAGCCCACGTGTACTCATATTTTGTATCTGCCCACGACGACGATTTAAATCCCCTATGATGTCCCCTTGATATTCATCAGGCGTTTCAACCTCAACTTGCATCATTGGTTCTAAAAGCAACGGCTGTGAAGATTCCATCGCTTCTTTGAAAGCGAAGATTCCTGCCATTTTAAAAGCCATTTCAGAGGAATTGACTTCATCATGAGTCGCATCGTACAAGGAGATCTTAAAGTCGGTTACAGGATAGCTTGCGATTACACCATTATTGGCCGCTTCTCGAATCCCTTCGAGCGTTGGCTCGATATACTGTTTCGGAATAGTTCCTTCTGGAAGCTTGTTTTCAATTACAACACCGGCACCTCGCTCTAATGGCTCTACTCGAATACAGGCATGACCGTACTGAGGGTTTTCGACTGTTTCTCGTATAAAGCGACCTTCACCCGAGGCCGATGCTCCAAATGTTTCTCGATAAGCAATCTGCGGACGACCGGCTTCTGCTTGAACTTTAAATTCTCTAAATAGGCGATCACGGATAATCTCCAAATGCAATTCGCCCATCCCTGCAATTAAGGTTTGTCCTGTATCCTCATTGGTACTGACAAAAAAGGTAGGGTCTTCCTCAGATAAACACTTGAGCCCATGCTCTAATTTATCTTGATCCGCTGTTGTCTTAGGCTCTATTGACATAGAGATAACTGTTTCTGGAAATGTCGGTGGCTCTAATCGCATTGGATGGCTTTTTTCACAGAGCGTATCACCAGTCACTACATCTCTTAAGCCAACGATTCCACATATATCTCCCGAGTGAGCTACTTCAATGTCTTCACGGGCATCTGCTTTCATGATAAGCAAACGAGCAATGCGTTCGGTCTTTCCTGTCCTAGGATTAAGTAAGGCCATACCTTTTTTCAAAGTGCCTGAATAAATACGGAAAAATACCAGCTTACCCACGTAAGAATCGTTCATGAGTTTAAAAGCGAGTCCGCTTAATTTTGCTTGGTCACCAGGAACAACTGAGAGTTTTTTTCCTTTTAAGTCTTCTGCTTCAATAGCCGGCAGGTCGAGTGGGCAGGGCAAATAATTGATAACTGCATCAAGCAAGGCTTGTACTCCTTTATTTTTAAATGCCGTACCTGGAATTACAGGACAAAAATCGAGTGTTACGGTAGCCTTTCGTATCACGGATTGAAGAAACTCTGCGTCTATTGTTTGTCCTTCTAAATATTTTTCAGCGAGTGCCTCATCACAATCTGCTAAGGTTTCAATGAGCGATTCGCGTTCAAACTCAGCATTTTCAAGCAAGTCTTGAGGAATGGATTCGATGTGAAAAGAATTTCCAGAGCTATCCTTTTCATCAAAGATGACCGCTTCCATTTTTACGAGATCGATCATGCCGGTAAATATTTCATCACCCTCATTCTCCTTAATGATTGGAATAAAAATCGCTTTCGCCTTGGCATTCAATCGTTTCTTCATCGATTCAATCGCCTCAGAAAAATTGGCCCCAACCCGATCCATCTTATTAATAAAAGCAATACGTGGAACTTGGTATTTTTCCATTTGTCGCCATACCGTCTCCGATTGTGGTTGAACCCCTGCGACCGCACAGAAAACGGCAATCGATCCATCGAGCACTCTGAGTGAACGCTCTACCTCAGCGGTAAAATCAACATGTCCAGGCGTATCAATTAAATTTATTCGGTGCTCAATACCAGAAAAGATACCTGTGTCGTTTGTCCAATGACAAGAGATGGCTGCCGATGTGATGGTAATACCACGCTCACGCTCTTGTTCCATCCAATCGGTTACAGAGCTGCCTTCATGAACCTCGCCCATTTTATGGACAACTCCTGTATAATAAAGAATTCTTTCTGTAGTTGTTGTTTTTCCTGCATCTATGTGAGCGGCTATACCAATATTTCTCGTATATTCCATAGGGAATTTACGCTCTTGGGCATTCTGAGAAACTATTTTCTGGGCTGACATAAATAAACTGGAAAAGAACAAAAAGAAAAAGCGAAGAAAAGGTTAAACCTTTACCATCGCAAATGTGCAAATGCACGATTGGCTTGAGCCATACGGTGAGTCTCTTCTTTCTTCTTTACGACTCCTCCGGTGTTGTTGTAAGCATCGATGATTTCATCGGCTAAGGCTTCATCCATAGCGACACCTTTACGCTTACGTGCTGAACTGATCATCCAGCGAAAGGCTAATGTTTGTTGACGCTCAAATGCGATCTCAACTGGTACTTGATAGGTAGCTCCACCAACTCGACGGCTTTTTACTTCGATCTTTGGACGTGCATTTTCTAAAGCACCCATTACCAAATCAACAGGATCTCCTTTAGCCAACTTTTCGCTCACTCTTTGGAAAGCAGTGTAGACGATACGTTGTGCAACAGTGCGTTTACCACGCTCCATAATCATGTTCACTAAATTAGTCACTAAGGTACTGTTATAGCGAGGATCTGGAATTACTGGACGTTTAACGGCTTGGCGACGACGAGACATATTTCTTAAAAATTATTTGGTTTATAAATGATAAATTGATTAGCTTATTCTTTCGGACGTTTCACTCCATATTTAGAACGACTACGACGGCGTTTTTCTACACCCACACAGTCAAGAGTTCCACGAACAATGTGATAACGCACACCAGGAAGGTCTTTCACACGACCGCCTCGTACTAGTACAATACTGTGCTCCTGTAAACTGTGTCCTTCATCTGGAATGTAAGCGATCACTTCCATACCGTTTGTGAGACGTACTTTAGCCACTTTACGAATCGCTGAATTCGGTTTTTTGGGCGTACGAGTCATCACTTGAACACAAACACCACGACGAAAAGGGTTACGGTCTAAAGCACGAGACTTAGACTTTACTTTTTGTATAATTCGAGGTGAACGAACGAGTTGATTGATTGTTGGCATTGTAATTTGTGTGTATCTAAATTGATTTCTTATATAAGGAAAAGTCCGCAAACCTAGCATTTACGCTATTGTGTGCAAGCTATTTGTTTAATTTTTCTATTTTTTTGTAAAACGAGCATATTTAACTTATCCGGCTTCTTCTGATTCAGCAGGTGCTTCTTCTGCAGGAGCTTGACCGTCTGCATTTTCTGGAGTTTCCGATAAACCAGGGACTTGGTTTAAATCAACCTCAGGTGTTGGAATAGCCACACCTTCGACATGCTTTGCTGCTTCTTCAGGTGAAAGTTGTTCCATATCTGCACCTAGTGTATCGATTCTCAAACGACGATATGCGGGTAAACCTGTTCCAGCCGGAATCAAGTGACCCATGATCACGTTTTCTTTGAAACCTTTGAGCCAGTCAACTTTACCGAGAGTCGATGCGTCTGTTAGAACACGTGTTGTTTCTTGGAAGGATGCTGCTGAGATGAAGGATTCTGTTTCAATTGAGGATTTTGTGATACCCAATAATACAGGCTCGCCTTCAGCTGGCTTACCGCCCGCTTCATCGATGGCATCATTTGATTTCATGAATTCAAATCGATCAACTTGCTCGCCCCAGAAGAATTCTGAGTCACCCGGATCGGTGATTCTTACCTTCTTGAGCATTTGAGCAATAATCACCTCAATGTGTTTATCGTTAATCGTCACACCTTGGAGGCGATACACTTTTTGAATCTCTTCAATCAGGTAATCACATACTTTCTCGCGACCTAAGATTTCTAATAATTCGTGTGGATCAGCGGCACCTTCTGTTAGGTGCTGTCCTTTGTGAACCAAGTCACCAATTTGCACGAGCAAATGTTTTCCATGAGGAATTAGGTGAACCTCTTCATTTCCGGTTTCTGGATCTGTCACTAATAATTTCTTCTTACCACGTAGGGTTCCATCAACGGATACTACTCCGTCAATTTTAGCCATTTCCGCTGCTTCCTTAGGACGGCGCGCTTCAAATAATTCGGCGACTCGTGGTAGACCACCAGTAATATCTTGTGTCTTAGAAGCTTGTCGCGGCGTTTTAGCCAACATAGCACCTTGTGTAATCGTGTCTTTTTCATTCACCACGATTTGAGCACCGGTTGGAATCGCATAGGTAGCAACGACTTTTTTACCCTCTAAGATTTCAATCTGAGGATTTAAATCATCTTTGTGCTCAACAACAACTGTTGCGATCTGGCCGGAAGAATCATCCATCTCGCGTTTGATTGTCACTCCAGGAATCATATCGCTGAAGCCAATCTTACCACCCTTTTCTGAAAGAATCGGAATGTTATGCGGATCCCACATAGCGAGAATCTCGCCTTTTTTGATACTACCACCATCTGGTTGAGTTAATACTGAACCGACTACGATTTTATAATCTTCAAGCACTCGACCATTATCATCTAAGATTAGGACTGAGCCTGTCTTATTAAGTACGATACTTGCACCATCAATCGTTTGAACGATTCTTAAATTTTTATACTGAACAGTACCGCCAGTACGAACTTTGATTTCAGGATTCTTGAAAACACCACTCGCAATACCACCAATGTGGAAAGTACGCATGGTCAATTGTGTTCCTGGCTCACCAATTGATTGTGCAGCAATGATACCGACTGAGGCACCTCGCTCAACCATTGAGTTGGTCGCTGGATTGATACCGTATTCAAGGGCTGTAATTCCAATCTTCTTACGGGTTGTCAGAGAAGAAAGTACTTTAACTTTCTCAATACCGACTTCATCGATCTTATGCGCTATCTCCTCCGTGATGATTTCGCCATTTTTAACAATGATTTCATCTGGGTTTAAAGGATTCTTAATGTCATTTGAAGAGCAACGTCCCACGATTCGGTCGAACAAGCTGACGATTTCGTCATCACCTTCGTAAATAGCATACTTCCAAATACCAGTGCGGTTTTGATCATCATAGGCTTCAACGATGCAATCCATAGCCACATCACAAAGCTTACGAGTCATATAACCAGCATCCGCAGTTTTCAAAGCGGTATCGGCAAGTCCTTTACGTGCACCGTGAGTAGAGATGAAGTATTCTAAGACTGATAAACCTTCACGGAATGAAGAAAGAATTGGACGTTCGATAATTTCACCTGATGGTTTAGCCATCAATCCACGAGTACCGCACAACTGTCTAACTTGTTGTTTGTTACCACGAGCACCTGAATCCATCATTAAGAACACAGGGTTCATGGCTTCTTGTCCGGAATTTTCTTTCAACTCATCGAATACTGCTTTGGCGATTTCGTCCGTTGTACCCGTCCAAATATCGATGATTTTGTTGTATCGCTCTCCTTCGGTGATGATACCTTTTTTGTACTGACCCTCAACTTCGTCAATTTTCTTACGTGCTTGTTTGACGATCGCTGGTTTTGATTCAGGGATGATCATGTCATCAATACCGATGGAAACACCTGCTTTAGTTGCGATTTTAAAGCCAACATCTTTCAAGACATCGAGAGTCTTAACTGTTTCAGCTTTGCCCACCTTTCGGTAGGTTTCTAAAATGATATCCCCTAACTTGCCTTTCGCTACTGGAAAATTGATAAATCCTAATTCTTCAGGCCAAATTGTATTAAAAATAACACGCCCTACAGTCGTGCAGATAACTTTATCATTTGAATTACCGTAAGAAGTCGTTTCGTTACCAAAATCGGGGTTAATGAAATTAATCCAATCTTTGACATCTAGAGCGCCGTCAGCAACAGCTGTGTCGAGCTCGTCTTTATCAACGATCAATGGCAAACGTTTGCCTTTAGGTGCTTTATATCTTGGCTCACAGGTTAAGAAATAAGACCCTAAAACAATATCTTGTGAAGGAGTTAAAATTGGCTTTCCGCTAGAGGGCGAAAAGATATTGTGTGTAGCCATCATCAAAGTCTTAGCTTCCATGACCGCTTCCAAAGATAAAGGAACGTGAACCGCCATTTGGTCTCCATCAAAGTCAGCATTGTAAGCAGTACAGACGAGTGGGTGAACACGAATCGCATCACCTTCAATCAGTACTGGCTCGAAAGCTTGGATCGATAAACGGTGCAGAGTTGGAGCACGATTCAAAAGAACTGGATGCCCTTTTGTGACTTCTTCTAAAATGTCCCAAACTTCTGGTGACTGTTTTTCAATCATCTTACGAGCACCACGTACAGTGTGTACGAATCCAAGTTCTTTTAGACGACGAATAATAAAAGGTTCAAATAAAACCAATGCCATTTTCTTAGGCAAACCACATTGATTGAGCTTAAGCTCTGGACCTGTAACAATAACCGAACGTCCTGAGTAATCCACACGTTTACCAAGAAGGTTTTGACGGAAACGACCTTGCTTACCCTTCAGCATATCTGAAAGTGATTTTAAAGGACGATTGCCTGCACCTGTCACCGCACGACCATGGCGACCATTATCAAATAAGGCATCCACAGCTTCTTGAAGCATACGCTTTTCATTGTGAATAATCACGTCAGGCGTTTTCAACTGTAAAAGATTTTTTAGACGGTTGTTACGATTGATCACACGACGGTATAAGTCGTTCAAATCAGATGTAGCAAAACGTCCGCCTTCGAGAGGCACAAGTGGTCTAAGGTCTGGTGGTACTACAGGCAATGCTTCGAGAACCATCCAATCTGGACTAGACCCTGAACTGATGAAACCTTGGATAGTTTTTAATCGTTTTGAAACTTTCTTTTTGATCTGCTTCGAACGAGTCGCATGCATTTGCTCATTCAATTCGATGACTGTTGCTTGTAAGTCAACACGCTTAAGTGCATCACGAACTGCTTCAGCGCCCATTCCAGCAACAAATGAATCTTCACCGTACTCGTCTTGTGCTTGAAGATATTCCTGCTCAGTTAATAACTGGCGTTCTTCAAGGGGTGTCTTACCTGGATCAATCACCAAGTAGTTTTCATAATAAATAACACGTTCTAAATTTCTCGCAGTGATATCGAGTAATAGACCTAAACGACTTGGCATACTCTTTAAGAACCAAATGTGTGAAACTGGAACTGCTAATTCAATATGCCCCATGCGGTCACGGCGAACACGTGAAACAGTCACCTCAACTCCACAACGGTCACAAATAACCCCTTTGTACTTAATACGCTTATATTTTCCACACGCACATTCGTAATCCCTTACTGGACCAAATATACGCTGACAAAATAAACCACCTGGCTCGGGCTTAAACGTACGATAATTAATCGTCTCAGGGTTTTTCACTTCCCCTCTCGACCAATCACGAATGGCTTCAGGAGAAGCGACTGTGATTTTAACATGATCAAACGCTTTTGTTGCTTCGTAACCTAATATATCTCGTGCGACTTCTGTACTCATATTTTTAAAAAATTAATGGTTATTACTTATCCTTGATCGGCTATGCCACTTCCTAATTCAAATTTACCTTGAGATTCCAAACGGACATCTAAACATAAACTTTGGATTTCCTTCATCAAAACATTGAATGATTGAGGTGTACCCGCATTCAAGCTGTTATCTCCTTTAACAAGAGATTCATAAATACGTGTTCTACCAGTAACATCATCCGATTTGACGGTTAACAATTCCTGTAAGGTGTAAGCAGCACCATAAGCTTCTAGGGCCCAGACCTCCATCTCTCCGAATCGCTGACCACCATATTGGGCTTTACCCCCAAGTGGTTGCTGTGTGATCAAGCTGTAAGGTCCAACAGCACGTGCGTGAATCTTAGAGGCCACTAAGTGGTTTAACTTCAACATGTACATGTAACCAACCACAACTTCTTGGTGAATCTTTTCTCCAGAACGACCATCATACAAAACACTTTTACCTGTCTTAGGTAGACTTGCTTCTTCTAAATACTCACGAACTCGAGCTTCTGAAATACCGTCAAAAATTGGAGTCGCCACAGTGAGTCCGAGTTTCTTACAGGCCCAGCCCAAATGGGTTTCCAAAACTTGTCCTACATTCATTCGCGAAGGAACTCCAAGAGGATTCAAACAAATTTCAACTGGTGTTCCATCCTCTAGGTGAGGCATATCTTCTTCAGCAACAATCTTTGCGACAACACCTTTATTACCATGTCGTCCAGCCATCTTATCACCGACTTGCATTTTACGCTTTTTAGCAATGTATACTTTTACGCTCTTTACGACACCTTGATCTGCCTCTTCTCCAGTTTCTACACCTTCGATCTTACGCTCTTTCTCGTAATCTAGCTCATCAAATTTACCTTGGTAATTTTCCACGATCTCCATGATCTTAATGCGAACTGGAGAAGGATCGATTTCAATAAATTTAGAAACTGCAGCTAAACGACGTAGTAATGTTTTTGTGATCTTGCGATTGGCAGGAATGATAATCTCATCCGTCTCGCTGTTTTTCACATCGAGAGGAATCTTTTCCCCAAGAAGAATATTGGATAATGCTTCTGTTAGGTCTTCTCGTAAGCGATCACTTTGTGAACGATACTCTTCATTGATCTTTTTGATCATTCTACGTTTATCTGAAGCAGACATTTGTTCTGATTCGCCATCCACTCGAGCAGATACTTTGACATCCATAATAATACCACGAATGCCTGATGGAACAACGAGTGATGTGTCTTTAACATCAGCAGCCTTTTCACCAAAGATCGCACGTAGTAGTTTTTCTTCAGGAGCTAATTCTGTTTCAGATTTTGGTGTTATCTTACCGACTAGAATATCCCCTGGTTTGACTTCCGCACCGACTCGAATCACGCCATCGTGATTAAGGTCTTTTAATGCTTCTTCTCCGACATTTGGAATATCACGAGTGATTTCTTCAGGTCCTAATTTCGTATCACGAGCGGTCACTTCAAATTCATCAATGTGAATTGAAGTAAAGATATCTTCTTTAACGATCTTTTCTGAGATCAAAATCGCATCTTCAAAATTATAACCATTCCATGGCATGAAAGCGACAAGGATGTTTCGACCAATCGCTAAATCACCCTTATCGGTTGAAGCACCATCGGCGATAACTTCTCCCTTTTTGACTGGCTGTCCTTTAACGACAATCGGCTTTTGATTGAAGCATGTACCTGCATTAGAACGCATAAACTTTCTTAAATTATACACATAAATATCTTTCTTATCATCGGTTTGGATATCATGTATTTTTGAAGGTAAGTTACCGTCTTTTGTTAAAATAATTTGATTTGCATCGACTGAGGCAATGATTCCATTAATCGAAGCAATTTCTACTGTCTTAGAATCAATCGCTACACGATTTTCGATTCCAGTACCCACGAAAGGTGCTTCAGATTGTAAAAGAGGCACACCTTGACGTTGCATGTTAGAACCCATCAAAGCACGATTCGCATCATCATGTTCTAAGAAAGGAATAAGACCGGCTGCCACTGAAACAAGTTGTTTTGGTGACACATCCATATAGTCAACTTCTTTTGCGGATAATTCTAAAACCTCATCTTGATTTCGACAAGTGACTCGTCCAGTTAACATACCTTTAGCATCAATTTCTGAATTTGCTTGGGCGATCATGAACGGTTCTTCTTGGTCGGCATTTAGATATTCAATATCATCCAATACTTTCCCGTTAACCACTTTTCGATATGGTGTTTCAATGAAGCCAAATTCATTAATTCGAGAGTAAAGACTGAGTGAATTTATCAAACCAATATTCGGACCTTCAGGGGTCTCAATTGGGCAAATTCGTCCGTAGTGTGATGGGTGAACGTCACGCACTTCAAAACCAGCACGTTCACGATTCAGACCACCGGGCCCAAGAGCGGATAGACGACGTTTATGTGTCAATTCAGCTAATGGATTGATTTGGTCCATGAATTGAGAAAGCTGACTTCGCGCAAAGAAATCACGAATCACAGTACTCAAAGCCTTTGGATTAATCAATTTCTGTGGTGTAATTGAATCCACACTTTGATCATATAAAGTCATACGCTCTTTGACGAGACGCTCTGTTCGCGCTAATCCGATACGGCACTGGTTTGCAAGAAGCTCTCCAACAGTACGAACACGGCGACTGCCTAAGTGATCAATATCATCTAAAGTTCCTTCGCCTCTTTTGAGTCGAGTTAAATACTTAGTCGCTTGTACAATGTCCTCAGCACAGACCACACGGAAATCAAGATCAATATCGATCTTAAGTTTTTGGTTAAGCTTATAACGGCCGACTCGCCCTAAATCATAACGTCTTGGGTCTTGGAAGAGACGTTTGAGCAATGCTTTAGCATTTGCTGTTGTTGGCGGTTCGCCAGGTCTTAGGCGTTTGTAAATATCTTTCAACGCTTCTTCTTCGTTCTGCGTTGGGTCTTTTTTCAAGCAACGAATAATTGCACCGTCATCAACAGAAGTATCAATCGCTAAAACTTTTTTCAAGCCTGCTTTGGCAAATGAGCGAATGATAGTTTTTGTCAAAGGCTCAAAGGCTCTAGCTAAAACAACACCTTCATCTGCATCAACAATGTCTTCTGTAAGAATAAAATTTGAAACGGTTTCTAGTTTAAGTGCATTGGCCACTGAGATTTCTTCTAGGTTATAGAACAAGTTGAGAATCTCAGAATCTGAACTGTAACCCATGGCTCTCAATAGAGTCGTTAATAAAAATTTTCTTCTTCTACGGCGACGGTCTAAATAAACATAGAGAAGGTCATTTTGATCGAATTGTACCTCTAGCCATGTACCTCGATCTGGAATGATACGGTAGGCGTGCAAAATTTTACCACTGGTATGAACGGATTCTTCAAAAGCAATACCTGGTGAACGGTGCAATTGGCTAACAACTACTCGCTCTGCTCCATTAATAATAAATGAACCCCTCTCAGAAATCATCGGGAATTCGCCAAAAAAGATTTCTTCGTCTTTAATGTTTTCTCCTTCTCGCAAACGGAGTTTAACATAAAGTGCTACCGAATAAGTTAAGCCTTCTCGTATTGCTTCTATTTCTGACATTGCAGGCGGAGTGACGTTATAGCTCACGTACTCCAAATGGCTACGTCCATCATAACTTTCAATAGGAAAGACTTCAGAGAATACTGCTTCAAGTCCCACAGGCTTACGCTGAGTAGGAGCAGCATCCATTTGTAAAAATTCATTGAATGATTGGATTTGATTCTCAATCAGATTGGGTGGTTGAATCACTTCCTTGAGTTGACCGAAATTTTTGCGAGAAGACATAGTCGTTAGTCAGTTATTAGTTTTTTGAAAATTATTTGAATTGATTTCAGTTGGAATATTTTGAGAAAAACAACAAGGCGATCTTCCTCGTTTGACTGAGGAAGTCGCCTAATCGTTGAAATTATAAGATAGTATTAATATCGTTTATTTGGATTAAAGATTACTTTAATTCTGCTTTAGAACCAGCAGCTTCTAGTTTCTTTTTGATCTCTTCAGCTTCGTCTTTTGCCACACCTTCTTTAACTGGTTTTGGTGCACCTTCAACTAACTCTTTTGCTTCTTTAAGACCTAAGCCTGTAATGGCACGGACTTCCTTAATCGCAGCAATTTTGTTAGCTCCAGCTTCAGTTAGAATGACATCAAACTCGTCTTTTTCTTCAGCAGCGGCTTCGCCTCCACCAACAGCAGCACCACCGGCGGCAGCAACAGCAACAGGAGCAGCAGCACTAACGCCCCACTTCTCTTCGAGTTCTTTAACGAGATCGGCAACTTCCAATACTGTTTGGTTGCTGAGCCAATCGATTACTTGATCTTTTGTTATATCTGACATGTTTTTTTACCTTTCAATTGATTAGCACTCTTTATTCAGAGTATTTAAGGAGAATTTCCCCCTAATCGGATTATTAAGATTTATTTGTTTGTTTATTTTCCCCGAATATGAGGACTATAAAAATTTTATGCGTTATTGCCTCCTTCTTCTCGAACTTTTGCCTGCAATACATTCACAAGTCCTTGTGGTACTGCATTAATAATACGAACAAAACCAGTACTTGGTTGTGTAAGTAATCCAAGCAACTGGGCACGAAGAACTTCGAGTCCTGGAAGTTTAGAAAGTGCCTCAATTTCATCTTTAGATAAAGCGCGGTCGTTCAAGACTCCGGCTTTAAGCTCTACTTTTTCTTTCTTTTTGAAGAAATCAAAAACAATTTTTGCTACACCTGATGGATTGTTACCACCTACGATTATTGCTGTAGGACCCGCTAAGTGATCTCCAAGATCGGGTAATGAGCGCTCTTTCGCGACAACATTGAGTAAGGTATTTTTCACCACATGAAATTCTGCATCATGCTCGGCCAATTGCCCTCTCAACTCAGCGATTTCATCAACGGTGATTCGCTCGTAATTAGTTAAATACACATAGTCTGATTTATCTAAGTGTGTTTTTACTTCTTCTGTTAAATATTTTTTTTCAAGTCTCATATGCTTACTATCTTCTGGTTTTTATTTGATGTAAGGTGCTGTATCTAGGCTAATACCTGGGCTCATAGTTGCACTTAAGGTTAAACTTTTCAAGAATGGCCCTGCAATAGATGAAGGCTTAGCTTCAACTAAGGCTTTGATTGCAGCTTCTGCATTTTCTGTAATCTGCTCTTCGTTAAATGAACGCTTTCCTACGACTACAGCAACATTCGCTGTTTTATCCATTTTAAATTCTACACGTCCTGCTTGAACGAGTTTAATCGCTGCAGGGATATCATCACTTACTGTGCCTGATTTCGGATTTGGCATTAAACCTCTCGGTCCTAGTACACGTGCTACGGTACGAACACTTTTCATCGCACTTGTGGTTGATAAAGCGACATCAAAGTCTGTCCAGCCACCTGTTACTTTCTCGATAAGATCTTCTAGACCCGCTTCATCCGCTCCGTTATCAAGTGCTTCTTGAGGGTTTTCGGTAAAGACAATCACACGGACTGTTTTACCACTGCCATGAGGCAACTGTAATGTGCCACGTACCATTTGATCACTCTTTCGGGGATCTACGGTAAGATGAGCATATAATTCAACGGTTTCGTCAAATTTTGCTTTTGGTAATGTATTCAGTAACGCAGACGCATCTTGAAGTGAGTAAGATTGAGTTAAATCAACTTTACTGGCAGCTTCTTTGTAACGTTTGCTTCCCTTGATTTGCTGGGTGAGCATAATAATAATATTTCTCCTTGATTTTTAGTTAATAAATTAGTCGGCGATTTCGAGTCCCATAGAACGGGCGGTACCGGCGATGATATGAAAGGCTTGATCGTCATCGTTGGCATTTAAATCTTTACGTTTGATGTCAACGATTTCTAAAACTTGCTTACGAGTTACAGTACCCACTTTGTCTCGGTTTGGAACACCTGAGCCTTTAGCAATACCAGCTGCTTTCTTCAATAAGACTGCTGCTGGGGGGGACTTTAAGATGAAACTAAAAGAACGATCAGCATACACAGTAATCACTACTGGCAAAATCATCCCCGCTTGATCTTTAGTTTTCGCATTAAACTCCTTACAAAATCCCATAATGTTAACACCTTGTGCACCCAAAGCAGGTCCAACTGGTGGTGCTGGGTTCGCAGATCCAGCAGGTAATTGTAAACGAATTTCTCCAATTATTTTTTTAGACATGATAAATTAATTCTCCTCGGCTCTTTCTATTTGCCAATATTCTAGTTCAACTGGGGTGTAACGCCCAAAAATAGATACAGAAACTTTAAGTTTCCCTTTTTCTGGATCAATCTCTTCGATTTTCCCATCCAAATTCATAAATGGCCCATCATTAACTTTAACTATTTCACCAATTTCGTACTCAATCTTCGGTTTTTCTTTTCCTTCTGCATCTTCTACTTGATTTAGAATACGATCGATCTCGGTTTTTTTCAATGGACTTGGGTTATCCCCACCTACGAAATTAATAACTCCTTGTGCTTCTCGAATAAAGTACCATGGCTTTTGTAGTAATTTACCTTCATCATCGTAAAGGCGCATCTTTACAAAGATATAGCCTGGGTAAAATTTTCTTGTTTTGGTCGCTTTCTTTCCATTCTTTACCTCTGTGACAACCTCGGTCGGCATAAGCACTTCGAAAACAAGTTCTTCCATCTCTTCAATTTCAATGAATTTATCGAGATAGCGTTTAGCTTTCTGCTCTTGATTAGAAAGTGTCTGGATGGCGAACCATTGCGGTCCGGTTACTGATGTAGCAGCTGACATAAATTGAGTTTTGAAAAAGCGAGATTAGCGAACAAGTGATGTTAAAAATTCTACTCCGTTAAGTAGTGAAAAATCGGATAAAGCAATAAAGGTTCCCAAAAGCACGGTTGCCAATAATACCACAATCGTTGAATCCCTTAATTCGACAAATGTTGGCCACGATGCTTTTTTTAACTCAGTGATCATTTCTGAGAAGAATTCTCGGATACTGCGAAATGGATTTTTCATAGATTTGTAATTTTAGTATTTTTAGCGGTAATAAAATGGCAGGAGAGGAGGGACTCGAACCCACAACTTACGGTTTTGGAGACCGTTGCTCTACCAATTGAACTACTCTCCTTTGAAGTTGTTTCGGGCTTTTTTTAATTACGAAAAAGAATTTTTAATATTTTAAATTATAAGACAGTTAAGCCGAGGATCCAATTAAAGATCCTCGGCATGAAAAATTTAACTTAAAGAGATTAAGAAATAACCTCTGAAATACGACCCGCACCGATTGTGCGTCCGCCTTCACGAATGGCAAAGCGTTGTCCGGCTTCCATGGCGATGTTTTTGCCTAAATCGATTTCAACAGTAATGTTGTCACCAGGCATAACCATTTCCACACCTTCTGGAGTTTTAATCACGCCAGTTACGTCTGCTGTACCGAAGAAGAACTGAGGACGGTATCCATCAAAGAATGGAGTATGACGACCACCTTCATCTTTACTTAAGACATACAATTCAGCTTTAGCTTTGCTGTGAGGGCTAATAGAACCAGGCTTAGACAATACTTGTCCACGCTCGATAGATTCTCTTTCAACACCACGTAATAAAAGTCCGACATTGTCACCAGCCATACCTTGATCAAGGTTTTTGCGGAACATTTCCACACCTGTGACAGTCGTCTTAACAGTATCTTTCATTCCGACGATTTCAATTTCTTCGCCAACTTTAACAAGACCACGCTCAATACGACCGGTAGCAACTGTACCACGACCCGTAATTGAGAATACGTCTTCAACAGACATTAAGAATGGCTTGTCCACTTCACGTGCTGGCTCAGCAATATCCTTATCGATTGCGTCCATTAAGTTAGAAATTGCTTCAACACCTTCTGGTTTACCTTCAAGTGCAGCTGTTGCTGAACCACGAACAATTGTGATATCGTCTCCTGGGTACTCATATTTTGAAAGAAGATCGCGAACTTCCATTTCAACAAGTTCAAGCAATTCTTCATCATCAAGAAGGTCTACTTTGTTCAACCAAACAACGATTGTTGGAACACCCACCTGACGAGCAAGAAGGATGTGCTCACGAGTTTGTGGCATAGGTCCGTCTGCTGCAGAAACAACTAAGATAGCTCCATCCATTTGAGCAGCTCCTGTAATCATGTTTTTCACGAAGTCGGCGTGACCTGGGCAGTCAACGTGTGCATAGTGACGATTGTCTGTTTCGTACTCAACGTGAGCAACCGCAATTGTCACAGTTTTTGTTTCGTCTCTAACAGTACCGCCTTTTGCAATGTCAGCATATGATTTAAACTGAGCTAAGCCTTTATCAGCTTGCACCTTTAAGATCGCAGTTGTTGTTGTTGTTTTACCGTGGTCAATATGACCAATTGTTCCCACATTTACGTGTGGTTTTGTTCTTTCGAATGTTTCCTTTGCCATGGTTAATTTGATTTAGTATTTAAATATTTTGTTGTTAAGAATGGAGCCCTCGAGCGGGATTGAACCGCCGACCTCATCCTTACCAAGGATGCGCTCTACCACTGAGCTACAAGGGCAGACCTTTTTCGGTATGGATTTAGTGAAGACTTTATCCTAAATTAGAATTGAGAAATAGAAGCCCGCGAATCTGCTCTTATACGCTTGCTCAGTCAATACTAATTTTAAAAAAATCTCTTTTTTCTTTATTTCTTAGCCTCCGTTTCCCTTAAGAGGTATTAATTATTGAAAATTTTCCTTAAAAATAAAGTCCTGTGTTCGGGGCATGCACCCGCTAATTTGATTTGTTCTCTGTGAAATTTTGTCCCATATCCCTTGTTTTTTTGCCAATCATAGCGAGGAAACCGTTTGCCAAGTGACTTCATAAAGCGGTCACGTTCAACTTTGGCCAAAATACTAGCACAGGCAATTGCTAGGGACTGGTCATCTCCACCAACAATAGCTTTATGTGTATAAGGAAAATCTTTCAGGGGCTTACCATCCATAAGAATAACGCTTTGAGCAAAAGAACGATTTCGCTCAAAGACTGCTTTAAGTGATCGCTCTAACGACAAACGAGTCGCCCCAGAAATATTTAATGAATCAATTTCTTCAACAGATGCAGAGGAAATCTCGAAATCAACCGATTCCATGTTTTTTAAATGAATTAAGTTTTGGTAAGCCTGTTCTCGCATACTTGCACTCATTTTTTTGGAATCTCGAAAACTAGCAGTTAAGCTTAAATTTTCTTTATTTATAAAAAAATCTGTTTTCACTAAGCATGCAGCAGTGAACACAGGTCCTGCTAAAGCCCCTCGCCCGACTTCATCTAATCCAATGAGTGATCCAGTTTTACCCATCAATTTTGCATCGTATTCTTGTAATAAGGACTCCATTGTATTTATCTATTATATTTTATTGATGTAAAAATGAATCTTTTCAAACTTCTTTAATTCAAACAATGGACGAAAATAGTAGCATCTCTGTAAGCGATTTATCAAAAAGCTATGGCAAAGTATCCGCCATAAAAAATGCGAGCTTCCAAATAAACAAAGGAGAAATCGTTGGGCTGCTTGGGCCTAATGGTGCGGGCAAGAGCACTACTATGCGAATTTTAGGCGGCTTACTCAGCGCTGATAGTGGTAGCGCAACTGTGTGCGGATTACCTGTCGCTGATAATAGCCTAGCTATTAAGAGAAAAATAGGATTCATGCAAGAGAACAACCCATTACCTGAAGAGTTAAGGGTGATGGAATATTTAAAGCTTCGAGCTGAGCTTAAGGAAGTTGATCCACAAAAAATATCTAATGAGGTACGCCGAGTTATGGATCTTTGCGATTTATTTAGAACTGCCAGAAGAAAAATTATTCGTACTTTATCAAAAGGGTTTAAACAAAGAGTTGGTATTGCTGACGCCTTGATAGGTAGCCCAGAGATTATTATCTTAGATGAACCGACTATAGGTCTAGATCCTCATCAGATCCAAGGGATAAGAAATTTAATTAACAGCCTAAGAGGACACTACACGGTCTTAATATCTTCACACATACTTTCGGAAATAGAGCGAAATTGCGATCGAGTCATTATTATCAACCACGGAAGAGTTGTTGCTATGGGAACACTGCATGAGCTCTCAGAAGAATTCATAAATGAGAATTATTTGAAACTTCAAGTATCAGGAAAGATTGAGCACTTAATTGACCATCTTAAAACAGCTGGCGAAGAGTATGAAATTGAAGAGGAAGCGAATGCTGAAAATGAAGCTTACACTATCTTAATCAAATCAACGAATGCACTTGAAATTGCTCACTATACAAAAATGATCGATCAAATTAGTCATTGCCAACTCAAGGGGATAAACATAATACAGCCTGACTTAGAAGCAATTTTTCTTGCTGCGACAAAACGCTCTTGGGAAGAAGTTCGAACCAAGTCTTAATCTTATACATTTAAACATAGAATTTTCAGCACATGAAATTTATGGGACATTTTTTTACTTTAGTTCGTCATGAGGTACGACTCCTCTTTATTGCACCTCCCACCTATGTCGCGAGTGTTCTATTTGTTTTACTTATGGGATTTATCTATTGGGCTATACTCAGGAGTATGACCTTGATGCCTCAAGACACTTCCTCCATCTCTCAATTTTTTAGCCTGTTTTGGCTACCTGTATTTTTTACAGTTCCCCTTTTAACTATGCGTAGTATTGCGGAAGAAAAAAACCAAGCCACACTACAAACTTTGTTCTCAGCTCCAATTCCAAAATACGCTATTGTTTTGAGTAAGTTTTTTGCTGCATATCTTCTTTATCTCATACTTTGGGCATTAACTCTATATTTCCCAATTATCACTTACAATCTTCTTCCAGACAATTTATCAAACGCGAGCTTAGTTGATAGCTCTGCGATTTTGGGCAGCCTGCTCTTTATTTTTCTGAGCGGTATACTATTTATTGCGATTGGTATTTTTACTAGTAGCTTAACAAGAAGTCAGCTAGTTGCAGGAATGCTGTGCTTCACTTTTCTATTTATTATTTGCATCGGTGGGCAGCAACTTGAATATGCAACCTACAATTATTTCGCTCAAGGTAGTTTCTTTTTTGAAAGCATTCAATATGTGAATGTCATTCGACACTTTGAGGATTTCTCACTAGGAATTTTAGATACACGTCCATTTGTTTTCTATCTTTCTATTTCAGTTTTATTATTAAGCCTAACCGTAAACTTGATCGATTCAGAAACTTAATGAATACCGAACAGATCAATAACTTCAGTTATATGAATAAAGTAAAGTTCGTGAGGCGAATTTTGCAGGCTATTTTGTTGGTTTCACTTGTTATTGGAATCAATGCGATTTCTGCACAATATTTTAAGAGAATTGATATTACAAAAAATGGACTCTACTCTTTAAGTGCAGAAACCAAGGCACATTTGCGAGCCCTAGATCAAGCGACAAAGGTCATTGTATTAATTCCAAAAGATTCTAATCAACCTGAACTAGAGCAAATCCATTCTCACGTTGGTCGTTTACTGAGGTCGTATGAAGCAGAAGCGATTCAAAACGGCGAACCATTGCTCGAAGTTGAATACGTAGACCCTTTTAGGCAACGATCTAAAGTTCAATCTATTTACAATAAATTCAAAATCAAAGAAGAGAATATTTTACTAATCGTTCAAGAAGAACGATTTCAAATCATACGCCAAGCAGATCTATATTCTGTGAAAGATAATGAAATCATTGGATTTAAAGGCGAGAGTGCGATCACTTCTGGTATAATAAATGTAAATTCAAAAACCATTCAAAACATCTATTTTCTGGTGGGACATGGTGAAAAGGATATCAATGATAACGACCCACAAACTGGACTATCTTATTTAAAAACTTATTTAGAAAATAAAAATTTTAAAACAGAACGGCTAAATCTATATCAAGAGCCAAGTATACCTAAAGATGCTTCTTTGATTTTAATTGTTGCTCCACAAGGCAAAGTAGAAGCTTTTGAAGTTGAATTACTTCGCAGATATATGACTGAAAGAAATGGTCGAATCATAGCCTTAATTGATCCCGGTCGCGTCCATGGCTTAGACGAATTATTTTTTGATTGGGGAATCCTTTCTGAAAATAAATTTATCTTCGGCTCTGAACAATCCTTTGTTTCAAATTCAGAAGACTTTATCATTAACCAATTTGCCGACCACCCGATCAACCAACTATTGCTTGATTACAACTTGAATGCAATTTTTGGACAACCCCGACCTGTAAAGATGGACCCACTAGCCATTAACAATCCTAGATTATCGGTAACGGAAATTATTGGCTCAGGAAACACTACTTGGATTGAAAATAATTATGTAAATGAGACTCCAATAAGCTATGATCTTGAAACAGATATTCTCGGTCCAATCAGCATCGCCGCCATTTCCAATCTTAGCCATACCTCATCTTTAGGAATTAATATTCCAACTGGAAGAATGGCTGTCTTCGGAGATTCCACATTTATTACTAACAATCATTTTCAAATTTTTGGAAACCAAATATTATTTTATAATACAGTGAATTGGATATTAGATAGGATTCATTTTTTAAATATCCCAATAAAACCGATCGATACTTATCAAATAACTATGAATAAAAAAGATGCACAGTCGCTTTTATTTTATTATACGATATTACCGATTTTTATAGCCCTTTGGGGAAGTTTCATTCTTTATTTAAGAAAACGATGATTCAAAAATTTAGCCTTACTTTTGTTTTACTTATTTTAAATGCGATTGCATTTATTTCATTGTTTTTATTGTCCAATGGGCAATACAAAGATTACCAAGAATCACAAGGTCTCAATTATGAAATAACGTCTTTCACTCAAGCTCTAGAAAGTATTGAAATAGAAAGTAAACAATTACAGGAAAGCTTAAAGATCTTAAGGCAAAACAATAACTGGTTCATTGATGAACCAGTACAATGGCCAGCGAATAATTTTTCCGTAAACCAAATTATTCACCAATTAAATTTACTTAAAGAGTCGGCAAAGTTTACTTATGATGAACTGATTGAAACAGATCAAAATCTAAAGGACTTCGGGCTAGATGAACCAAAACTAGCTTTCAATCTGAAAAAGGGTTCGCAATCCCTCAACCTACTTGTTGGCAATTCAACCCCTCTAGGAAATAAACTTTACCTATACCTACCTGAAAAAGAATCTGTTTATGTTGTAGAAAGTGATCTCCTGAAAGACGATTTTCTTAAAATCAATGATCTATACCGAAAACAAATTTTTGATATACCCAATTTTGAAATCGACGCACTCAACTATCAATTACAAACAAGCGAAAAGGATAATCGAGCACAGCTTTCCGTACGCTTAGAAAAGAACATAAATGATCACTCTTGGCAGTTTAAATCACCTTTAAATGTAGAAGCGGATGCGCTTCTCGTTGCTAAAACACTTCAGGCCTTAACTGCAACCGGAGTAGAAAAATTCCTACCTCTAGAAATCGTTGATTCTACTATGCTAGGCTTTGATAACCCTTACATTAAATTAAGTCTTCAAGGGAACAAACGCAGAAATACTTTAATCTTGGGCAACACCCTTAGCGATCCAAGCAATAAGAAAAGTTATTATGCAAAACTTGAAGGCAACCCTACTGTATTTACGGTAAAGGGAGATCAATATGATCAATTCATCAAAGCTCATAAAGATCTTCGAGAAAAAAACTTTGTAAAAATCAACACAGACTCTATTTCCACTGTAGATATTTCAGATTTAGAGCACTATACAAAATTACAAAAATTAGAAAATAGTGAATGGCAGGGCCTCTCCTTAAATGAAAATACGCCAACAAAACCATTTCTAGCAGACAGTGAAGTCATCAGTGGTTTCATCAAACATTTAAATACCCTTAGGGCAGTCGACTTCTTTGCTGATAATCCTACAGAGGAAGATTTAGATACACTTAATTTTAATAACCCACTGCTACAAATACTAGCATTCAGCAATGAAGAAAATATTCTTACATTAAATGTAGTACAGCACCCAGATGTAGAAATGCTTTTACTAGCCAAAACTCAAAATGATCCGACCATTTATACAGTTGATAAAGCCTCGTATTTCAAAAACTTTAGCGCACAACCTCTCTTTTATAAAAATAGAATCATTGAAAAATTGCCCGAAGCCGCTCGAATTCTTTCAGTTCAAATAAAGGATATTCAAAATGATACCCTATTGCTTAATTATCCATCCGATGAGCTTACAGAAAATGACTCAAAAAATTTATTAGCATCACTCAAAGAATTTAAAGTAGCTCGATATGTCGACACTGCTATTCTCAAACAAAATAATGAAGATGCCATGATTGATTGGAACTATGAATTAAGTTTCAAAATAGCTCTGCCAGGAGACAGTGAAGACAAACTAGAAGAACGTATCTATTATTTTAACAAAAGATCTTCTGGCAGCTCACAACTTGCACGAACAGCCAACCAGAATCTTGTATTCGAGCTTTCGCAAAATTTAATTCAAATACTAGATCCCTTTATTAATTCCTTTGAATTAACTCCTGAAAGCATGAACCAAGAGGTAGCTGACCCCACAATTATAGAAAAAATTTCCACCTTAAGTTTGCCAGAACAATAATCCACCTAAGTAGAACTATAGCCTATCTTTTTTAAAGTAACATGATAAGTAATTTTTTAAACATCTTTTACCAGACGTTACTTTTCATTTTGCTCTTTGTTCAAGCTTCATTGATTTACTTGAGTCTCAGTTTTTCAGGAATTCCAGTATCCAAAACGCTGATTCAAAAATATCTGCCGCAAAATGTAAATCTTAGTACTAAAGAAGTATTATTTTTTCTTCCTTATCACATAAAGCTGATTGAACCAAAATTTACCCCCAAAGCCGACAACCTATTTCAAATTGACTCCCCCGAAATATTTGTATCGTGGCAGCCTAGTCTAAAGAACTTAACCTTTAATGATTGGAGAATCCATAGCTACTCAGGCAAAGTAAGCTCTAAGCTTTATCCGAATCTGCTTGAAATAAATCGGCTGAATCTAGTCTTTAAAAGCGATCAGATTCAAAATGCAAGATTACTCCTAAGATCTGATGATAAAATAGTCTACTTAGATTATTCCGCTGATAAATACTTAGTACAAGGTGACAATACTTCGGAACTCGAGGAATCAATAAATTCAATGGAAGTTTTATCACCAATAATTGAGCAAGACAGTCCCCTCTATACAATAATCAAAGCATTACATGCTTCAAAAAATACCTACATTGAATGCTTTATAAATGGGACTGCTGATAGATCGCACACTTTATCTACAATACTTTCTTCAGAAGAAATAAACGTTTTCGGTAATGAAGTTCAATCCTTACAAATCCAGAGCCAACACAGTTTAGATTCCTTAAGTGACATCGTCTTTTTTCAAGCTGACAATTTATCCAATCCAAAACTAGACATAAACTTTGATTCAATAAGAGGAAAATTAATTTTAGATAAACAAATGCAGATTGATTCAATTGAAATCGATTCTGGCTCTACCCTTATAAAGAACGCAGTACTTGATTCAATTTCAGCTCAAGTATTCCCTAGAAATAATGGAAATTATCTAATTAATGGCATTCTATTTTCGAAAGACCATTTTTTGAATGTCCTATCTGACTACAATATTAATGCACACAAAAATGCATTTTTGATTAAAGCATATTTAGATATAAACGAATTACAAAAAGATTACATACCGCAGGTTCAAGATATTGAAATACAATCTCCAAGATCCATTTTTGCTAATACAGAAATCATCTTAGATAATAATTTACGTCTTCTCGAGGCACAAGGGCATATTCAAGGAGAAGTCATCACGGCTAACAAAACGCCTTTTCAATATTTAAGAAGTGATTTCCAATGGATTAATAAGCGATTCATAGCCAATACCATCTTACGAATTAATCAGAGAAAATCATCCATAAACACAGATTTTGATGCAGAATCGGGCAATTACATATTTACGCTCAATGGCTCTACCTTTTCGTCTGATTTTAATTCTATATTTCCAAAATGGTGGCAAAATACCTTTAAAGATTTCTCTTATACCAATAATACAAAATGTTTTCATGATTTTGCGTTTTACGGCACGATCGAATCACCTATTCCCGACTACTTCATGGGCTCAGTTCATACAGAGAACATCGAGTACAAAAGTGTTCCTGTAAAATATGGGGATGTGCTAGTAAAAGGTAAAAATTATTGTACAGAGATCACATTAAGAGATTTGCAAACTCAAAAAGGTCATGCAGTGGGTGTGATAAAAATCACAATAAAACCAGATGGCTTTAAAAAACCAGAATCCGTTAGAACTAAGCTAAAATCCGAGCTTACTTTTAAAACAGCTGAAAAAATTTTTGGAAATGATATCAAGCAAATACTCTCCAATTTTGATTCGCCTTACATACACAAGGTAAACTTTGAAAGCGCCTTTTTTCACCCACACTACACTCAGCATAATAACAAGTCTTATTATAATTTATCAATCGACCGCTCCAACCCTATTTTATTTTTTAACAGACCTTTTAATCAATTATCCGCCAATATTTACGGAAGAAATTCCCAACACTATATTCGCTCAGCTAGTGCTGAATTTGCTGATGGTTTGCTTGTATTTGAAGCAGACATACTTGATACCTCAAATGAAGACCCACAGCTTAGAATCGACCTAAGCCTTACCGATTGTAACTATAGCCAAAGTATTAAAGATGCTTTCCAAAATGAATTTGAAAATACTTCCTTTAACGAGTCTTCGCCTCTTTCTTTAGACCTCACCTTAAAAAGTAAGGGTTCCCTGCTCGATTTAACCGAACATAATGGATATGGTAGCATAACTGTCAAAGGATCCGATTTAGGAAAAATTCACTTACTTGGACCACTTTCAAAAGCACTGGATGAACTGAATCTTTCAATAGGCGTTTTTTCGCTGAATCAACTTGAAAGCGATTTCCTCATTCAAAAGAAATGGATAAATGTACCTAATTTAGAAATTAATGGCGAGCAATCTTATGTTTTTGGACAAGGTAAAATATTGATTCCTGATCAAAGCATAAACTTCAAAATGAAAGTCGACCTTTTAAAAAACAAAAATTTATCTTTTTCAAATCTAGGAAGTCTGGGGAAAATTTTAAATCCAATGACTAAAATTTTTAACTTCAATGTGACCGGGACACTCCAAGATCAAAAATGGCTTTCTGTATTTGATCCAAGAAATCTATTTCAATGATTTAATCAATGCCTCTGCCGCAGACAGTCCTGACATAGCAGCCGATTCAACTCTAGAGGATAAAAAAGCATCACCAGCAATAGATATGTGCATATCTTCATCACTGTAGAATGGTATTTTTAAAGGGTTTTTTGCAAAAGCATACAGCCACCGATGTATATGCCAATCGACTACACTTGAACCGAGTAGTGGCTCGATAGATTTAATTATCCCCTCTGCAACTTCATTATTTTCATCATTCCAAGTCTCGTCAGCATATTGGGGATTTGCATGCACAGTTATACAATATTGATCCGAAAATCCTTCTTTTTGAGAATTGTCTGCAATCCATGACACCGGCCCACTTTCTAATTTCAAACACCCAGGGTATGGTATCGTACAAGGCTTATCTAAAACTAGCAAAAGCGATAACCCTTTTTCATACTCAACCGATGCTAAGCTTGCACCCTCTTTTAGCTGATTTAAAAGATTTGACCCTTGTAATAAACTCACAACTTGGGGAAGCGGTGGAGTCAGCACTAATTCCTGACAAGAAAGAATTTCTCCTGATTTCATGACTAACTGCCAAATTGAATCCTCGTAGTGTAGCTTTTCCACACACATACTTTGATAGATATTAAGTCCCAATGATAAATGCTGAGGGATGGCATTCATCCCATTGATTCCAATATATCGTGCCTCTTTCTTTTCTGGAGATTGTCCAGGCAACAAATCAAACCATTCGCTAACTACTGCTTTCTCTTTCCAAGCATTAATATAAGGAGCAAACCGTTGATCCCTAACTGTAAAGTACTGAGCCCCATGATCCCATTGCCAAGGCTCTCTATTTCTTGTAGACATTCGACCACCAGCCCGTCTGCCTTTGTCTACCAAAAATACAGAATGTCCAGCCTCTTTGAGTAGCTGACCACACATTAAGCCTGCTATCCCGCTGCCAACGATCCCTACTGTTTTATTCAGCATAATCTAAGGCTTTTTTCAATGCACTTTCAACTGTCGAACAATTCCACTCAAAGCCAGCATCTTTTAAGACACAAGAAATCACTCCGATATCCGCTAAAACGGTTTCTCTACCCATCGCTCCAAAAAGTACATCCACTAAAAATTCGGGCATAGGCAAAACCGTTGGACGTTTTAATATTCGGCCTAGTGCTTTAACGAAATCTTTATTTTGAACTGGGCTCGGCGCGACCGCATTTAACGGTCCACTGTAGTCAGAATTGATACTCCATAAAATTACTTTAACTAAATCATCTAATTCGATCCAACTCATCCATTGTTTCCCAGAACCAATAACACCTCCTAAAGCCAATTGAAATGCGGGCAGCATTCTCGCAAGAGCGCCACCCTTTTTATTTAAAACCACACCAGTTCTCAAACAAATGACAGAATTCCCTGATTCAACTAGACTCTTTGCTTCAGCTTCCCATTCATGACAAACCTCACTCAAAAATCCATCAGCCCCATTAATTATAGCATCCTCGCCGTCTGTGTGTAGGCCAATTTTAGCTCCATAGAAATTAATTCCAGACGAACTTATGAATTTCGCTTTCGATTCAGCTAGCTTCATTGATTCAACGAGTAAACGAGTCCCAAGAATTCGGCTATCAGAAATCGCTTTCCTACTTTTCTGATTCCAGTTCTGAGCAATCGGCTCACCTGCTAGGTGCACAACGCAGTCAGCGCCCTCTATCGCTAATATATCAATCTCACTCTCCTTAGGATTCCAAAAGAATTCATTAGTACCAAGATCAACTGATGAACGCTTCAATTTACGCACCTCAAAACCCTCCGCTTCAAGCTTCATGCATAAAGCTTTTCCAATCATACCGCTCGAACCACTGACTAATATAGTTTTATCCATAAGTATTTACTTTTTCGCTGATTGTATCTTTAAAAACCTTCGCCTGTTCCCCTATTGCTAATCGATCTTCATCCGATAGCCGATTTAAGTTTCTCAATTGTAGCTGCATTCTTTGGTTCTTCTTAAGCACATCTTCATGGCGAATTAAGAAGTCCCAATACAAATTAGTAAATGGACAGGCATCTTCGCCCACACGCTTTTCAGGGTTTTTTGGACAACTCTCACAATAATTACTCATACGCTGTATATACTTACCCGTAGCTGCATAGGGTTTAGAAGCCATTAATCCACCATCTGCAAATTGAGACATTCCTATGACATTCGGAAGCTCCACCCATTCCACAGCATCAATATAAATGGCTAAGTACCATTGATGGACGTATTTTGGATCAACACCCAAAAGTAAAGCATACAACCCAGTAACCATTAGCCGTTGAATATGATGCGCGTACCCATGATCTAAAGTTTGACCAATTGTTTGTTTTAGGCATTCGAACTCCGTCTCACCTGTCCAATAAAATTTAGGCAATGCACCTGAAGCCGACAAAGCATTTTTTTCTACATATTCGGGCATGTAAGTCCAATACACTCCACGAATATATTCCCTCCAACCAAGAATTTGACGAATAAATCCTTCCACCGAAGCAAGAGATAAATCTCTTTCCAAATATGCTTGCTCGGCTGCTTTCACCACTTCCTTGGCTCGTAATAATTTTAAATTTAAAGATGAACTTAAAAGCGAATGGAATAACCATGGCTCATTTTTCCACATTGCATCTTGATGCGTCCCAAAATAAGGTAAACGGTGTTCAATAAAGTGATTCAAATCATCCAAAGCTTGTTTTCGAGTCACCGCCCAATGAAAGGAAGCCAAACTTCCTGGATGATTTGGAAACCGTTTTTCCACTAACTTAATAACCTCTTCTGTAATTGCATCTGGCTGATGACGATGTCCTTGATACGATGACTCCGGTCCTGATTTAGAGAACGCTTTTCGGTTTTCTTTATCTAAATTCCAAACACCACCCATCGGCTTGCCTTCCTCCATAAGAACACCGTATTGTTTACGCAGGCCTCGATAAAAATATTCCATACGAATGGCTTTACGATTTTCAGCAAAAGACCTGAAGTCTTTAGGACTTGTGAAAAAATGATCATCTTCGAAGACTTCCAAAACTACTGAGGCTTTTGTACATACAGATTGGATAGCTTCAAGCACTCGCCAAGAACCTGGTCGCAAAACCATAACTGTTTCTGGCTTATATTCCTTTAGAGTATCTTTTAAAGACATCGAAAATGAATCCACGCCATCATCCAACTCTGTGTAAACCAATGGCAACCCTTGCTCCAATAAAGAGGTACGAAAATGCCGCATGGCCGATAAAAATAAAACAATCTTTTGCTTATGTGACCAAACATGCACTGATTCTTCTTCCACTTCTGCCATCCATATACGATCCAAATTAGGATCTGCATTTTTGATCAAAGGAGATTCTAAATCTAATTGATCTCCTAAAACTAGAATCAAATTGCGTATGGGGTTCATGAAAATTACTTATCGTTTCAAACTAGCCAATGCCTCTAAAGCTCGCTCTCTTCCAAAGGTGTGCTCAATTATAGGAATTGGATAATTCTCGCCTAAAGTGACCCCAAAAGACTCAAGTTCCGAAGCCGAAGCTTCCCAAGGTTGGTGAATATATTGAGCTGGTAAAGAAGCTAATTCTGGAACCCAACGCTTTACGTATTCGCCTTCTGGATCAAATTTCATTCCCTGCGTCATCGGATTAAAAATACGGAAATAAGGAGCCGCATCTGCACCACAACCACCACTCCATTGCCACCCAAGCGTATTACTTGATAAATCTGCATCCACAAGCGTATCCCAAAACCACTTAGCACCCGCGTGCCAACTGTGCAACAAATGCTTCACTAGTAAAGATGCAACAATCATCCGTACCCGATTATGCATCCAACCTGTCGCATACAATTGTCGCATACCCGCATCTACTATTGGATACCCTGTCTTACCCCATTTCCAAGCAGATAAAGTACTATCGTCTTCATTCCATGGAAAGTTTTTATACTTCTCTTGTAGAGGAGAGTCCGAAGTTTGAGGAAAATGATACATCACATAATAAGCAAACTCTCTCCAATATATTTCTTTAAGATACACCGTAGGACCTTTTTCATTTAAATCGCAATTTTGACTCAGTGCATGAGCAATCTGCCTTGGGCTTATTTGCCCCCATCTCAAAAAAGGTGATAAAGAGGATGTGCCATTAAAATCTGGTCGGTCACGATCTACAGCATAGCTGTCCACTCCGTGATGAATAAAATTATGCAACAGATCATGAGCATTCATTTCACTGACTTTCCAGAAATCATGAAAAGTTTTATGCCATGTTTTATCCTTAGGAATTAAGGCTAAATCTTCAAGCCCAAGACATTCAATATTTTCATCGGCAAATTCAATTTTAGAAAAATCTAAATCCAAAGGCTCTGGAATAGGATTATCTTTAATTGATCTCCAGAAAGGAGAATATACCTTAAATGGATTCCCTTCTTTGTTGGCAGTCGTCCAAGGCTCTACAAGCAGTGATGCCTGAAAACTTTTTACTTCGACACCCATATCAACAAGCATTTCCTTAACTACAGAGTCAACGGTGCGTTCTGATAGTAAGTACCGACGATTCCAAAAAACTGAACTCGCTTGTGTACTTTCAACTAACTCACGCATTATACAAGCGGTAGAGCCTTTACGCAAAATTAAACGTCCACCAAGCGATGCTATTTGTTTTTGTATATCTTTAATGGATTGGTGTAACCACCACTTAGAAGCTCCTCCTAAATCCCAATCTCCTGAAGCACTTGGATCATATATAAAAACAGGTATGACTTGTTTTTTTAGACGAACTGCCTCGTACAAAGCAGGATTATCTAATAAGCGAAAATCATTTCTAAAACAAACTAGTGTTATACCATTCATACAAAGAAATCACATGAACCGGCCATAACTTACAAAAAAAGATCCGATCAATCGGCCTTAATATGGTCTAAAGTCTTAGATTGTTGTGATCGCACTTGCCTCATATTGCGTAATAGAAATAGTAAAATTATCATGAATACACTTAAAGCAATACAAGAAAGACGATCTATAAAGCATTTTGACCCAACTCACACTATGAGTTCGTCTGAAATTCAGACTCTCATGGAACACACACTTTTATCGCCGACTTCATTCAATATGCAAAACTGGCGATTTGTTTTAGTGACCGATGCCGAACAAAAAGCAAAGATCAAAGAAGCTGCTTGGGGACAGGCTCAGATCTCGGATGCCTCTTTGACCATTGTCTTGTGTGCCGACTTACATGCTCATGAGCAAGCAGATCGATATTGGACAAAGGCTCCAAAAGAAACTCAAGAAATGATCGTCCCTATGATCCATAAGTTTTATCACGACAAGCCTCAACTCCAGCACGACGAAGCACTACGCTCTATAGGTATAGCAGGACAAACCATCATGCTAGCCGCAAAAAGTATGGGATATGACTCCTGCCCTATGATTGGGTTTGATCCTAAAAAAGTCGCTGAAATTATCCACTTACCTGGTAATCATATCATCGGCATGATCATACCCGTTGGCAAAGCATTGAAATCTGCCAATTCAAGAAGTGGTCCGATGCCTATGGATGAAGTATGCTTCAATGAGCACTTTTAAAAAGTACTCGCGTTTTAATGAAAGAGCCTAAAACGCTCTAGCTATTAACTTGACCCGACTCACAACCCATTAAGCCGTAGCGTTAGCCACTGCTTCACGAGCTTTCTCTGCGAGCGGTGTACTGAGATAACGCTCACCGAAGCTACAACCTATTGTGACAATCTTTTTGCCGGCCATTTCTGGACGCTTTGCAAGCTGCATCGCTGCCCAGACATTTGCACCCGTTGAAATACCGCCCAGTAGTCCGTCTTTTTCCGATAATGCTTGTGCTGTAGCAAATGCATCGTCGTTAGAAACTTTAATGATATCATCGATAATATCAGTGTTACAATTTTTTGGAATGAAGCCAGCACCGATCCCTTGAATTTTATGCGGTCCGGGTTGTCCACCAGAAATTACTGGACTCGCTTCAGGCTCCACGGCCACAGTGAAGAGTTCTTTACGTCCTTTGATCACTTCAGAAACACCGGTAATCGTGCCACCTGTACCGACACCTGAAACAAATGCATCAATAGTACCTTCTGTCGCAGACCAAATTTCCTCTGCTGTGGTTTGGCGATGCACTTCTGGATTTGCCGGATTTTCAAATTGTTGTGGCATGAATGCTTTTTCGCCATACTCTTCAACTAATTCCCCTGCTTTTGCAATAGCACCTGGCATGCCCTTAGGTCCTGGTGTCAAAACGATCTCTGCACCTAGCATATTCAGTAAAACACGACGCTCAACTGACATGGTTTCTGGCATAGTTAAAATCAAGCGATAGCCTTTAGCCGCACAAATAAATGCTAAAGCAATACCCGTATTTCCAGATGTTGGCTCAATAACAATACTTTCCTTGTTTAGTTTTCCATCCCTTTCTGCTGACTCAATCATCGCGCGACCGATTCTGTCTTTCACACTCGCAAGTGGGTTAAAGAATTCACATTTAAGATAAATTTCAGCAGGTAAATCTGCAGTCAAATTATTAATTTTAACTAGTGGTGTGTTACCAATAGTGTCCGTGATTGAATTAAATAATTGGCTCATAGTCGTTTGTCTTGGGAGTATGTTAATTTTAAAAACTTAAAAAGAGATTATTAAAAAGATGAAATACATCAAGCTAGGAAATAATTTTTATTATTTTGAGCTAGGACCACTTTTTGTATTAGCTTGATTACTGGTTCTTCGGCGAGGTCCGTAACTACGCTTTGGAGCGTTTCGATTTACTTCTGCATTTCTCAAGCGATACACAATACGTGCTTTATCTAAATCATAAGGGCTCATTTCCATTTTTACTGTATCACCTGTAGTGATTTTAATAAAATGCTTCCGCAATTTACCAGAAATATGAGCGAGCACTTGATGCCCGTTTTGTAATTCTACACGAAACATCGTGCTAGGAAGTACTGCTACTATCTTCCCCTCGACCTCTATATACTCGTCACTTTGTGCTTTTGCCATAAATACTTTGTAGTTGAGTAGCCAACCTGAGATTCATTTAATGTCAAGAATACAGTCAATTCATCACTATTTTACTGAAATGCACCTTCCTTTTGAAAAACGCTTCCCTTCGGAACTGAATCGTGACCATGATTACTTTATGTCTCACGCTTATAATCAAGCTCTGCTTGCGTGGGAAAAAGATGAAGTCCCTATCGGTGCGGTGATTGTTCACGAGGGCGCTATTATTGCTTCTGCTTTTAACCAAACACGTAGTACCAACGATCCTAGCGCCCATGCTGAGATGCTTGCTATCTCTCAAGCATCCAATTCTCTTGGCGATTGGAGGCTGAATAATTGCATTCTTTATGTCACTAAAGAACCTTGCCCTATGTGTGCTGGAGCTTTGGTCGTTGCACGTATCCAAAAAGTTTACTTTGGCTTAATAGATACGAAAATGGGTTGCCTTGGCGGTGCCACTAACCTTGGACAACTACCTGAAAGCAATCATAAGTTTGAAGCAGTAGGAGGAATCTTAGAAAAAGAGAATCATGCTCTGCTTAATGCCTTTTTTGAGAAAAAGAGATCGGAAAAGAAAAATCAAACTGCCGAAGATCTTTCCACATAATTTAAAGCTTATTTGACAGCTTATAGAATCTGAATTATTCATTTTATAATTTAAATAACCAATACACAAATCACTAATAACATTATGGCCTATACATTGCCCGATCTCAATTATTCGTACGATGCACTCGAACCTCATTTCGATGCACGCACTATGGAAATTCATCACACAAAACACCACAATGCTTACATCACAAAGGCAAATGGTGCTCTTGAGGGTTCCGATTTAGCCAATCTCAGTATTGAAGCATTGATTTCAGACCTTGCCTCTGTTCCAGATTCTATTCGTGGGGCAGTTCGCAATAATGGCGGAGGTCACGCTAACCATTCTTTTTTCTGGAATATATTAAGCCCTAATGGAGGAGGAACTCCCAAAGGATCCTTAGCTGAAGCTATTGAATCTGAATTAGGTGGCTTTGAAACTTTTAAATCTGCTTTCGCCAATGCGGGTGCTACACGCTTCGGGTCAGGTTGGGCATGGCTTGTTCTTAAAGCAGATGGCACACTAGCGGTAACCTCAACACCGAATCAAGATAGTCCATTGATGAAAGGCGTTGCTGAAGTCGAAGGAACTCCAATAATCGGTCTAGACGTTTGGGAACACGCTTACTATCTGAAATACCAAAATCTAAGACCTAGTTATATTGAAGCATTTTGGAATGTCGTAGATTGGTCAAAAGCCGATGCCATTTATTCTTCAGCTAAAGCTTAAGTTTACATAAATCTTTATTTTACAAATCGGGCTTCATTATGAAGTCCGATTTTTTTGTATAACCTATACCCTTAAGATCTTTTTTTAGATTTATTTCGCTTATTATGAGCTACTTTTTTCTGAGCGATTTTAGCTCTCCTTTCGGGATGCTTTTTCTCAAATGCTTTATCACCTTGTTTGCGAATACGTGCCTTATCCTGAATCTCTTTACTCTGGCGTATGCCCTCCCCTTCTTCTTCGGAGTAGCGGCGGTCTTTCCCAACTAAATCAAACCAAATTGGACAGCCTTCTAATTTAAACTCATGAATCAGTCCTTTTTCTAAATAGCGGCGATAGGTAGGGTCTAGGCGTTCTACACGGTTGCAAAATAGTCGAATACGTAAGGGCCTTGAACCCGTTTGCACCGCATAAAAGACTTTAAATCTTTTGACCCCAACTAGCTTTGGTGCCCTCGATTCAAATAAAGACTGAATCACTCGATTCAATTGCCCTGTCGGTAATTTCAAGTCTAAGGTCGGCTCAACCGACGCCGCTGTTTCCAATAAGGTCTCAACTTTAAAATTTTCCAATGCAGAGACAAAGAGCACTGGTGGGTTCGGTAAAAAAAATAAAGACTTCCTCAAGGATTCCTCATAAGATGTTAAAAAATGTTTTAAATTTTTATAGCCATCGATGGGCTCTTCTTCCCAACGCTTTTTTACTAAATCCCATTTATTCACGACTAGAATAATCGCCCGTCCCGAATCAACTATCATCCCTGCTAAAGATTGGTCTTGTTTGGTCACTCCGTCCATTGCATCAATCACCATAAAGACCACATCAGAACGTTCAATTGAATGCTGGGTGCGTACACCTGAAAAGTATTCAACAGAACTGTCTACCTTACGTTTCATTCGAAGGCCTGCTGTATCTGTAAGACGAAATTTTAATAACTCTCCATCTTTATGTTGATAATTTAAATCAAGCTCTACTGCATCCCTAGTCGTTCCTGGAACATCGGACACAATCAATCGCTTAGATTCAATCAATGCATTACCAATAGATGATTTACCAACATTCGGCCGACCGACCAATGAAATTTGGATACGTTTTTCTTTCTTTCCAGAGTCTACTTCTGGCTTGGGTCCTAGAGCATCTGCAAGCTTTGCTCTTAAAGGACCGATGCCACGTCCATGTTCAGCGGAAATAGTCAAAGCGGCTCCTAATCCTAACTGAGAAAATTCTTCTGCTAAAACTTCATCTTCTTCGCTATCCACTTTATTTGCGACCAGAATAATCGATTTACCATAACGGCGTAATTTCTCTGAAACTATTTCATCTAGAGCAGTAATTCCTGAACGAACATCAACAATGAAAAAAATTACTTTTGCGGCTAAGATAGCGAACTCAACTTGATCTTCAGCTGCATTAGAAATTTGCTTAGGTGTCATTTCTAATTCCATGCCTAAGCCGCCCGTATCCAAGAGCATATAATCATCATCCACATCTGCAGATATAATATCTCGGGTCACCCCAGGCATATCATGAACAATCGATAAACGCCTTCCGCATAAACGATTGAATAATCGGCTTTTGCCGACATTAGGTCTGCCGACTAAGGCAACAGTTCTGGATGGGTCTAAACTCACTAATATTTATTATAAACTAATTTCGCCACTTCTAAAGCCTAAGCCTGAGGCTTTTTCTCTAAGTAACGCTCAATTCGATTGGTCGCTTCTAAAATACGGTCGTAGCTCGTTGAGAAACTTGCACGAACAAAACCGGCACCACTAGGACCAAATGCAGTTCCTGGTACTACTGCAACTTCTTCGGCTTCAAGCAAGCCTTTACAAAAAGACAACGAATCTTGCCCCGTTTTTTCAATGGATGGGAAGGCATAGAAAGATCCTTTAGGCAAATGACATGTAAGCCCCATTTCATTAAATCGGCGTACAATTAAATCACGCCTTTTATGATAAGCTTCTTTCATTTTTAAAACGGAACTCATTCCATTTTTCAGAGCTTCAATAGCAGCCTCTTGAGAAAGGATGGGTGCACAGAGCATACTATACTGATGCACTTTCATCATCGCTTCAATTAAAGGCTCTGGTCCACAAGCATAGCCAATCCGAAATCCCGTCATCGCAAACCCCTTAGAAAATCCGTGAAGAAAAAGTGTACGCTCTTTCATACCAGGCAATGTCGCAATACTGGTATGCTCCCCTTCAAAAGTTAATTCGGAATAGATTTCATCACTGATCACTAATAAATCTTTCTCAACCGCAAATTTTGCCAATTGTTCCAGCTTCTTTCGCTCTGTCACTCCCCCTGTTGGATTTGTTGGGAAATTCAATAATAATACCTTACACCCAGGTTGCCATGCTTCAGCAACTCGATCTGGATCAATCCCAAAAGCATCCTTTGCTTCTGTTTTCACCGCAATCGGTTCTGCATGCGCCAATACAATACTAGGACTATAAGAAACATAACAAGGTTCATGGTATAAGACCTTATCCCCTGGGTTTAAAACTGCTCGCAGGGCAATATCCAAAGCTTCCGAAACCCCGACTGTCACTAAAATTTCTTTTTCTGGATGATAACCTAAACTGAAATATTGCTCAACATAGGAGCTAATCTCTCTACGCAAACGAATTAAACCCAAGTTATCCGTATAACTTGTCTTACCTTTCTCTAAAGCAAAAATGGCTGCTTCTCGTATATGCCAAGGCGTAACAAAGTCTGGCTCACCAATACCTAATGAGATAGCTTGAGGCATAGCCGCAACAATTGCAAAAAAATCACGAATACCCGAACGTGGCAACCCGACAACATGGTCTGCCACAAATTGTTGACCTAGGTTTTTCATATTAAGGACTAATAGCTGGCTTATCGCCGTTTGATCCAGAATCACTAAGCAGATGCCCCTGCTCTTTGTAGGTTCTTAATCGAAAATGTGTAGCTGTTGACAAAACACCATCCACACTGGCAAGGCGTTCAGTAACAAAACTAGCGACACTACGTAAATCATTTCCTTTGGCAAAAAGTAATAAATCATAAGAGCCTGACATCAAGTAGCATGATTCCACGCCATCAAAACGGCTTATTCGCTCAGCAATTCGGTCAAACCCCCCATCGCGCTCTGGACTGAGACGTACTTCAATTACGGCACGAACAAATTCGTCTTGAACTTTATCTGGGTTCAAAATTGCCCTCCAACCAAGTAAGGTACGATTTTCCTGCAAACGTGATAATTCCGACTTTACCTCAGCCTCTGTCAACCCGAGGACTTCAGACATTTGAGCCGAATCTAAACGTTCACCAGAAAGTAATAATTCTAAGACTGAATTCATAATACGCCTATTAAAAGTAGTTTTCCTCAAAATGCAAAAACCAAAATTGAGAATTAGGATTCTAAGCATATCGACCGAATTTGCTTATAAATACAATATTAAAAAATTTAGCGTTCTTCTCAATAGAAGCACCATGCTCATTTCCGATAAGGGCGAACACCCATCTGACTTATTGAAAAAGGGCTTTTATTTCATCAAGGACTTCGTTAGTTGCATCTTCTAAAATATAGTGCCCAGCATTAGGGAAGGTTTTTTGTAAAGCATTAGGAAAAATCTTTGTCCAATGTTGGAAAAATTTTTGATTAAAACAAAAATCTCTTTCGCCCCAAAACAATCCAATTTTCTTTTCACCCAAATTTGGTAATTTTTTTTCTATGTTCTCCAAACAATTATAGGATGGGTGGGATTGTGACATTGGAATATCCTTAACGAATCTAGCAACTGCTATTCGGTCATTCCAATTTTGGTATGGGTACAAAAATCCCTTTTGTATATTTTTGTCTAAAGGCTTGCAGACAGACATAAAAACAGCGGGCCATGCGAATAAATTAAATGCACGAATTAAAAAAGCTCCTATTTTTTCTATCCGTAAAAAAGCGATTCTCCATGGCATCCATTTAGAAAGATAAGAAGCCGAATTAAGAATGGCAATTTTCTGGACACTTTCAGGATTTCCAGTAGCCACTCCCATCCCAATAGCTCCTCCCCAATCATGAACAATTAAATTAAATCGCTCTATGTTTAGATGTTCCAGCAATTGTTGGATATCCTGAATCCTTCGCTCAAGTGTGTAATTATAGTCTTGAGGCTTATCCGATAAACCACAACCGATATGATCTGGGACAATGCACCTGTATCCTTTAGCTTTAAAATAGTGAACGCAATTTCTGAAATAAAAAGACCAAGTTGGATTGCCATGTAGCATTAAGATAATAGGACCTGTTCCTTCATCTAAATAATGCAGTTTGACTGATCGTTCATTTCCATAGCTTAAATCGCAAAAATGACTTTTAAATGGGTATGCCTCTTTCAAAAAAGGCAACTCGTCAATTAAGGCGTTCATTCGATTCCTCTCTTCCACTCTAGTGCCATCATCAAACTGCTCAAGCCACTCCCTATCCCCAATAAAGTTGCTTTTTCACCAACTGAAAATGCCCCATTATCTATGGCATGGGCCAAGGTGATTGGACAAGAAACTGAGCCTACATTACCTAGAAATTCAAAGGTTGAGTAATCTTTTTTCATATCCAGATTCAAAGCATTGAATAAAGCTCGAGTATGGGCCTTGCCAACTTGATGAGTAAAAATGCGATCTGGAGTTTCATGCGTCCACCCGCTTTGTTGAATAAATGAAGCCCATGCATTTTTTGCGACTTGAATACCAGCTTCAAGTAAGGCCTCTGAATCTGTCTGCATCTCAAGTGCATCGCCACTGGCATCCCCTTCACACAAATGATTATGGCTTGTATCAGTCGCAACCGATGCCGAGTGCACAATTAAAGCATCTCCTTCAATGAGATCTTTTCTACATAATACCGCTGCCACTGACCCAGCTCCAATAGTCAAATTAGCAAAATAAGGCTTGATAGTTTGGCGTGTTAATTCTGGATTCTGCAAGGCTTTGATTGTATTATCGACTAAAGGACGACCATTCTCACCAGAGCAAATTAAAGCACGCTCAATTTGCCCTGATTCAATCATACTAGCCGCAATTGTCATTGCATTTAAAAATCCTAGACAGGCATTAGAGACATCAAAAATTTGTACAGTATTCGCTAATCCCAAAAGATTATGCACGTAGGATGCTGTCGCTGGCTCGAGTCGATCTCTACAAACTGCCGAATGAACGAGCAAATCAATCGCCTCTCTCTTAAAACGACTCTTCTTTAGAACTTTATCTCCAGCTAAATAAGATGCTTGTGACGCTTTGAAATTCCTATCCCAAAAACGACGCTCCTTGATACCAGTCATTAACTCCAATCGCCCTTTAGGTAATTTTAAGCGTTCATACACCGAAGCCAACTCTGATTCGATATCCTCAGAAGTCATGACCGTATCGGGCAAAACGTAGTCGAGCGATTCAATGGCAACATTCTGGAAATGCATAGTATGCAAAAAACTGTGCTATCTGTTAGAACAAGACGAGTTTATTTTTCAGGGCGCATGGTAAGACGAACGACTTCACTATCAAAGTAATTTCGATCCATTCCTGCATTCACAACAATGCCTTGTCCATTGATCCCGCTCGATGCTTCACTCAACAAAAATACAGCCGTGTTAGCCACCTCTTGGGTTTGCACATTTGCTTTACGGAAGGTCAGCTTTTCCGCATACAGGTAACTTTCTAAATAACCAGGAATTCCCGCCGATGCACTTGTTTTTAGCGGACCCGCATTCACCGTGTTGAAGCGAACCTTTGTATCTGCACTGAATGACTTTGCTAAATTAAAACTTGAGCTCTCTAAAGCCGCTTTAATAGGAGCCATATACCCATAATTTTCCGCAGTCACATCAGTTGAAGAAATCCCAATGGAGACCACTGAAGCATTTTCTGAGAAATGTAATTTAAACGCATTCGCCACCTCGACTAGAGAAAATGATGAGATGGCCGTAGCCTGTAGAAAGTCAGCTTTATCCGTTTCATGAAACGGGCGCATCCCCTTACTGTAATTAGCAAAAGCGATTGAATGCACTAAACCATCGATTGTTCCAAAATCCTGTGCGACTGATTGAGCTAAAGATTGAATCGCCTCCGAGTCTTCAACATCACAAATATACGCCTTGCGATCTCCAAGCAATTTTTGCAGGCTCTCAAAACGAGATTCTGATCGCACGCTAAAAATCACTTCAGCGCCCTCTGCCTCTAATGTTTTAGCAATTGCCCATGCCACACTCTTACGATTGGCAACACCCATTACCAAGTAACGCTTTCCTTCTAGATTTAAAAAACTCATTAAGCTTAACCTTCTTCTTCAACCATCGCTAAAGCACATTCTAAAGTCAGAACTGGCTTCCCTTCTTTCAAAACTTTACCTTTCATGAAATAAAACTTACTCAATTTTTCCTTAAATTCAGCTTCAATCGTAATAACATCACCAGGCTTAACCATCTGCTTAAACTTTGCTTCACCTATTCGAGATAAAACCGGTGTCACCTTAGACAAGTCTTTACCCTCAGCCTCCATTTGAGTTGAAAGATAAATAGCACCCGCTTGAAAGACAGATTCGCAAAGTAATACACCAGGCATAATTGGGTTGCCCGGGTAATGCCCTTGGAACTGAGGCTCATCCTCACGAATGGTTCGCAAACAAACAGCTTTATTTTCCGTCACTTCAACAATCGAATCAATAAATAAAAATGGGGGGCGATGTGGTATTTTTTTTAAGATCTCTTCCATGGAATTTAACCGTAGGCATTATCACTGATTCGGCGATATAAAAATTTGTCTCGAAAGATTCAGTTTAAGTGGTTTTAAGCCTCGGCCATTTCTAATTTTGATTGTTCAAAAAGCCATTTATCCAACTTATTTGCCGTGATGACTCCATAATTCATACTGCCTAACCAGCCAGACATTATGATACCCACTGATCCAGCATGATAGAGTCCCCTTATTTGATCCGATAATTCCATAGACACTTTCAATCCCTCAAATTTTGTTCCAAACGAGGTACCATGCATAGATTTTGTATAATAATTCACCGTTCTTGGAGTCGCTGCTTCAACATGGTCAATCTTATCGCGCACACCAGGAATGAAAGTCTCTAAACTCGACAAGCATTCTTCGCAAATCCGTGCCTTTTCTTTTTCATACTCTTCTTCCGTAAGCTTGTCCCATTCGTCCCAACGACTATTCAAAGAAGCAACAACTGAATACCGTTTTTCCTTAAGATGTGGACGAGTCTCTGGGTAATAAAGCGAAAAAGTATGACTACTTGTCTTAATCGATGTCAGTTCATCAATCGAATATTCCTTTGCCTTAGAAGTAAAAACAAGGTCCCCAATATTTGGAATAGTTTCGCCTTTTTTAATGCCCATGTAAACTTGGCACGAACTGGTGTTATTCCGCACTGCTTTAACCTCATCAACAAAAGCCTTACTGAAATGCTCTTCGCCAACTAAGTGCTGAATCGTATTCCGAACATTGGCATTTGATAACACAGCACGACATTCGATTTCTTTCACCGGAAATTCAACTCCTCCTGAATTTTGACTGCGAGCCAATACAGAAACGACTTGTCCGTTTTCAACTTTTACTCCCTCAACTAATGAACATTTGCGGATTTCACAGCCATTTGATTTTAGTTCCGCAACCATTTTTTTAATCAGAGTATCCGTACCGCCTTGGAAAGTAAAAACTCCCTTGTTCATGAAATTAGAAAACACAATACCATAGGTGATTGCCGGATCATTAACATGCGAACCATTGGCGTAAGAAATAGGCTCCATTAACAGGCGATGCACATCGGTGCGACCTGGGAAAAATTCTTCGAACATTTCCCCTGTCGTTTGTGTGTTATCATCATAAAAATTCATCTGCCTGAGATGTTCGTAAAACCCTTCGACTTTTTCTCGCTCAATTCCAAAATCTTCCACCAATATCTTAGTAAAATCATCACGATCAAAACTTGTCCAAACATCCATTTGAGGATTAATAAATCGCACATCCTTTAATTGAATAATTGAGTCGGCAATTTCTTTGGTCCAATATTTACGGCAAGATTTCACCATGCCGTAAGGAAAGCCATGAAGCGAAATATCAAAAATATGCCCCCCAGGACGCTTAAACCATGTCGCTAAACCACCAAATTGATAGTGGTGCTCTAGCAATAGTACCTTATGCCCATTTTTAGCCAAATAATTCGCGCTAGTCAACCCGCCTAGTCCAGAGCCTATCACGACTACATCATAACTATCCTCAATTCCTTCTAACCAATCTTTAGCCATCGTGTATTTAGTTTATATTAATTACATTACTTTATTTATAAAGTAGATTGAATAACTTACAAAAAGGAAAAGCATTCACGCTGTCCTCACAATAAAAATATCCATTTAATTTTCAAGACCTTGAATACTATTTTTTTGAATTAAAGAAATTCTAGCTTTATTTTTTGGTCTGAAAACATAAGTTCGGAAAATTAGAAAATGATTAAGTCAGAACATCTACTTAAAACTCTCGGGCCTGGCATTCTAATCGCTTGTGCGGCTATAGGAGGTTCTCATTTATTCTGGGCGACTCGTGCGGGTGCAGAATATGGATGGACATTACTTGGGCTCGTTCTACTAGCCAATTTTTTGAAATTTCCCTTTTTTTATTTTGGGCAGCATTATACTGCTAGCACAGGAGAAAGCTTACTTTCCGGTTATAAAAGACAGGGTCCCATATATTTAAAAACCTTCATCGCCATTAATTTGCTTACGGGCAGTATTAATATAGCCGCCGTGGGGATGCTCACAGCGTCGCTAAGCATGCCCTTTTTGGGATTTTTAAATTTAGAGCTTACGCATCTGACTATCCTTATTTTCCTGATTTTATCTGGAATTCTTTACTTTGGGAATTATGCCGTGCTCGATCGCCTTTCAAAATGGATTATCTTAATTTTGACTGCCTGTACAGTACTTGCCGTAGTACTTGCTCTATTGAACCAAAATCCAACCACAGCGATAGTTACAAAAACCGAGATCAACCCATACACACTGACTTCATTAGCTTTCATTGTTAGTCTTCTTGGTTGGATGCCAGCGCCGATTGATTTATCCACTTGGTCATCACTTTGGATGCACAGTCGTGAAGCACAGACCCAACATAAAGCCTCGCCAAAAGAAGTTGTGATTGATTTCTCGATCGGCTACGGAATCACAACAATATTGGCCTGTTTATTTTTAGCCCTTGGAGCACTTACTTTATTTGAAACAGGGGCAGAGATTCCTCAAAGTGGCATTCAATTTTCTAAACAATTTATTGAACTCTACACAAGTTCCATCGGGGCATTTGCTAAACCTATTATCATTATAGCCGCATTTTTTACCATGCTGAGTACTACGCTAACCTGCCTAGATGGATATCCCCGTTCTCTTGCCACGAGCTTTCTTTTATTAAAAGACGCCTCTTCCACAACTAACCCAGTTAAAAAAAAGCACTATTCTTTGATGCTAGTCATCTATGCTTTAGTTGCATCACTTATTCTTCTGCTATTTGTTAAAAATTTAATGTCCTTACTAAGTTTTGCTGCTACGGTAGCTTTCTTATCTTCCCCGATTCTCGCTTGGATAAACCTTAAAGTTATGACTGGCTCAAATGTTTCCCCTAAGCATCAGCCTGCCACTTGGATAAAAATTATTAGTTACATTGGCATTGCGTTTTTTACGATTATTTCTTTTCTATTCATCTGTAATAAAATCTTTTAAGCCAAATCATGACGAAGCCCAAAATTCTCATTCTCTGTACTGGTAATTCCTGCCGCTCTCACATGGCAGAAGGCATCTTAAGAAATTCTGCCAGTGATCTATTTGAAATATTTTCTGCCGGATCCAACCCTAAAGGGGAAGTCCATCCCTCCGCGATCGAAGCTTTGAAAGAAATAAATATTGATATTTCTCATCATACTTCAGACCACTTAGACCTTTATTTAAACTCTGGCATCGATACCGTGATCACTGTCTGTGATAATGCAAAAGAAGCTTGCCCTGTATTTCCCAACTCTCCCAAAAGTTATCACTGGTCCTTTGAAGATCCCCCACACGCTATGCAAGAAGGAGAATCTGAAATGGACGCCTTTCGCCGTATTCGCGATCAAATCAAACTTGTTTTTGAAGCCTATGTTTCAGGCTACAGAGACGCACAATAATTTTTAACCACCTATTATGAAAGCTAAACTCATCACTGAATTCATAGGAACTTTTTTCCTCTATCTTATTATCAGCTTGTCTGCCCTCGCAGGATTTGCGGCCGACTTGGCACCCATTGCCATTGGTCTAGGTCTCACGGCTATTGTCTTTGCTTCAGGATTTCGTTCGAAAGCTCATTTTAATCCGGCAGTAACTGTGGCTTTTTTCGCGACCAAAAATCAACCAGCAAAAGAATCACTTTTTTATTGTATTGTTGTTATTGCAGGTGCCGTACTAGCTGCCTATGCCGCACTTATAATTGCCCCAACCCCCTTACAAGCAATTATTGATAACAGCACGGGCTTTCAGCATTCAGAAAGCTTTCAATTAATTCCGGCCATCTTCAGTGAATTCTTATTCACCTTTGCCTTAGTCTGGGTCATTTTAAATGTCGCCCTTGCTAAAGGAACTGCAGGCAATGGATTTTATGGGATAGCAATTGGTTTTGTTGTCGCCACTGGAGCGTTTTCCGTTGGCTCTATTTCAGGTGCTTCATTTAATCCAGCTGTGAATGTTGGACTATTGATCCATCAAGTGATAGATCTTAAACTGTTTGCAATTTATACCGTTACACAAATATTCGCAGGTTTGGTTGCCTCATTTATTTTTAATTCGATTGAGCCTAAAAAATAAAGCGAATGGCCAATCTTACTAGCGACATATCAAATGCATTGACCGATCGCTTATCTATAATTGAAGCCCTACTTCCTCAATTAGAAAAAGATGTTTTGGACTTACAGGGCACCTCTAATGCCAAAAAAACCAAGACCAACATTTTTGATTTAGTCACGGAAGCCGACCTTCACTCCGAAAAAATAATCACTTCAGCGATTCAAAAACATTTTCCAAAAGATGCCATCTTGGCAGAAGAAGGAACGAATAGTGGTGCGCAAGATTCTGAATCCTTTACTTGGGTGATCGATCCAATCGATGGAACAGTTAATTACGCAAATAGTCTACACCATTGGGGGATATCAGTGGGTATTATCTATCAAAATACGCCTGTGGCAGGGATTGTGTCTGCCCCGTCCTTAAACAAACGCTACCGAGCAATCAAAGGACACGGTGCTACAAAAAATGGCGATCCGATCCAAGTCAGTATCAAATCTCTACTTTCCGAAGGAGTTATAGTGACTGGCTTTCCTTATGATCGAGCGATACGTGCAGAACATCTTTCAAAAGCCCTTGCCAATTTTCTGAAGGTTGCGGGAGGGGTACGCCGCTTTGGTGCAGCTTCTATTGATTTTTGCTCAGTCGCAGATGGAACAGTCATAGGATATTACGAAATGCAATTAAAGCCTTGGGATATGGCTGCTGGCTTAGTCATCGCCGAGGAAGCAGGAGCAAAGATTACCGATTTTAATGGTCATCCGGTGGACTTATTCAAAAGTCACGGTGTCGTTGTTGCAAATCCGAGCATTCATAAGATCATGTTACCACAGACGGCACCAATGCTCGATGCGATTGCCGTCACTGAAAAATAAATCTGCGTCTATTGTTTGGGATTCAGCGACCATTTTGCTTATAACTAGCTTTTAATAAAATGGTCGGGGAGACAGGATTCGAACCTGCGACCCTCTGGTCCCAAACCAGATGCGCTACCAGACTGCGCTACTCCCCGTGACGAATCTCCTAACCCATCAAAAAATTTATCCCTGTCAATGCTCTTTCCTCATTATTCGTTTGAAAGAATTAATTCTTCCAGTATAAATAAAATACTAAACTAACTTATACTCTTATGCCATTTGATATTACAGGAACAATAAAAGAAATCTTTGAAGTACAAACTTTTGCCAATGACTTCAAAAAACGGGAATTTTTACTCACTACAGAAAACGAAAAATATCCTCAAAACATTATTTTCGGTTGCTTAAAAGATAAAATTGAACTTTTGGAATCGGTTAAAGCAGGCGATACTGTAACTGTTCATTTTGACATCAGTTGCCGGGAATGGAATGAAAAACATTTTGTTAATTTAAATGCCTGGAAAATTGCTAAACAATCAAGCAATGCAACGGAAGAATCTTCCCCATCAGCAAGTACGGACGTTGTATTGGATGAAGAACCGCCGTTTTGATCGAATTAAAAGATTTTCCTAAGCTTAACTACTTAGACTTTGTATAGGTCGATCAACTTCTACATCTTTAGAATAGTCTATCCCGTCTAGACCAAATCCAAAGAGTTCAAGGAATTCTTTTTGGTACGCATTAAAATCAGAAACATCTCTGAGATTTTCCGTTGTCACACTTGGCCAAATGGAAGCGACTTCTGCTTGTACCTCACTATCCATTTCCCAATCATCGACACGAATACGACCGTCTTGATCTAAATTGAGATCTCCCTCATATAAGCGATCTTTAAACAGTCGGACAATCTGCTCAATGCACCCTTCATGTGTACCTTTAGCTTTCATGATTTTAAAAAGAATAGAAATATAAAGAGGCACGACAGGAATTGCTGAACTTGCTTGAGTAACAACTGCTTTGTTCACAGAGACGTACGCTTCAATTCCATACTTTTTAGAAATTGTGCGACTCGCTCGCTCCACATCTAATTTTGCCGTTCCTATAGTTCCATTCTTGTAAACGGGCCAAGTCACTTCCGGCCCAATGTAGGAATAAGCAACGGTCTTTGTTTCGGGAGTGAGTACACCTGCTTGAGATAATGCTTCCATCCAAAGCTCCCAATCTTCTCCACCCATGACTTTTATTGTATTTTCTATATCTTCCTCATTCGCTGGTTCTATAGAAACACTTTCAATCAGTCCTTTGTTCGTATCCAAACTAGTATTGTTGAAACTAGACCCGATTGGCTTTAAACAAGATTTGTAAGTATTCCCTGTAGTAGGATCTATTCTTTTAGGGGAAGCCAAACTGTAAATCACACAATCCACAGTTCCCCAATCTTCTTTGATAGTTTGAATAACATTTGCCTTTATCTCATTAGAAAAAGCATCCCCGTTAATACTCTTTGCATAAAGACCTGCGGCAGTTGCTTCCTTTTCAAAAGCAACAGTGTTGTACCAACCTGCACTTGCTGGCTTTCCGTTAGAGGATGGACGCTCAAAAAAGACCCCTAATGTACTTGCTTCACATGAAAAAGCGGCCGTGACTCTTGATGACAGTCCGTAGCCTGTGGATGCGCCGATGACTAAAACTTTTTTCGGTCCAGATTTTATTGGGCTAGCCTTAGCTATTGCTATTTCTTGAGCAACTTTCTTAGCACAACCTTCTGGGTGTGCTGTGATACAAACAAATCCTCTAATTTTAGGTTCAATAATCATAATGTTGTTATTAGGTGCGTCCTATGCTTTGCGCGTCGAAGCCTATCTTGCGAAGTGCTTCTATATCTAAGATATTTCTGCCATCATAAATAAATGCTGGTTTACGCATATTGTTATATATCTTAGTGAAATCGAGTGTTTTAAACATATCCCATTCCGTTAAAACCAATATAGCATCGGCTTCTTCTGCCGCCTGATATGGATCCTTAGCAACAGAAACTTTTTCATTATCATCCGCTACACTTAAGTCTTTGCGAATTTGAGCTTCGCTAACCTTTGGATCAAAGATGACCACATTTGCACTTTCTGCCAATAAATCACTGGCGATTGAGATAGCGGCAGATTCTCGTGTGTCATTTGTATCTTTTTTGAAAGCAAATCCAAACAGAGCAATTTTTTTATGTGAAACGGTATTAAATAAATGACTGAGAACATTTGCTGAAAAGCGCTTTTTTTGATAATCATTCATTTCAATGACGCTATTCCAATAATCCGCAACTTCTTGTAATCCAAAATGTTCACACATGTAGGCTAAGTTCAAAATATCTTTTTTGAAACAAGAACCACCAAATCCTACAGATGCTTTTAAAAACTTTGGCCCAATTCGATCATCAGTCCCAATCGCATGTGCGACCTCATCGACATTAGCGCCCGTAGCTTCACATAGAGCAGATATTGCATTTATTGAAGAAATTCGCTGAGCCAAAAATGCATTGGCTGTAAGCTTAGACAATTCCGATGACCAGACATTCGTTGCAATAATCTTTTCTCTCGGTACCCAATTTTCGTAAATACTGACTAACTGATCGACAGCGAGCTGGCCTTCTTTCGTAGAGTCTCCACCAATTAAGACCCGATCCGGCGATTCGAGATCTTGAATCGCTGTACCTTCAGCTAAAAATTCTGGATTGGATAAAATTTGAAAATTCCGTCCTTCAGAATTTGCCGTTAAAATTTGTTTTATCGACTCGGCTGTACGCACAGGCAAAGTGGACTTTTCGACAACAATTTTATCGCCCTGAGCCACTTTCGCAATTTGTCTCGCACAATTTTCTACATAGCGTAAATCTGCTGCCCGCCCTGCCCCAATTCCATATGTTTTAGTTGGCGTATTCACAGATAAAAAGATCATATCTGATTCTAATATCGCTTTATCTACATCCGATGAGAAAAATAAATTTTTTCCACGGCATTCTTGAACAACTGCATCTAAGCCTGGCTCATAAATAGGTAATTGATCTGAATTCCACTCAGCGATACGTTGTTCGTTAATATCGACAACAGTAACTTCAATATGGGGGCATTTTTGTGCGATTACAGCCATTGTGGGTCCACCGACATAACCTGCACCTATACAACATACTTTCATGAAATGTCATAAAACCAAGTGTGTAAGTTAGGACAAGGTTTAAATTTACAGGGCTGCTTTATTTAGGTTCAAGAAATGTTCCCAATCTTTCTCATAAGATTGTCCAATTAATGAACTGATAAATGGACGCCATCTAGGTCGTTCCGGCTTTTTTATGAGGTGCATATTCGCTTGATGAGGCAAACGATTCGCTTTTTTGGAATTACATTTAATACAAGAAGTTACAATATTCTCCCATGAAGTCTTGCCCCCTTGATCCCTTGGAATGACATGATCCATATTTAAAAGAGCCGGCTCTAATTGATTTCCGCAATATTGACACCGATGGTCATCTCTATCCAATAGATTTTCCCTACTGAATTTTACTTCATGGACCGGAACCTGAGAATAGGCTCTCAGTAATAAAACTTTTGGCACTATTATCTTTAACCGCACAGTTTGAATACACTCATCGGGCGATTCTCCTAAATCTTGCATTTCTTGAGATAGCTTCAACCAAGCATCTGAGTTCATTAATCGATAACTTTGATCACCTGTATAAATGACTTGCGCATTGTCCTGAAGCAATAGACTAAAGCCTCTTTCGACTCCTACAATATTAACAGCCTGCCAGAGACGGTTAAGAACTAAAATTCTATAGTTCAGATTAATCTTCATCAGAAGATGCTAGGTTATAGTTGGTCTAAAAAAACTGTCAATAATTAGCTGATGATTGAACGTATTTTTTTAAGCAATTGCCTTTAATCAACGGTAACTGAATAGAGCAATTTTCCAATTTGCCCATTATCTCGTTTGCCATTTTCTAAAATAGGTAATTCTTCAACAAATAGATAAGCTTTTGGGAGTTTATGATTGGCTAAGTTTTGCTTCAAATAATCATTCAAGTTATCTACAAGTGCCTTATCAGTTAAATCACCTTTAGGCACGAGAATTCCAACCAAAGCTTGGCCCCACTCTTTTGAATCTTTGCCAATAACTAAGGCTGATTCAATATAACCTGAGGCGTTTAAGCTCTCTTCAACTTCTTTAGGATTAATTTTTTCTCCACCACTGATGATCCAATTATCCGTCCTTCCTTCAATAATCAATTGTCCATCTTCTAAAAAATGTCCGTAATCATTTGAGCTCAACCCCTCACCTCGTTCGAATAATTGACTGCCCCAATAACCATAAAAAAGACTCTTTGAATGCACATGCAGTATATTAAACCCCTCTCTAGTGTTGAGCTTTATCTCAGCACCGAATAACGGCTTTCCTGAAGAAAAATTCCCTGCTAAGAAACTCTCTTTGCTTTGGGCGCAAATCATCCCCGCCGTTTCTGTCATTCCATACGACATAACTATGGGCAAGGAATAGTCTTTAGCCTTTTTCAAAAGCGAATCGCTAGTTGGAGCACCTCCTAAGAAAATGGCTTTAAATTTATCCATTTTTTCAAAAATGAATCCCTTAGAAATCAATCGACTCAATTGCGTTGGCACTAGCGATAAACAAAAATCTTCTACAGCTACAAGTTTTGATGCCGATTCTAGTTCATTTAATTGGCTGAATAGTATTTGCCCATTGCTTGCAATAGCGCGAATCACTTGCATTAAGCCGCTGACATGAAATAAGGGCAAACAACAGATAGAATTAATAGCTTTATCACCTAAAAAAGTTTGCACCATGAGGCTCTGGGCCTCTAATGATTCCCAACGATGAATCGCAAAACGTAAAGCATCGCTGCTAGTACCTCCTGTAGGAATCAAAATACTTCCTTGATCCTTTTCTTTAAAGATAGGTTGGTTTCCGTCAGTAGATTTTTGTAATCCAAAAATCACTGCAGGAGAAAATAGTTGGTCGAACAATACCCACTCCGATTCTCCCCACTGGTGATTCCCTAAAATAATTGGCACATTGCGATCCATTGACGTAATTAACGAAGCAACAAATTTCAAAGGATCTTTTTCGGCAATCAAAACCCCTTGAGCCATTGCTTCATTGAGCTTAATATCCAGTTGTTTTCCATAAACATCTACTAAATCCCATAACTCTGAAGATTTTGCATTGGCGATTAAATCCCTCCGAATTTGTTCTAACTTAAAAGACATTCGTAATAATAGATTTTGAGTGTTGCTTTACTTCTAATAAAGAAAGAGATGGGAGCGATTGATTCAAACTATAATCATCGGCAAAAACTGACTGAGTATCAAAACCCAAAGCGTAGGAATTGTTTCTCAGAGATAAGGCTAGTTCTAAACAACGCCCTAAACCAATACTCGTTTCAAAAGAAGA